>OLGB01000197.1_pt1 | contig 90019 bp, 85 predicted proteins | sample 1605691 | NCBI WGS metagenome assembly OLGB01 (sample SAMEA3888925, study PRJEB22519) | human gut metagenome | biome: human gut; feature: human-associated habitat; material: faeces | place: Denmark | collected 2010 | reverse complement strand
CGGCGGTGACATGGGCCGCGCCGCCCCGCGCCGCGTTGAGGGCGAAGGAGCCGGTGTGGGTGAAGCAGTCCAGCACCGTCCGGCCCTTTGCCAGACGGGCCACCGCCTGCCGGTTGTACTTCTGATCCAGAAAAAAGCCGGTCTTCTGGCCGTTCTCAAAGTCCACGGTGTAGACGATGCCGTTCTCCACGATGTCCACCGCCGTCTTTTCCGGCGGCGTCTCGCCGGGCAGGGGATACCAGCCCTTGGCCTGCGCCATGCCCTCCAGCTCCCGGATGGCCGCGTCGTTGCGCTCGTAGATGCCCCGGATGTCCTGTCCGTCCTCCCGCAGCACCTTGGCCAGCAGGGAGAACAGGCGGGGCTTGATGCGCTCCATGCCCAGACTCAGGGTCTGTGTCACCAGCACGCTCTCGAACCTGTCCACCGTCAGGCCGGGGAACAGGTCGGCCTCGCCGAAGATTACGCGGCAGCAGCGGCTGTCCGTCCCGCCCATCACCGTTTTGCGGTAGTCCCATGCGTAGCGGATGCGCCGCTCCCAGAAGGCGTCGGAGAAGTCGTCATTGGCGTTGCGGCTCAACAGACGTACCCGGATCCTGGAGCGGCTGTTGTAGAATCCGCAGCCCAGCCAGCTGCCCCGGCGGCTCACCACGTCCACCAGTCCGCCGTCCTCCGCGCCGCTTTCCACGGACGTGACCTCGCCCTCGTAGACCCACGGGTGCCCGCCGGTGAGGGCGGCCTCCCCCTTGGGGGTGATGGTGACCTTCGCATAGGGACGCACAGCTTTCATGGTACATACCGCCTTTCATTTCGTGGCCGCCATTATAACACATCTTCCCCGGATTTTCCATATAAATGTGGTGAACGACATTGAAAGGGGAATGACCATGCCAAGCGTGTATCTGAGTCCCAGCACAGAGGGGTATTGCTTGTGTAGTAGTTTTTTGCATTAAAAATTGATGTCGAACTCGATATGCCTATCTGGATACCAACGAATTTCTTTGATGATGATCCTCCAGAATTCGCGCTTTTGCATGGGAGAAAGGGCACCGTACATATCACGCCAGTTGTGGGAGAGCAGCTTCTGAATTTGAGGCAGGTTTGAAGGACGCGGAGGCTGCTGCTTTATTTCGAGTTCATGGATCTTTTCGGTGATGGAAGCGTAGTCCTTTTTGTATTCGTCCATTGTGAGCAGTTCGTTGAGATAGAGATCCTTCAAGCGCGACAGCTTTCCGCGCAGTGCATTGATCTCGGAGCGATAGTCCTTCTCCACTACATTTTCCTGCACAGCGGAGAACTCCGTTTTATAGGATTCCAATTTGCATTCAACAGTGTCCAAAAGGTATTTTTCCAGCTTTTTTTCACTGATGGAGCGGTTGTTTCCGCACGGTTTACGGCGACAGAAGTGATTAGAACAGTTATAGTGAAAGGTCTTGTGATCCTGATTCACCTTGCCGCCGATCCGACCGCCGCAGTCGCCACAGACGATAAGGCCGGAAAACAGGTAAATCCGGTTTTCGTCCGTGCGTTTGATGACTTTACGGCGCATGGTCTGAATCTGGTCATACTGCTCTTTTGTTATGTAGGGGGGGCACATCCCGTCGACACCGTAGTATACGCCGTAATAGGCTGTGCTGCGGAGCATCTTGTTTGCCCCTTGGTAGGGAATCGTCAGCCCGAACTCCTCGCGGATATAGTCCTGCGTGGCGGAGACGGAGCCGCAGGCCATGTACTTTCGAAAGAATGCATCGACGGCCAACGCAGTCTGTGGATCTTTGACGAATTTTTTGTTTATGATGGTATAGCCAAGGGGCTTATCGCCCGTCAGAGCCTCACGGCGAAGGCGTTTGCCCTCATTGATCTTTTTGATGCGCTCGCTGGTGCGGTCTGCTTCGTCTTGGGCAACCGCCAGCATAATGTTGATTTTCAGGCGACCGGATGCGGTAGCAGTTTCGTAGTCTTCGTATATAGCTTTCCATGAAACGTTGTGGGCATCCAAAATGTCTTGCACTTTATAGTATTCGCCGATGTTGCGGAACCAACGATCCAGCTTTGTGACAAGGACGATATCAACTTCATCACGCCGGATGGCGTCCAGCAGGGCCATCATGGCGGGGCGCTTCTCAATCTTCTTGCGGGCAGAGAAACCAGCGTCAGCAAAGACGCCCACGATCTTCATACCGTGCTCCTTGGCATAGCGTTCCAGGTCATTCTGCTGGTCGTGGATAGAAAGGCCATACTTGGCCTGCTCTTCGGTGGATACGCGGGGGTATAAGGCTGCCCGCATAACCTTTCCGTCAGATATGATGTTTTTCTCTGACATTTGACATTCCTTTCTGGGTGTGCTACCATAAAAGGGTAGACTACTCCCCTTGTGGTGAGGTGGATTTGTTCTACGCGACTGCTCCGGTGTGCGAGACCGGGGCAGTCTTTTTTTATTTGGGAAAACTATTTGCTTTTCCGTCCCAGAAGAAAACCTGTTCCAAGGGCGACAAATAAGACACAGAGTATGGCTGCAGCGGTTGTCGGAATTTCCATCAGTACAATGAATCCGATGAGAAAGAGGACTATGAAATACCATTTTTTGAAAGGAATTTTGAATCTTTTCTCCCAGAAACCGCTTTCGTCCAACCAAGAGGAGAGAAAAAACAAACCGTAAGCATAAACCAGAGGTGCGAGCTTCGCAAGGATAGACAGCATAAGTACCCCCTCTAATTTCAATCCATGCACCCTTGTGGGCGAAGCGCTACCTGATCGTGCTGGTAAATGCGACAGCCCTTCCAAGAATGCGAACATTATTCATCTCAGCCTCCCAGTATACAAGTGGTCTGTACTGGGGGTTTTCTGCTTCCAAGCTGATATGATCTTCATACAAGTATACTCTTTTGAGCGTGGCTTCATCATCAATGATAACAGCAGCAATCTCGCCATGCTCCACAGATTCCTGCTGACGGATATATACGATATCGCCATCGAAGATACGGGCGTTTATCATGCTGTCGCCTTTGCAGCGGAGGGCAAAGTCTGCGCGAATGTGGTCGGGGACATCCACTTCCCCCTCGCAGTTTTCTTCCGCGAGGATGGGCGTACCGCAGGCGATGGAGCCTATCAACGGCACCTTTCGCATGGTGGGCATGGGGATAATGGTGATGACGTCGGAGGGCAGACGGATTTCAGGGGTCCCATTCCAACCCATGATAATTGAGGGAGATATTTTGAGAACACTCGCAAGGGATGCGATGCGACTTCTCTTCATGTTGGCAATATCGCCGGATTCCCATCTCGATACAGTGGCCTCGCTGACACCAACGGCATTTGCCACATCGAGCTGCGTTAATCCGAGTTCGGTACGCCGAGCTTTAAGGATATCTTTAATTTCCACATCGACACCTCCTGTTTTCCATATAGTAGCACCAACAAATCATATTTGCAATACGTAAACGCAAAAAAGAGTAAAAAACTTGCGTTTACGTATTGACTTGCGGTAAAGCAAGTGCTATACTGACTTGCGTAAACGCAAGTAAACCAACAGGGATGGGAGGTGAAGATTGTGTTTAATCGAAATGCGTTCCGCGCGAAGGTGGTAGGAGCCGGTATGACACTTTCCGGCCTGGCCTCTGAAATCGGTATTAGTGACGCGACTCTTAATAGAAAGATGAGCGGGAAAAGCGATTTTACGAGACTGGAAATCCAACATATCCGGATGATCCTTCGGATGACACCTGACGAAGCGGACGCAATTTTTTTTGCGCAGGAGCTTACGTAAACGCAAGCAAAAAACCACCTCACCACAAAAAGGAGATCAACAACATGAAAGAGATCAAAGTGAAACTGACATTCACGGAACCGGTGCTGGGGACATGCCCCGGTGACCCTGATATCTACCGCTCGTTCGTTGCCAGCAATTCCCCGGATGCTGCCACCATGGAGGACGAAGTAGCCGCCATCGGTGTGGACGGTGTGGTGGAGAAGGGCAAAACCGTCTTTCCGAAGCTGGACGATGGAACTCCGTTCTTCTATGACTACCAGATCAAAGGCTTTTTTAAGGATACCTGCGGCGGCCTGCGGAAGGTCAAGGGGACCGTGTCCAGCGGCATCAAGGCGTTCAAGAAGGAGATCGACAAACTGATCTTTGTGGAACCACGGAACGTACCCATCCTGTTTGACGGGGAGATAGGGGAGTGCTCCCGTCCGCTGCGAGCGCAGACCATGCAGGGGGAGCGCGTAAGCCTCGCTCTGTCGGAACAGATCCCCGCCGGCGCGACTTGTGAGTTCACCGCCGTCTGTCTGAGCGACGATCATGAAAAGGCTGTGCGGGAGTGGCTGGACTATGGGCGGTTTTCCGGCATGGGACAGTGGCGCAACAGCGGCAAGGGTCGCTTCCGCTGGGAAGAGATTGCATAACGCAAAGGCAATGCATCGCAGTGGAAAGCATCGTTTAGCAGAGGCACGGCAGCGAAGAGATCTGCGGAGAAATGCGTGGGATTTGCATAGCTATGAATCGCACTGCACAGAAAATCCATCTCACCACAAGGCAAGCGGACACGCAGTGCCCGCATATCGTGTAAACGGAAGGAGTGTTGCGAATGGACTGTTTCAAGGCGGCGCTGGAGTATCTGCTGCAGAAAACGCTGGAAAACAACGGCCTTACCGGAACGGTCATTGTAACAAAAATCGGGCCGGAAGAATCAACAGAGGAGAAAGCGGGGTGATGCCCCGCTGAGGAGGGACAAGCTATGACGTTCACATGGGTACTTACCTACATTGGCGCGGCGTGGCTGGCGACCAGCATCCTTCGGCTGGTGGACAAGCTGGAGGACCATCGGTAATGGAGAGCTATCTCGAATTTCTGCGCTCCAAGATCGTGCTGGCCAGCGAGACGGGCTTCACACTGCCGCCGGAGGAGATCAACCCGGCGCTGAAGCCGCACCAGCGGGATGCTGTTGTGTGGGCGCTGCGAGGCGGCAGGCGGGCGCTGTTTGAGAGCTTCGGTCTCGGCAAGACTGTGCAAGAGCTGGAGTTCTGCCATCAGGCGGTGCGCCATGAGGGCGGCAAGGCCCTGATCGTGCTGCCGCTGGGCGTCCGGCAGGAGTTCACCCGGGACGCGGTGGAGCTGCTGCATTACGCGGCGCCGGAGTACATCACCACCATGGCGGAGGCAGACAGCGCCGCCGGAGATATCTTGATGACCAACTATGAACGGGTGCGGGATGGGGACATTGACCCCACGCGGTTCACGGCCGTGGCGCTGGATGAGGCATCGGTTCTGCGCTCCTTTGGCAGCAAGACCTACCAGACATTTCTGCCGAAATTTCAGGGCGTGAAGTACAAGCTGGTATCCACGGCGACACCGTCGCCCAACCGGTACAAGGAGCTGATCCACTATGCCGGGTATCTGGAGATCATGGACACGGGACAGGCTCTGACGCGATTTTTCCAGCGGGACAGCACCAAGGCTAACAACCTGACACTGTACCCCCACAAGGAGGATGAGTTCTGGCTGTGGGTGTCCAGCTGGGCGCTGTTTATCGGAAAACCCTCTGATCTGGGCTACAACGACACCGGCTATGCGCTTCCGCCGCTGGATGTGCGGACACACATTGTGCGGGGGCGGTACGGCGAGGACACAGATCGGAACGGCCAGTTCAAATTGATGCACGACGCGGCGGTATCGCTGGCGGAGGCATCACGGGAAAAGCGGGAAAGCATTGACGCCCGTGTGGCCGTGGCAAAGGAGATCGTGGACAGTGATCCGGAGGCGCACTTCCTTCTCTGGCACGATCTGGAGGCGGAGCGGCACGCCATCTGTAAGACCCTGCCGGACACCGTGGATATCTACGGCAGCATGGACTATGCAGAACGGGAAAAGCGGGTGATCGACTTCTCGGAGGGGCGCTGCCGGCTGTTTGCCACCAAGAAGAGCCTGAGCGGCAGCGGGTGCAACTTCCAGCGCCATTGCCACAGGGCGATTTTTATCGGTATCGACTATGAATTTAATGATTTTATTCAGGCGGTACACCGTATTTACCGCTTCCTCCAGACGGAGCAGGTGGTGATCGACATTATTTACACGGCGGCGGAAGACCCCATTTACCGTGTGCTGATGGAGAAATGGAAGCAGCACGAGTACCTGCAGGGCAAGATGCGGGAGATCGTGCAGAAATACGGCCTGAGCGGTTCTGTGCAGACGGAGCGCATGGCCAGAAGTATAGGAGTGGAGCGCGTGGAAGTAAAAGGCAAGAATTACACGCTGGTGAATAACGACTGCGTGGAGGAAACGGCACGGATGGCCGAAAACAGCGTGGACATGATCCTGACCTCTATCCCGTTTTCCAACCACTACGAATACACCCCCAGCTATAACGACTTCGGCCACAACGAGGATACCCGCCGGTTCTTTGAGCAGATGGACTATCTCAGTCCTAACCTGCTGCGGGTGCTGAAGCCGGGGCGCGTGTTCTGCTGCCACGTCAAGGATCGGGTGCTGTTCGGTAACGCCACCGGCATGGGAATGCCCACCATGGAGCCGTTCCATGCCATGTGCATCCGGCACTATATGCAGCACGGCTTTGCCTACTTCGGCATGATCACCGTGGTCACGGATGTGGTGCGGGAGAACAACCAGACGTACCGGCTGGGCTGGACGGAGCAGTGCAAGGACGGCTCCAAGATGGGCGTAGGCTGTCCGGAATACATCCTCTTGTTCCGGAAGCTGCCCACCGACCGGAGCAAAGCCTACGCCGACGAACCGGTACATAAGACAAAAGAGGAATATACCCGCGCCCAGTGGCAGATAGACGCCCACGGGTACTGGCGCTCCTCCGGCGACCGGCTGGTGACGAAGGAGGAGATCATGTCCATGGACACCGGAAAGATCCAGGCGGCCTACCGCAAGTACAGCCGGGGCACGGTGTATGACTACGCCGAACACGTCCGCATGGCAAAGGAGCTGGACGAGAATGGAAAACTGCCCGCCACCTTCATGGTGGTGGCACCGGGGAGCTGGACGGATGAGGTGTGGGACGATATCAACCGGATGCGCACCCTGAACACCACCCAGAGTCAGCGCCGCCAGCAGCTCCATGTCTGCCCCCTTCAGCTGGACATTGTAGACCGCTGCATCAACCGCTACAGCAACCCCGGCGACCTTGTATATGACCCATTTGGTGGAATCGGCACGGTACCGCTGGAAGCAGTCAAGGCGGGGCGGAAGGGCCTTGCCTGTGAGTTGAACAGTGGGTATTTCCGGGATGCTGTGGGCTACCTGCAGGAGTTCGAGCGGGAGGACATGAACATCTCCTTGTTTGACCTGATGGGGGAGGTGTCGGGATGAGCCGCAGAAGACCTATCGCAGAGAAGCGGCTGACGTTGATCCGCACCTGCGGCACCTGCGGAAAAACCTTCTCTACGACCGCTGAATCGCCGTGGATACGGCAGGTGCCTCGAGACGGGAAAAAGCAGGCTACCACTTATTACTGTAGCACCACCTGTTTTCGAGACAGCTACAAGCATGTTGGTTTTTATGACGGAAAGGCCGAAGAACGCCGCCGGGAGAAAGACCGAAACCGTGACAGCCGTGAACGCTGCCGCCGGTACAACGCGGCGCACAGGGAGGAGCGGGCCGCCTACGCCAAGGAGCGTCGGCGGAGGAATCCGGGCCTATGTGCCGCCGACAATGCGTATGCAAGAAAAAAACGCCGCCTGCTGGCGGCTGAGAAAAAGGAGGACGTATGAACACCACACGAGAAGAATCCCAGAGATCCATCATGCAGATGTGCCGTGGAGCCTTTCAGGAGCGCGTGGACTATGAGATGCCGCGCCTGATCGAGAACATCCTCGACCCCAACACGTCTGCCAAGGCCAAGCGCAAGGTGACGATCACGCTGGAGCTTTGTCCCGATGACAGCCGCCAGAACATCGTGGTCAACTGCGCCGTGAAGTCTACGCTGGCCCCCACGCACCCCGCGACCACCATGCTCTATGCCGCCGACAAGGACACGGTCATTGAGATGGCCCCGCAGATCCCCGGCCAGATTGCCGTTGACGGCTCGGAGCAGGAAGCACCGGCACACCTGAAACTTGTAAACTGCGGCTAAAAAAGAAAGGAGACATACCATGCTGAAGGAAGCAATTGAGAAAATCGAAGAACTGGCAAAGCCGATCATTCTGGACAGGGATGACCGTACCTACGCCGTGAACAAAGACGGTGAAGCGCAGGAGATCATCCCGGAGGCAGTTTATCAGAGCTGCCTGTCCCTGAACAGTCTGGACGCGCTGGTGCAGATGGTCAAGACGGAAGGAACCTGCGCAGATCGTCCGGACAAGCTCTACCTGTCCGTGAAGGATCACATGACGGTGACGTGCTTCGGCCACCCCCAGCACGACCTGCGGGATGAGCGTATTTTCTACTACGAGGCGGCTGCCAAGGACGTGCCCGGCTGGGACGGCGAAGTGAAGATGCCCTTTGACAGGGCGGCGGTCGCTTTGCAGACGCGCTTTCAGGACGGCGGAGACAGGGGATATGCCCTGACACTGCTGAGTCAGATCACCTGCGGTGCAAAGGTCACCTACAACGACACCGGCATAGCCACCACCGTCGTGACCAACAAGGGCGTTTCGCTCCAGCAGAACAGCACCATCCGTCCGCTGGTGAAGCTGCGGCCTTACCGCACCTTCCAGGAGGTGGATCAGCCGGAGGGACTGTTCCTGATCCGTATTGACGAGCGGGGCATTACCTTTACCGAGGCGGACGGCGGCATGTGGAAGCTGGCGGCCCGCAAGACCATCAAGGCATATCTGGAGGCGGCCCTGAAGGATGATATCGACGCCGGCCGTGTGGTCGTGATGATGTAACAAAAAAGCCGCCCCGCCGGAGCTGGCACTTCGGCGGGGCGGGACTGGCGGCAAAGCCAATCAGATACACGCCCACTATATGGGAGAAAGTGAGAAAAGTCAATGAGAACAACGAAAATCGTTATCAAAAATATGTTCGGCATCAAGGATATGTCACTGGGCGGTGGCTCTGTGGAGATATCCGGCCCCAAAGGAAGCGGGAAAACCTCGGTGCTGGATTCCATCCGCTATGCCCTGACCAACCGCTCTGACAGGGACTATGTTGTGCATCAGGGTGCGGATGAGGGGGAGATCATCATCGAAACGGATTCCGGCCTTTCCGTAGACCGGCGGGCGCTGAGCGCCAAGTCTGCCGGAACGGTGAAGGTACGGGACGGCTCCATGCTTCAGACGAGGCCTGCGGAGTTCCTGTCGAAGATCTTCACACCGCTCCAGTTGAATCCAGTGGAGTTCACGCAGCTGTCGCGGCAGGAGAAGAACCGTGTGATCCTTTCTCTGATCGAATTTCCGTGGGACACCAACTGGATCAGAGAGCAGTTCGGCGAGATCCCGCAGGGCGTGGACTACTCGAAGCACATCCTTGAGGTGCTGGCGGACATTCAGGCGGAGAACGGCATCTATTTCCAGTCGAGGCAGAACCTGAACCGCGATATCCGCAATAAACAGGCATTTATCGCTGACATTGCAAAGGATATCCCGTCCGGCTACGACTATGACCGCTGGAACAGCTACCCTGTCGGCGAAAAGTACCGCGAACTGGAACGCCTGAAGGATCAGAACAGCCGTATCGAGCGGGCCAAGACATTCCGGGACAGCTATGACGCGAAGATGCGCGGGATCACCGGGGAACGGGACGTGGCGCTGGCTGCCATCGACAGGGATATGGCCCGTGAACGCTCCGAACTGACCGGACAGATCGAGCGGCTTCGGGCAGAGATCAGCGCGGCGCAGGAGGAATTGGGTAGTCTGGAGCGCCGGCGGGAGGATCGTGCCGCCGTTGTTCACGCCAAGTATGAGACCGCTGTTGCCAAGCTGGAAAAGGATATGGGCACGGCCAGCGAGTATGCGGAGGCTGCACCGGCAGATACTTCCGCCTTACAGCAGGAGGTGGATACGGCGGAGCGTATGCGCAAGCACCTCAATGAGTACCAGCGCATGACGGCCATGCAGCATGAGGTGGACGCGCTTACGGAGCAGTCGCAGGAGCTGACCCGCAAAATCGAACTGGCGCGGGAACTGCCCGCCAAAATTCTTGAAACGGCAACGATCCCCGTTGAGGGACTGACGGTAGAGAATGGCGTGCCGCTGATCCACGGCCTGCCCATTTCCAACCTGTCTGATGGTGAGCTGCTGGAGCTGTGCGTGGATATCACGGTCAGCAAGCCGGGACAGCTGCAGATCATTCTGGTCGATGGCGCGGAACGGCTGGACAAGGAGAGCCGTGACAAGCTGTATGCCAAGTGCAAGGCAAAGGGACTGCAGCTGATCGCTACCCGTGTGACTGATTCTAATGAATTGGAGGTTACCGAATTATGATGACAAAAGATAATCTGCGTAAGCTGACCGGAGACGAACGTCTGGGGCAGATGCGTGATTCTGAATATCTCGGCGCTGAGGACATCGACGATGATGTGGAGCCGATACTGACTATTGATGCCCTGTGGAACGGCATGGTGACGCTCCAGCGCGGCAAGGAAAACAAGGATGTACTTTCCTTCAAGGAAGAGCGTGTTCCGGGCATTATGCAGGTAAGGCCTCTCATTATCAACTCTACCAACCGCAAAACGCTGCGTAAGCTGTTTGGCGACGCAAAGGCGGATACGCTGGTGGGCAAGCAGATCCAGCTTTACATTGACCACAAGGTGCGTGATCCGCAGGATGGCGGGCTTACGGACGGCATCCGTATCCGGCCCTTTAAGCCGAGAGTCAAGAAGGAAGCCCCTGTGCCGCCGTGTGCGGACTGCGGCGGCATCATTGAAGCGGCCATGGGCAAGACCCCCGGCTGGCTGGCGGCCTACACCGCCAAGCATTACGGCGTATCCCTGTGCGCCGCCTGTGCCCAGAAGCGTAAGGATACGGCATCGGCCCCAGCACCGGAAGTGCCGGAGACGCCCGAAGCAGACCCCGCCGCAGGTGAGGCCATTGACGGGGAGGTGCTGTGATGCTTCCGATGGTGACAGCGGAGAATTATTTCTCCCGGGAGATGAACATGGCCTATATGGGGGGCACACAGTTCAAGGCTTTTGACCGCTGCGAGGCGGCGGCGCTGGCGGAGGCGCGGGGCGAATACGCCCCCGCAGCCTCCACGGCTATGCTGACCGGAAGCTATGTGGATGCCTACTTCTCCGGCGAATTGCCGGTGTTTCAGGCGCAGCATCCGGAGATCTTCAAGCGGGACGGGAGCCTGAAGGCGGAGTTCGTTCATGCGCAGGACGTGATTGCCCGGATGGAGTCGGACGAGCTGTATATGCTGCTGATGTCCGGAAAGAAACAGGTGATCCTGACCGGCGAGATCGCCGGCGTCCCCTTCAAGGTGAAGATCGACAGTCTGCTGGATGCAGAGGCCAGCCGCCACATTGTGGAGCAGTTTCCGGAGACGGCGGAGGTCATGGGAATGTGCGACGGTGCCGTGGTGGATCAGAAGGTCATGCGGGACATGGCCAATGTGTGGTCAGATGAGGAACGTGCCAAGGTGCCCTTTGCCCAGTTTTACGGTTATGACATTCAGGGCGCCATTTATCAGGCCATCGAGGGCCATATGCTGCCGTTCATTCTGGCAGTGGGTACGAAGGAGGACGCGCCGGATATCGGGGCGCTGTACATCCCTGATGCTGAACTGGCCGCCAAGCTGGCGGAGGTGGAGGATCGCGCCCCACGGTATCAGGCCATCAAGGAGGGCAGGATCGCCCCGCGTCGATGCGGGAAGTGCGCGTACTGCCGCATGACTAAAAAGCTGCGGGGCATCGTGGATTACCGGGAGGTAGGCGAATGCTGAACAAGATCTTCATTATGGGCCGCCTGACCCGTGACCCGGAACTGCGTACCACGAACAGCGGGACGTCTGTGGCCAGCTTTTCGCTGGCTGTTGACCGGAATTATAAGGGTGCAGACGGTGAAAAGGAGACAGATTTCATTGACTGCGTAGCGTGGCGCCAGACCGGCGAGTTCGCCGCCAAGTATTTCGCCAAGGGCCGCATGGCCGTTGTGGAGGGGCGGCTCCAGATCCGTCCGTGGACGGACAAGGAGGGCAATAACCGCCGCAGCGCAGAGGTGATCGTTGACAATATGTATTTCGGCGATTCCAAGCGCGATGGAGATACGGGCGGTGCCAGACCTGCCAGCGGCCCCGTGAATGTGTCCGCCAACGACTGGCAGGAGGCCGATGAGGATGAAGGCGACCTGCCGTTCTGACGCAGCGGCTCAGATCAAAGAGACGCTGACGGCCCGGGAGGTCGTGGAGTTCTACGGGTTCACGCCTAACAGGAGCGGGTATATCCATTGCCCATTCCATGCGGGCGACAACAACGGGAGCCTGAAGGTCTATGACGGCGACAGGGGATGGCACTGCTTTGGGTGCAATGCCGGCGGAACGGTCATTGACTTTGTGATGAAGCTGTTCGATATATCCTTCCGTCAGGCGGTACTGCGCATCGACAGCGACTTTGGCCTGCGCCTTACATATGAGCGGCCCGATCCCAAGGCGCGGTCTGCGCTGCTGGAAAAGCGTCGTGCAGAAGCGGAGGAGAAGGCCCACCGCCGCGCCGAATATCAGACACTGGCCGCGGAGTACCGGCAGTGCTTTGATACCGTGAAATACTTCCCGCCGGTGCTGTGTGCCGATGGCAGCATCTGGATACATCCTCTGTATCCGGATGCGCTGAAGGCCATGCCCGCGCTGGAAGCAAGACTGGACGAGATACTGGAGGCTGGAATTGGATAATAAACGGGAGATCGTACCGAATTGGCGGTACACAGAGGATGACTTTCTGTACACTACGCTGCCCTATGAGGAACTGCAGGAGTATGCAAAAAATCCATTTGTCCACCAGCGCATGGTCGAAGCCATGGCACGGTACGCCGCCGGTGTTGGATTCAAGCAGTTGAAGAAGTTTTACAAAGCATATCTGGCCGGTCTGAAGCAGAGTTCTGCCGGCGGCACGGTCTATGTGGGTGGGAATCCCACCTGCTTTGACGGTCAGCCGATGGAACTGAACGCCGGAGACTGGGAGGCGGATGACAGCGGTATCAGGCGAAACTTCGGCGGCGTGGACTGCGTGGCCTGTCCGCATCCGGTGATGCCGGTGGAACGGCTGGTGAATATCGACACAGGCGAGGAGAAGCTGCGGCTGGCATTCCGCAAGGGCACCATCTGGCGGCGGCACATCGTGGAAAAGAAGGTGCTGGCCAGTGCCAACAAAGTAACGGAATTGGCGGGGATCGGTATCGCCGTCAACAGCGAAACGGCGCGGAATTTTGTCCGCTACATAGGCGATCTGGAGAACCTGAATTATGACATCATACCGGAACGGAAAAGCATCGGTCGGTTCGGTTATATCGCCGGAGAGGGCTTTTCGCCCTATGTGGACGGGTTGATCTTTGATGGTGATGCCAACTTTGCCGCCATGTTTCAGACGGTACACGAGCGCGGCAGCTTCGACAAATGGAAGCAGATGGCGGCGGAGGTACGGGCTATGTCGGTGACGGCAAAGATCGTGCTGGCGGCATCCTTTGCATCGCCGCTGCTGCAGCCGCTGGGATGCCTGCCCTTCTTTGTCCACCTGTGGGGCGTGGATTCCGGCACCGGAAAGACGGTGGCCCTGATGGTGGCCGCCAGCGTGTGGGGTGACCCGTCCGTGGGCAGCTACGTCAAGACCTTTGACGGGACGGCGGTAGGCATGGAGAAGACCGCCGCGTTCCTGAACAATCTGCCGCTGTGCTTGGATGAACTGCAGTTGGCCAAGGACGCAAAAGGAAAGACCAACTTTGATGTGTACAGGCTGGCGCAGGGCGTGGGGCGCACACGGGGAAACCGGTCAGGCGGCGTGGACAGGACACCAACGTGGCAAAACTGCATTCTGTCCACGGGGGAAAGCCCCCTGACGGGGCAGGCATCCGGCGCCGGCGCTGTGAACCGTGTGATCGACATCGAGTGCAAGGCCAACAGCGTAGTCATTACGGACGGTATGCGGGTGTCCGGCGCGGTGAAGCGGAACTTCGGCCACGCGGGAAAGGCGTTTGTGGAGAAGCTGTATGCCGCCGGGGACGATGTGCCGCAGGAAATCCATAACAGGTATCAGGTGTTGTTCAAGACGCTGGCGGCGCAGGACACCACGGAAAAGCAGGCCATGGCGGCCGCTGCCATTGTGCTGGGTGATGAACTGGCCTGCCGCTGGATCTTCGGCGGGACGGAGCAGCCCGTGACGATGGAGCAGATATCTGAATTTCTGACGTCCCGCGCGGCGGTGTCCGCCGGTGAGCGGGCCTATAAGTACCTGTGCGACTGGGTATCCCAGAACTCCAACAAGCTGACGGGCAAAACGGACAACGGAGATGTGCTGGGTACACTGGACGGCTGCCGTGCCTATATCATCCGCTCTGTTTTTGAACGGGTCTTGCAGGACGCGGGTTACAGCATGAAGGCGACGATCTCATGGCTGAAGCAGGCTGGTTTGATCGAGACACGGGCCAAGAATAACACGAAAGCCCGCCGCATCAATGGTGTTCCTACGGAGTGCTTTTGTCTGCTCCTGCCTGATATTGAAGAAGAAATTGACGAAACGGACGAATTACCGCTGTAAACGTGGGGAACTGCGCGGAAACGTGGGGGTGCGCCCCCACGCCCTCAAAGCCTTTGATACCAACGGTTTGCGGCGAAATTTTTCGGGGTGTGGGGATGTGGGGAACACATACACACGCTATATAGGGGTAAAAAATAATCACACACACATACCAAACGTATGGTACATATACGTATGTGCGCAAGGCATAAATTTTTTTGCAAAAATTATCCCCACACCCCCACACTTGCCGCAAAGCCTTTGATACCAACGGTTTGCGCGTGGGGATATGTTCCCCACAGCGCCCCACGTCCCCACAAAAATAGGAGGCATGACATGGAATTGCGCGATTATCAGCGCGAATGCATCAAGACCATAGAAGCGCAGCCGCCGGGGTCGTACCTGTGCCAGATGGCCACGGGGCTGGGCAAGACGGTGACGTTTGCCAACATACCACGGCAGGGCCGCAACCTGATTTTGTCCCACCGCGAGGAGCTGGTGCGTCAGCCCATGAAATACTACGATTGCAGCTACGGCGTGGAGCGGGCGGGAGAGCACAGCCACGGCGAGGAGGTAGTGAGCGCCAGTGTACAGACGCTGGTGCGGCGGCTGGACAAGTTTGCACCGGACGCCTTTGACACCATCATCGTGGATGAAGCCCACCACGCGGCGGCCAACACCTACCGGAAGATACTGGACTATTTCAAGCCACGGCTGACGCTTGGATTTACCGCCACCCCCAACCGGGGCGACAAGGTGCGGTTGGACACGGTGTTCTCGGACATCATCTTTGCCCGCGACCTGCGGTTTGGCATCCAGAACGGCTATCTGTGCGACATCTACTGTATGCGGGTGGATATCGGCTACGATCTGAGCGCCGTACATACCCGCGCCGGGGACTACGCGCCGGGAGAGCTGGACGAAGCCATGGAGGGTACGGCGGACGCCATTGCCGAGGCTTATGAAAAGTACGCAAAGGGCGCCACGCTGATCTTCGCCGTCAGCGTGAATCATGCCAACGAGATCGCGGCGAAGATACCCGGCGCTGTGGTGGTGACGGGCGAGACGAAGGACAGGGCGGCTATCATCGAGCGGTTCACGGCGGGAGAGATCCCCTGCATCGTCAACTGCATGGTGTTCACGGAGGGGACGGATATTCCACGGGTGGAGACGGTGATTATTGCACGGCCTACCCAGTCCGACAGCCTGTACAGCCAGATGGTGGGACGGGGCCTGCGGCTCTACCCCGGCAAGCCACGGCTGACGCTGATCGACTGCGTGGGCATCACGGGGCGGGCGTCCATCTGCACGGCTCCGTCGCTGCTGGGTATCGACATGACCAACGTACCGAAGGCCAAGCAGAACGAGCTGGAGGGGCTGCTGTTTGAACTGCCCATGAAGGCACTGGCCGCATCGGATTGCCCGGAGAGCTGGATCCGAAATGTGGAGATCGTAGACCTGTGGGCCAAGGAGCAGAAATACCAGACCCACGATGTGAACTGGTTCAAGTTGCCGGACGGGTCGATGGTGCTTTCTCTGCTGGGGCATGAGCGGCTGGTGCTGTCGCCGCAGGATGAGCTGGGCATGACCTGCATCACGCTGGGAACTATGACATCGGACAAGCGGCCCATGCAGAGTGCGCTGGACAGCTGCTATGTATGGCTCTGTAACCAGCGGAAGGAGCAGGCGTATATCTGGAACACGCAGGAGGTCAAGCGCTGGGGGAAGAATCCTGCCACGGAAAAGCAGCTTACGATGATCAAAAAAAGATGCAAGGGATTTAACACGGACAGCCTGACAAAGGGACAAGCAAGCCAGATATTGAACAGGCTGATGAGCAAAGGGAGGTAGTGAAAAATGGCATCGGAAAGACATCACCAGCAGGCGGTCATCAAGTGGTCACAGCAGCGGTCTGTCCGTGAACAATGGCCGGAGCTGGCACTGCTGCACCACATCAAGAATGAAACCACCGGCGGCGCGGCGGAGGTGGCTGCTGACAAGGCTATGGGCGTAAAAAAGGGTGTGCCGGATCTATGCCTGCCGGTAGCGCGTGGCGGGTATCATGGCCTGTACATTGAGATGAAAACGCCCAGCGGGAAAACCTCAGATGCACAGAGATGGTGGGTGAATCACCTGATGGACTATGGGTATTACGCGGTGGTTTGCCACGGTTATGATGCGGCTGTACATATCCTCAGCTGGTATTTATCACTGGAGGTGCGGTGAGATGGCGGAGGTATCCAGAGCGGAAGCGGCTGCCATGCGCGGCGAGCCAATGCCCACCGGCAGTTCGTGGCAGGAAATGGCGGAGTATATTGCCATGCGTGCCCTGTACTGGGGATACCGTCACAAGGTTTTTACCCGCGAGGAGGCCAGCGCCATGAAGCAGCGGCTGCGAAGCGAACTGGATAACGTGGAGCGCGGATATGCGTTTGAGCGGAAGTGCTGGGACACGGCGGCAATGCGCTACAAGGAAACGGAAAGAGCCAAAGCATTATACCGAAAGGAGCGGACATTGGAGAATGCAGATGCTTTGGTGGCGGTGTTGGACGGTCTGAATCACGAACAAATTTGACTTTGTTTTTTTAGGCGGTTTTTGGTGAGATACTTTCCCGCTGTTCACATGAGGGATAAGTATCTCGACCCCGAATGCCGGAAACCGCTGAAATTGCAGGGCATTGCGCACAGCAGAAGAAACAAAAACGATCCCCAAAGAAACGGTGTGTGTTTTTGTTAGACGCGGAGAAGTTTTTCATGGGGTAAAGTATCTTCTCCGCGAAGGCTTGAAGGAGGACAGCATGGTATACGCACAAGAAATATTTGACGGCGAGATCATCGTGGACAATTTCGCCGGCGGCGGTGGAGCATCCACGGGTATTGAGATCGCCACGGGCCGGTTGGTGGCGCTGGCCGTCAACCACGACCCGGCGGCCATCCTCATGCACCGCACCAACCACCCGTACACGGAGCATTTTCAGGCGTCCGTGTGGGACATCGACCCCAAGGCCGTGTGCCGGGGGCGGCCTGTGGGGCTGGCGTGGTTCTCGCCGGACTGCAAGCACTTCAGCAAAGCTAAAGGCGCTGCGCTGGTCGACCGGAAGATTCGTGGGCTCGCGTGGATCACCCTGCGGTGGGCGGCAACGGTACGGCCCCGCGTCATCATTCTGGAGAATGTGGAGGAGTTTCGGACGTGGGGGCCGGTGCGGAAGGGAAAGCCGGTGAAGAAGCTGGCGGGCACCACGTTCCGGAAGTTCATCCGACAGCTGGAGGAACTGGGCTATGACGTGGAGTATCGGGAGCTGATCGCGGCGGACTACGGTGCGCCCACCTCCCGCAAGCGGTTCTACCTGATTGCCCGCTGCGACGGACGGCCCATTGTGTGGCCGGAGCCCACCCACAGCAAGACCGGCGCGGATGGACTGCCCAAGTGGCGCAGCGCGGCGGAGATCATCGACTGGAGCCTGCCATGCCCGTCGGTATTCGCATCCAAGGCGGAGATCATGGAAAGATATGGCTTGAAGGCGGTGCGGCCGCTGGCGAAGAACACCATGCGGCGCGTCATTCGCGGTGTGGACAAGTTCACCATCCGCAGCGGCAAGCCGTTTATCGTACCCACGGGGTACGGTGAGCGCAAGGGGCAGGCACCCCGCGTGCATGACATTGGCGCGCCGGTGCCTACGGTGGTCGGCACCGGCAAGGAGAATCTGTGCAGGCCGCTGCTGGCACCTGTGACGGTGACCAACACCAGCAACAGCGTGGGCGGAACGGTCGGAGCGCCGGTACATACCGTGACGACCGCAGGGAATCAGATGCTGGTAACGCCGAGCCTCGTAAGCATCGGGCAGACCGGCGGCGGGGACAGGATCAGGGATTTACGGGAGCCAGTGCCTACAACGGTATCGAAGCAGGAAGCCTGCCTGGTGTCTCCATCCCTCATTCAGTATCACACAGAGCAGACGGAGAGTGTACGGGCATCCGGGCTGGGGACGCCTATTAACACGGTGGACGCCTCCAACCGATACGGCCTGACCTGCGCCAATCTGGTGGAGTATTACACCGGCGGGCGTCCGCTGGACGTGGCAGAACCCATGCACACCGTTACCAGCCACGACCGCGAGGCGGTGGTTGCCGCTCACATTGCCAAGTATTACGGCGGCGTAGTCGGCGAAAAGGTGGGCGAGCCTTTGCCAACGGTGACGGCCATTGACCACAATGCGGTATGTGCGGCCCATGTGGTGAAGTTTAAGGGCGATGAGGTCGGGACACAGCCCACGGAATCGCTGCCCACGCAGACGTCCTCCGGTGTTTTCGCCGTGTGCAGGGCACATCTGGCGAAGATGCGCAGCGGTGACGATCTGGGTCACTGGCCCGAGATACGCGCCCTGCTGAACGAGTATTGCGGCTACGCGCTGGCGGAGGATGATGTGCTGCTGCTGGAGATCGGCGGTGCGCTGTATTACATCGCCGACATCGGTCTGCGGATGCTGTCGCCCCGTGAGCTGTACAACGCCATGGGATTCCCGCCGGACTACATCATCGACCGCGACTACATGGGCAACGAGTACAAAAAGAGCGCACAGGTGGCGCGGTGCGGAAATGCGGTGTGTCCGCCGGTGGCGTCCGCTCTGGTGCGGGCCAACCTGCCGGAGTGGTGCGGCGTGACCATCACCACAATGGCGCAGCTGATGGACTGCGTGGCGGTGTAGGAGGGGCAAAGGAATGAGCCTTGAAGTATGCCCGATGACGCTCAAGGAGGCGAACGCCTTTGTGGAGCAGCACCACCGACACCATAGGCCGGTGGTGGGACACAAGTTCTCCATCGGCTGCACGGACGGAAAGGAAATCGTGGGCGTTGCCATTGTTGGGCGTCCTGTGAGCCGACATCTGGACGACGGATGGACGCTGGAGGTCAACCGGCTATGCACAGACGGCACACACAACGCCTGTTCCATGCTGTACGCCGCCGCTTGGCGGGCGGCAAGGGCGATGGGCTATAAGCGGCTTGTGACCTACATACTGGACAGCGAAAGCGGCACGAGCCTGAAAGCCAGCGGTTGGAAATGTGTGGGACAGGCTGGTGGTTTGCGGTGGACAGGAAAGCGCAGGCCGGAGGTTGACCTATACCCGGCGCAAATGAAAATTCGGTGGGAAAAGGAGGAGTGACGTGAATTGTCACGGATGCAAATGGCTGGATGAAAGCAGAAAAGGCCCAGCGGGGAGTGGGTATTGCGTCATGGTGGAAAACAGTGATCAGGGAAAGTGTTACCGTGATTGGCTGTTGAAGCACCGGGAGGAATATGCCCTTGGCAGAAAGGAACTCCCCAGCATCAAGGTCAGAACACCCGAAATGGAGCGGTGTGAGCGCTATGAAGCCGGAGACTTTGCTACGAGGTACAGAAAGGAGCAGGTATGTCCAAAGATGAGATCGTGACCGCGCTGCGGTGCTGTGCAAGCCCGGAAGTGGATTGCAAGGGGAATTGCGCGTTTTTCGGTGCGAGCAGCCCCAACGAAGATTGCAGCCAGAAGAAAAATACCGCTGCCGCTGACCTGATCGAGAACCAGCAGCGGCACATCGATGCACTGTTGCAGGCCAACGCCGCCCTGCGGGATACCGTACTGCGGCGGGATGCGCAGATCGAGAAGATGAGCGAGGGACTGGCGCAATTTGCCGCGGCGGTGGCGGAAAAGGAGGCGATAAAAGATGAACCGAGATGATGAACTGATGTTTTACATGGAATGCTGGCGCGATATGCAGAGTTTCCTGGCGGAAGTAGTAAGGGACAATACGGGCGAGTATCCGTTTGCGCAGGATGTTCTGGATCTAATGCACAGCGTCGAAAGAAAGCACGGGGGATGACAATGGCTGAATACATTGAGCGAGAAAAGGCGAAGCGGCTGTTGCATATCGAATACGCCTACGCCGCAGAACAACTCTTAGACGAGATCCCCGCTGCTGGGGTTGCCCCAGTGGTGCACTGCTGGGAATGTGAGCACAGCTATGAAGCTGTGGGTGGGCGCTTCTGCACCTACGGCGTCTGTGTGGACTGCGAGGTGCCGGACGACTTCTACTGCGGAAATGGAAAGCGGGGTGAGACCGGTGAAGGATGAGGTTTGCCCCTACGGAAGCGACTGCTTTACCTGCCGTCTGCCGGACTGCCGGTGCGCGGGAAGCTGTGCCAGCCGGTACAACCGTCTGCCCGGCGAGCGGACGAAAAGCGATGCGGCGCGGAAGGCGTATAGAAAAAAGATGGAGGAAAAGGAGGGCACAAAAGATGAATGAGCAGGAGGCGGCGAAGGTGCTGCGGGACTATCTGGAAAACAGGGAGATGCCGGCGGTGGTATATGCGGCCATCTGTCTGGCTGTCGACCGGCTGGAAGGCGGCCGGAGCCGGAGCGTCATGGAGTATCGGGAGGGCCGGGTATGAGCAGGGCGCGGAACCTCTGGTGGGGGTACGTCCGGAACATTCTGCGGGAATATCCCCGGGTGACGGCGGAGGAACACCGGGCGGTGTCCGCCGCGATCCAGACTACCCGCAGCAGGCGGGACGGCGGGGAGCGGATGCGGGTGGTGCGCATGACGCTGTTTGCCCGCACCCATACACTGGAGGGTGCGGCGGCGTGTATCCCGTGCAGTTATGCCACGGCGAAACGGTGGCAGCAGGACTTCATACGCGACGTAGCGAGATATTACAGATGCAATAACGGATTGTCGCTTAAAAATTGAGCCAAAACGGCCCAATAAATGTGCTATATTCTGGATGTGGACGGCTTACGCCATGTACACCTCCTTAGGGGCGGCGGCACTGACAGCTCCTTGCGGTGCCGCTGCCCATATCGGCGCTGTAGCTCAGATGGCGAGAGACACGCAACGCGGGTTCGAGTCCCACCGGCGCCGCAGATGTGGGCAGAGGGAGAGGGCCGGGTCGTCCATTTGGACGGCCCGGTCATTCTTTGTTTTCAGGTGTGGATATGGCGACAATGCGAGAACTGATAGCTGAATATGAGGATTCGCGGGAGCTGCTGACCGGACGCATCAAGGAACTGCGTGCGGCCATGAAGGAGACGGAGGCGGCGGATGAGTTTTTCTGCCTGAAGCGGCGGCTGCGTGATCTGGAGCAGCTGCGGACGGAGCTGGGCAAGGTACTTCGGTATATGCAACTGTGGTACGGAGGGAAGGATAATGGCAAAGAGGACGATGGGCACGAACTCCGGGAGCATGACCGCAGTGGAGTTCGTGGCCGAGCGGATGATCTACGAAAAATGGCTGCGCACCTATCTCGATTCGCGCGGTGCAATGGAGATGAGCAATCGTGGCTTGAAGCGGCTTTTGGATCTGATGATCCCGTTGTACATCCGTAGGGAATTGTCCCCTCGCCAGCGGGAACTCCTGAAGCTGCACATGATGGGGACGAACGGGACGCCCATGAACATGGTGCAGATCGCGGCATATCTGGGCATAAACAAATCCACGGTATGCCGCACACTTAAACGGGCACATCAGAGGCTGGCGCACCAGATGTCCTATCTGATGACCGGCTATAAATACATGAGGGACGCCGCCGAGGAGGACGCGGAGTAAACGGAGGTGAGCGTGTGGCAGGGGGAGCAGACAACCTCATCCCGTTCAGCGAGAGAAGCAAGGAAGAAGCAAGGGAGTGCGGACGTGCCGGCGGCATTGCGTCAGGCATTGCACGGCGGCGAAAACGGAGCCTGAAGGAGGCTGCCGACCTGTACCTGTCGCTGCCGGTGTCGGATAAACGGAAGTGGAACAGGATCGCGGCGCGGTATGTGGAGCCGGAGGACATCGACAACCAGATGGCCATGATCGTGGGCATGGTGGATGCGGCGGCCGCCGGTGATGCACGGGCGGCACGGGTCATAGTGGATCTCATCGGCGATGACACAGATGCGGACAGCAGGGCCGTGCAGGTGATCATGGACGAGCCGCTGGAGGAATACAGCGAATGAAGCAGCTCAGGATACAGCAGCCCAACCCCAAGCAGGCGCTGTTTTTGAAGGCAAAGACGAAGCATGTGGCTTTCGGCGGCGCCAGAGGCGGCGGCAAGAGTTGGGCTGTGCGGGTAAAGGCACAGCTGCTGGCGCTGCGGTATCCGGGCATCCGCATCCTTATCGTGCGGCGCACATATGAGGAACTGCGGCAGAACCACATCCAGCAGCTGAGGGTGGAGCTGAACGGCATTGCCCGCTATAACGTGACGGAGAAGCATTTCAGCTTTCCCAACGGCAGCGTGATACAGTTCGGATACTGCGCCAAGGATGCAGACCTCGACCGGTATCAGGGCGCGGAGTACGATGTCATCTTTCTGGACGAGGCGACGCAGCTGTCAGAGCACCAGATGAAGACCATCACCGCCTGCGTCCGAGGTGTCAATCGCTTTCCGAAGCGTGTCTACTACACCTGCAATCCGGGCGGGCAGGGCCATCAGTACATCAAGCGGCTGTTCATCGACCGGCGCTTTGAGGCGGAGGAGATCCCGGAGGAGCACAGCTTCATCCAGAGTCTGGTCACGGACAACAAGGCGCTGATGGCCAGCCAGCCGGATTATGTGCAGCAGCTGAAGGCACTGCCCCATACCCAGCGGCTGGCATGGCTGGAGGGCCGGTGGGATGTGTTTGAGGGGCAGTTCTTTGAGGAGTTCCGGGATGAACCGGCACATTACATCGACCGGCAGAACACCCATGTGATCAAACCGTTCCGCATACCACGGGACTGGACGATATACCGCTCCTTCGACTGGGGCTATGCGCGGCCCTTCTCCTGCGGGTGGTGGGCAGTGGACTATGACGGTGTGCTGTACCGCATTGCAGAGCTGTACGGCTGTACCGGCACACCCAATGAGGGCGTGAAGTGGACACCGGACAAGGTCTTTGCGGAGATACACCGCATCGAGACGGAGCACCCGTGGCTGCAGGGTCGGACGGTGCAGGGCGTAGCAGACCCGGCCATCTGGGACAAGTCCACCGGCGAGAGCGTGGCGGAAACGGCGGCCAAGCATCAGGTGCTGTTTGCCAAGGGCGACCACAGCCGCATTCCCGGGTGGATGCAGGTACACTACCGGATGCAGTTTGATGCCAACGGCATGGCCATGCTGTATGTGTTCGAGAACTGCAAGGCGTTTATCCGTACCATGCCGCTGCTGCAGTACAGCCAGACGGTGCCGGAGGATCTGGACACCGCGCAGGAGGATCATGTGGCAGATGAGGTGCGGTATATGTGCATGGCACGGCCCATCAAGCCGAGACTGCCGGCGGAGCACGACCCATTTCTGGACGATCCTGCCCGGGTGGCACTGGAACTCCGGAAGGAGGATATGGCGCCGCCGGTCAGGAGGCCGAGAATGCAGATCATAAGGGAGGACAACGATGCGTGAAACAGAGACTGTACGTCCGGCACAGGGGCAGGCGGCTGCCGTGGATGCGGCGGTGCCAGCTGTTGGCACGGAACAGATCCGTGGGGCATGGGAGACGCTGCGTCGGTACAAGCAGGGCAAGGCGAATCTGGAACAGCGCGTGGTGGACGCGGAGAAGTGGTTCCGCCTCCGCCACTGGGAGTGTATGCGCAGGGAGGAACAGGGGGAGCAGGTAGAGCCTGCGTCCGGCTGGCTGTTGAACTGCATCATGAACAAGCACGCCGATGCCATGGACAATTTCCCGGCACCCAACATCCTGCCCCGGGAACGGGGAGATGAGGAGGAGGCGCAGCGGCTGTCTTCCATCGTGCCGGTGATTCTGGATCAGGCAGGATTCGAGAAGACCTACTCCGACCATGTGGACAACAAACTTATCGGCGGCACCGGCGTGTACGGCGTGTTCTGGGACGGCACTGCCTGCAACGGGCTGGGCGATATCGACATCCGGGAGACGGATGTGCTGAACCTGTTCTGGGAGCCGGGAAAAGAGGATATCCAGGAGAGCCGCGACCTGTTCCACACAGAGTTGATGGACAACGACGTACTGCTGGAGCAGCACCCGCAGTTGGCGGGAAAGCTGGGCGGCACGGGGGCGTTTGCCACGGCAAAATACGCCTATGACGATGCGGTGGACACCAGCGGCAAGTCTGTGGTGGTGGACTGGTACTACAAGCGCCTCGTTGGCGGGCGCACGGTGCTGCACTACTGCAAATTCGTAGGGGACACGGTGCTGTATGCCACGGAGAACGACCCGCAGTATGCGGAGCGAGGGCTGTATGACCACGGGCAGTACCCTTTCGTATTCGACCCGCTGATTCGGCTGAAGGGGACACCCTGCGGTTTCGGCTATGTGGATATCGGAAAGTGCCCGCAGGAGTATATCGACAGAGGCGGGCAGGCCGTTCTGATGAATATGCTGGCCAACACCAAGCCGCGCTTTTTCATCCGCTCAGACGGCGGTGTGAACGAGGAGGAGTTCGCGGATCAGACACGGGCCTTTGTCCACGTCACCGGCAATCTGGGCGAGGACAGCATCGTGCCCATCACGGGGAAGCCTCTGAGCAGCATCTATCTGAACGTGCTGACACAGAAGATAGACGAGCTGAAAGAAACCACGGGAAACCGCGATATCTCGACAGGCGGCACCACCAGCGGCGTTACGGCGGCATCGGCTATCGCGGCCATGCAGGAGGCGGGCAGTAAACTCAGCCGCGACCACAACAAGAGCGCGTTTCGTGCGTACCGGCAGGTGATCCTGCTGGTGGTGGAGCTGATCCGCCAGTTTTACAGCCTGCCGCGGCAGTTCCGCATCACCGGCGAGGACGGTGTGCGGGAGTTCATCACCTACACCAACAGGCAGCTTCAGCCGCAGGTACAGGGGATGGACTTCGGGACAGACATGGGGCTGCGGCTGCCTTTGTTCGATGTGGAGATCACGGCGCAGAAGCAGTCCCCATACAGCAAGATGAGCCAGAACGAACTGGCCCTCCAGTTCTATAACAACGGCTTTTTCAATCCGGAGCTGGCGGATCAGTCGCTGGCGTGCCTGGAGATGATGGATTTCGACCGCAAGCAGGCCATCATGCAGCGCATTGCCCAGAACGGCACTATGTACCAGCAGATGCAGCAGATGCAGCAGCAGATGGTCATGCTGATGCAGAAGCTGGCCGCCGTGACCGGCGACACCGAAATGCTGGCAGCACTGGGCGGCGGAGCGGCGCCGGCGCAGACACCGCCGGCAGGTAATGCAGATGCTGCGGCGGCCGTGCAGGGGAACAGCGTGGCCGGTGGAGATGAACGGAAACTGGGTGAGAGCGCTACTACGAAAAAAGCGCGGCAGCGTGTTGCAGACGCCACAGCACCCGCGTAAGGAGGGGCGGCATGGTCAGGGTGAGATTCGAGCGCAGAGGAGAAGCGGTGAGCCTGACCGTGTGCGGCCACGCCGGATATGCGCCAAGGGGACAGGATATCGTCTGCGCGGCGGCATCCATGCTTAGCATGACCGCTGCCGCCCGTGCCAGCGCACTGGGACAGGTGCGGACGCTGGATATGCAGGAGGGTAGTATGCGGCTGGTCTGTGAGGCTGTGCCGCAGGTGCTGGAAGCGCTGGAAACAGTCAGGGCGGGATTCGCCGTGCTGGCGGAGAAATATCCGGCACACATCAGTTTGACAGGGGCGGCAGACCGCCCTGCCAATACAAACGGAGTCGCCCGCCAAAGGGCAGGAGGAGAGCAGAATGAAGAAGTTTTTTGACGGCTGTATGGATCTTCAGCTTTTTGCTGAGGGCGAAGGGGAGGGCGCCGCTCCCCAGTCGGGCGAGGGCGCTCCCGCTGCGGCGGAGGGCGCAGCACCTGCCGCCGAGGTGCAGGAACAGCAGCAGGAAAAGCCGGATCGCGGCGCTGCGTTTGAAGCGCTCATCAAGGGCGAGTACAAGGATCTGTACGATGCCCGGGTGAAGGAGACTGTGCAGCGCAGGCTGCGGGGCACCAGAGAGCAGGTGGAGCGTCTGCAGGCCATGATGCCCATGCTGACGGTATTGGGCCAGCGGTACGGCGTAGACCCCAGCGATGTGGCGGCGCTGTCGCGTGCCGTGGATGCGGATGAATCCTATCTGATCCGTGAGGCGGAAAAGAAAGGCATTTCCCCTGACACGCTGCGGGAGACATGGCGGCTGGAGCGGGAGGCCACCAACCTCCGCCGCCAGATGGATGACTACAGGGCCGAGCAGGAAACGCGGCGCATCTACGGCGAGTGGCAGAAGCAGGGAGAGCAGTGCAAGCTGCTGTATCCGGCCTTTGATCTGGAGGCGGAACTGCAGAACGAGGATTTCTGCCGGCTGCTGCGCAACCGCGTGAATGTACAGACGGCCTATGAGGTCATCCACAAGGACGAGATCATCCCGGCGGCCATGCAGGTAGCCGCACAGCAGGCGGCGGAGAAGGTCACGGCCGCTGTGCGGGCCAACGCTGCCAGACCTGCCGAGAACGGCAGCAAGGGTTCTGCGGCATCTGTGGGAAAGATCGACGTGGCCAACATGACAAACGAGCAGATGGACGACATCCGCAAACGTGTGCTTCGGGGAGAGCGCATCACGCTCTGACCCGAAAGGAAGGAGAGGTATGAAAACCAATATGAGTAAGCTCTATCAGGCGATGGCGGCAATGATGATGCTGCAGATGTTCGCCGATCCCAACACCAACGTGACCACCGACACCGGTATGTCGGTGGAGAACAAGACGTTTTACGATAAGGAACTCATCCGCACGGCGGGGCCCCAGCTGGTACATGACCAGTTCGCCCAGAAGCGCCCCATCCCCAAGAATGGCGGCCAGTCTGTGGAGTTCCGTCAGTTCGGCGACCTGCCCAAGGCGCTGACCCCGCTGACCGAAGGCGTGACCCCCAACGGCAAGAAGCTGAGTGCCACCGCCAAGACGGCCACCGTCAGCCAGTACGGCGACTATGTGACCATCTCCGATAAGCTGGATCTGACGGCCATCGACCCCGTGGCGCTGGAGGCCGTGGACGTCATCGGCAAGCAGATGGGCCTGACGCTGGACACCGTGACCCGTAATAAGCTCCATCAGGGCCTGCAGGTCATGTATGCGCCGCTGCGCAGCTCCGCCGGTGCGGAGACGGAGGTGTCCAGCCGCTCCAAGCTGGATAAGTCTGCCGTGCTGACTGTGAAGCTGGTGCAGCAGGCCCGCACGGAGCTGAAGGCCATGAACGTGCCCACGTTCGATGACGGCTGTTATGTGATGATCATTCATCCCTATTCGGCCTATGACCTGAAGCGCGACCCTGAGTGGCGTAAGCCCCATGAGTATGCGGACACCCGCCAGCTGTACAACGGCGAGGTCGGCATGGTGGATGGTGTCCGCTTCGTGGAGACTTCCGAGGCGAAGATCTACTGCGGCGAGGATCTGGCATCCAACAGCCGCACGCTGACGGTAAACGGTGCGGTATCCAGCGCCGGCAAGACCATCAATTTCGATGGCGGTGCGGTGGCTGCCAATGCGCTGGCCGGTCGGTATGTGCTCATCGGCGATAAGCGCGTGAAGGTGGTCAGCAACACCACTTCCGCACTGACACTGGATACCGCTATCACGGCGGAGGACAATGCCGTCATTTATCCCGGCGAGGGTGGTGCCGGCGGCGGTGCCGTGTTCGGCAACCTGATCTTCGGCAAGAACGCCTACGGCGTCACCGAGATCGAAGGCGGCGGCGCGGAGACCATCATCAAGCCCAAGGGCAGTGCCGGTACTGCCGACCCCCTGAACCAGCGTTCCACCGTGGGCTGGAAGGCTATCAAGACCGCTGAGATCCTGGTGGACTTCTACATGATGCGCGTGGAGTGCGGCAGTGCGTATTCCGCCCGCGCCCGTGCCAACTGAGGAAAGGAGAACAACGATGGACAATAACGAGAACAACGTGACCATGGCCGCGGACGTCTCTGACGGTGTCATGACGGCCCCCGCACCGGAGAACAACACCACGCCGGAGGTTCCCAAGAAGAACAGCAGGAAGAAGACGGCGCCGGAGATTCCCGTGGAGGAGAAGGTGACCATCAAGCTGCCCCGCACCAAGGACGGCCCCAAGGAGGTCATGGTGCGCGTCAACGGCGACAAGTACCTCATCAAATGCGGCGTGCCTGTGGAAGTCCCTGCGAGTGTGGCAGAGGTGCTGGAGCACGCTGAGGAGATGGCCATGGAGGCCATGGAGTACGAGGATTCCGTGCGCAGCGAGTGATTCGGGACGAAAGCGGGGGAGGTCTGGTCACCTCCCCCGCTTTTGAGAAGGGAGGTATACCGATATGCTGGGGCAGCATTTGCGGGTCACAGATGTGATTACCGCATTCATGAAGCGAGAAGGCGGCATCAGCTATGAGCAGGCCAACGAGTGGCTGCGGCAGTTGGAGACCACTATTATGCGGGAGGTGCTGATCCCACACGGGGAAAAGGTGGACGATCCCGATATGCTGCTGTATGGCAACGATACGGTTCTGACGGCCCCGCCGCCCTACGCGCGGATCTATGACCTGTGGCTGACAGCACAGGCGGATCTGGCCCATAACGAGATCGCCAAGTACAACAACTCCATCACAACCTTCCAAGCGGAGTATGACCGCTTCACCGGTTGGTATAACCGGACGCACAGGCCAGTGGGGGAGAAGCTGAAATTTTGGTAAGGGGAACAGCATGAAATATCCGACTTTGAAAGTGCCCTCCGCAAGCAGGGACATGGTATCCGTGTTCGGCGGCTATGACCATAACCTGAAGATCGCGGAGGGCGCATTTTATGACATGACGAATATGTCCTCTGCCGACTATCCCATGCTGTCCACCCGCCGCCCACGCGGCACGGTACAGCAGTTGGAGGAGCCGCAGGGACTGATCGCCAAGGATGCGCTGGCCATCGCGGACAAGGGAAAGCTCTATTTCAACGGTACGGAGGTCACAGGTCTGACGCTGGCCGACGGGGAGAAGCAGATGGTAAGCATGGGAGCGTACCTGCTGATCTGGCCGGATAAGAAGTACCTGAACACCAAGGATCTGACGGACTACGGCAGCATGGAAGCGGCGTTCGGGAGCACCGGCAGCGTGGTGTACTCACTGTGCATGGCAGACGGCTCTGCACTGGGAACGGTGCATTCCGCGAAGCCGGAGACCCCGGCAGGCGGCGACTACTGGCTGGACACCACGCAGGAGCCGCACAGCCTGCAGGTGTACAGTGAAGCCACCGGCTATTGGTCTGCGGTGGCTACCGTGTATACAAAGATATCTGCGGTGGGCATCGGTGCAGCGTTCGAGGAGGGGGACGGTGTCAGCATCTCCGGTGTGGCCTACGCGGGAGACAGCACCGTGGTCAAAGAGCAGTTCGAGGAACTCAACGGGACAAAGGTCATCTTCGCAAAGGGCGATGACTACATCGTGGTGGTTGGACTGGTGGATATTACCTACGAGCAGACGGTGGGCAGTGTTTCCGTGCGCCGCACCGTGCCGGATATGGATTTTGTCTGTCAGGCGCAGAACCGGATCTGGGGCTGCAAGTACGGCATGGTGGACGGTGAGGTGGTCAACGAGCTGTACTGCTGCAAGCTGGGGGATTTCAGAAACTGGAACGTGTTTCTGGGCATTTCCACCGATGCGTGGCGAGGTTCCGTCGGGTCTGACGGCGTATGGACGGGGTGCATCAACTATCTGGGCTATCCCACGTTTTTCAAAGAGAATGTGATCCATCGCATCTCCGTATCCTCCAGCGGCGCCCATCAGGTCACGGAGACAGTGGGGCGCGGGGTGCAGCAGGGAAGCGGCAGAAGTCTGTGTGTAGTCAATGAAGTGCTGTATTACAAAGGGCGCACGGGCGTGTGTGCTTATGACGGTTCGTTTCCTGGTTCCGTGGGGACGGTGTTCGGAGCGGAACGGTATGGCCGTGCTGTTGCCGGCGGCTTTGGCGGGAGGTATTACCTCAGTATGCAGGCAGCGGACGGTAAATGGCATCTGTTCGTCTACAACACGGAGCGGGGCCTGTGGCATCGGGAGGATAACACCCATGTGATGCAGTTTGCCGCGATGGATGATGACCTTTTCTACATTGACGCGGACAACGGGCGTCTGATGTGCATTGAAGGGACGCAGGGAACGAAAGAGGATCGTGTGGAGTGGATGGCCGAGACGGGCATCATCGGCTATAACTACCCCGATAGAAAGTATCTGGGCCGCTGCAATATCCAACTGAGCGCAGAGGACAGGCCCTCGCTCAGGCTGGAGGTGAAGTATGACGATCACCCGTGGGAGGCGCTGCGCGGCGGCGGAACAGTCAGCGGTATCCAGACACTGACCATTCCGGTGATACCCCGGCGGTGTGACCACTTCCGCCTGCGGCTGTCAGGCAAGGGCATGGTGCGCATCTTCTCTTTCACCAAAATTCTGGAAGTGGGGAGTGATCTGTGATGTATCCGACACCGCCTGTATTGCAGGGCACGTCATCGCGGCAGCTGGAGGACGTGCGGCGGTATCTGTTCCGGCTGGTGGAACAACTCAATTCAAGCGCCGACAGCCTGCCCGGTGGGGTACAGGCTGTCTATGCGCCCGCCGCATCCAGCGGAAAAGTTCGCACCGTCGGAGAAAAGACGGAACTGAACCAAGTGCAGGAAGAACTGAAGACGCTCATCATAAAGACCGCCAGTGTGATACAGAAAAGCGTGGATGCACTTCAGACGAGGCTGGAGAGCGAGTATGTGGCGCAGTCGGAGTTCGGCACGTTCCGCGAAACCATGAGCAACGAGATCACCGCAACGGCGCAGGGACTGGAGCAGAGCTTCAGAACGTACAGCGAGATCATGGACAACTACATCACCACTACCAACGGATATATCCGACAGGGTGTGGTGGGATACGAGGGGCTGACACCGGTCATCGGCATTGCCATCGGGCAGGATATCAAAGTGACCGGAGCCAAAGAGACAGTAGGCGGTGTGGAGTACGAAACCATCGACACCACACAGAATATGTCTATCTGGACGGCGGATAAGCTGTCGTTCTATGTGAGCGGGCGGGAAGTGGCATATTTTGCCAACGATGCACTGACGGTGACGAACATCCACACGGGCAGCATCACCATGGGCAGCTGGACGGTAGATGCATCCGGCGGCTATTCCATTCGATGGACGGGGGGAAACAGCTGATGTCGACATCATATTCATGGGGCAGTGCGCCCACCATCCCGCTGACCATCTCTGACAGCATCACAAGGGACAGCGGCAGCCGGTATTCCGGCTATCTCACCATATCGCTGGGGCCGCTGGGCGGCGGGTCGTATTTCGGCTATAACATCACCGCCACAGTGGACGGTGAGACAAAGACCATCAAGGACAATCTGCCAAACCAGTGGAGCGACGGCGCGTACAGCGCCAGCTGGTATATCTCCGGCAGTTCTTATTCCAGCAGTGTATCCATCAGCGTGTCCATCAGCTCCAACAGCGGCCGCGCCGGCCTGAGTGTAGGGTATACCGCGTATATTGGCACTTACGATGACCCTGCCACGGAGCCGGCATCTGTGCCTACACTAAACGTATACACAGCCAAACTGGGCGGCAGCGTTATTGTCTACACCAACCGGCAGAGCAGTTCCTACAAGCACACCATCTCCTACACCGTGGGAAGCGCCAAGGGAACTATCGCGTCCAATGTGGGGGCGAGTACCACATGGAGCATCCCCACCAGCCTCATTGACAAGGTGACGTCAGCAGGTACCAACTGCACCATTACGGTGGTGACGAAGTACGGCAGCTCCACGATAGGCACGAAAACGGTGACCCTGACACTGTATCCGCCGGATGGGTATACACCCACGGTACAGAAGGGGTGGGCCACGGCTACCTACGACAACAGCGGAACAGCGGCGGCGAGTATTGCGGCGGCCATAAAAGGTTTTTCCAAGGCAAAGGTGACCTTCAATAGCGCCAAGGTGACAGGCAATTACGGTGCGACTATCCAGAAGTTCACCGTTACATATGCGGGAACCACGGTGACGGCCAGCAGCGGTGTGGCGCGGACAAAAATCATTTCGGAGTTGAGTGCGTCGCTGATCTGCACGGTGGTGGATTCGCGGGGCAACAGTACATCGGAAACCATCCTGCTGTCATTGAACGACTATGCACCGCCCACTATCACGGGGGCCAGTATCTACCGGTGTGATGGGGAAATGCTGCCGGCGGATGCAGGGGAGCATATCGCCGCTAAGGCTACCGCCAGATGCACGGCGCTGGGCGGAAAGAACAAGGTAACACTGACGGCGGCCTACCGTGCGTTCAGTGCATCGTCCTATTCGGCGGAAAAGGCCATGAGAAGCGGCACGGCGGTCATGGTCACAGGAAATACCGTGGTCAGCAACGCCGTCAGCTATGTGGTGCGCCTGACGGCAAAGGACTCTCTGGGTAAGACCACCACATTCGAGAAGCTGATCCCCACGAGGTCTGTGACCTTCAGCCTGCGGGAAGGCGGCAAGGGCGCTGCCTTTGGCAAGCTGGCAGAGCGCGATGTGTTCGAGTGCCAGTTCCCCGCAGAGTTCAACAATGGCGTTACCATCACCGGGAGTACAAAGATCGTGGACGGTGACGGCACCAGAGAACTGGCGGACTACATCAAAGCAAAGGCGGGGACACCGCTGACGGCGTTGGACATCTACCCCGTTGGCAGCATCTATCTGTCCGTCAACAGCACAGATCCGACAACGCTTTTCGGAGGAACGTGGGTACAGCTGAAAGATCGCTTCCTGCTGGGCGCCGGCAAGACCTATACCGGCGGCAAGACCGGCGGCGCGGCCACAGTGGCGCTGACGGAAGCGCAGATGCCCGCCCATAACCACGGCGGTGTTACCGGATCTGACGGCGAACACAGCCACAGTTTCTCCGGAAACAGGAACAGCGGCAACGGACAGACGGCGGAGGGCAAGGGCACATCAGACAGCTATTATACGCTGTACACCGATGATGCCGGTGAGCATACCCACAGCATCAGCTCCGCCGGTCAGGGACAGGCTCATAATAATATGCCGCCGTATCTGGTGGTGTATATGTGGCGGCGGACAAAGTGATTTTTGGAAGGAGGCCGGGAATATGGCATTTTCCTACACCCCGTATCAGGAGAGCGAGCGTCTGCGGCGTTTGGCCGAAGAAATGGCGAGGCATGATGCGGAAAAGCCCTCCCAGTGGACGGGCGGACAGTACGGACAGCAGCGTGATGACGCGCTTTCCAAACTCCTGAACAGGGAGAAGTTCAGCTACGATGTGAACGACGATGCACTGTATCAGCAGTATCGGGACAAGTATGTGCAGCAGGGTAAGCAGGCCATGCAGGATACCATGGGACAGGCGGCGGCACTGACCGGCGGCTACGGCTCCACCTACGGACAGGCGGTGGGACAGCAGCAGTATAACGCCTACCTCCAGAAACTGGGAGACGTAGTGCCGGAACTGTATCAGCTGACCATGAGCCGCTACCAGATGGAGGGTGACGATCTGGAAAAGCAGTACGCCGTGGCAAAAGACCTCTACGATACGGAGTATGGACAGTACCGTGATACCATGCTGGACTGGCAGGGCCAGCGGGACTATCTTTCTGACCGCTATGATAACGAGCGCAGCTATGATTACAGCCGTTGGAGCGACGGGCGTGATTTCGATTACCAGGGCTATCGTGACAGCGTTTCCGATGATCAATGGCAGCAGGAGCAGGAGGAATCCAAGCGCCGGTGGCAGGCTGAGTTCGATGAGGACAAGCGCCAGTTTGATGAAAATATGGCGTGGCAGCAAGCCAAGGCGGCGGCCAGCAGAAGCGGCGGAGGCAGTTCCTCCGGCAGATCCGGCAGCGGCTCCAGCGGCGGTACATCTCGAGCCGGTTCCAGCGGCAATCTGGTAAGCGTGCCCGGGTACGGCGAGATCAGTTATGATGACGCCGAGACGCTGGAAAGGCAGGGATACATCAAACTGCAGGGCGTGGATAAGAAGGGAAAGCCTATTTACGCCAAGACGGGTAAGAAGAATTACACGAATCCCATTATGATGAGCAGATAAGGAGGGAAACACCATGCCGAGACCCACAGGTAGCACCGCCAAGGAACGTATTCTGGCCCGTGCCAAAGCTATGGGCGGTGCCACGGAGGACAGCCGCAGTGACGATCATATCGAAACGACGGCCAGAGAACGCATCATGTCCCGTGCCCGCCGTATGGGCGAGGTCAGCCGCGCTGAAGAACTGGCCAGAGAGATGGCACAGGAGGAGCAGCGCCGCAGTCAGGAAGAAAAAACGGCGCGGGAGGGACGCACCTCTCGCGGGCGCGTGGCGGACATCGCTGCCTTCGGCGCCGGGAATTACGGCGCGGACAAGCGTATTTTCGGCGAGGGGTACGATGTGGGTGAGGGTTTGATGACCGGTGCAGGAGTGGGCCTGACGCAAATCGCCAAGGCCGGCAGCTCCGCCGGCGCATGGCTGGAAAACCTGCTGGGCGACTTTGCCAGAGAGGGTACCAATGGGTACTGGAATCCGGATACCAGTAAGTGGCTTTTCAACCGCTGGAACAAGTCCATTGATGAGGAGGCTGAGGGTGTTCGCCAGCGTCATGCCGAAAACACCGCAAAGGGCGGCAAGGCGGCGCAGACGCTGGAGGATCTGGCGGCGGCTACCGTGGCCGCGCTTCCGCAGGCTGGCGCAGCACTACTCACTGGCGGCGCCAGCACTGTTTCCACGGCGGAGCAGCTGGCCGCACGGGCGGCGGCATCGCAGGGACTGACGGGCACCATCTCCCGCGCCATGCAGACCATGGCCAAAGACCCTAACTTCCGGCTTTCTTTCGCACAGGTGGCAGGCCCGGGCTACGAACAGGCCAAGGCGGATGGCGCGGACGATCTGCGTGCGTCTCTGTACGCCGTGGGAAATGGATTGCTGAATGCCGCCGTGGAGGTGGGCGGCGGTATTCAGACGCTGCCCAATGAATTGGCAGGCGGCACCTCCGCGTGGAAAGCGTGGGTGGACTCCATGCTGGACGAAGGAAAAGAAGAAGTGGTGCAGGGCGTCATTGAGCGGGCCATGCAGAACACCATGTACGGAAAGGACAATCCGCTGGTGGGCGTGGGAAACGGTGCGGTGATAGACCCCGCCGCCGCAGCGGAGGAGTTTGCCGGCGGCGCCGTGGTGGGCGGCATCCTGTCCGGTGGTCAGATCGGCGTACAGCACGCCATGTCCCGTGTCTATGACGCGCGGATGCAGGAGCGCCAGCGGCGCTATGAGCAAGCGGTGGCAGCGGCCAGAGAGCGCGCTGGTGTCAAGGGTACATATCAGGCGTCTGAGGATGGCAGCACGTCCTACAAAGGACAGGTGGCCGCTGTGGACGGCGTGGACAAGGGCGGCAAGATACGGCTGTCCTCCGGCGAATCTGTTGACCCTGCCGATGTGCGCTTTGCAGACCAAAATACTGCCGACGTCTATGAGGGCCTTATCAATGCGGACATGACCGCCGATGCCCAGACGGCACTGGCCCGCGCCTATGAAGGCGGGGACGGATGGAATTACCTGCTGGGTGTGCAGGAGAGCTATCGGGCGGGGCGGTACAACACCGACCTGCGGGAGGACGGCTTTGCTGCTGACCTCACCGAGGGACAGCGGCGGCTGGCCTATGAGCTGGGTGTCGCCCGCCGCCGTGCAGACGCAGCGGAGAGCAGAAAAAACGCCGCCCCTTTACAGAGCGGCAAACTGGTCTATGAGCAGGGTGTGGACACGTCCCGGTTGTCGAAGATGCAGAGAACCAGCCTGAAGCTGGCGGATGTGCTGTCCCAGACGGTGGGCGGCGAGGTACATATCTACTCATCCACCCAGCAGGCGGACGGGCGGCGCACCGTGGATCAGGCCAATGTAGCCGCTATGCTGGGGGACGCACGGGAGGCACCCAACGGCTTTTATGACCATGCCACCGGCAACATCTATCTGGACATCAATGCCGGAAGCAACGGCGAAGGGACGATGCTCTATACCCTCAGCCACGAGTATACCCACATGATCCGGCAGCACGCGGCGGAGAGCTTCAACAAGCTGGCAGACTATCTGTTCAGGCAGTACAGGGAGAACGGGCAGGACACCGAGGCACTGATCCGCGCCAAGATGGACAATCTGGGACTGGAATATGACGCCGCCTATGAGGAAGTGGTGGCCGACAGTATGGAGTCCATGCTGACCGATACCAACGCCGCCGAGAAGATCGCGGCACTGAAAAAGACCGACCGGACGCTGTGGCAGAAGCTGAAGGATCTGGTGGGGCGTCTGGCGGCCAGTGTGCGGAAGCTGTATGCCGACACGAACCCCAACAGCGAGGAGGGCCGCATGGTTCGGCAGATGGGGGATGCGCTGGGGCGCATGAGCGACCTGTTCGCAGAGGGACTTTCCAACGTCAGCGCCGACGGGAAGAGTGAGGGCGGTACCAAGGTTTCCAAACAGGCACGGGATTATTCCTACGCCGCATTGGCAGCCAAACCGGATATGCAGGTGACAACAGTGGATGATGTCGTGCGCTACGACGCTGACAGCAAAATGCGGAAGGATATTATTGCCAGAGCCATTGCAGCGGCAAAGAAGGTCGGCAGCACCAACGAAAATGGGAATGCTGTTATCCATGTGGATGATACGGACACGGATGTAATCCTGAGTGCAAAGGGCTTGCGGCACGGCCTTGACCGCCGGTTTTCCACCAACGCCCCCGTGACCCTGAAAGCGGGAGAGATTCTGAAAAACGCCGTCCGTATCAACGAACTGACGCCGAAGAAAGACACCGTTGATGCTTCCTATGTGCTGATTGGCGCTGCCAAAAACGCAAAAAACGAACCGTACATCATACAGTTCGTTGTCAACAGAGCGTCCAATGAAGTAACGTCCGTGGATGTTCTGTATTCGATAGGCACAAAAACAGAACCGGCTGGGAGCCTATCCCCAGAGGTCACGGGCGTACCCGCTACTCTAACCGGTTCTACTATCAGTATATCCAGTTTGCTCGACTATGTCAACAGGTACTTTCCGGATATCCTGCCGGAAAGTGTTCTGAAGCATTATGGATATACGGAACGGCCCTCCGGCGAATTGGGTGAAAGTGCCCTGTTCCAGCAGCGCGGAAGATCTGACCGTGAGATCCTTGCTACGGCGCTGGAGAGCGCAGCTCAGACCGACTGGGAGCGGAAGATGCTGGCGGAGTACAAGGACACCATCGGCAGGGCGGAAACCTACGAACAGCGTATCGCAGAGAACAGGGCGGAGCTGAAGGAACTCTCCTTTGCCAAGGGGAAACGGGATACAGCTCGCATTCAGACCCTTAAAACGGAGATCACCAAGGATACGAACCGCGTCAAGGCGGTGGACAGACAGCTGCTGGAACTGGAGGCGACCCGCAGCCTGAAAGACCTGCTGGTCCGGGAAAAGGAAGCAGTTAAGAAGCGGGAAACGGAAAAACGCCGCAAAGCGGTGATGGAGTACCGCGAGGATGCCAAGGAGCGTCTGAGCGTCCAGACCTATCGCAAACGGGTAGAGGTCAAGGCGGCACACCTGATGGATCTGGTGACAACCAACACGGACAAGAAGCACGTCCCCGAGGGGCTGAAAGAACCGTTGGCGCGGTTCCTGTCCACCCTGCGCTTCGACAGCCGTCAGAGCCAGAAGGGTGGAGAACCCACGAAGCGTGATACGCGGTACATCGAGGCACTGAGCAGACTCCAGAACGTTTTGGAGCGGCAGGCGAAGTACAACGAGGGGGATGCCACTGTGGACGGCAGTGCTTTTGTCGACCTGCCCAGCGGCTTCACAGAGAAGATCGAGGAACACATCAAACTGGCGGAGCAGGCAATGAAGGGATTCGACAGCGAAACGGATTTCGTCTACAACATGAATGCCGGACAGCTTCAGGATCTGAGCTTCATTCTCACCGTTCTCAACAATTCTATCAGCAAGGCAAATCAGATGGCGGTCAACCGACACTTTGCCGCTGTGGACGAGGCGGCGGAGAAAACCATCGCCGAACTGGGAACACTGGGCGGCGCCAGCCGTGCGGTCGGTAAGGTGACGGATTTCCTGAATTGGGAAAATACGCTGCCGTTCTACGCATTCAGGAAGTACGGAAAGGCCGGCGAGACGATCTTCGAGGAACTGCAGGACGGCTGGGATCGTCTGGCATTCAACACCAAGGCGGTCATGGATCATGCCGAGAGTGTCTACACCAAGGAGGAAGTGCGGGAGTGGAGCAAAAAGCTGCACACCGTTCAGCTGGGCAGCGGAAAAGCGGTGCAGATGACCACGGCACAGCTGATGAGCGTGTATGCTTTGGCAAAGCGTCAGCAGGCCATGGGACACCTTATGGGCGGCGGTATCCGTGTGGAAGATATCAAGCTGGAAAAGGGAAAGGGTACGCTCAAACAGGCAGACCCGTATGTGCTGACGCAGGAGGACGTTGCCAACATGACCGCCATGCTGTCTGATCGACAGATCGAGGTGGCAGACGCTTTGCAGAAGTATATGACAGAGCAGGGCAGCGCGTGGGGCAACCGCGTGAGTATGGAGCGCTTCGGCTACCGCGCTTTCACAGAGCCGGTCTATTTCCCCATCGAGTCCGAGCCCAGCAATCGGAACGCCATTGATCCGGAAGCAAAGGCGAACGATATGTTCCGCCTGCTGAACCTGTCTGCCACAAAGGGCCTGACCAGAAATGCCAACAATGCCATCGTGGTGCGGAACATCTTCGATGTGTTTTCAAACCACATGGCAGATATGGCAAAGTACGATGCGCTGGCGCTGCCGGTGCTGGATGCCATGAAGTGGTACAACTTTAAGACGCAGACCAAAAACGAGACGGGGCAGGTTTTTACGCAGACCGTGCAGCGTTCCATTGAGACAGCATTCGGCAAGGGCGGAAACAACTATTTCACCACACTTATCAAGGACATCAACGGCACAAAAGAGGCTGGGCGCGGCGAAGGGTTCTGGAAGCGAGCCATATCAAGCTACAAGGTGGCGGCTGTGGGCGCGAACCTGCGCGTGGCACTTCTTCAGCCAACGGCGTATGTCCGTGCTGGCGCGGTGATCAACGCCAAGTACCTGACGAAGGCGCTGACCGCCAATCCTGCAAAAGTAAAGGCGAACATTCAGGAGATGCAAACATATTCGGGCATCGGCCTGTGGAAGTCCTTGGGATTTTTTGACACGGACATCGGACGTGGTATCCGCGCACAGATCAAGGGAGATATCAGCGTCAAGGAGCAGTTAGCGGAGTGGTCGATGAAGGCTGCGGAGTTGGGTGACAGCATTACATGGGGTACCATGTGGGATGCCTGTAAACTGGAAGTGCAGGATAAACAGCATCTGTCGGGAGACGCGCTGATGAAAGAAACCGCGCTGCGGTTCCGAGAAGTGATATACCGGTCGCAGGTAGTGGACGGCACACTGACGCGCAGCCATACCATGCGGGACAGAAGTACCTTTAAGAGCCTTGCCACCGCCTTCATGGCAGAGCCGACCATGAGCTATAACATGGTGCTGGATGCCTACGAATCGTACTCGCAGGATGTTCGCCGGACCGGCGACAGGAAGAAGGCGCTGGAAAAGAACAAGGATAAGTTGGCATCCGCGTTCTTCGCTTATACAGCCAGCCAGTTGGCGGCGGCCGTTGCGGAGAGTATTGCGGACGCATTCCGCGATGATGACGATTATCAGACATTTTTCCAGAAGTGGTTTGAAGCGTTCTGGGGAAAAGACGGGAATCTGTTGTCTGATATGAATATCTTGGGGAAGATACCCGGCATCAAGGATATCATCTCCATCGCCACCGGCTGGGGGAATGACCGCATGGATACGGCGTGGATGGAGAACATGGTCAAGGCGTATCAGGCGTGGGCTGAGACGATCCGGCTGGCCACCGGCAAACAGGATGAGCCGACAGAAGCGACCTACAGGGGGAAAATGACCACCTATGGCAAGATATACAAGACCATGCAGGGTATGAGCCAGCTGATGGGACTGCCGGTATCCGCTGCAATGCGAGAGGCAAAGGTCATGTGGAACAATTCCGTCGGAGCAGTGTACCCCGCCATGAAACTCAAGACCTATAAGGGGAAAGATGAGAACAATATCCGGTATGCATATCAGGACGGCTATATCGACGAAGAGAGGGCTGTTGCACTCTTGCAGGATAAAGCCGGCTACTCTGAGGGCGATGCCAGGTTGGAAGTCATGAAGTGGGAAAGCGGCGCCAGCGGGAAATACACGGTATATCTGGAGGCAGTAGAGAATGGTGAGAACGTAGGGGAAATCACCAAGAAATACCTGTCTTACGGCGTGGAGCCGAAACAGCTGTCTTCTGAGATCACCAGCTATTTCAAGCCCATCTATGTGACGCTGGGGCCTGCGGACAGAGCCACCTTGAAGGGGTACCTGCTGAACGCATATGTGCGGCTGGGATACGACCGCGACAAGAAATCCAAAGATATTGATAAATGGATGGAGGGGAACTGATGAAGAAGAGGTGCGTGAAGGGGGTGAAGATGTGACTGATGCGATCATTGCAGCTGTCATCACGGGGCTGTTGAGCCTGTGCGGTGTATTGGTCAGCAATCGCAAAACGCAGGCTGTGACAGAAACCAAACTCGAAGAGCTGACCCGCGAGGTGCGTGAGCATAACAATTTCGCACGGCGAATGCCTGTGGTGGAGGAACAGATCAAGGTCATCAATCACCGCATCGCCGATCTGGAAAACAATAAGTGACAGGCGTAAAGCCGGAAAGGAATTTGTTATGAAGCTGAACAACAAGGTATACGACATCCTCAAGTGGCTGGTCATCATCGTCATGCCCGCCGTGGCCACGCTGTACGCGGCGCTGGCAGCGGTGTGGGCATGGCCTTATGCCGACGAGGTGGTGACCACTATCACTGCCATCGACACGTTCCTCGGCGCGGTGCTGTGTATCTCTACGGCGCAGTACCACAAGGAGGTTGGCAACAATGGCTAAGAAAGCAATGCTGTCTCAGCCGATGGCTGGAAAGACGCAGGAAGAAATCGTCTCCACCCGCGAAAAGGCTATTGCGGCTTTGAAGGAGCGGGGCTACGAGATCGTGAACACGCTGTTCACCGACGATTGGTACAGCGCTGAAAGCATGAAGGAGCGGGGCGTAGTGCAGATTCCCCTGTGCTTCTTGGCAAAATCTCTGGAAAACATGAGCCTGTGCCATGCCGCATACTTCTGCCACGGCTGGGAAAAGACCCGTGGCTGTCGCATTGAGCACGAGGCGGCTATTGCCTACGGCCTGACCGTAATTTACGAGGATGGCTACAACGTTCTTGGCGGGGAGGGTGAGAGCCATGGCTAAGCGGGTATACCTATCCCCCAGCGACCAGCGGCGGAACACTTACGCGGTGGGAGGCACAACTGAGGCTATCCAGTGCGGGCGCATTGCCGAGGCTTGCAAGGCGGCGTTGGAACGCTCAGGCGTGGAGGTGATGTTGGGTCAGTACGATTTGATGGCGAGCCGTGTGGCAGCATCCAACCTCTTCAAGGCCGATCTGCACGTTCCCATCCACACCAACGCCTGCAACGGCAAGGCCAGCGGAACGCATCTGTTCTGCTACAGTTCGAAAAAAAGCAGTGCCGGATACAAGGCGTGTAAAGCGGTGATGGACATTCTTGGTCCTGTGACGCCGGGTACATCTGATGTCATTCGTGCCTATCCCGCGCTTTTTGAGGTTAAGTATCCGGCGGCACCTACGGTGTATATCGAGGTGGACTTCCATGATGTGCCCCGTATTGCTCAATGGCTCATCGACAACACCATATTTATCGGCGAGACCATCGCCAAGGGGCTGTGCAATGCGCTGGGTGTGAAGTTCGTTGAGAGCGCAAACGCGCCGGTGCCGGTGCCTGCGGAGAAGGACACAACGCTGCCCGTGCAGGTGCGGATGCTCAAGCGCGGCATGAAGGGCGCGGACGTGAAGACCCTGCAAGCGGCGCTGGTCGCCTACGGGTTCTCCTGCGGCGCGGCCGGTGCGGACGGCGACTTCGGCAGCGGCACAGAAGCGGCGCTGAAGAAGTTCCAGACCAAGTACGGCCTCGGCGCTGACGGTATCGCCGGGAAGGAGACTTGGGGGAAATTGCTGGGGCAGTAAATCGCAAAAATTAGCTACTACACAAGAGATACCCCAGCACACAGGAATACAACCCGTACATCACCGGCGCCGGCAGCGAGGAGTACTTTATGAACCTCATCACCGACGCCATGGAGCCGTACCTTACCGCCAACACCATCCGCTTCGGCCGCAACACGCCGGAGATGACGGCGGCCAGCTCCATCCGGCAGGGAAACGCCGGGAACTACGACTTCTATCTGGCCCTCCACTCCAACGGCAGCACCGACGGCAGCCGGGAGGGTACCGTCCGGGGCGTCATTGCCTTCTACTACCCCGGCAGCGCCAACGGACAGCGGGCCGCCGACATCTTCGTGCGGAACCTCAAGACCATCTACCCGCTGCCGGAGAAGGTCTACACCCGCTCCACCACCGCGCTGGGGGAGGTGCGCCAGCCCCGGATGCCCGCCGTGCTGCTGGAGCTGGGCTACCACGACAACTACGCCGATGCCCGCTGGGTGCAGAACAACATCCAGGCCATCGCCGCCAATCTGGCGCTGTCCCTGACGGAGTACTTCGGCCTGCCGTTCATCACGCCCCTCACGCCGTGGCGGGGCACGGTGCGCACCCAGTCCGGGAGACTGAATCTGCGGGACTATCCGTCCACGTCGGGCCGGGTCGTCGCCCAGCTGCCCTCCGGCACGGCGGTGACGGTCTACGGCCGCACCGGGGAATGGTACAGCGTGGGCTATCAGGGCCATCTGGGCTATGCCGCCGCCGCGTACATCCAATAGGGGGGCACGGCTGGCAAAATCGGTGAACTGCCTAAAAAACACAGGTCATTTTTCCGGTTTGCCCTTGACAGTTGACTATAATATGTTTAATATTGTAAAGGATTATCATCGGGAGGACAGGGGTACCTTTCGGTTATTTTCTAAGGCACATCTTGTGCCGACCTATACTAACCATTACAACATAGGAGGAATGCACCATGACCGCACAAGGTTGGATCGTGGCAGTCCTCTCCTTCGCTGTTGCCTTCGTTCTGGGCTTTGCGGTATGCACCCTGATCCGCCGCCGCAAGGAAAAGAACGACCAGCGCAAGATCGAAGACGCCGAGCAGGAAGCTCTGCGTATCGTCAATGAGGCCATCAAGAGCTCTGAAAACAAAAAGAGAGAAGCACTCCTTGAAGCAAAAGAAGAGATTTTGAAGAACCGCAGCGAGTACGAGAAGGAAGTCAAGGAACGCCGTGCCGAACAGCAGAAGCAGGAACGCCGTCTGCAGCAGAAGGAAGAGAACCTCGATCACAAGACCGAGATGATCGAGAAGAAAGAGGAGGCCCTGGCCCAGAAGCACGCTGCTCTGGACAAGGAGCAGGAGGAGATCAAGCTCATCAAGCGCAGCCAGACCGAGATGCTGGAGCGCATTTCCGGCTTCACTGCCGAGCAGGCTAAGGATTACCTGATCGCCCAGGTGGAGTCCGAGGTCACCCACGAAACGGCGCTGAAGATCAAGGAGATCGAAGCCCGCGCCAAGGACGAGGCCGACCAGCGTGCCCGCGAGATCGTGGCCACCGCCATCCAGCGCTGCGCCGCCGACCACGTGGCCGAGATCACCGTCAGCGTGGTGCCCCTGCCCAACGACGAGATGAAGGGCCGCATCATTGGCCGCGAGGGCCGCAACATCCGCACGCTGGAGACGCTTACCGGCGCGGATCTGATCATCGATGACACGCCGGAGGCCATCACCGTCTCCTGCTTCGAGCCGGTCCGCCGCGAGATCGCGCGGCTGGCCCTGGAAAAGCTTATCGCCGACGGCCGCATCCACCCTACCCACATTGAAGAAATGGTGGAGAAGGCCCGCCGCGAGGTGGACGGCGTCATCCGCGCCGAGGGCGAGCGCGCCGTGCTGGAGACCGGCGTCCGCGGCCTGCATCCGGAGCTGCAGAAGCTGCTGGGCAAGCTGCACTACCGCACCAGCTACGGCCAGAACGTGCTGCAGCACTCCATCGAGGTCAGCCATATCGCCGGCATGATGGCCGCGGAGCTGGGCGCCGATGTGCAGGCAGCCAAGCGCGCCGGCCTGCTGCACGACATTGGCAAAGCCCTGGACCATGAATTCGAGGGTACCCATGTGGCGCTGGGTGTGGAATACGCCCGCAAGTACCGCGAGAAGGAAGACATCATCCATGCCATCCAGGCCCACCACGGCGACGTGGAGTGCCGCACGCTGGTGGCCTGCCTGGTGCAGGCGGCGGACGCCATTTCTGCGGCCCGTCCGGGTGCGCGGCGCGAGAACCTGGAAAATTATATTAAACGTTTGGAAAAGCTGGAGGAGATCACCAGCAGCTATCCCGGCGTTGAGAAGAGCTATGCCATCCAGGCCGGCCGTGAGGTCCGCGTCATGGTCAAGCCCGAGCAGGTCAGCGAGGATGAAATGGTCATCCTGGCCCGTGAGCTGGCCAAGCGCATCGAAAGCGAACTGGAATATCCCGGCCAGATCAAGGTCCACGTTCTGCGTGAGACGAAGGTCGTGGAGTACGCGAAATAAAAATTTAATGTTTGCAGGGGCCGCTTCGCATTGCGAAGCGGCCCCTCTTTTGCTATAATGTCTTCGAGTACACAGAAAAACCGACCGGACCCCCGATGGAGGACATACTATGAAGCGTTTTCTGCTGTTATTTCTGCTGCTGGCCCTGCTGCTGAGCCTGACCGGCTGCTTTACCATCACCGGAGACACGACCAACACCTCACCGGAGGGGAAGCAGGAGGCGCCGGAGGAGCAGCACCTGACCGCTGACGTTGACGAGACGCAGGTCTGGCAGCGCACTGCCGGCGCGCCCTGGACCGGCGGAGAACCCCAGACCGTCAGTGCCGACTTTGAGCGCATCAGTGGCGCGGCGGCCCAGGGCATGACCGTGGGGCAGGAACTTCTGCTGCTGGACTTTATGGACTGTTACTACCAGTCCGTTGCCGACCTGCGGGTCATTGACCCAGCCGTGCTGTTCGCCGACAGTGAGGAGACGCTCTACCACAAGAATATCTGGCACGGCCTGTGCGTCATCCGCAAGCTCTCGCCCATCGACCTGACCATGACCTCGTACAGCTATTCCCTCCGATGCGTATCCATTATGCCCTCCGAGGAGACCGAGGGCGACGTGGACCTGGTGCTCCGGGAGAATAATGTGGTCTATTTCAAGGGCTTGAATGGCCTGCCCTCGGAGCAGTTCGGTATCAAGCACACCTTTACCCTCCGGGGGGAGGGAGACGACTGGTCCATCGTGAAGCACTGGTCTGATGACAATCCCTATTACAGTGCCGACTATGACCGCACCACCCATCAAGACAAGAATTTTCCCGCTATCACCGACTACATAGAGGCCCGCCGCGACCTGCCTCGCGAGGGACTGAGCGTGACAGCCGCTGCCGACCACCCCTATGACCGCCAGGCTGCCCGGGAGTATATGCTCTCCTGGGTGGGTAAGCGCAGCCCGTCCTTCATGGCCTATGACGATCTGGGCGGCAACTGCATGAACTTCGGCTCACAGGTGCTGCTGGCGGGCGGTATCCCCATGGACGACGCCGGCGGCTACGAGACCGGCTGGTATTGGTACAGCGGCGGACAGAGCACGCTGCCCTGGGTCAATGTGGGGTCCTTCCGGGACTATGTGGCGGTACCCCGTGAAAGCGGTCTGGTGGCTGTGGCGGACGCGCCCTATTTCAGCGGTGAGACCGGCGACATTATCACCATGGGCGTGGACGAGCCGGCCAATCACACCGTCGTTATTCTGGACACCATTACGGATGAAAGCGGTAATGTGGTGGACTATCTGCTCTGCTCCAACACGGCGGATCTGCGGAATTTCCCCGCATCCGCGTATTACTATACCAATCGCCAGCTGATCAGGATCATCGGCTGGAACGACTGAGCAAGGAGGCGTATTCCGTGGAATACAAGGTTTTGGCGCTGGGCGATGTGGCCAGCGAGACGGGCCTGCAGCTGCTGGAAAAGAAGCTGCGGGCATTCAAAAAGGAGCATGACGTGCGCTTCACCGTGGTCAATGGGGAGAACATCTCCGGCAGCGGCCTGACCAGACCGCAGGCGGAGGCCCTGTTTGCCGCCGGCGCGGATGTGATCACCTTGGGCAACCATACCTTCGGTAAACCCCAGATCGCCGCCTATCTGGACGAGGAGCGCTATATCCTCCGGCCCGCCAACTTTACCGGTCGCGCGCCGGGGCACGGCTGTCAGGTGGTAGACTGCGGCGCGTTCAGCGTGGCGGTATTGGTGCTCATCGGCCGCTGCGACCTGGACTTCAACGCGGAAAATCCCTTTACTACCGTCGATAAGCTGCTGAAGGCGCAGGCGGACAAGCCCACCTTTACACTGGTGGAGTTCCACGCTGGAGCCACCAGCGAAAAGCTGGCCATGGCCTACTATCTGGATGGCCGTGTCTCCGCCCTTTGGGGTACCCACACCCACGTGCCCACGGCGGACATGCAGGTATTCCCCAAGGGTACCGGCTATGTCACCGATCTTGGCATGACCGGCCCCATCCGTTCTGTCCTGGGTATCCGGCCGGAGCAGTCCGTGGAGTTTTTCCTGGGCGGTCTGCCGGGCCGCTATCAGGCGGCGGAGGGCCCCTGCTCCGCCCAGGGGTGCATTTTTACCCTGAACAGCGACACGGGAATGTGCGAAAAAGTGGACAGAATAGAGATGAAATAACTGGTAGGTACGAAAAGCGGACTGGAAAAATTTTTGAAAAAACTTGAAAACAGGAGTGAATTTTTGACTATGTCTGTGGAAAAAGTAAGAGAATACCTGACCCCCTACGGTGTCGCGGATCGTATGCGCGAGTTTGAGGTCTCCAGCGCCACGGTGGAGCTGGCTGCTCTGGCTGTGGGCGTGGAGGGTGCCCGTATCGCCAAGACCCTCAGCTTTAAGGTGGGGGAGGACCCCATCCTCATCGTGGCCGCCGGCGACGCCAAGGTGGACAACAGCAAGTATAAGCACTTCTTCGGCGCTAAGGCCAAAATGCTCACCGCCGAAGAGGCTGTGGAGCGTATCGGCCACGCCGTGGGCGGCGTGTGCCCCTTCGCTCTGCCCGACGACGTTAAGACGTACCTGGATGTGTCCCTCAAGCGCTTTGACACGGTGTTTCCCGCTGTGGGCAGCGCGGCCAGCGCCATTGAGCTGACCTGTGACGAGCTGGAGCACTGCTGCGGAAAGAACTTCGTTCAGTGGGTGGATGTGTGCAAGGGCTGGCAGGAAGAGGAAGCGTAAATGGTGCGGGTCGTTCACGCAGGTGACTTCCACCTGGACAGTGCCTTCGGTGCGCTGACGCCGGAGCAGGCCCGCCAGCGTCGTATGGAGAGCCGCCGCACGCCGGAGCGCCTGGTGGAGTGGGCCAACGACCACGGTGCGGACCTGTTGCTCCTCTCCGGCGACCTTTTTGACAGCGACAGCCCCTATGGCGACACCGCGCCCCTGCTGGCCCAGGCACTGGGGTGCTTCCGCGGTCAGGCAGTCATCGCCCCCGGCAACCACGATCCCCTTACACCGGACGGGCCCTATGCCCGCACGCGCTGGAGCGACAACGTTCACATCTTTACAGAGGACCGTATGCAGACCATTACATTCCCGGACCTGAACTGCGCCGTACACGGCGCGGCCTTCACCGCCCCGGAGTGTCCCACGGACAGTGTACTCCCCGGCTTCCGTGTGCCGCAGGACGGCCTTATCCACATTGGTCTGCTCCATGGTGACGTTACGACCTCCGACAGCCGCTACCGTCCGATCCGCGCGGCGGATATCGCCGGCAGCGGGCTGGACTATCTGGCGTTGGGTCATGTTCACAGCTGCAGCGGCGTTCTGACCGCCGGGGCGGTCCCTTATGCCTATTGCGGCTGCATCGAGGGCCGCGGCTTCGACGAGCTGGGCGAACGGGGATTTCTCTTCGGCGAGGTGGGGGCGGGCACCGCCGACCTGCGATTTGTCCCCTTTGCCCGGCGCCGCTACTGCATCGCCCAGGTGGATGTCACCGATGGCGACGCCCTCACCGCCCTGGAGCGTACCCTGCCCCATGATACGGAGCAGGATATCTACCGCCTGCGTCTGACCGGTACGCCGGAGCAGCCGCCCCGCCTGTCCCTGCTGGAGGAGGCCCTGTCGGGCCGATTCTTTGCCCTGCAGCTGCGGGACGAGACTACCGTGCGCCGGGACCTGTGGGACAAGTGCGGCGAGGATACGCTGCGGGGCCTGTTTTTGCAGGAACTGCGCCGCCAATACGACGCCGCCCCGGATGACGCTGTCCGCCGCCGTATTGAGCAGGCGGCCCGATTCGGCACGGCGGCCATGGATGACCGGGAGGTATGAGCATGAAGAATATCCTGATGATCGGCACCGGCGGTACCATCGCCAGTGAGATGACGCCCTCCGGCCTGACGCCGGAGCTGAACAGCACGCAGCTGCTGTCCTTCGTTCCCCGTATCGGCGAGATGTGCCATGTGGATTGCGTTCAGCTCTACAGCCTGGACAGCACCAATATCCGTCCCGCCCATTGGCTGGGTGTGGCCAGGGCCGTGCGGGAGAATTACGATAGATATGACGGCTTTGTCATCTCCCACGGCACGGACACCATGGCCTATACCGCTGCCGCGCTTAGCTATCTGATCCAGGGCAGCCCAAAGCCCATCGTCCTTACCGGCGCGCAGAAGCCTATCTGGTTCGACGGTACCGACTCCAAGCGCAACCTGACCGACGCGTTTCTCTACGCCTGTCGCGGCTGCGGCGGCGTGCAGATCGTATTCAACGGCAAGGTCATCCTGGGTACCCGTGCCCGCAAGATCTGCTCCAAGAGCTTTCAGGCCTTTTCCAGCGTCAACTATCCCGACCTGGCCGTGGTACAGGACGAGCACCTGCTGCAGTATATGCGCTGCGCCTGCTATCCCAGCCCGGTGTTCTATGACGCGCTGGACGACAAGGTGGGACTGCTGAAGCTGATCCCCGGCACCCCTGCCGCCGTGCTGGAATTCATGCTGGACCGGTTTGACGGCCTGGTCATTGAGTCCTTCGGCGTAGGCGGCCTGCCGGAATATGAGGGCGACGCCAGCTATTTCGATATCATTCACCGGGGCATCGCGCTGGGCAAGCTGGTGGTCATGACCACCCAGGTGCCCAACGAGGGCAGCAATCTGGCGGTCTATCATGTGGGCGGGCGGCTGAAAAGCGCCCTGCGCCTGCTGGAGGCCTACGACATGACCACGGAGGCTGCCGTGGCCAAGCTTATGTGGATCATGGGGCAGACCCGTGATTTCGACGAGGCGGAGAGGCTGTTTTACCGCCCGGTGGCCCGGGATATACTGTATGAGAATTAAAAAGGAAGCGCCGGGGGCGCTTCCTTTTTTGCAGTTTATGACGAAGAGGGGATATGTTTGCCTCAGCTGTTCTTTTTCGTCACCGGGCGGCGGTACAGCAGACGGGCCAGCTTCTTCCGGTCAAAAGGAATGAGAGGGTACAGGTATCCCTTGCCCACCAGCGGCTTTGCCGTCACGATCAGCGTCAGCGTGATCACGATCCCCGCCGCGAAGCCCCACCAGTCCCACAGCCAGATCAGCACCAGCAGCAGCATCCGGCATAGCTTTGTGGCGTAGCCCATCTCATAGCTGTGCTGGGCATAGTTGGCTACCGCCACAAAGGCCATATACACCAGCACCTCCGGTACCAGCCACCGGGCCTGCACCGCGAAGTCACCCAATATCAGCGCACCCAGCATACTGAACGAGTTGCTCAGCACATCCGGTGTGTTCAGCGACGCGATTTTCAGTATGTCAATGATCAGCTCCACCAGCAGCAGCTGCACGATCAGCGGCACATAGTATTCGTCCTGTACCAAAAGGAAACGCAGGTTCTCGTGCAGCGTATCCGGGTTCTTCACCAGCAGGTACCACAGCGGTGTGATGAACATGGTCAGCAGCAGCACCAGCGTCCGTATGATCTGCAGATACGTGCCGATGAGGGGCGGGAAGTAGTAGTCGTTGATCTCCTCGTTGAACCGCAGGATCGTTGTGGGCAGCAGCAGGGCCGACGCTGAATTGTCCACCAGCACCACCACATCGCCCTCCATGATACACGCCGTGGCCACGTCCGGACGCTCGGTATACCGCACCTTGGGAAACGGGTTCCAGAACTGCCTGGGCGCGATGGCCTCCGCAATGGTCTCCTGACTCATGGCCACCGACCGCAACTGGATGTGCATCAGCTTTTCCCGCAGGGCCCGCAGCAGCCCCTCGTCTGCCTCGCCCTCCATGTAGCACAGGGCCACGTCCGTGCCCGAGCGCTCCGGCAGCTGCAATCGCTCCAGCCGCAGATGGGTGTCCCGTACCCGCCGCCGCAGCAGCGCCGCGTTCTGCATGAGGTTCTCTACAAAGCCGTCGTGGCTGCCCCGCAGTACCCGGCTGGTATCCGGCTCCTCCACCGACCGGGTGGGGAACTGCTTGGCGTCCAGCACCACCCCGCCGCCGAAGCCGTCGATGATCGCCAGCGTCTTCCCGGCGAATACGCCCATCACCGCCGTGTCACGGTCCGGCTCAGCCGCCGCATCGCAGGCGGACACATACCGCCGGCAGAAGTCCGCCGCGTCTGTCACACTGTTCAGGTCCGGCAGCGCCTGCCACCCGGCGATGACCCGCTCCAGCAGGTCCTCCTGGGCGTAGCCGTTTACCACCCACAGCCGCGCCTGCCGCCCGCCGATGGACAGGTCGCGCCCTGTCATATCAAAGCACCGGCCCACGCCCAGCAGTTCGTTCAGCTCCGCCGCTTTCAGCGAAAAGCACCCTGCGCCGCGATAATAGCCCGCCGTTTCCGGGGCCGTCTCGTTTCCGCCCTGTTTTGCCTGTTCCATGATGCCTTCTGTCCTCCGTCTGCCATTTTCCGGTAGCATTTCCCGCCTGCGGAATTTTATGTATGCCCCGGACAGGCCCTGCATATCGTGTAAAAAAGGAGGTGGCAGCCATGAAAAAAAGCGCGGCGGCGGCCCTTATTCTAATGGTGCTGCTCTTCGGCGGCGCCTACCTCACTGTCCAGGAATCGGACGAGCTTCCGCCTGAAGAACCGCAGGCACAGGGGGACGGGGAGGTCGTGCTGACCATAAAAACCGGGGAGGCGGCGGAGCGGATGACGCTGCGGGATTACCTTGTGGGCGTGGTCCGCGGCGAGATGCCCGCTTCCTTTGAGATGGAGGCGCTGAAGGCCCAGGCCGCGGCCGAGCGCACCTATGTCTATTATCAGCTGGCGCAGGGCCGCAAGGACGCGCATCCCGACGCCGACTTCTGTACGGACCATACCTGCTGCAGCGCCTATCTCTCCGAGACAGCCGCAAAGGAAAAGTGGGCCGCCGACTTTGCTCCCTGGAACACCCGCGTCGTCCAGGCTGTGGCGGACACGGACGGTCTGGTGGCCCTCTACGACGGGGAACCGATCCTGGCGGTGTTCCACTCATCCTCGGCGGGCAGGACCGCCGCGGCCGGGGATGTCTGGTCCGGTGACCTGCCCTATCTGGCCAGCGTCGCCAGCCCGGAGAGTGCCGACACCGTGCCCAACTATTACAGCACCGTGACCTTCACCGCGGCGGAGGCAAAAGACCGTCTGCTGGCGGCCCACCCGGAGATAAAACTTACCGGCGCGCCGGAGATGTGGTTCGGCGCAGTGACGGAGAATGATTCCGGCCGGGTAGAGACCGTCTCCGTGGGCGGTACGGACATCGAGGGCACGGAGATGCGCCGCATCTTTTCCCTGCGCTCGGCCTGCTTTACCCTGACGGCGGATGCGGAGAGCGTTACGTTCCGCGTCACTGGCTACGGCCACGGCGTGGGCATGAGCCAGTACGGCGCGGAGCAGCTGGCAAAGGCGGGGAAGACCTGGCAGGAGATACTGGCGTGGTATTATACCGGCGTGACCATCGGACCGGCGGGGTGACATCGGCCGAGGGGCCGACTGGGGTGCAGAAATGCGTGACAAGCGGGCAAAAACGTGGTATAATCTATAAATTATGCGGGATATTCACAAATTGTTCAGGAAAAGCCTGCCCCGCAGGATGTAAGATATACCCAACGATATGTACCGGGAGGAGAGCGCCTATGGCACGCAACATTCTGGTGGTCGAGGATGACCGCAATATATCCGATCTGATCCGTATGTACCTGGAGAAGGAGGGCTTCGAGGTCCGCAGCGCCTATGACGGCGGCAAGGCCATCGAGGAGTACGACAAGCAGGCCCCCGACATGGTGCTGCTGGATATCATGCTGCCCGTGGTGGACGGCTGGGGCGTATGCGCCCATATCCGCGAGAAGGGCAAGACGCCCATCATTATGCTCACCGCCAAGAGCGACGTGGGCGACCGCATCACCGGACTGGAGATGGGCGCGGACGACTATCTGGTCAAGCCCTTCGAGATGAAGGAGCTCATGGCCCGAATCAATGCCGTGCTCCGCCGCAGCGAGATACCCGACGATACCAAGAAAAAGTTGGTGTTCGACAAGCTGGTCATCAATCTGGACAGCTATGAGCTGCTGGTGGACGGCAAGAAGGTGGACACGCCCCCCAAAGAGCTGGAGCTGCTGTATCATCTGGCGGCCACGCCCAACCGGGTCTATACCCGCAACCAGCTGCTGGACGAGGTCTGGGGCTTTGACTATTTCGGCGACAGCCGCACCGTGGACGTGCACATCAAGCGCCTGCGGGAGAAGATCGAAAACGTCTCGGACCAGTGGGAGCTGAAAACTGTCTGGGGCGTGGGCTATAAGTTTGAAGTGAAGTAAGCATGGGCGAGAGGATCAAACGTATCACCGGCAGCCTGTATTGGCGGCAGTTTATGCTCACCGCCGGTATGGTGGTGCTGACCATGGCCCTGCTGGGCGTGTCCTTCTACGCGCTGAGCTATAACTACACCGTCTCGGAGAAGCGGCAGGAGATGCAGGACCGGGCGGTGCTGGTGGCGCAGCTGTCCGTGGACTATTTTACCGCCGGCGATGACGCCGAGCGTGACCAGGGGGACGCGCTGCGCTCTCTGGCCGGCGTGGCCTCCCGGATGACGGACGTGGACTTCCTGATCTGCGACACCACCGGCAGCGTCCTGCTGACGACGGATGCCGATTTGGCCGGAAAGACCGTCGTTGTCCCCGAGGACATTACCCAAACGGTGCTGGGCAGCGAGAGACTGTACGAGGGCCGCAGCACCGTGGGCGTATATGAGAAAAAGCAGTTCGTGGTGGGCGTGCCCATGACAGACGCGGACGGCAACACTCTGGGCCTGGTGCTGGCGGTGATGAACAGCGCCGAGCTCATGCAGATGTGGCGCTCGTTCATCGCCCTGTTCTTTATGACCAGCGCCATTATCCTGCTGCTGGCGTTCGTGGCCAGCTTTGTCACCTCCATGCGGCAGATACAGCCCCTGACCGAGATGGTCAAGGCCACCCGTGCCTATGCCGGCGGCGATTTCGATGTACGGATGCAGGAGACCGGTGACTGCGGCGAGATCAGTGAGCTGGCGGCGGCCTTCAATGCCATGGCCGACTCCCTGCAGGAGACGGAGCGCCAGCGCCGGGACTTTATCGCCAATGTGTCCCATGAGCTGAAGACCCCCATGACTACCATCGCCGGCTACACCGACGGTATTCTGGACGGCACCATCCCGCCGGAGAAGGAGCGCCAGTATCTTCAGATCATCTCCGACGAGAGCCGCCGTCTCAGCCGCCTGGTGCGGCGTATGCTGGATATCTCCCAGATACAGAACAAGGAGATGAAGAAGGAGGAGTTTGATCTCTGTGAGTCCGCCCGTATTGCCCTGCTGTCCATGGAGAAGAAAATCACGGACCGTGGGCTGGACGTGGACGCGGAGATCCCCGAGGACTCCGTCATGGTCCAGGGCGACCGGGACCTGATCACCCAGGTTATTTACAACCTGCTGGAGAATGCGGCCAAATTCGCCACCCCTGGCTCCCAGCTGTATCTGGGTTTGGCGGTCAACGGCGAGAAGGCCTATGTCACCGTCCGCAACCTGGGCTCCACCATTCCGGCGGAGGAGATACCGCTGCTGTTCGAGCGCTTCCACAAGTCCGATAAGTCCCGCAGTGAGGACAAGGACGGTTACGGCCTGGGACTGTATATCGTCAAGACCATCCTGGCCCAGCACAAGGAGCAGATCACCGTCACCAGTCAGGACGGTGTAACGGCCTTTACCTTTACCATGCAGATGGCGCACGGCGCGCCCCGAGAGGTGCTCTAATATGTATGATGAAAACAACACGCCGCTGACGCCCGATCCGGCGGCTCCTGCCCCGGAGCTGGAGCCGGACGAGGTCGTCAGTTGGTATGTCCGTCCGGACGAGGGGCAGGAGATCACGGGCTGCTATGTGCAGCCGGGCCCCATGCCCGCTGCCGCGGCGCCCAAGGCTGTCCGGCAGGAGAAGCGCCGCAGCCGCAAGGGCCTGTGGACGTTTCTGGTCATCCTGGCCGTGCTGGTAGGCGTGGTGCTGGGAGTGGCCATCGTCTCCGCCCTGCGGGGCGGCAATTCGGATGGCTACGGCGGCGATTTCGACGACGGCGATCACGATGCCAGCAGTATCGTGGATATCTTCCAGAGCGATGTGCCCACCATCCCCCGGGCAGACACGGACCCCGATCTGCGCTTTTATTGCGAAAAGGCAGGGGAGGAGAAGCTGACTATCCAGCAGGTCTATCAGCGGGTAAACCCCGCCACGGTGCTGGTGCTCACCGACCTGGGCGAAAAGGCCAGCGTCGGCACCGGGGTCATCCTGACGGCGGACGGCTATATCGTCACCAACGCCCATGTGATCGCCGGTGGGCAGAACGCGCTGGTGGCGCTGTACAACGGCGACCGCTACGAGGCGGAGCTGGTGGGCTTCAGCAGCACGGAGGATCTGGCGCTGCTGAAGGCGGTGAACGCCTCCGGCCTGCCCACTGCGCCCCTGGGCGACAGTGAGGAATGCCAGGTGGGCGATACGGTCTACGCCATCGGCAACCCGCTGGGCGTTGAGCTGCGGGGCACACTGACCCAGGGCATCATCTCCGCCATCGACCGTCCCGTCACCATGGAGGGCCGCGTGATGACGCTGCTCCAGACCACCGCTGCCCTGAACAACGGCAACTCCGGCGGCCCGCTGATCAATGAGTACGGCCAGGTCATCGGCATCAACACACTAAAGATGAGCAACACCCTGTCCGACATCTCTGCCACGGTGGAGGGCCTGGGCTTTGCCGTCCCGTCCAGCCGTGTGGTATCTGTCATCAATGATATCATCGCCACCGGAGGCTTCCACGGCCTGCCCTCGATCGGCGTCTATGTGCAGGAGACGGAATTTGCCGACGGTACGACCCACCCGGTGATCGATTCCGTCACGGAAAACTTCGGCGCCGAGGAAGCGGGGCTGCAGAAGGGCGACGTAATTCTGGCGGCGGACGGTATAGGCGTCAGCACCAACACCGATCTGCTGGCCGTCCGCCGGACCCACATCGTGGGCGAGAACGTCGTGCTCACTATCCGGCGTGACGGACAGACCTTTGATGTGACGGTCGTCCTCTACCCGGTGGAGGGATGATCACTTTACAGCGCAGAAACAGGGACAAGGCCATGGCCTTGTCCCTGTTTTACACCGCAAAACGACGGATATTTACAGATAATAAACAAATAGTATACATTTTATTGTCGGAATTTGCGGCTATTTTCGCCTTCGTTCCTGCCACAGCTGCCGCAGGCTGCCGGCGGCCGCCAGCAGCAGATATGCCCCGAACAGCCGCCGCAGTACCGCTGTGTCCACCGCCGTCGCTGCCAGTGCACCGGCCGCCGCAGCCGTTGTGCCCCAGGGGATAGCGGATTTCAGCACCTCCGTTTCCAGCAACCCGTTCCGCTTGTGGGCGATGACGCCCATGGCCGCCGTAGGCAGGAAGTACAGCAGATTGACCGCGGCGGCCTGCTGCTGGGGTACGTCCAGCAGCAGGGTCATCACCAACAGCAGCAGGGTCCCGCCGCCCACGCCCCAGGCGGACAGGATGCCGGCGCCGAACCCCGCCGCCATTGGTATCAGCCAACTTTTCACAGGATATACCTCACGCCGCCGTACAGCAGAAAGGCGGCGAACAGTCCCCGCAGCCATGTGACGCTGACGCGGCGGAACAGCCGTCCGCCCACCAGCCCGCCTGCCAGTCCGCCGATGAGGTATGGCAGCGCGGCGGCCCAGTCAAAGGGCTGCCGCAGCAGGTATACTGCCGCGCTGACGGCGCTTAGGGGCAGTATGGCCGCCACGCAGGTGGCGAAGGCCTGTTTGCCCTCCAGACCGCACCAGCCGTTCAGCAGTGGCACCAGCACCATGCCGCCGCCCCCACCGAACAGTCCGTTTACCAGCCCTGCCGCCGTGCCGGACAGGGCGTATTTCGTCTTTGCCTGCATTGTGCCGCCTCCTTTATGTATGCGCCCTTCCGGGCGCAGGGGATCACTGGCACTTCTGATAGCTCTGGCAGTCGGTGCACTGATCCATGGTGGGGCGGCTCTCGTGGGTGCCCACCTGAATGGCGGTCAGGCCGCAGTTGTCCACGTCCTTGCAGTGGTGGGCGCAGTTGGTGACGGTGCACTTGATGGAAGCGTTGGGGGTGCAGGCGCACCCGTCGTTGGTACAAGCTCTGTTCATGGTGTTCCTCCCGTAAAAAAGAAAAGTCAGGCCGTAAGGCCTGACTTTATTGTGTACCGCTTCGGTGGGATTATACGCCCAAAAGCGATTTGGAAAAAGCAAAATAAATGAGAAGGGACAGGGCGTCCACGATGGTGGTAATAAAGGGCGAGGCCATAACCGCAGGGTCAAGGCCGATTTTTTTCGCCAGAAGCGGCAGGGTGCAGCCGACAAATTTAGCGCACAAAACGGTGCAGACCAAGGTCCCGCAGACTACGGCGGCTATCAGAGGGGAGAGGGCGGTATTGCCCAGCAGCAGCCGATCCACCAGCATCATTTTCACAAAATTGGCCACAGCCAGGCACACGCCGCACAGCAGGGCCACACGAAGCTCCTTCCAAATGATTTGGAAGGTGTCCGAGAAATTGACCTCAGACAGGGAGAGGGCGCGGATCACGGTAACGCTGGACTGGGAGCCGCAGTTTCCACCGGTGTCCATCAGCATGGGGATGTAGGCGGTCAGCACCGGCAAAACCGCCAGGGAGTTCTCAAAGCTGGTGATGATAAGACCCGTGAAGGTGGCGGAGACCATCAGCAGAAGCAGCCAGGGGATACGGGCCTGGAAGGTGCTGCGCACGCTGGTTTTCAGATAGGGCTTATCCGTGGGGGTAATGGCGGCCATCTTCTCCATATCCTCGGTGGCCTCTTCCTCCATAACATCCATGGCATCGTCTACGGTAACGATACCGATGAGGCGGTTTTCTTGGTCCACCACAGGCATGGCAAGATAGTCGTACTTGCTCATGGCCTGGGCCACATCCTCCTTGTCGTCCAGGGTGGTAACGGAGACCACATTGGGGTCCATGATCTCCTCAATGCGGTCATCCTCGTCGGCCAGGAGCAGGTCTCGGACGGACAGCACGCCCTGCAGGTGGCGGGTGGGATCGGTGACATACAGGATGTTGATGGTCTCCAGCTCACCGCCGATACGGCGGATGCGCTTGAAGGCGTCCGCCACGGTCATATCCTTTTTCAGACTCAGGTACTCCACATTCATAATGGAGCCGGCGGAGTCCTCGGGATACTGCAGCATTTCGTTGATGGACTTGCGCATTTCCGGGGTGGCCTTATCCAGAATACGGATGACCACGCTGGCGGGCATCTCCTCCACGATGTCCACGGCGTCGTCCAGATACAGCTCGTCCAGCACTTCCTTCAACTCCGTGTTGGAGAAGCCGTTGATGAGCATTTCCTGGCTGTCGGACTCCAGCTCCACGAACACCTCTGCCGCCAGCTCCTTGGGCAGCAGCCGGTACAGCAGGGGCATGAACTCCTCACCGGATTCCTCCAAAAGCATGGCGATGTCCGGCGGCTCCAAAGGGAGGAGCAGGTCTCGGACGGCGGCGTACTGCTTTCGTCGCAGCATGTCCTTAATTTCATCCAAATAGCGGTCCATTTCTTCTTCGCGGTCAAACATGGTTAGCTCCTCCTTTTCTGCAAAAAATAAAAGCCGCAGCCGGGCTCCGGGGGAGGCGGGCCGCTGCGGAAAAGTGCGCGCCATACAGAGTGTGACGCGGGCTATTGTCCACCGTAACAAGCTTTAGCATCGCGGGGCGGTGAAACTGCATTAGATGCCACCTTGCTTTCGATGGCACCTGCTCAAACCCTCTGATGGTGTCTCCACCACTTCGCGGCAGCAGTCCGTATCCCTCGCGGTAGCCTTACCTACCGGATCATATTCAACACATCTATGTTATGCCAAAATCATCGGCCTGTCAAGGCGTTTTCTTGCCATTCCCGCCATTTTTCTTTACAGGTACACCTGCACATTGTCCTGCGCCAACAGGTGGCCCTTCAACTCCTGCAAAAATCGCAGGGCCGGCGGCGTCAGCGGTTCGCCCGCTCGCGTCACCAGATAATTCACCCGGTCCGGCGGCGGACTGGTAAAGTGGCATATTCGTGCGCTCTTCCCAATGCGCGACGCGGCGGCGATGGCCGGCGCCGCTACCCAGCGGCCCTCGGTGGGCGGCAGAAAATCCGCCGCCTGCAACGTGTCGGCGTACAGCAGGGGCCGCGCGCCCGTGCCGAACCAACGGTCGTGCCAGCGGATGAACTCCGGGTCCCAGGTGACCAGCAGCTCCTCGGCTACGTCCAGCGAGGCCGGGTCCACCTCCTCCGGGTAGTGGCTGTCCGGCGGCGACAGCAGCAGAAACGGCTCTCGAAAAGCCGGACGTACCGTCAGCCGGTCGTCGAATACCGTGTTGCTGTCAATAAAGGCAAAGTCCAACTCATGGCTCAGCAGCGCCTGGGTGATATCCACATCCCGCAGGGTGTGGATCCACAGGGATACCGGCAGACGCAGGGCCAGAAAGCGCTTATACACGGGCGGCAGGATGTATTGGTTAGTGGTGTAGGTGGCGGCGATACGCAGGTAGGCGCGCTGCTCCAGCTCCGCCAGCGTCTCCGTCTCCGAGAGCAGCTGCTGCCAGCGTTGGGCCAGCGTCAGAAATTTCTGGCCCGCCGCCGTCAGCATGATGCGCCGCTGGCCCTTGCTCCGCACGAACAGCGGCGTGCCTACCCGTTCCTCCAGCGCCCGTATCCGCATGGACAGCGTGGGCTGGGTGATGTACAGCGCCTCCGCCGCGGCGGTCATGGTGCCGTGCTGTACCACCGCCCAGAATGTCTCGATATCCAGGTTGGTCATACTACCACCTCCAAATTATAAGTTTTTGCTGATATTTTACACGCAAACAATCAATTTTACAAGTGCGGATATCCGTGCTATGATACAAATGCGTTCAGGGAACACCGCTGGTTCCCTAAACCAAACGCTATTTTGATTTTTTCTTTCTTCCTATTTCCCCTATTTCTCCCCCCTAATACCCGATAAAAAAGGACAGGTTTTCCAGCCTGTCCTTTCGGGCTGTTTAGGGGTAGATTTTTCCCTGCGGACGTGGTATGGTAATGCTGTTGTACACAGGAGGGATAACGATGCCCGGTTTTCAGTTTTATTTTGAATTGATCGGCGCGGTGGCCTTCGCCATTTCCGGCGCAGCCCTGGCGGTGAAGAAGCATATGGACCTGTTCGGCGTGGCCATGATGGGCATGACCACTGCCGTGGGCGGCGGTATCCTGCGGGATCTGCTGCTGGGCATCACGCCGCCCGCCGCGCTGCGCGACCCCCTGCAGGCGTTGGTGGCCATCGCTACGTCCCTGCTGGTGTTTCTGGTGTGGAAGCGCTTTCACCCCGAGGGCGATCACCGGAACTGGGAGGCACTGCTGCTGGTGGCGGACTCCATCGGCCTGGGGATCTTCTCCGTCCACGGTGCGGCGGTGGCCATCCGGGCCGGGCTGGGCGGCAATGTGTTCCTGACGCTGCTGGTGGGTATGCTTACCGGCGTGGGCGGCGGTGTTCTGCGTGACCTGTGCTGTATGGAGCGCCCCTACATTTTCACCAAGCATATCTACGCCTGCGCGTCCCTGGCCGGCGCGGCGGCATGTATGCTGCTGTGGAGCGCCGGAGAGAACCTGGCGCTGCTGACAGGCTGCGCGCTGACGGTGGTGCTGCGGCTCTGTGCCGCGGTATTCCGCTGGAGCCTGCCGAAAGCGTAAACACATAAAAAGACCGCGAAAGTGGTCTTTTTTGCTGTTATGCGGTGAGCTTCAGCCCGACGATACCGACGAGCAGCAGCCCCACGAAAATAAGCCGCGGGACAGTGACAGGCTCCTGGAAGGCCAGAATGCCCACGATGACGGCGCCCAGGGCGCCGATACCCGTCCAGATACCGTAGGCGGTGCCCATGGGCAGCGTCTTCGTGGCCTGTGACAGGAAAAAGAAGCTGGCGATCATGCCCGCGACTGCCCATACCGACGGCCACAGCTTTGTAAAGCCCTCAGACAGTTTCAGAAACGTAGACCAGAATACCTCCAGCCCGCCTGCGATGAAAAGATATACCCACGCCATACCGATTATTACCTCCAAAAACAAAAAACGCGCCCACAGGACGCACCTTCTAAGACCTAACGGCGCGCCCGCGAACGCCTGCCCGTCACCCGGTGGCGGCGGACAGCACAGGTACTATACCACGCCGCCGCCACAAAGTCAAGCGATCCTGCACCGCAACAAATGTTCGAAAAAACAACTTGTGACACATGGAGATATGTGGTATACTATGTTGTCGAGAATTTACAGTTTTAGCCGCAGGAGGGGAGGGGTCATCATGGGCTTGCACGACGGGCATCGCCAGCGCAGCAAACGCCGGTATCTGGCGCTGGGTGCGGAGGGACTGGAGGATCACCAGCTGCTGGAGCTGCTGCTGTTCTACGCCATCCCCCGGCAGGACACCAACGAGACGGCCCACCGGCTCATCCAGCGCTTTGGCTCGCTGCAGGGGGTGCTCCACGCCGCGCCGGAGGAGCTGACCTCCGTAGAAGGCGTGGGAGAAAACGCCGCCGTGCTGGTGCGGCTGGTCGGCGACATGGCCCTGCGGGCCCGGTGCTCGTCCCTGCCCCAGAAGGTGCTGAACTCCCCTGACCGCACCGGCGCGTACTTCATGGAGCTGCTGGCGGGGGAGAAGAAGGAGATGCTCTACCAGGTCTGCCTGGACGCCAAGGGCAAGCTGTTGACCTGCCGCTGCATCAGCAAGGGCAGCGTGGCCGCTTCGCCGGTCAGCGTGCGCCAGGTAGTGGAGAATGCCCTGTATGCCGGCGCCAGCAGCATTATCCTGGCCCACAACCACCCCAGCGGCGTGGCTTTGCCCTCCCAGCAGGATCTGCTGGTGACGCGGCAGATACAGGAGGCGCTCTCGCCGCTGAATATTCGCCTGGCCGACCACGTGGTGGTGGCTGACAGCGATTATGTCTCCATGGCGGAAAGCGGCCTGCTGGCGCGATGAACGGAGGATACCATGCCTGATCTGAAAGTCGTTTCTGAATACCAGCCGGCCGGCGACCAGCCCCAGGCCATCGATAAGCTGGCGCAGGGCCTGGAAAACGGCCTGCGCGCGCAAGTGCTCAAGGGCGTCACCGGCAGCGGCAAGACGTACACCATGGCCAAGGTCATCGAGCGTGTCAACCGGCCTACGCTGGTGCTGGCCCATAACAAGACGCTGGCCGCCCAGCTGTGCGAGGAGTTCCGGGAATTCTTCCCCAACAACGCGGTGGAGTATTTCGTTTCCTACTACGACTATTACCAGCCGGAGGCCTACGTGCCCCAGACGGACACCTATATCGAAAAGGACGCATCCACCAACGAGGAGATCGACCGCCTGCGGCTGTCCGCCACCTGCGCGCTGCTGGAGCGGCGGGACGTTATCGTGGTGGCGTCGGTCAGCTGTATCTACGGCCTGGGCGAGCCGGACGATTTCGCCCGCATGATGATCTCCCTGCGGACCGGCATGACTTTGGAGCGGGACGAGCTGCTGCGGCGGCTGGTGGAGGACCGCTACGAGCGCAACGACGTGGCCTTCCAGCGCAATGTGTTCCGGGTACGGGGCGACACGGTGGAGCTGTACCCCGCCTACTATAAGGACCGGGCCATCCGTGTGGAGTTTTTCGGCGACGAGATCGAGCGTATCACGGAGTTCCATCCGGTCACCGGCGCGGCCCTGAAGCAGCTGACACACGTGGCGGTGTATCCCGCCAGCCACTACGTCACGCCCAAGGACAAGCTGGAGCGGGCGGCGCAGGAGATCGAGCGCGAGCTGGCGGAGCGCAAAAAGTGGTTCGAGGACAACGGCAAGCTCATCGAGGCCCAGCGCATCGACCAGCGTACCCGCTACGACGTGGAGATGATGCGTACCCTGGGCTACTGCTCCGGCATTGAAAACTATTCCCGGGTCATCTCTCAGCGTCCTGTGGGCAGCGCCCCCATGACACTGCTGGACTTCTTCCCGGAGGATTTCGTGCTGTTCGTGGACGAGAGCCATGTGACCCTGCCCCAGGTGCGGGCCATGTACAACGGCGACCATGCCCGCAAGCAGAGCCTGGTGGATTACGGCTTCCGTCTGCCCTGCGCCTTTGATAACCGCCCCCTGAAGTTCGAGGAGTTCGAGGAGCGCTTTTCTCAGGCGGTGTTCGTCTCCGCCACCCCCGGCGACTTTGAAAAGCAGCAGGCGGACCAGATCGTGGAGCAGGTCATCCGGCCGACCGGCCTGCTGGACCCCAGAGTGGAGGTCCGTCCGGTGCTGGGTCAGATCGACGACCTGGTGGCGGAGATACACGCCCGGGCGGAGAGGAACGAGCGCGTGCTGGTGACCACCCTCACCAAGAAAATGGCCGAGGACCTGACCGCCCACTTCCGTGGGCTGGGTATCAAGGTGCGGTATATGCACGCCGACGTGTCGGCCCTGGAGCGCATGGAGATCATCCGCGACCTGCGTCTGGGCGAGTTCGACGTGCTGGTGGGTATCAACCTGCTGCGTGAGGGCCTGGACCTGCCGGAGGTGTCGTTGGTGGCCATTCTGGACGCCGACAAGGAGGGCTTCCTTCGCAGCGAGACCAGCCTGATACAGACCATCGGCCGCGCCGCCCGCAACGCCGAGGGCCTGGTCATCCTGTACGCCGATACCGTTACCCCCTCCATGCGGGCCGCTATGGACGAGACGGAGCGCCGACGGAAGCTGCAGGACGACTTCAACAAGGCCCACGGCATTATCCCGCAGACCATCCGCAAGAGTGTCCGCGAGATGGTGGAGATCAGCCACAGCGCCGAGGAGGCCTCCAAGTTGTCGAAGAAAAAGCTTTCTGACCGTGAGCGAGCTGAGACCATCGCACGTCTGGAGAAGGAAATGAAAGAGGCCAGCCGTATGCTGGAATTCGAATATGCCGCCCTGCTGCGCGATCAGATCATCGAGCTGCGGGGTGAGAAATAAACCGAACCGAGAACGAGTCTATGAAAAAGTACATTTCCTATATCTACGTGATCCTCAGCGCCGTGTGCTGGGGCTTTATCGGTTTTTCCAACCGTATGCTCACAGAGGTGGGCGTATCGCTGGGCAACCGGGTATTCATCCGGAACTTCGGCACGCTATTGATCCTGACCATCGTATTCGCCCTGTTCCACCGTCAGGTGTTCCGCATCAAGCTGAAGCATCTGCCCATTTTCCTGTGCTCCGGACTGCTCAGCATCCTGACGCTGAGCCTGGTCTACTTCCAGTGCCAGACCATGTGCTCCCTGTCGGTGGCGGCGGTGCTGCTGTATCTGGCCCCGTCCTTTGTGGTCATTTTCAGCGCCGTGCTGTGGAAGACACCGCTGACGAAGCGCAAGCTCATCGCCCTGGTGGTGTCCCTGCTGGGATGCGTGATGGTCAGCGGCATCATCGGCGGCGATATGACCGCTTCCTGGGCGGGTATCGGCCTGGGCGTGCTGTCCGGCCTGTGCTACGCCAGCTATACGGTGTTTGCCCACTACGGCCTGGCCCATTACGAGAGCTATACCATGATCTACTGGACATTTCTGGTGGCGGGGCTTGGCTCGGTATTTTTCGCGGACTTCGAGACGCTGCCGCTGGCCTTTTCCGGCACGCAGGGCATCGTGGGCGTGTGCGGTGTGGTCATTGTGGCGACGGTGCTGCCCTACATCTTCTATACGAAGGGGCTTGAGGGCGTGGAAAGCGGCCGCGCCTCCATCATTACCAACATCGAGCCGGTGGTGGAGACGCTGGTGGGCGTGTTCGTGTTCAAGGAGGCGCTGACCGTCTGGACCGTGTTGGGTATGGCCTGCGTGTTCGGCTGCGTGATCCTGCTGGCCAATGGAGATAAAAAATGCGAAGAAAAACCTGTCAAGTCCTGAACGGCTTTCACCTGAAGCTCATCGCCGCCTGCACCATGTTCATTGACCACATGGGGCACACACTGTTCCCAACGGTTTTGTGGCTGCGCTGCATCGGGCGGCTCGCTTTTCCCATCTTCTGCTTCCTCATCGCCGAGGGCTGCGTCTACACCCGCGATCGGAGGAAATACGCCCTGCGGCTGCTGGTGTTTGCCCTGCTGTCCGAAGTTCCCTTCGACCTGATGGTGGGCGGCACGGTGTGGTATCCCTATTCCCAGAACGTGCTGTGGACGCTGTTGGCCGGTGCGCTGATCTGCTGGTGCATCGATTGGGCGCTGCGAAAGAAAACGCCGGCGGCCTTTTTGCTCACCGGCGCGGCCGTGGCCGCCGCGTTCTGCCTGCTGGAGCTGGCCGGGACGGACTATCGGGGCTGGGGTATGCTGCTGGTGGTGCTGTTCTACGGTGTCCGCCGCGTGTCCTGCGGCACCGTCGTGAAGCGAACGGCGCAGGCGGTGGGACTGGCGGTGTTCAGCATCGGCATTATGGGCGGCGTGTCCATCGAGCTGTGGTCGCTGGCGGCACTGCTGCCACTCTGGCTCTACAATGGCCGGCGCGGCTATTCCAACCCGGTGGTGCAGTACGGCTTTTACGCCTTTTACCCTGTGCATATCCTGATACTGTCCCTCATCGCCCTGTATGCGTAAACAGATAAGGAGGCTGTCCCTATGGCAAAGAACAAAGAAGAAAAAACCAACGTCATGCGGACGCTGGACCAGAAGAAAATACCCTACACCGCCCACAGCTACGACCCGGATGGCCCCATTGACGGTGTGTCCGTGGCGCAGATACTGGGCCAGCCGCCGGAGCAGGTGTTCAAGACCCTGGTGACAAAGGGGGCCAGCGGGGCATACTATGTGTTCGACATCCCTGTGGCCGAGAACCTGGACCTGAAAAAGGCCGCCAAAGCGGTGGGGGAGAAGTCCGTGGCCATGCTGCCCCAGAAAGAGCTGCTGCCCCTGACCGGCTACGTCCACGGCGGGTGCAGCCCGGTGGGCATGAAAAAGCAGTTTCCCACCGTGTTCCATGAGACAGCACTGCTATACGGCACCATCTGCGTCAGCGCGGGCAAGATCGGCCATCAGGTGGAGTGCGATCCCAACGCCCTCATCGCTCTCCTGCGGGCGAAAACGGCTGACGTGATCGTATAAAAATTATTTCGCTGTTGACATTAAAAATTGATTTCACTACACTTATCTGCAACCATATGTTGCAGAAATGAGGCATACCATGCAGACTGAAATTTTCATTAAGGGTGCGCGGGAGAACAACCTGAAAAACATCGATGTCACCATCCCCCGGGATAAGCTGGTGGTGCTGACGGGCCTTTCCGGCTCCGGCAAGAGCTCCCTGGCCTTTGACACCATCTATGCCGAGGGTCAGCGGCGGTATGTGGAGAGCCTGTCCTCCTACGCCCGTATGTTCCTGGGGCAGATGGACAAGCCCGACGTGGATTACATCGAGGGCCTGTCCCCGGCCATCTCCATCGACCAGAAGACCACCAGCAAGAACCCGCGCTCCACGGTGGGCACGGTGACGGAGATCTACGACTATCTGCGTCTGCTGTGGGCCCGGGTGGGCACGCCCCACTGCCCCCACTGCGGCAAGGAGATACGCCGCCAGACGGTGGATCAGATCATCGACCAGATACTGGCCCTGCCCGAGGGCACCCGTATCCAGGTGATGGCCCCGGTGGTGCGCGGCCGCAAGGGCGAGCATGCCAAGGTGCTGGAGGATGCCCGCCGGTCCGGCTTCGTCCGGGCCCGGGTGGACGGCAATATGTACGAACTCTCCGAGGACATCTCTCTGGAGAAGAACCTCAAGCACCGCATCGACATCGTGGTGGACCGACTGATCGTCCGCCCGGACATCACAGGCCGGCTGACCGACTCAGTGGAGACGGCCTCCAACCTGGCGAATGGCCTCGTCACCGTCAACCTGCTGCGGGAGGAGAGAGATATCACCTTCTCCCAGAACTACGCCTGTGACGACTGCGGTATCTCCATCGAGGAGCTGACGCCCCGTCTGTTCTCCTTCAACAGTCCCTTTGGCGCCTGCCCCACCTGCACCGGCCTGGGCCTGCAATTAAAGGCTGATCCGGCCCTCATCATCCCCGACGGCAGCAAATCCATCCTGGAGGGCGCCATTACTGCCACCGGCTGGGCCTCCATCCGGTCCGACGGCATCAGTCGTATGTACTTCGAGGCCCTCAGTAAGAAATACCGCTTCTCTCTGACCCAGCCCTACGACAGCCTAAGCGACGAGGTGAAGAACGTTATCCTCTACGGCACCGGCGGCGAAAAGCTGGAGCTCCACTATGACCAGCCCCGTGGCAAGGGTGTGCTGTACCAGGCCTTCGAGGGGATCTGCAACAACCTGGAGCGCCGGTATCAGGAGACCCAGTCCGATGCCAGCAAGAAGGAGATCGAGGGCCTGATGACCCCCTGTCCCTGCCCGGCCTGCCAGGGTAAGCGCCTGCGGCCGGAGGCGCTGGCCGTCACCGTGGGCGGCAAGTCCATCTACGACGCCACTACCCTGCCGGTGGACGATGCCCTGGCCTTTTTCGACCATCTGGACCTGACCGGCAATCAGCAGATCATCGCCGCCCAGATCCTGAAGGAGATCCACGCCCGCCTGGGCTTTTTGCAGTCCGTGGGCCTGAGCTATCTGACCCTCTCTCGTGCCTCCGGCACCCTGTCCGGCGGTGAGAGCCAGCGTATCCGCCTGGCCACCCAGATCGGCAGCAGCCTCATGGGCGTGCTGTATATCCTGGACGAGCCCTCCATCGGCCTGCACCAGCGGGATAACGACAAGCTGCTGGCCACGCTGCAGCGCCTCCGCGATCTGGGCAATACCCTCATCGTGGTGGAGCATGACGAGGACACCATGCGCGCCGCCGATTACCTTATTGACATCGGTCCCGGCGCCGGTGCCCTGGGCGGGCAGGTGGTGGCCTGCGGCACTCCGGAGGAAGTCATGGCGAACCCCAACAGCCTGACGGGCCAGTACCTCAGCGGCAAACGCACCATCCCCCTGCCGGCACAGCGCCGCAGGGGCAATGGCAGGCTGCTGACCGTCCGCGGCGCCCGGGAGAACAACCTGAAGCATATCGACGTGTCCATCCCTCTGGGGACGTTCACCTGTGTCACCGGCGTCAGCGGCAGCGGAAAATCCTCTCTGATCAACGAGGTGCTGTTCAAGGCGCTGGGTGCCCAGCTGAACCGCATGAAGGTGCGCCCCGGCAAGCACGACGCCATCGAGGGCATGGAGCAGCTGGACAAGGTCATTGCCATCGACCAGAGCCCCATCGGCCGGACGCCCCGATCCAACCCGGCCACCTATACCAACCTGTTCAACCTGATCCGCGACCTGTTCGCCTCTACCCCGGACGCCAAGGCCCGGGGCTACGGACCGGGCCGGTTCTCCTTCAACACCAAGGGCGGCCGCTGCGAGGCCTGCGGCGGCGACGGTATGCTGAAGATCGAGATGCACTTCCTGTCGGATGTGTACGTTCCCTGCGAGATCTGCCGCGGCAAGCGCTATAACCGCGAGACGCTGGAGGTCCGCTACAAGGGCAAAAACATCGCCGACGTGCTGGATATGACCGTGGACGAGGCGTGGGAGTTCTTCTCCGCCGTGCCCGCCATCTGTGACAAGCTGACCACCCTGCGGGATGTGGGGCTGGGCTATGTGAAGCTGGGCCAGCCCAGCACCACCCTCTCCGGCGGCGAGGCCCAGCGCGTCAAGCTGGCCACGGAGCTGAGCCGCCGCGCCACAGGGCGGACGGTGTATATTCTGGACGAGCCCACCACCGGCCTCCACGCCGATGACGTGCGGAAGCTGTTGGAGGTGCTCCAGCGGCTCACCGATGGCGGCAATACGGTGCTGGTCATTGAGCACAACCTGGACGTGATCAAGTGTGCCGACTATATCATTGACCTGGGCCCGGAGGGCGGCGTGGGCGGCGGTACGGTGGTGGCCTGCGGCACGCCGGAGGAGATCGCCGCCTGCCCGGCGTCCTACACCGGCCAGTATCTGAAAAAATACCTGAAGTGACCGGCCTTTCCCCTGCCGCATAGGATAGGGCAGGGGGGTGGCTGCATGGAGCTTTTGCAGGACGGCGTGATCGCCGCGCTGGCGGCCATCGGCGTCACGGCGCTGATATGGCTGGCGGCGTCGCTGCTGCTGTGGCGTGAGCGCCCGGTGGACGCGGTGTATCTGGTCCGGGTCTCCGGAGACGGGACGGGACTGGATGTGACGCTGCGCCGTCTGGCCCAGAGCCGCCGTCTGCCGGTGCTGCTGGTGGACTGCGGACTGACCGACGAGGGCCGCCGCGCCGCGGCGCTGCTGTCCGATATGAACACGAAATTGCTGACGCCCCAGGAGCTGGCGGCGTACTATACGGAGGAGAATACCACCGAACAGGGGAGGTGAGCCGATGGGCGAGCGCGTGACCGTGGAGGGCACCGTAGAGAACGTCATCTTTCATAACGAGGAGAACGGCTATACCGTGCTGCTGCTGACCGTGGAGGGCGAGGAGGAGCCTGTCACCGTGGTGGGCTGTATCCCCTGTGCCGCCGCCGGCGAGGGCATGACCGTCACCGGTGTGTGGAGCGTCCACCCCGTCCACGGCAGCCAGCTCACCGCCGAGAGCGTGGAGCGCCGGATGCCGGAGCGTGAGGAGGACATGATCGCCTACCTGTCCTCCGGCATCCTCAAGGGTGTTGGTCCCGCCACCGCTCAGCGGCTGGTGGAGCGCTTCGGCGCGGACACCCTGCTGGTCATCGAGCAGGAGCCGGAGCGCCTGCGGTGCATCAAGGGCATCACCGCCCAGAGGGCGAAGGAGCTGTCCGACGCCTTCCGTGCGCTGACGGGCCTGCGCCAGCTGATGGAGTTCCTGGCCCGGTATGACCTGCCGGTGTATCTGGCCATGCCCCTCCAGCGCACCTACGGCGACGGAGCCATCCAGGCCCTGCGGGACGATCCGTATATCCTGTCCCGGGCCCAGTACGGGGTAGATTTTTCCATAGCGGACGAGATCGCCATCAGCCTGGGCTTTGACGGGGACGATCCCTGCCGCCTGCGGGCGGCGCTGACCTATGAGCTGGAGCACAACGCTGCCAACGGCCACGTGTTCCTGCCCCGCGAGAAGCTGCTCTTCGCCACGTCGCAGCTGCTGGCCGTGACGCCGGACGAGCTGGAGCTGGCGCTGGACAAGCTCATCGAGGGCTTCGGCGTGGTGGAAAAGACCATCGCCGGGGTGCAGGGCTGCTATCTGCCCCGGCTGTACCAGGCGGAGACCTTCGTGGCGGAGCGCCTGCTGTCGCTGGTGCGGACGCCGGTGGAGGTGCTGCCCCGGGCGGAGAAGGTCATCGATGACATTGAAAAGGAACAGGGCGTGGCCTACGCGCCTCTGCAGCGGCAGGCGGTGTGCCTGGCGGCGCAGGGCGGTATACTGCTGCTGACCGGCGGCCCCGGCACCGGCAAGACCACGTCCCTGCGGGGCATCGTGGCCCTGTACGAGCGTATGGGGCTGGATGTGGCGCTGCTGGCGCCCACTGGCCGCGCCGCCAAGCGCCTGGGCGAGGTGACGGGCCGGGAGGCCCAGACCATCCATCGCGCCCTGGGCATGAGCTACAATGAGCTCACCGGCCAGACGGCCTTTAAGAAGAACGCACAGGATCCGCTGGAGGTCCACGCTGTCATCGTGGACGAGATGAGCATGGTGGATATCGAGCTGATGCGCTCCCTGCTGGAGGCCATGCGGCCGGGAAGCCGCCTGGTGCTGGTGGGCGACCCGGACCAGCTGCCCTCCGTAGGCCCCGGCAGCGTGCTGGGGGATATGCTCCGCAGCGGTGTGGTGCCGGCGGTGTCCCTGACCCAGGTGTTCCGTCAGGCGGAGCAGTCGGCCATCATCCGCGCCGCCCACGCCGTGGACCGCGGCGAGCTGCCGCCGCTGGAGAACAGCGGCAGCGGCGACCTCTTCTTCCTGCGCCGCCGCGCGCCGGATCGTCTGGTGCAGACGGTGGTGGAGCTGTGCCGCGACCGCCTGCCCAAAAACATGGGTATTCCCGCCGAGCAGATACAGGTGCTCTCCCCCACCCGAAAGGGCCCCTGCGGTACGGCGGCGCTGAACCGGGCCCTGCAGGCGGCGCTGAACCCGCCGGAGCGCGGTAAGCGCCAGAAGCAGTGGGGCGACATGACGTTCCGGGTGGGTGACCGGGTCATGCAGACCCGGAACAACTACGATGTGCTGTGGGAGAAGGAGGATGGCTCCGGCGGCAGCGGTATTTTCAACGGCGACGTGGGCGTTATTCAGGACATCGACCCCGGCGGCGAGCTCATCACCCTGCGGTTTGACGACCGCACGGCGGTGTACACCGCTGACCTGCTGAGCCAGCTGGATATGGCCTACGCCGTCACCGTACATAAATCCCAGGGCAGCGAGTATCCGGCGGTGATATTGGCCGCGGCGTCCGCCGCGCCGTCACTGCTGGTGCGCGGCGTGCTGTACACCGCTATCACCCGTGCCCGCAGGCTGCTTATCCTCGCCGGGGACGACGCCGTCCTGGCCCAGATGGCCGCCAACAACAAGCAGCAGCGCCGGTACAGCGGCCTGCGCCGCCGACTGAAGGAGGGATACCATGAGCAATAACGGTAGTATCAACGACGCATTGGACAAGGCCCAGCGGGGCTTGCTGGACTTCTTTTTCCCCCGCAAGTGCCCCTTCTGCGGGCGCGTGGCGGGCCGGGAGCTGCTGTGCGAGGCGTGCAAGGCGTCGCTGCCCCGGTGCGATAAGGTACGCACCGGCACCTTCGGCGAATGTGCCGCGCCGCTGTATTACGAGGGCCGCGTCCGCGACGCCCTTCTGGCCTTCAAATTCAAGCGGCGCATCGAGGACCTGAACGCCTACGGTGTGCTGATGGCCGAAAAGGCGGCGGAGGTCTACGCCGACCGCTTCGATGCCGTCACCTGGGTGCCGGTGAGCAAACAGCGCCTGAAAAAGCGTGGCTTCGACCAGTCGCGTATGCTGTGCGCCAGCCTGTGCGTGGACTGGCACACGGAGCCGCAGGAGACACTGCGTAAGGTGCGGGACAACCCGGCCCAGTCCGGTATCGGTGACCCGGCGGAGCGCCGGGCCAATGTGCTGGGCGCTTACGAGCCGGTGGACCCGGACGCCATCGCCGGAAAGCGCTTCCTGCTCATCGACGACATCATCACCACCGGCGCCACGCTCACCGAGTGCGTCCGGGTGCTGAAGGCCGCCGGGGCGGCGGACGTGGTCTGCCTGACGCTGGCCATGGCCCGTGATAATTGAGGTATGGACTTCGGCGTTTCCGTATAGAATACAGAAAATACCGCGATTTTCATTTCGCAGTTGCAATATTCTTTCTCAATCGGTATAATAGATAAATCAGAGGGTAACGGGCGCACCCGCCCGAAACGAAAGACAAGATAGAGGTGCAGTAGTATGTGTTCCATTGCAAAAGATATCGGCATCGACCTGGGCACCGCCTCCGTACTGGTGTACGTAAAGGGCAAGGGCGTCGTGTTGAACGAGCCGTCCGTGGTGGCCATTGACAAGAATACCGGCAAGCTGCTGAAGGTGGGCGCCGAGGCTCAGGCCATGCTGGGCCGTACCCCCGGCAACATCGTGGCCATCCGTCCCCTGCGCGAGGGCGTGATCTCCGACTACGACATGACCGAGCGTATGCTCCGCGAGTTCCTGCACAAGGTGGTGGGCGGCTTCCAGCTGTTCAAGCCCCGCGTCGTCATCTGCGTGCCCTCCGGCATCACCGAGGTCGAGGAGCGCGCCGTGGTGGACGCCGGCATCCAGGCGGGCGCCCGCCGGGTGTATCTGATCGAGGAGCCTGTGGCTGCGGCCATCGGCGCCGGCATCGACATCTCCAAGCCCGACGGCCACATGGTGGTGGATATCGGCGGCGGCACCAGCGACATCGCCGTCATCTCCCTCTCCGGCGTGGTGGAGAGCGCCTCCATCAAGGTGGCCGGCGACCAGTTCAACGAGGCCATCGTCAAGTATATGCGCCGCAAGCACAATGTGCTGGTGGGCGAGCGCACCGCCGAGCTGATGAAAATGCAGATCGGCTGTGTCTTCCCCAAGGAGCAGGAGACGTCCATCGAGATCAAGGGCCGCTGCCTGGTGACAGGCCTGCCCAAGGTCATCAACGTCAGCTCCACCGAGATGCTGGAGGCATTCGAGGAGCCGGTAGAGCGCATCCTCGAGGCAGTCCACGGCGTGCTGGAGCGCACCCCGCCCGAGCTGGTGGCCGACATCTCCAACAACGGCATCGTCATGACCGGCGGCGGCAGCCTGGTGGACGGCTTTGACAAGCTCATCGAGGCCCGCACCGGCATCCACACCGTGGTGGCCGAGGGCGCCATCTCCTGCGTGGCCGAGGGCACCGGCCGCAGCCTGGACTCCCTGAATTCCATGACCGACGGCACCGTGAACCTGAGCCGCCGCAAGCAGATGAACTGAGCACAATGTAAAAGGCCGCCAAAGGGCGGCCTTTTTCTCAAGTTGCTCTTGCAACTTCCGCGAAAAAGCGCTACTATTACGATACACGAGAACGAGATAAGGAGGAACCACCATGAAGTTTTCCAGCAAGGTCTTGAAATGCGGCCTGTCCCCCATGCGGAAGTTCCACCCCTACGCGGTGGCGGCGGAGGCCAAGGGCAGGAAGATCTATCATCTGAACATCGGCCAGCCGGATATCGAGACGCCCAAGGCGTACTTCGACGCGGTGAAGCACTTTGACCTGCCGGTGTTGGCCTATGCCCCGTCCCCCGGTATCCCGGAGCTGATCGAGGCCATCCGCAAGTACTACGCCGATCTGGGTATGCACTTCGATGCCGGTGATATCCTCATCACCAACGGCGGCAGCGAGGCGCTGCAGATCACCATGAACTGCATCCTGGACGACGGCGATGAGATCCTCATCCCCGAGCCCTTCTACCCCAACTACAATACCATGGCCTACACCTGCGGCGCGAAGATCCACCCCATTCCCACCTCTCCCCACGACGGCTACCACTACGCCGACCGCGCCAAGGTCGAGGCGGAGATCAACGAGCACACCCGCGCCATCATGGTCACCAACCCCGGCAACCCCACCGGTGCCGTCCTGACGCCGGAGGAGATGCGTATGCTGGTGGACGTGGCCAAGGCCCACGATCTGTTCATCATCGGCGACGAGGCCTACCGCGAGTTCGTCTACGCCGGCGAGCCGCTGCAATCCATGGGCCAGTTCGAGGACGCGGCCGAGAACGTCATCGTCATCGACACCGTCTCCAAGCGGTTCTCCGCCTGCGGTGCCCGCATCGGCTGCATGATCTCCCGCAACAAGGAGCTGATGGCGCAGGCCATGAAGTACGCCCAGTGCCGTCTGTCCGTGCCCACACTGGACCAGGTGGCCGCTGCCGCGCTGTACACCGTCGGCCCCGACTACTTTGCCGCCGTCCGTGAGGAGTACAAGCGCCGCCGCGATACGGTGGTCAATAAGCTGCACGAGATACCCGGCGTGGTCTGCGAGTGCCCCCGCGGCGCCTTCTACATCATGGCCGCCCTGCCTGTGGACGATGCCGACGCCTTCCAGAAGTGGCTGCTGGAGGAGTTCGAGGACAACGGCGACACCGTGATGTTCGCCCCCGGCGAGCCCTTCTACGGTACCCCCGGCAAGGGTAAGAACGAGATCCGCATCGCCTATGTGCTGAAGCAGGCGGACCTGGAGCGCGCCATGGACCTGCTGGCCAAGGGTATCGCCGCCTACAACGCCCGGTAAACGGATATATGCAAAAAAAGAAAGCCCTTTTGGGCTTTCTTTTTTTGCGTAGCTTACCCCTTCAGCGCCATATCGCAGCGTGCGGGCAGGTCAAAGGCAGTGAAATAGGACTCCTCCAGCGGGATCCAGCGATCCCGGAACATCCGGAGCTTCTCCGGGCCGCTGCGGGCTTCAATGCGGCGGAGCTGCTCGGCAGCGTCCACGGTGAGGAATACCCGCAGGTCGTAGCTGTCCCACAGGGTCGGATGGCAGGCGTAGGCGCCCTCCACGATGGTCAGGCGCGCCGCCGGGACTGTCACCGGCTCGTCCAGCGCCTGCCGCGCACAGCGGAAGGGGCGGTAGACGACAGCCTCACCGCGCTGTGCCGGCTGCAGTACCTCCGATAGGAAGCGCTCGTGGTCCACGTTTTCGCCCGGCTGTGCCAGCCGTGCAGCGGTGCGCTGCTCCGGGCGCAGAAAGAAGTCGTCCATGTGGAACACCCGGCAGGACAGCTGCGCCTGCAGCTGTGCCGCCAGCGTACTTTTCCCGGCGCCGCAGCGGCCGTCGATGGCCGCGATGACCCGCGCCTGCCGGTCCAGCAGCGCCCGGATAACCGTCAGCAGGCGGTCGTAGTCAGCAGGGGTCATTTCGCCCTCCGGGCGGCGCGGCGCTGGATGAGCTTCACCAGCTCCACCACCGGAAGGACCAGGAAGGCCAGGGCCAGGGCCACGCCGTACTCCGTCCAGCTGACGGGGGTGAAGCCGAAAGCGTTGGCGATGACGGGCACCTCCAGCACCAGTGTTGTCAGAGCCAGCGAGCCGACCATCGCGCCCCACAGCACTTTGTTGTGGCTGGGCAGCGAGAACACGCTCTTGCGCTGGGAGCGCATATTGAAGCTGTGGAAGATCTCACACATGCTCATGGTCAGGAAGGCCATGGTCATACCGTCGTCGGACACGCCCTTGGGCATCTCAAAATAGCCCACCTCCATGCAGTGTCCGATGATGTAGGAGGTCATGGTGATGATCGTGATTAGCACGCCCTGATACAGGATGTCAAAGCCCAGGCCACCGGCGAAGATGCCGTCCTTGCTGTCCCGGGGCGGGCGGGTCATGGTATCCGGCTCACCCTTCTCCAGACCAAGGGCCAGGGCGGGGAAGCAGTCGGTGATCAGGTTGATGAACAGCAGGTGCACCGGGTTCAGCAGTGTGAAGCCCAGCAGCGTGGCGAAGAACACGCCCAGCACCTCGCTCATGTTGCTGGCCAGCAGGAACTGGATGGCCTTGCGGATGTTGTCATAGATCCGGCGGCCCTCCTCCACGGCGGTGACGATGGTGGCGAAGTTGTCGTCGCTGAGCACCATGTCCGCCACGTTTTTCGTCACGTCCGTGCCGGTGATGCCCATGCCCACGCCGATATCCGCGGACTTGATGGAGGGCGCGTCGTTGACGCCGTCGCCGGTCATGGCGGTGATGGCGCCCTTGCGCCGCCAGGCGTTGACAATGCGGACCTTATGCTCCGGCTGCACCCGGGCATAGACGCTGTACTTCTCCACCGCCTTGTCCAGTTCCTCATCGGTGAGGCTGTCCAGCGCGCTGCCGGTAACGGCCTGGCTGGCGTCGGTGATGATGCCCAGCTCCTTGCCGATGGCCACGGCGGTATCCTTGTGGTCGCCGGTGATCATCACAGGGCGGATGCCCGCGGCGCGGCACTCGGCCACGGCGGCCTTGACCTCCGGGCGGATGGGGTCGATCATGCCCGCCAGACCGATGAAGCAGAGGTCCTGCTCCAGGTCCTCCGGCTCCTGCCGGTCGGGCAGTGCGTCGTACAGGCGCTCCGCCGCCGCAAGGACCCGCAGGGCCTTGTCGGCCATGGCCTTGTTCTCCGCCAGGATGGCGGTGCGCTTTTCCTCAGTCAGGGGCAGGATCTGCCCGCTTTCCGTATAGCTGGTGCACCGGCGCAGCACCTCGTCCGGCGCGCCCTTGGTGTACTGGATAAAGCCGTTGTCTGTGCGGTGGATGGTGGACATCATCTTCCGGCCGGAGTCAAAGGGGGCCTCGCCGCAGCGGGGCTGGCGGCTCTCCAGCACAGGCTTCTTCAGCCCGTTGGCGGCGGCAAAGTTCACCAGCGCCGCCTCCGTGGGCTCGCCGATGGCGCCGTTCTCCTCCAGCGCGGCGTCGTTGCACAGCGCCATGGCCGTGGCCAGCAGCTCCGTGGGGCCGGTGTGCTCCACCACGGTCATCTTGTTCTGTGTCAGGGTGCCGGTCTTGTCGGAGCAGATGACCTGAGTGCAGCCCAGCGTCTCCACCGCCGTCAGCCGCCGGATCACGGCGTGCTGCTTGCTCATGTTGGTCACGCCGATGCTCAGCACCACCGTCACCACCGTGGCCAGCCCCTCCGGGATGGCCGCCACCGCCAGGGAAACGGCCACCATAAACGTGCTCAGCACGGTGTCCAGCGTGAACTCGCCGGCCACCACCAGGTCAAAGATAAAGATGAACACGCAGATGCCCAGCACCAGCTTGCTCATGGTCTTGCCCAGCTCATTCAGCTTGCGCTGTAGGGGCGTCTGCTCCTGCTCCGTCTGGGCCAGCACACCGGCGATCTTGCCCATCTCCGTGTCCATGCCGGTGGCGGTGATGACTGCCTTGCCGCGGCCGTAGACCACCGTGCTGCCCATATAGCACATATTTTTCCGGTCGCCCAGGGGAACATTGTCTCCGGTAAGCAGCCCCACCGCCTTGGTGACGGGGACGCTCTCGCCGGTCAGCGCCGCCTCCTCGATCTTCATGGAGGCGCTCTCCAGCAGCCGTCCGTCGGCGGGCACGGCGTCGCCGGCCTCCAGCAGCACCACGTCGCCGGGCACCAGCTGGCTGCTCTCAATGACCACCTGGTGGCCGTCCCGCAGCACCTTGCACTTGGCGGCGGTCATGGTCTGCAGGGCCTCGATGGCCGCCTCGGCCTTGCTCTCCTGCACCACGCCCAGCACCGCGTTCAGCAGCACCACCACCAGGATGATGAACACCTCGGTGAAGCTCTCGCCGCTGAGTGCGTTGGTCACGGCGGACACCGCCGCCGCTGCCATCAGGATCAGCAGCATGGGATCCTTCAGCTGTGTCAGGAACCGCTGCAGCAGGGAGGGCTTCTCCGCCTCCTTCAGCTTATTGGGGCCGTGCTTGGCCAGACGTTCGGCCGCCTCCGCCGCTGTCAGACCGGTGGGACAGGAGCCCAGCTCCTCCAGCACCTCCTGCGGACTGCGGTTGTATTCCTTTTCCATCGTCTATTACTCCTTTATATCATGGTTTTATAATTTGAAGCAAAAAAGCAGAACAAAAAGCGAAACAGAAAATGAACCAAAGGACAACAAAAAACTCATGCACGGACAGGCTGTGTCTGTGCATGAGTCTCATTCTTTCAGGACACATCGGGCGCTGCCGCGCCGGGATGACGGTGTGCCACGCCGCGCCAAAACCGGCGCTGCGGAATTACTCCCTCATTCATTATGGGGTATTTTACCCGCTTTTTTCTCCGCTGTCAACCCCAAAAAGGGCGGTTTTTTACACCATTTCCGCGGCGCACAGACCATCGAAATACTTGTACAGCGGCATCAGTGTCCGGAAGCCCTCAATGATATCCTGTGCCAGTTCCGGCGAGAACATACGCTCGTCCGGTGCGGCGTCATGTTGTAAATTGATAGACTTCTTGTTGTACCACGCCGCCAGCAGGGGAGAGGGGGCAGTCTTTTTCCTGGCATATTCCGGGCCTGAAAGCGTGAATTGCGCCTGTTTATTGAACCTTTTGACCAGCTTTTCCAGCACCTCGGGATGCTCGTCGACGGCCTTGCGGTACGCCTCCATCAGCGCCGCCTTCGGCGCCCAGAAGCCCATGCCGTAGCTGTAATAGTCTGGCCCGATCTCAAAGTAAAACGTGGGCCGCCCCGTCCAGTCCTCGCCGCCGGCGCGGACGCAGAACCACAGGTGGTCCTTGTACGGTCCATTCCCGTGCAGCCGTCGGGCATCCCGATAGATGCGGGAGAGCTTCAGCAGAAACGGCTCCTTGGGGAATGCCGCGTGCAGGGCTTCATACACCTGCTCGCCCAGCGCACGGGTGGGGGCCAGGAGATGTGCCTCATAGTCCTGCTTATGCGCCAGAAACCAGGAGCGTTCGTTGTTGAACCGAATGCCCCACAGAAAGTCCAGTGTCTCCTGTGTATAGCCTTCAAAAACCATGCTATGTACTCCTTTTAATTAAAGCGCTCACATGAATTTGCACAGCAGAACGGGCAGCAGCAGCGCCGGCGTCATGTTCAGGATACGCAGCTTGGTGACGCCCAGCACGTTCAGGGTGATGCCGATGATCATCAGTGACCCGGTGACGGAGATCTCGGTGATGACCGCGTCGGTCAGCACCCCTGTCAGCAGGGAGGCCAGCAGCGTCATCACACCTTCCACCGCCAGCACCGACAATCCGGAAAAGACGATCCCGATGCCCATGGAGCTGGCAAAGGCCACGGATCCGGCAAAGTCGATGACAGACTTGGCCAGCAGGATGCCGTGGTCGTTCTTCAGACCACTGTCCAGCGAACCCATCACCGCCATAGCGCCCACGGCGAACACCAGCGAGCCGCTGACGAAGCCGTCGGTGATGGGACCCATTTTCCCGAATTTCTTTTGCAGCCAGTCGCCCGCCCGGGTGACGCCGTCCTCAATGTGCAGCAGCTCGCCGATGACGGCGCCGATGACCAGCGACAGTATGGGGATGAGCTGGTTGCTGCTGCCGATGGCGCCGGAGATGCCGATGCCCATGGACACCAGCGCCGTAGCGCCAAGCACCGTCTGCCGCATTTTTTCCGGCATGAGCTTGCCGCCGAAGGTGCCCAGCAGGCCGCCGACAACAATGGCTCCACCGTTGACCAGCGCGCCTGTTAATATCATGGTACAAGACCTCCGTCTTCGATAATATCCCGCACCACCGTGCCGCCCATCATCAGGCCGGCCACAGAGGGTACCCACGCCACGCTGGCGGGGACGCTGCGCCGTCCGGGTGACGGTGCTTCCAGCTGCTGTGTCTCGTGGGGCAGCTCCGGGCTGAACACCACCTTCAGGTGGTGGATCCCCAGGGCGCGCAGCTCCTTCCGCATGACCCGGGCCAGCGGGCAGCCGCTGGTCTTGGAGATATCCGTGACCCGCAGCAGCTCGGGCTCCAGCTTGTTGCCGGTGCCCAGGGCCGACAGGATGGGGATGCCCCGCAGGCGGGCCTGTTGGATCAGGTCAAGCTTGCAGCTGACCAGGTCGATGCAGTCCACGATGTAATCGAATTTCCGGGAGAAAAATTCCTCCCGATGGGCGGCGTCATAGGTGGCGCAGATCGGGTATACCACCGTGTCCGGGTCGATGTCCCGCACGCGCGCCGCCGCGACCTCCGCCTTGTACTGCCCCACGGTGGAGGTCAGCGCGCACAGCTGGCGGTTGATGTTGGATACGGATACCGTGTCCTGGTCCACCAGTGTCAACGTGCCAACGCCGCTGCGTGCCAGGCACTCAGCGGCGTAGCTGCCCACACCGCCCAGACCAAACACCGCCACATGGCTGCGGCGGAGTTTGTCCAAAGCGGGTGCGCCCAATATCATTTCTGTTCTGAGAAAACGCTCGTTCATAGACTCGAAGAAGGGGCGGTCATCAGCCCACGTGCTTCATGCCGTTCTCCTGCACCACATCGGCGCTGTCCAGCAGACCGTCCAGCCAGGCCTCGGTGTCGGTGTTGCGCAGAGCGTTCTCGGCCTGTACCTGCCAGTAGGGCACATCGTCGCCCACAAAGTACATCACATGATAGCCCTTGTAGTTGGAGCTCTCGCCGTATACGATGCCGGTGTCGCCGGACTGACGGCTCGCATCGAAGCACCAGTCGTTGAACTCGGTGACCATCTGGTTTTTGTAGATCTTGGTGTACAGACCGCCGTTGGTGTTGCTGCCGTCATCCGCACTGAGCTCGTTGGCCAGGGCCGCGAAGCTGTCCTCGGTGGCCTCGCCGGCCTTCCACTGGGCCAGCGCGTCCTCGGCTGCGGTCTTGGCCGCATCCTTAGCCGCCTGCAGGTCGGCCTCATAGGTCTCGGCCTCGCTGTCCAGTGCGCTCTCGTCTACCTTGAACAGGATGTGGCGCACGTCCTTGGTGGCGTATTCCTGACGGCCCACGCTGCGGAACACGACCACATAGCAGTTGGAATCGCTGGTCACAACGGCGCTGTCGCCGGCCTTGCGCGCACTGTCAAATACCCAGTTGGCCACGTCACTGCCGTTGTTGCTGCCGGCATCGGTGCTGGTGTAACTGGCGGACTCATAATCCTTGGCCACATCCTCCAGCGCCTCGCCGCCCTGCACGCGCGCCAGCACAGCGGCGGCATCGCTCTCGGCCTTGGCCTTGGCGGCGGCGTTCTCCTCGTCGGTGGGCTCCACGGTGTTGCCGTCATCGTCCTTGGTGCTGTCGGCGGTACCCTTGAAGTACAGGGACTCATAGCTGGCCACGTCAAAGCTGCTCTTGTTGCCCTGATAGTAGGTCTCCAGGTCGCTGACGGTGTAGGTCAGCTCCTCGGCGTAGTGGCTCTGGTAATGGGTGGCCACGTCCACCAGCTGTACCATCTCCTTGAAGGTATCCACGGTCATGTTCTTGCCGTAGATCAGCTTCAGATACGTCTTCGTGGAGTAGCCGTTCTGCTTGGCGGCGGCGTTGAGCTCCTCCATAGTGGCATCCAGCTCCTCCTGAGTGTGCTCATCGGCGCCCATGCCGTTGGCCTCAGCCTCCTGGGCGCTCAGCACGTACATGGCCAGCTGCTTCACCGCGGTGTCGCGGACATACTGCTCCCATGTGACATCACCCTCGTCCTCGATACCCAGCGCGGTCTTCATGGTGTCGCTCACCACCTGCTGGTCCAGGGATTTAGACGTATCGATGCCGTAAAAGCTGGCATAGCCGCTCTTCAACAGACTGCTCTTCACGTTGGCGTAGAAATACTCCACCTGCCCGGCGGTATATTTCTCACCGTTGATGGTCACGGCGGTGGCGCTGCGCTGCAGCACGCCGGAGTTATACACCAGCAGTACCGCGGCCACGATCACGAACACGCCGGCGATCACGCCGTACAGGATATTGTTCTTGCGTGCCTTGGCCTTCTCCTCCGCCTCGCGGATCTTCTTGGGGTCGGTGACGCCCTGGGCCGCCAGATCCTGCCGGATCTTCTTTTCTCTTGATGCGCTCATTGAAATTCATTCCTCTCGATTTTGGGCGCAATACGCCCTTGTTTGGTAACATACTCGGTCATTATATCGTATACCGCACCTTTTCGCAAGAGGGAAACGCCTGGAATTTGTGAACATTTTACCGCGCTCACTGAGCACAAGACCCCCATTCCGTTTCGGAATGGGGGTCTTGTGCTCAGCGACAGGCAGCGGCCATGTTATAACCTGCACAACTCGCAGGTGGGTCGTCTCCGGCTGACTTTACTGCTTCCAGCATCCGCCCGCATACGGCAGGCGGGAGGCCTGCAAACCATCTGCCGATCCGACGTCCCGTATAACCAATGTCAGGATAAATAGAACCGCTGCCCATCGCTCAATTTTCCGCCCTGCCTTCGTCAAATCGGCTCGACGTACAGAAAGTACGCCATCGCCGCTTTGCCATCGGCAGGACGAAAAATCCTGCCGAAGGAGTGGCGTGTATCTTTTTTGCTGCACCGCCGCGCCTCGTCTTGGCGAAAAATCCAGCCATTTTCCGGCGCAGCCGGCGGCGTCTCGCCATCGGCAGGACGAAAAATCCCGTCGAAAGATCACTCGTCCTCGTCGGCCAATATCTGCTCCATGAACAGGTCGTAGACTTTATCCAGCTCCTCGTCGCTGTCCAGGGTGCTCAGCAACTCCTCGCCGTTTTCCATAACGGACTTCAGGATCACCAGGCCGTACTCCTCGGCGGCTTCCTCGTCGGCATCATCCTCCACCACGGGGAAGAACGCCATGTAGGTCTGGCCGTCCAGCTCCAGCGCGTCCACGTATTCCAGTTCAATGTCGTTGCCGTCCTCGTCGGTCAGGGTGATGAAGTTGGGGCCGAATTCCTCGCTCATGGGAGAGTCCTCCTTTGTCTTTATATCCATAGTATACCCGAAAGCTGGAGAAAACGCAAGTGGAAGCATTCGGCAGTTTCTGCCATCTGTCGGACTGAAAATCGGTGAAATGGGGGAAAATAACGGGAATTGAGCAGCCAAACGGGCGGATTTCTGCAAAAAATCCTCTTTTTTGCATTTGACAAGTATGGTAGAATGTTCCTTATAGTGGATTGGTATGTGAATTTTGACCCCGGAACGAAAAGAATACACAGGAACATCAATAAAGAAAGGAAGGTGCCCTGTCTTGAGTGAGAACAAGCGCAGACGGTCGTCGTCCACCGGCTTTTGGGGACACATCCGGCAGAGCGCCCGGCACATAGAAAACGAGGCAAAGGAGGGTGCGCGCCGGGTAGAGCACAGTGCCGCCGAGGGTGCGCGGCGCGTGCAGCATGACGCGCAGGAGCGTGTGCGGAACATGACCCCTAAGCAGAAGAACGGCTGGAAGAAGGCCGGACGCATCATCGGCACGCTGCTGCTGGTGTTCGTGCTTACGGCGTCCATCTTCGCCGGTATCTTCATGGCGTACATCAACAGCGCCATGCGCGGCAAGGTGGAGGTCTATCTGGACGAATTCGAGACCCAGGTCTCCACCGAGCTGTATTACCAGGACCCCGACACCCAGGAGTGGGTCATGTACCAGACGCTGTACATGGACGAGAACCGCATCTGGGTGGACCTGGAGAACATTCCCAAGTATTTGCAGGAGGCCGCCATCGCCATCGAGGACAAGCGGTTTGAGAAGCACCACGGCGTGGACTGGAAGGGTACCACCCGCGCCATTCTGTACACCCTGTTCGGCAAGAACGTGCAGGGCGGCTCCACCATCACCCAGCAGTTGGTGAAGAACGTCACCGGCGACAATCAGGTGACGGTCAAGCGCAAGATCACGGAGATATACCGCGCTCTGGAGCTGGAAAAGCGCTACGAGAAGGACGAGATCCTTGAAGCCTACCTGAACGAGGTCTACTTCGGCCAGCGCTGCTCCGGCGTGATGACGGCGGCGCGGGTGTATTTTGGCAAGGATGTGTCCGAGCTGACGCTGGCCGAGTGCGCCAGCATGATGGGCATCACCAACAACCCCTCCATGTACGATCCCTTCATCAGCTCCTGGACCCGCGAGAACAACCGGGAGCGCCAGCTGACCATCCTCAGCGAGATGCTCTCTCAGGGCAAGATCGACCAGGAAGAGTATGACGCCGCCGTGGCCGAGGATATCCAGTTCGCCAACGGCTTCACCATCTCCGGCAAGTATGTGGGCAGCGACGGTACCGTCACCGAGCTGGACACGGAGGATACCACCGATACCAGCGACGATACCGACTCCCCGGCGGATGACAGCACCCCCACCATCAAGGGCAGCAACTCCTGGTTCACCGATGCCATGATCACCGATGTGGCCGAGGCACTGGTGGAGAAGCTGGGCATCACCGAAAAGGTCAACAGCGAGGGCAAGAAGGTCTCCGCCTACGACCAGGCCATCAACATGGTCTACAGCAAGGGCTACAAGATCTACACCACCCAGAATCCCAAGTATCAGAAGATCGCGGAGGATGTGTGCTATAATCTGGAGAATATCCCCTATACCAGCAGCTATACCAACGCCGCCGGTGAGCAGGTGGAGGATCAGCTGCAGATCGCCCTGACCATCGTGGACCCCACCAACGGCTATGTGGTGGCTATGATCGGCGGTGCCGGTGAAAAGGTGGTGGACCGCGGCTGGAACTGGGCTGTGAACGCCCGGCAGTGCGGTTCTGCCATCAAGCCCCTGTCCACCTACGCTCCTGCGCTGGATGACGGCACCATAAACGGCGCCAGCGTCATCGATGACTACCCCATGCTGCTCAACGGCGACGTGTGGCCGCGAAACGACAACTGGCGCTATCAGGGTCTTATGCCCCTGCACCTTGCGCTCCGACAGTCCCTGAACACCTGCGCCGTGCGGACGAACCTGGCCTACGGCGTTACCAATTCTTACGATTTCCTTGTGAACAAGCTGGGCTTCAAGAACCTGACCTACACCGACTCCCAGCAGGTGGGCAACATGGCACTGGGCGGCTTTGAGAAGGGCGTTACCACCGAGGAGATGGCCGCGGGCTTCGCGACCTTCGTCAACGAGGGCGTGTATACCGCGCCGCGCACCTTTATCCGGGTGGAGGATGCCAACGGCAACGTGATCCTGGAGAACGAGGCCCAGTCCACCGTGGCCATGAAGAACACCACTGCGGCGCTGATGAACAGCCTCCTGCAGGAGGCATCCCTGCAGGGCACCGGCTATCAGGCGCAGTTCCCCGGTATGCACATCGCCGGTAAGACCGGTTCTACCAACAGCAACAAGGACCGTTACTTCGCGGGCTATACGCCCTATTACAGCTGCGCCGTCTGGGCCGGCTATGAGCATAACCAGCGCATCGTGGCCAGCGGCAACCCCTGCGCCGTGATCTTCCAGAAGGTCATGAAGGCCATTCATGAGGATCTGCCCGACAAGGACTTCTTCTCCTGCTCCGGCCTGACCAGCGTGGCCGTCTGCGCCGACAGCGGTATGCTGGCATCGGAGAACTGTGCCCTGGACGTTCGCGGTAGCCGCGTCTACACGGCCCTGGTGGCGGCGGATAATGCCCCCACCGCCGTCTGCACCATGCACACCGCCCCCACCTACACCGTCAACATGGCAGACAGCGACGGCAACGTGACCACCGTTACCGGCTCCGTGCTGAACTACCAGCGTGAGCTGATCGAGGGCCACGACGAGATCGTGGTGGAGGACGCCTTTATGATGCTGGGCGGCTGGAACGGCTTTTTTGGCGACGAGGCGGACGACGACTTCAATATGCCGGACGGCGACCACGATGATACCACAGATCCGAATAACAGACCGGAAACGGATCCCAACGCCGGAATAGGCAGGTTCCTCGGCGGTTGATCGCGTACAAGCAAAAAAGGAGACGGCTTTTGCCGTCTCCTTTTTTGCCCCGGAGTGGGTGCCATGTCAAGGGCCGCCGCTGGCGGCCTTGGTTTTCGCGCAGCAAAATCGCCGCACCAAAAGAAAAGAGACATCCTTTCGGATGTCTCTTTTCTTTTGGTGCGCGAGGCGGGACTTGAACCCGCACGCCCGTAGTGAGCACTAGAACCTGAATCTAGCGAGTCTGCCAATTCCACCACTCGCGCGTCGAACAAGTGAGATTATAGTATGTACCGGCTGAATTGTCAACCCCTTTTTTCAAAATTTCCAAACTTATTGTTTTCCGGCGCGTTCATGCCTTGACCTGCCGCCCAAAACTTGTTATGATAGAAAAAACCATTCACCGAAGGAGTGCGTATATCTCTATGAAAAAAGAGCTTACCCCCCGAAAAAAACAGGCCCTGGAAATGCGTAGTCGTATCCAGAACGTAGCGCTGGAGCTGTTCGACAAGGAGGGCTTTGAGAATGTCTCTGTGGAGCAGATCGCCCAGGCGGTGGGCTGCTCTGTGGGCAACATCTATCATTATTTCAAAAGCAAAGACGAGCTGGTCATCCAGGTGACCAGCAGCGTGGACGCCCAGTACAGCGTGCTGGAGGAGAGCTACCTGGCCGACGAGGCCAACTCCTGGCACGATAAGCTGCTGGACTTTGTGGGTCAGACCCTGGTCATCAGCGCCGAGGACCCGTCCCTCTACCGCAGCTTTATCCACGGCATCCGCTATCCCCAGCAGGGCATCCTGCGGGACAACGAGAAGCGCGTGTATTTCCGCGTTCTGCGTGAGCTGGTGGACGGCTGCAAGCAGGAGGGCACGATCCGCCCCGACCGCGACCGCGAGGAGCTGGTGGCGGACCTGGTGGCCCTGCACCGCGGTATGCTGCTGGAGTGGCGTATCTACGAAGGTGCTTTCGACCTGCCCCGCCGCGGCCGCCGTATGGCCGCCGCGCTGCTGGAGGGCTGGCGGCACGAGGAGGAGTAAAGGCATACACAGAAAAGGAGGAGCGGATGGGTAAGAGTGAAGAGAGGCGGCCGCCGGAGAGTGGGCGGGAGCCGGGCGAAAACACAGCTGTTGCGGGCTTGATAATGGGCATTGCCGCCGTGGTATTCTGGTTTTTCGGCTACTCTGCCGTGGCATCTGTTGTACTGGGCATCCTTGGCTTGGTATGGACTGACAAGGCAAAGAAAGAGGGCTATACCGGAGACAAGCGAACGATAGCCTTCGTGCTGTCGCTGGTGGGTCTTATCGGCGGGCTGGTTGTGCTTATCATTACGGTGATCCTCATCAATGTGCTGGCAGTACCGGGGATAACGGCCTTGAGGGATATGCTGGGAATGATAGGCGAAATGGCAAATGATATCTGAGCGGACAGCCCTGCGGCAAGGGGAAGTAGTTAAACACCGCGAACGTTGTTTTCAACAGCGCTCGCGGTCTTTTTTTGTGCGAAATGCTGACTTTTTGAAAAAGCGCAAAAGGCCGTTGACATCCCGGAGCGGCGGTGCCATAATAAAGTATAATCACCGAGTGGTTCGGTGAAAAGTTTAACGAAAACCGCCCGCCGGGCGTGACAGAAAAGGAGAGAGACTATGAAGCTGTTGATCATCAACCCCGGCGCAACCTCCACCAAGATCGCGGTGTTCGAGGACGAGGAACAGCTCTTCAAAGTGACCATCGACCACTCCGCCGAGGAGCTGGACCGCTTCCCCCGGGTCATCGACCAGGCGGACTACCGCAAGGAGGCCATTCTCAAGGCCGTCACCGAGGCCGGTTATAAGCTGTCCGACTTTGCCGCCGTCTGCGGCCGCGGCGGTCTGTACCGGGCCATTCCCTCCGGCACCTACGCCGTCAACGACAAGGTCATGGCCGACGTAGAGGCCGCACCCTACGGCGAGCATCCCTCCAACCTGGGCGCTTACCTGGCCCGTAAGCTGGGCGACATGGTGGGCATTCCCGCCTTCTTTGTGGACCCGGTCTGCGTGGACGAGATGACCGAGGTGGCGCACTACACCGGCTTTGCCGAGTTCCGCCGTCTGTGCCAGTTCCACGCCCTGAACCACAAGGCCGTGGGCCGCAAGGCCGCCGAGAAACTGGGCAAAAAGTATGAGGACGTGAACCTCATCGTCTGCCACCTGGGCGGCGGCGTCAGCGTGGGTGCCCACCAGCACGGCCGTGTGGTGGATGTCTGCAACGTCAAGGACGAGGGTGCCATGGGCATGGACCGCGCCGGCGGCCTGCCGGTGAACCAGCTCATCAACTACTGCTTCTCCGGCAAGACCAAGGAGGAGGTCAAGCGTACCTTCGGCCGCCGCGCCGGTATGTTCTCCTACCTGGGCACCACTGACTTCCGCGTGGTCTGCGCCAAGGTGGTGGAGGGCGACCCCAAGGCCGTGGAGGCCTATCAGGCCCTGGTCTACCAGCTGGCCAAGGACATCGGTGCCATGGCCGCCGTGCTGCACTTCGACGTGGACGCCATCGTCTACACCGCCGGCATGGCCTATGAGGACTTCTTCTGCGACGACATCACCGCCTATGTGGGCAAGATCGCGCCCATCATCCGCCTGCCCGGCGAGGAGGAGATGCGCTCCCTGGCGGAGGGTGCCCTCCGGGTCCTCCGCGGCCAGCAGGAGGCCGGCCAGTATTGATCTGATATTCCGGCAGGAATATAGATAAACCGTTTTTGATTTGTAAGTGGAAATAAGAGGAAAAAAGACAAGAAAGGTGGAAACTGCTATGAAACATCTGATGTCCGGTAACGAGGCCACCGCCCGCGGCGTCTACGAAGCCGGTATCAAGGTCTGTTCCGCGTATCCCGGAACCCCCAGCACCGAGATCCTGGAGAACCTGCCCCAGTACGGTAAGGACGTGTACTGTGAGTGGGCCCCCAACGAGAAGGTCGCCACCGAGGTGGCCTACGGCGCGTCCGTGGCCGGCTCCCGTTCCTTCTGCACCATGAAGATGGTGGGCCTGAACGTGGCCGCCGACCCCCTGTTCACCGCCGGCTACATGGGCGTCAACGGCGCCTACGTGGTCGTCACCGCCGACGATCCCTCCTGTCACTCCTCCCAGAACGAGCAGGACAACCGTCACTACGCCCGCGCCGCCAAGATCGCCATGGTGGAGCCCAGCGACGCCCAGGAGTGCAAGGACTTTGTCCGCCTGGCCTGCGAGATCTCCGAGGAGTTCGACACCCCCGTTCTGTACCGCACCACCACCCGCGTCTGTCACAGCAAGGGCCTGGTGGAGTTCGGCGAGCGTGTGGAGCACGTGGCCCCCGCCTATGCCCGCAACACCCGTAAGTACGTCTGCGCCCCCGCCAACGCCTACCTGAACCACCCCATCGTGGAGGAGCGCCTGGTGAAGCTGGCCGAGTACGGCTGTACCCGCGCCCTGGAAAACGGCCTGAACAAGGTGGAGCTGGGCGACGGCAAGGTGGGCGTCATCACCGCCTCCATCAGCTACCAGTACGCCAAGGAGGTGTTCCCCGAGGGTACGTCCTTCCTGAAGCTGGGCCTGACCTATCCGCTGCCCATGGACCTGATCCGCGACTTCGCCAAGAAGGTGGAGAAGCTCTACATCATCGAGGAGCTGGATCCCTTCATGGAGGACGAGATCAAGGCCGCCGGCATCGACTGCGTCGGCAAGGAACTGACCGGCAAGCTGTATGAGCTGAACACCGAGCTGGTGCGCGAGCGCGTGCTGGGCATCAAGCCCGCGTACAAGACCGTGGACGAGGTCAAGGTCGCCAAGCGTCCCCCCGCACTGTGTCCCGGCTGCCCCCACCGCGGCTTCTTCTACACCCTGTCCAAGAACAAGAACTACGTGGTCACCGGCGACATCGGCTGCTACACCCTGGGCTTCGCGCCTCCGCTGAACTGCATGGACGTGTGCATCTGCATGGGCGGCGGCTTCTCCGCCGGCA
>OLGB01000196.1_pt1 | contig 90138 bp, 66 predicted proteins | sample 1605691 | NCBI WGS metagenome assembly OLGB01 (sample SAMEA3888925, study PRJEB22519) | human gut metagenome | biome: human gut; feature: human-associated habitat; material: faeces | place: Denmark | collected 2010 | reverse complement strand
CTTAAAAGTCTGTTTGTCAGATTGATATATTTATCAACTGATTTATTAAAATAAGCAACAGCCCACGCCTATCCCTGGAAAACGGGTATGACGTAAGAAGTTGGCCGCTTATCCTCTCTCCAATTGAATTTTCCAGATTCCACTGTGAGAATAAACTTACACTTCCGTGTTCAATATGTCGTCCAACAAATATAGAAAACATCTGCGGAAAATGCAAGTCGCGGGCCTCTTTTTTGGGCTGTTGCGGGTGTAAAATTCGATAAAAAGTTTGTGAAAATCAATATTGAAGTTTAATTAAGTATTTTCGAAAATGGCCTTTTTGTCCTTTTTTTTGTCCTGGGTACAATTGTTTGATCGGGTTATCTTTCTGATTTTTTTTGTCTTGTCCTTGTTTGGGCCGGTTGTGTCGTTCAGTAAAATTTGGCCGTTGAAATTTCTTGACCGTAAGGCGCGATCCCTTCTTCAGTTTCTCTTCTCAAGAATTGAAACCGAAGGCCGTTGTTGGTGCTTGGGCCTGGTTATATGATGTGTTTGTCGTATATTATATATAAAGGTATAATTAAAATGAATACATGTTTCATATGTGTGCTTGAATGTATGTTTTATTATAAGAGTTTAATGATTGGTTGCATTTCGTATTGCGAATATGCCGTTTTTACGTATCTGGCTCGTAAAATTACATTGGTGTTTGATGTATTTATTTGATATGTAGAGAAATGAATTGTTTGATTGAAGGGCGTGTATTTGTGCTGTAAGCAAATGTTTAATATGGTAAATCATGTTTATAATAGATGTTCTATTATTTGATCGTTTGTAGGTATTGTTGGATTTGTTTTTACCGAAAACATGATATTGAGCCCACCGTCGGGCAATGGAAGTGATTTCGCTTTTGACCGCGGGGTGCTCGACAACGACCAGCTGGCACGGGCCGTGCGGGTGAGTCTCCAGCAGGGCAAGATCGTCGTTGGCGGATTCCATCCGGGCGATATTCCGGTAGACGGGACGCTGACCGTCTCGGGCCATGCCTACACGCTGATGCATTCGACCGACAAGGCAGCCCTGTTCACCATGCGCAATCCGTGGGGCGGGAATCCGAATGTGGACGGCAGTGCCGACGGAATCATCAATATTCCCGATGACCTGGACATTCCGCCGCTGATCGACCTGCGGATCGTCGAACCCGGCAAGGCGGCCGAATATGGCTCTGGGGTTACGGATCCTTACATTCCGCCGGTCTTCGCCCCCGGAATGTCGCTCATGCGTGTGGCTCCCGAACTGATGCATCCGGGACGGTAGGGAGGCGCTTTCGGCCCGGAAGGGACGGCATCGGCAGGCAATCGCCTGCCGATGCCTTTTTTTGATGGACCGGTCCGAATCCGGGAGTGTTATTTACGGGGCGCTGTCTGCCGTTGCATGGCTTGCAAAGCGGGATTCATCCCATTTCCCTGGTGCGATCTCTGTTTAAGAAACCGCATGAAACGGGAATTTCTTGATTTTTAGCCGGAGACCGTGTCGCTTTGGTCATAAATGCTGCCAAATTGTTACTTATGCCTTTCCTTTCCCTTTCTTGAAACTCCGGCGGTTGTTGTGTCGGGGTGAAACAACCGTGAAAATAAGGTTTCGAAACGGTTGTTTTTTGTTTGTGTGTCAGAAAAATAGGCGTTGCGCGATGGTTTGATGCAAGAAAAAAACCTCTCTTTTTGTTTATTCGACGAATTTATCTATTTTTGCGACTAAATAGTGTGGTTTCTTAAACAGAAATAATAAACATTCGCAACTGTAGGTTTGCAGACAAGCCCGAAGCGAAGCAAGGTATTCGCAATTTTCACGAATACCTTATGTGTAATTCTTAATTTGCTGAATGTCAGCGTGTTCTGATGTTGCGCTGACAAGGCCTCGGATTGCCCGGATGCGATGCGGATTCCTGGATAAACGATATTGGAATGAATACGCAGGGCACTAACTGGACTTGGTCTGACTCGGTCTCCGAGCAGATCCGCACGAGAAAAAACAACCATGCGGTAAGGTGGTATGTGCTGGTGCTGCCGGTCTCTTCAAAAGGATATTACAGGGGCAACCCGGCCAAAGGACTCCAGACCGAGCTGGCTCGGCGTATCCGTGTCGGTGAGCAGCCGTTCGAATATTTTGCTCCGTCGTACGTCGCCGTCTGCGAAAAAAAGGGCGAACTGGTCCGCACGCAGCATCCGTTGCTGTACAATTACGTCTTCGTACACGCCTCGGAAGCAGAGATCTATCGTTTGAAACGATTCCTTCCCCAATACAGTTTCCTGCCCCGGGTTCGTGACGGACGTGGCGGGTATTATCCCTACTTGTCGGACGAGGAGATGGCCAATCTGAAATGGGTTGCCGAATCCTATTGCGATGAACTGCCGGTCTATACACCCGAACCGAACCGGCTGATGAAAGGGGATCGGGTGCGCATCACCGAGGGGCAGTTCAAGGGGGTGGAGGCAAGCGTCATCATCCAGCCCGGAGGTGGACGGAAAGACATCATGGTCTGTGTGGAGAACTGCATGTATGTACCGCTGCTTAGTGTGGAGCCCGGCCAGTACGAGGTGGTTGCGTTGAACTCGGACAACCGCCATGTCTACACGCGTCTGAACGGCGACCGGCTTCCGGCGGGACTTCATGAAGCGCTGAAGCGTTACCATTCGCCCGAAGGGGTGACGGACGCGGATCGGGAGTTGGCCCGGGAGACGCTGCGGCAATACGGCAGTCTGCAGTTGGAGAGCGACGTCATGCGTTGCAAACTTTACTCGATGCTGCTTCCGGCCTATGCGATTCTGGGGGAGAAGGAGGAGTTCGACCGTCTGGTAGGTACGATCCGCAGCATCCTGCCGTTGATCCGCGCCGAACAGTCGCGTGCGTTGTTGTTGGTTACGCTCTATGGTTGCACGAACAGTTGCATCTGCCGGGATCATGCGCATGGCGCCGTCGATCCGTGGCGTGAGGAGCGGAATCCGAAAAAGTGCAAGTTGCAACTCATCCGGCGTCTTGACGATTATGATTGTTGGTTGGGACATGGCCTGTATGTCGGACGGTCTGCCACCTCGGAACCGCAACTTTGCGAATCCGTGTCGGCGAGCCGTTGAGCCGGCAGTTGCCGTACCGGTTGTCCGTTTCCCGCTTGCAATCGTTTCTTTCAATTGTTCCCATCAAACAAATATCCCCAAGTATGTTGTATTTCATCACCTCTCTGATTGCGGTTTTGGGCGTTTGCTGGATCCATCCGCGATTGGTCGCCATTGCCCTCGACAAAAACATCGTGGATAATCCCGATGCCCGGAAACTCCAACGCAAGCCGGTCCCCGTTCTTGGCGGTATCGCCGTGTTTTTCGGAACGGTGATCGGACTGGGGTGCGCCGGTATTGCCTGCGACTGTTCGGATCTGTTCATCGTGGTGGTCGCCATGATGATCATGCTCTATACCGGGACGCTCGATGACATCCTCGACCTCTCCCCGGCCCTGCGCTTTCTGGTCGAGATCGGCACCGTCCTGCTGCTGGTCTTCGTCGGTGGCTACACACTGGATGATTTCCACGGACTGTGGGGACTCGGTCAAATTCCCCGTGAAGTCGCCATCCCGCTGACGGTCTTTGCCGCCGTGGGCATCATCAATGCCATCAACCTGATCGACGGCGTGGACGGACTTTCGTCGGGTTACTGCATCATGGCGGGCATCCAGTTCGGGGTGATGTTCTGGCTGGCCGACGATCCGGTCATGGCCATTCTGGCAGCCGTATCCGCAGGATCGCTCATTCCGTTTTTCTTTCACAATGTCTTCGGCAAGACATCGAAGATGTTCATCGGGGACGGCGGTACGCTCGTGATGGGCATCATCATGTCGGTATTCGTCATGCGGCTGCTGCAGCACGACGCTCAATACATGATGCATGCCCAGGAGAATCTGGGGCTTGTGGCCTTTACGCTGGCGGTGCTGTCGGTTCCGGTCTTCGATACGCTGCGTGTGATGACGGCCCGCATCCTGAAGGGCAAGTCCCCGTTTCATCCAGACAAGACGCACCTGCACCACATGTTCATCCGCCTGGGATGCTCCCATGCCGCCACGACGCTTGCAATCCTGATGCTCAATGCCTTCGTGGTCCTGTGCGGATGGATCAGCTACAAGGCCGGTTGTTCGATCGATACGCAGCTTTACATTATTCTGGCCCTCGGCCTGCTGATCACATTCGGTCTCTATAACTTCATGGAGCGGCAGATCCGTCGCAAAACCCGTTTTCTGCATCTGCTGCATCAGATCGGCTACCGCACGCATCTGAACCGTACGGGTATCTTTTTCTGGCTGCAGAAAGCCGTTGATCGTATTTAGGCATTCTTTATTGGTATATGTTGGTATCCAACATGGCAATAGAGTTTGTGAATAAACCGTCTTCGGATGTTTGACTGCATGCATCTTTGTTTTATTCCCTGTTTTGAATCCGTTTATTACCTGAAGGACAGGAGCTTGCCGAGTGTCGTGGCCCAAAGGGATGTTGTCGGGACAAAAGGATATGCTCGGATTTCACGCTTTTCGGAAGGAGTCCGTGGAGCCTTGCTGCTGATTTTCATCGGAGGGTATGTTTGGAATGTCCTCCACGGGTTGTGGTGCCTTGATCAGATCCTGGGTAGGGTGTGCGATGTAAAGTTTAACATCGATCGGTTGTTGGCGCTTTGATTGCGATAGACTCTTATATCATAGAAAATTAGATCCATTCAAAGCGTATTTTGTCCATATCTCACCGTATTGGTGTTGTATGCACCTCGATCGAATCTTTTGACTTGAGGAGAGAATTAGGCCAGGGGCGAATCGGTTGTTAATTGAAATATAAATCAATTCAAAATTATAAATCATGAAAGGTATTGTACTCGCAGGTGGGTCTGGAACCCGGCTCTACCCGATTACGAAGGGGGTCAGCAAACAGATGTTGCCTATTTTCGACAAGCCGATGATCTATTATCCTATTTCGGTGTTGATGTTGGCTGGAATTCGCGAAATACTGATTATTTCGACCCCGGCTGATTTGCCGGGATTTCAACGGTTGCTGGGAGACGGTTCCGATTTTGGCGTTCGTTTCGAATATGCAGAACAACCTTCTCCCGATGGTTTGGCCCAAGCTTTTCTGATTGGAGAGAAATTTATTGGAGATGATTCGGCTTGCTTGGTTCTTGGCGATAACATTTTTAATGGGAGCGGATTTTCTGCTATGTTGCATGAGGCTGTCCGTGCCGCAGAAAAGGACCATAAAGCAACCGTTTTCGGGTATTGGGTCAGCGATCCCGAACGTTATGGGGTAGCGGAGTTTGACAACGAAGGTAACTGCCTTTCGATTGAAGAAAAACCAGCTAAACCCAAATCCAACTACGCCGTTGTAGGGCTTTACTTCTATCCTAACAAGGTCGTGGAAGTAGCTAAGAGTATCAAACCTTCGGCTCGTGGAGAACTGGAGATTACCTCGGTCAATCAACGATTCCTGAATGATGGTGAGCTGAAGGTTCAGACCCTCGGACGAGGTTTTGCCTGGCTTGATACCGGAACACACGATTCGCTGGCCGAGGCCTCGACCTACGTGGAGGTTATCGAAAAGCGACAGGGCCTGAAAATCGCCTGCCTTGAAGGCATCGCCTTCCGGAAAGGGTGGATTACGGCTGACAAGATGCGTGAACTGGCTCAGCCGATGCTGAAGAACCAGTATGGACAGTATCTGTTGAAGGTGATTGACGAGGTTGCCCAAACCGGTAGGAGTAATTTGGATTAACAATAAGAGTATATTCCAAACTTATAGAAATGGAAGTAATCAAGACAAATATCGAAGGTGTGGTGATCATCGAACCCCGCATCTTCAGGGATGAACGCGGCTATTTCTTCGAATCGTTCTCGCAGCGCGATTTTCAGGAGAAGGTCTGCAAAACGGTTTTTGTACAGGATAACGAAAGCAAATCGAGCTATGGAGTGCTTCGCGGACTGCACTTTCAGAAACCGCCTTATGCACAGTCGAAACTCGTCCGGGTAATCAAGGGTGCCGTGCTGGATGTCGCAGTGGATATCCGCAAGGGCTCGCCGACCTTCGGGCAGCATGTTGCCGTGGAATTGACCGAAGATAATCATCGCCAGTTCTTTATTCCCCGTGGATTTGCCCATGGATTCAGTGTACTGACCGATGAGGTTATTTTCCAATACAAATGTGACAACTTCTATGCCCCGCAGTCGGAAGGTGCATTGGCCTGGGATGATCCCGATCTGGGAATCGACTGGCGGATTCCGACCGACAAGGTCCTTCTTTCGGAGAAAGATCGCCATCACTGCCGTCTGCGCGATGCGGAGTGGCTTTTTGATTACAACGAAAAACTCTATTAGGCGATGAAGATTCTTGTAACGGGGGCCAACGGTCAGTTGGGACGTGAGATGCGTATTGTCAGTCGAGATACGAACCACGACTTTGTCTTTACGGATGTGGTTGATGCGGAAGGTGTTCAGACGACCAAACTTGATATTACCAATCTGGAGGCGATCCGTCGCATCGTTCGGGAGGAGCGGATCGACTGTATTGTCAACTGTGCAGCCTATACGAATGTCGACAAGGCGGAGAGCGACGAGGCTTTCTGCCGGGTGCTGAATGCCGAGGCGCCTCGGAATCTGGCTCAAGCCATGAAGGAGGTGAATGGTTTGTTGATTCATATTTCGACGGACTATGTCTTCGGCGGCGATCCCTACAATACGCCCTGTCGGGAAGAGCAGCATGGGACACCCACCGGCGTCTACGGACGGACCAAACTCGAAGGGGAACAGCAAATTATCGCCTCGGGTTGCAAGTATGTTATTTTGCGTACGGCTTGGCTCTACTCCGAGTTCGGGCGGAATTTCGTCAAGACGATGCTCAACCTGACAGCGACCAAACAACAACTGAAGGTCGTATTCGATCAGGCCGGTACGCCGACCTATGCCTATGATTTGGCGCAGGCGATCCGGACGATCCTTGCCGATTATGCGGCCTGTGATACAACGCAGGGATATGCCAAGGGGGGGGTCTATCACTATTCGAACGAAGGGGTTTGCTCATGGTTCGACTTTACGAAGATGATTGCCGCCTATGCCGGAAATACATCGTGCGACATCCAGCCCTGCCATAGTGACGAATTTCCCAGTCCGGTCAAACGTCCGTCCTACTCCGTGCTGGACAAAACCAAGATCAAGGAGGCCTTCGGCCTTCGGATTCCCTATTGGGTCGATTCGCTGAAGGTTTGTATGGGCAATCTTAAAAACATTTAATCATGAACAATTTCAAGCGCAATATTATCATTACCGGAGGTGCCGGTTTTATTGGTTCACATGTCGTACGGCTTTTCGTCGCGAAATACCCTGACTATCATATCATCAATCTCGACAAATTGACCTATGCCGGAAACTTGGCCAATTTGAAGGATATCGAGCAAGCTCCAAATTATACTTTTGTTAAGGCGGATATCTGTGATTTCGATACCATACTTTCGCTGATGCAGCAGTATGAGGTAGACGGTATTATCCATCTTGCAGCCGAAAGCCACGTGGACCGTTCGATCAAGGATCCTTTCACCTTTGCTCGTACTAATGTAATGGGTACGCTCTCCATGTTGCAGGCTGCCAAGATTTATTGGGAGTCGCGTCCGGAACGTTATGAAGGTAAACTTTTCTATCATATTTCTACGGATGAGGTTTATGGGGCATTGGAGCTGACTCATCCCGAGGGAGTCAAACCTCCTTTTACAACGACAGCATCATCTTCGGAGCACCATCTGGCCTATGGTAAGGAGTTCTTCTATGAGACAACGAAGTATAACCCGCATAGCCCTTATTCGGCATCCAAGGCCTCGAGTGACCATTTCGTGCGTGCCTATCATGATACTTATGGAATGCCGACCATCGTGACCAACTGTTCGAATAATTATGGACCTTATCAGTTCCCGGAGAAACTGATACCGCTGTTTATTAACAATATCCGCCATCGAAAACCGCTGCCTGTTTACGGGAAGGGTGAGAATGTCCGCGATTGGTTGTATGTTGAGGACCACGCCCGAGCAATCGATCTGATTTTCCATCAAGGCAAGGTGGCTGATACCTATAATATTGGCGGGTTTAATGAGTGGAAGAACATTGATTTGATCAAGGTGGTTATTAAAACGGTCGATCGACTCCTTGGGCGTAAAGAGGGAGAGGATATGGATCTGATTACCTATGTAACGGATCGTCCAGGCCATGACATGCGTTATGCAATCGACTCGTCTAAATTGCAACGTGAATTGGGTTGGGAACCCTCTTTGCAGTTCGAGGAGGGCATTGAGAAGACTGTTTTGTGGTATCTGGATAACCAAGCCTGGATGGATAATATCACTTCGGGGGAATACGGGAAATATTACAAGGAGATGTGCGAATTTAATATTAGACTTAATATCAATCATTTATGACAACATATAAAATTGCCGTAGCCGGAACAGGCTATGTCGGTTTGTCTATCGCCACATTGTTGGCTCAGCATCATCAAGTAACCGCGGTTGATGTTATTCCTGGAAAGGTGGAGATGCTGAATCGGAAACAGTCTCCGATTCAAGACGAATATATTGAAAAATATCTGGCAGAGAAGCCGTTGAGTCTCACCGCTACATTGGATGGCGCTGCAGCCTATCGGAATGCAGATTTTGTTGTGATTGCCGCTCCGACAAACTACGACCCCGTCAAGAACTATTTTGATACAAGTCATGTCGAAGAGGTGATTGATCTGGTTCTTGAGGTTAATCCTCAAGCTGTCATGGTTATCAAATCGACGATCCCTGTAGGTTACTGTCGGAGTTTATATATCAAATACATGCAGAAGGGAGTAAAACGGTTCAACCTACTGTTCTCTCCCGAATTCCTGCGTGAAAGCAAAGCCCTCTATGACAACCTCTATCCGAGTCGCATTATTGTGGGTATTCCTAAAATTATCAATGATGAGCGGTTCAAGGAGGAGAATGATGCCATTCGAGCCATCGCAGATATTCCGGCGCTTGAAACGGCTGCCCATACGTTTGCTGCGCTGCTGCAGGAAGGGGCCATCAAAGAAAATATCGACACGCTGTTTATGGGCCTGAAAGAGGCAGAGGCTGTAAAGCTCTTTGCCAATACCTATTTGGCCCTTCGAGTCAGCTACTTCAATGAACTGGATACTTATGCCGAGGTAAAGGGCCTGGATGCTCAAGCCATTATTCTCGGAGTTGGTTTGGATCCCCGTATTGGGACTCACTACAACAATCCGTCGTTCGGTTATGGCGGATATTGTCTGCCGAAAGATACCAAACAATTGCTGGCTAATTATGCGGATGTTCCGGAGAATCTGATAGAGGCCATTGTCGAGTCGAATCGCACCCGCAAGGATTTCATCGCGGATCAGGTTCTGAAAAAGGCGGGATATTATACGGCATCCAGTCTGTGGGATGCCCAGAAAGAAAAAACTTTGGTTGTCGGCGTATATCGTCTGACCATGAAATCCAACAGCGACAATTTCCGTCAGAGCTCGATTCAAGGTGTCATGAAGCGCATCAAGGCCAAGGGTGCAACGGTTATCATTTACGAGCCCACCCTCGAGGATGGATCGACATTCTTTGGCAGCGAGGTCATCAACAATCTCGAAAAGTTCAAGCAGATGAGTGCGGCTATCATAGCCAATCGCTATGATCCCTGTCTGGACGATGTCGAGGCAAAGGTCTATACCCGTGATATTTTCAGAAGAGATTAAACAGTCTATTATATGTTACCCTACAATATAACATTGAACGGCAAAACAGTCCTGGTAACTGGGGTTGCTGGTTTTATCGGATCGAATCTTGCCAAACGGCTTTTGACAGACTATGCAGATCTGCGAGTCATTGGCATTGACAGCATCACCGACTATTACGATGTTACCCTCAAATATGACCGGCTGAAAGGTCTGGAAGAGTTTGGTGATCGATTTGTGTTCATTCACGACTCGATAGCAAATCGGGAGATCATCATCCGTTTATTTGACGAATATAAACCTTCCATTGTTGTAAACCTGGCAGCACAGGCTGGTGTCAGATACAGCATTACCAATCCTGATGCCTACGTCGAAAGTAACCTCATCGGTTTTTACAACATTCTGGAGGCCTGTCGACATAGCTACGACAACGGACAAACCGGGGTTGAACATCTGGTTTACGCCTCCTCATCCAGCGTATACGGCTCGAATAAAAAGGTGCCCTACTCGACGGATGATAAAGTAGACAATCCGGTATCGTTGTATGCCGCGACCAAAAAGTCGAATGAATTGCTGGCACACGCATACTCCAAACTGTATAACATACCTTCGACCGGATTACGCTTCTTTACGGTTTATGGCCCAGCAGGTCGTCCTGACATGGCCTATTTCGGATTTACGGACAAGCTGGTAAAAGGCGAGAAGATCCGCATCTTTAATTACGGAAACTGCAAACGGGATTTCACCTATATCGACGATATTGTCGAGGGTGTTGTTCGGGTTATGCAACATGCTCCGGAACGCATGACAGGAGAAGACGGACTGCCGTTGCCTCCTTACAAAGTCTACAATATCGGTAACAGCCACCCGGAAAATCTGTTGGATTTTGTCGATATTCTGCAACAGGAATTAGTACGAGCCGGCGTTCTGCCTGCGGATTATGATTTTGAAGCACATAAAGAGCTCGTCCCGATGCAGCCGGGAGATGTCCCTGTAACATGTGCTGATACGACTCCTCTTGAGCAAGACTTTGGGTTTCGGCCAGCAACATCACTTAGAATTGGATTAAAGTCATTTGTTGAATGGTATAAAAATAAAAAAATATGAGTTAATGAGAAACGAATTAGATGCGATAACCATAATTGAGGTTTCCCCTAACGATTATAGAGGCATATTAAATATTTGTAGCAGATCAACAAATTAGTTGCGATGAAATTGCGTGTATCAGTGCCCCCTCCTTTCCGTCGGTTTAAATATAGGATTGCGGAAGTTCTATTCAAAGAAATGACAAGCATCGATACCGCTCTTGTTAAGACAAGGGTTATCTAACAAAAGATAAGACGTATAGATATCATAAATATTCAGAGGCTGGTTGATTTCATTTATGGTTGGGCTAATGAGGAGCCAATGGCGAAAGGGGTGTTGTAATTTTTGCCGCAGGAAGGGAGGCTGTGTGTAAAAATTGGAATAAGGAAGCAAGTTGGAAGCAAAGTAAACATAATTAAAATACAAATAAGTAATGATACAGATAATGGATGTAAAATGAATAGTGTCGATAAGAATAAAGGATACAAGACCTCGGCAAAAGGTATTGCTCTTTTTGGAGGGATGCAGATCTATAAAATTCTCTTGAGTGTTATCCGTACTAAATGCAGTGCTATATTTCTTGGACCAAGTGGCTTTGGAATATATAGTCTGATTACATCAACTCTTACATCTATTGAATTAGTGACAAATTGCGGACTTGGAACAAGTTCGGTCAAGGATATTGCGTATGCCCAGAATAACATGACAGAAGTATCAAAAGTATATTTTGTGCTAAATAGATTTGTCTGGATTACAGGACTTGCAGCTACTCTGTTTTGTGTCTTTGGTGCAAAATATTTGAGTATTTCAGCTTTTGGTAATTCTGATTATACTATAGCATTTGTTTTTTCTGCCATCTCGTTGTTTATTAATCAGTTAATAACCGGACAGGGAGCTCTGTTGACAGGAATGAGGAAATACAAATCTATAGTAAGGCTGAATATATGGTCAAATACTTTGGGATTGATTGTAACGATTGTACTTTACTGGTTGGGAGGAGTAAAATCCATAGTGCCGGTTATTGTTTCAACAGGCCTATTGAATTTGGCGTTTTCTTTTTATTATGCCAAACAGATACCATTGCCCAAAGTAGTTCTTTCTCTAAGAGAAACCTGGCAAAAAGGCAAAGAAATGCTTAATATGGGAATACTGATTTCACTTGGAGGCGCGGTAACATCCTTGGCGGGATATACTACGCGCATATTTATTTCTCAAATGTCGGGTGTTGTTATGGTGGGATTGTTCACAGCTTCATTCTCTTTGGTAAATACGTATCTTGGAATGGTTGTGTCTGCCATTGACAAGGATTATTATCCTCGCTTATGCTCAATTAAAAGTGATTTGGCTTGCTTCAATAAAACCATTAACCAGCAAATTGAAATGTTAGTGCTATTGCTTTCACCTATTATTGTTTTGTTCGTTATATTTTCTCCAATGGTAATTTATGCTTTCTACTCTGAGAAATTTCAGGCAACAAGCGGGTTCTTGGTTCTTTTAGCATTGGCAATGACTTTTTTTGTGCCCGCCAAAACAATAAGTATGGTTTTCCTTGCAAAAGGCAACTCTAAAAGGTATTTCTTGAATCAATTCACATTTGTAGTATATACCTTATTGCTTAATATGATAGGATTTCATTATGGAGAATTGCTTGGACTCGGAATTTCATATATAGGTGCGTATCTGCTTTATCTGGTTCAAACTTTTTTTTCTTGTCATTATTATTACCAATTCAATTTTGAAAAACAAATAATAATAAAGATGTGTTTATATGTGGCATTGGCGGTTTTAGCGGGCCTCTTGTCCTTTTATGCGACTTCATTAATGAGATATACAATAGGCACAGCCTTGGTAGTTGCGACTTCGTTAATTGCCTTCGCCGATTTGAACTCAAAATTGAATATAATCAAATATTTACGTAAAAAATTATGATCTTCTTGTTCAAACGGTTGTTGTCAAAATATAAAAAGATAAAAATCTGGCGTAAATATGGCAACAAGACCTTTTATCATCTTGATAATGGATATAATATTTTTGTAAATGGTGTGGAGACACATGGAGTTCCTATCATACATCAATATGACGAAAGTTGTATATTACAGATTGGAAAGTATTGTAGTATTGCCGCAGGCTGTCAGATTATTTTAGGAGGTAATCATCATACAAAATGGGTTTCAACCTATGGTTTTTATCAAGAACCAGATAAATTTCCAGCTTTTTCTAGTCTTGGTCAAGAGAATAGTATAAACCATGGCAATATCCAAATCGGCAACGATGTTTGGATAGGTAGAAATGTCATGATATTATCAGGAAGTTGTATAGGTGATGGTGCAGTAATAGGAGCAGGAAGTATAGTTGCCGGTACTATTCCACCGTATAGTATTGCAGTAGGTAATCCATGTCGAGTAGTTCGAAGTAGGTTCACGGAAAGTCAGATTAAGATGCTTGAGCATATTGCGTGGTGGAATTGGCCGTATGAGAAAATCAACGAAAACCTCCATTTGATTTGCAATGAAGATGTAGAATTGTTCATTAATAAATGGGGAGAGTAATTTGCCATGAGCAAGTCGTTTAATGCCTCAAAAGGAAAGGTCCGACGGAGCAACTTTGAGTTGCTGCGGATTGTCTCCATGCTTTTGGTTCTTCTTGCGCACTATGTCCCCACACGCGGAGGTGTGACGAAGGATGCGCTACTTAACGATACGTTTGCGACGTTGTGTACGCTTGAGCTCCATTCTTTATCTATTGTTTGTGTAAATTGCTTTGTTCTGATTTCAGGATATTTTGGAATACGGTTAAATATCAAGTCGTTTAGCAACTATTTGTATCAAATCATCTTTTGGAGTGCGGCAAGTGTGGCAACATCTTTATTATTAGGAATTAATGGTGGGTTGTCGTTGTTCTTAGAGGGTGTTGTGTGGGGATGGTTTCCATGGGCATATCTTGTTCTTATGATACTTTCACCAATGATAAACGCATTTGTTGAGAAATGCAGTGTGAGGGAGTTGGGAGGATATCTTATTGTGTTTTATTTATTCAGTACAATAGGAGGCTACTTGCTTGGATGTCGCGATTTCCTATCAGGTATGAGTGGGTTGAGCCTTGTCGGGTTATACCTAATAGGAGCCTATCTGCGACGGTGTGATTTGAAGTTGTTTGGGTATCCAGCCAAGGTAAACTTTGTAGTATATCTTGTTCTCGGAATTGCACTGCTCGGAGTGAATGTCTTGTTATTGATGGTGGGAATAAAGAGCACTCCATACGGATATCTGAATCCGGTGGTAATTGTAATGGCTATATATTTATTCTTAACTTTTGCCAAAATGGACATTGGTTGCCAGTTGCTTGTCAACGGAGTGGCTGCGTCTGCCTTTTCAGTCTATTTATTTCATTGTCACCCTGCAATAGGAGGTTGGATCAGCCAAGGATGGACAAGAATCAATGAAGTGTACGGCTCCTGTCTTTCTATTCCGGTGGCAGTATTTTCATTCATTGTTATTTTCGCATTTTGCTGTGTGGTGGACCGTTTGCGTATATATACATTCAAAATAATAAGTAACTCTGTATTTCATAATAGAAATGGTTTGTGTGATCGTGCTGATGTTCAATGAGGTAAAATATGTCAAACGTTGTCGGAGTCTATTAGGGTATAGACATATTCTTTTGTTGAAATCATTGCTGTCTGCGATGTTCCCCTCGACAAGTTTTTCTTTGTTGTGAATGAAATGAAGAAAAGAAAAACTGTGTATATGGGAATAGCTGTAAATTGATAAAATAGTTCGAGACTTGATGAAGCGTAGAATATTGGCCCAAAAATGGTCTCGAAAAGATGTGTGGCGTTTGTACCCCCCCCCGACGCCTATATTCACTCACAGATAAAGAGACTTGAGTTAACGTTATGAGAGGCGGCAATTGTTAGATGCATTATTTGACTATGTGTGTCTATATTAAGACCCCGGAATATTATCGAATTATTTAACAATTTTTGTGCTCTTTTCGGTATGTACGGCTATTTCAAGCAGGGGCTCCATAAAATATGTCTTGAAGAATAGTTTGATGAAATGATTGTACAACAGCATGACAATGTATTCGACATCATGAAAGGACTAGCCATCATCTCTGTGGTGGCAGGTCATTGTAGTGTGCCGATTATAGAGGGCTTTGTGAATCAATACCATCTTGCGACATTCTATTTTGTGGCGGGTTATTTTTTTAACCCTTGTTACATTGATAATGCGAGATCTTTTGTGGTGAAACGAATGAAGCGGCTCTACGTTCCTTTTGTTTGTTATGGGCTTGTGTTTCTGTTGCTTCATAATGTGTTTTGTTTGCTGAGGCTTTATCCTGCGGACGGAATCTACTCTGCGGGAGACTTCGTCCGTAACGGATTGCGTTTGCTCTTTCAGTTGACGTCATTTGAGCCGTTTATGGGTGCCATGTGGTTTGCACCCTCGTTGCTGATAGTGTCTGTTGTCTATGTCGTGATGCGGAAGATCTGCGGATCACAAGGTTTGAAAACTGTATGGGTAGTAATCTTATGCACTTTTATAGGATTTCTATGCATAAAATTGCATGTTAAGAATCCTCTTTGCATATGGAATGCAATGACAGTTTTGATAATTTATCATTTGGGTGCAGTTTTTAAGAAGTATCAATTGCTGCAGCGCTATGTTAACTCGGGAGTTACTCTTGCTTGCATAATACTCTCTGTCTCCCTTTATAGTTTGGGCTGTATTGTGCGCTTGCAACCTTCGGCGATGAGTTCGAATAACCCGTTGCTTTTTTTTATTGTTCCCGTCATGGGTGTAGTTATGGTGTATGGAGTGTCGAAGTGGATTGGTCGAATGCGAATGGCCGGCGTTATAGCACTTTGTGGGGGGCTCTCGTTTGAGATAATGGCTCTTCATTTTATCTGCTTTAAGATCGTGGCGTTGGCCCACGATGGTATTGAGGGGAGTAGATTGGACCATCTTTCCGATTTCCCGGTCTATAGAGAGAACTTGATGTGGTGGACGCCGCTTTATATACTTGTGGGATGTGGTGTGCCAATAATTATATATAAACTTATAGAAAGGTTGAAATCAGAATTCATCAGAAAATGATAGGTGTTGTTATTGTGTCGTATAAAAATCTGGAGGGAACAGTCGCGTTTATCAACGAACAGTTACCGCAACTCAGTGTTCCTTGGAAAGCTATTATTGTCGATAACAGTCCGGATGAGAGAGTCGGAGAAATGATAGCGAAGAAATGCTGCGGAGTGCTACTCCGGTATCCCGACTGGGTGATTAATGAACAGAGTCGGGTGTATGTCGTTTCGACCCGGAAGAATCTCGGCTTTGCGTGCGGCAACAATCTTGGAGCAGATATACTCACCCGGAATTTTGCTGTAGACTATCTTTTGTTCAGTAATGATGATATTATTATCAACGATGCTTTGGTGGTGGAGAAAATGCTCTTGCAGTTTAGCCAACGGGATGACGTGGCGATTGTGGGACCGCGTATTGTTGGTAGAGACAATCGCGACCAATCACCGCACTATCGTATTATTACCCCATTACGTCAGATCGGATGGAAATTGTTTCGGCATTTTCGTCGGGTGGCATCTTCTCCAGCAATTGAGCCTCCTCATTCGGGTTATTGTTATTGGGTGTCCGGTTGTTTTTTTCTGGTCAAGCAGTCCGATTTTAGCGCTGTCGGCGGCTTCGATTCGAGGACATTTTTATATTCCGAGGAGGTGATATTGTCAGAACGCATGAAACGTATCGGCAAACGCTCCTATTTTATAGCTGACACGAGCGTCGTGCATTTAGGGGGATGTTCAACTAAGAATCTGAAGAATAAAGAACTTCGGAACTACCTAAAGCAGAGCAATAGTATTTACTATCGTGATTACTTGTATAGTAACCCAGTAGTTATTTGGTTTTATAAGGTGATTTGTTAAAGAATTTCAATGTGTAACTTATAGAACGAAGGAAAGTATTGGTGTGTCTTATAGTTGCCGTTGCCTCTATTTTGTATACTTTGCATTTGAAATCATAGAGTTCTGCAGAGCAAGAGAGTAACAATTGTAGAATGTTTTAAAAAAGATATGAAACGACTATTTGTTTATTTTAATTATTAAGATTTCTGCCTTGCTGGTGTTTGTTTAAGTTTTCTTCGGCAAAACTCCAGACTTTGATAAAACTGGATTTTGCTCGATGGATGAAGATTTTGAGGTCGAAAGAACGAGCCCCTGTTACCTTGTATGATTTTGTTGACTTATTGTTGTTTTTCCTCATTTCCGCAGTCTGGTGTATTCGCGGCTGAAAACAGAGCGAGTCTATGCTGCCAGGATGTGCGGGCTATTTGCATCTCCACTCCCTTTGCTGGATATTGATAGCCAGCATATTGATGGAGGGCTTTTCATTCAGCACGGTTACGCTACGATAATCGCTCCTCGTTCAATCGGTAAGAACTGTTGGGTGAACCAGGGTGTGACGATAGGGTACACGAATGCTTCCGATTGCCCAACGATAGGCGACAATGTGACCATTTATTGCGGAGCAAAGGTTCTTGGCAATGTTACGATAGGTGACAATTCCATCATTGCTGCCAATGCAGTTGTGGTGAAAGATGTACCGCCCAATGTGGTAGTAGGGGGTGTTCCAGTAAAAATAATCAAACATATTGAAGCATGAAAGATTTAACAGTTATTATACCGGTCTATAATGCCGCTCTGGTAATCGACCGTTGTCTAGATTCGGTCTTTTCACAGCGGGGGAAATATCAAATTGAGGTGATTTGTGTAGACGACGGCAGTACTGATGATTCTGTTGAGCGGATCCGGCAGCGCCGGGAGCCGTTCATACGTTTGATAACCCAACAGAACTGCGGTCCGGCTAGCGCCCGCAATAAAGGCATTTTTGCAGCCGAGGGACGCTGTATTGCATTTCTAGACGCAGATGACTATTGGATGCCGGAATTTGTGGATCGGGCGTTGGGGTTTCTTCATTCCCATCGGGAATGCATTGCTGTGAGCGTCGGCCAGCGACATATTACTATGAGCGGCGAATCAGTCAAGCCTGACGGAATAGAGCGATTTAGCGGTCCGATGGTCCTCGACGATTTTTTCGAATTTTGGGCGAGGTATAATCATGTTTGCACGGGGAGTATTGTTATTCGCACGGAAGTATGCCGTAAGGTGGGAGGTCAGCGAGAAGATCTGCGTATATGTGAAGATTTGGAGTATTGGGCGCTGCTTGCCACATACGGAAGATTGGGTTTTATTCCGGAGGTGCTATTTGTCAGTGATGGACTGAAAGTGACTCAAAAAATAGGCTGGGTGGAGAAGAACAAAAAAAGATGGGCGTCAGCTCCCACTGTGGAGGACTGGGAAAAACGAATAGTGGCCCATAATGTGGCATTGTCATCATATTATGTCAAAGCTCGAGGGAAAATAGCGCGAAATCTTTGCTATTCAATGATGTTGTCAAAGCGTACGGATTTGGCGTTCAATCAGATTAGAAAGTATCAGGCTGATTTCCCAAAAGGCTTAATGTCAACCATTCTTAAAATAGGAACCGTCAATCGGATTGTGTGGACAGTCGTGTCTGGTTGGCTCATATATCGCGAATATCACAGATAAAGACAACACTATGCTATTCAATAGTTTTGATTTCATATTTTTCTTTCTTATAGTAGGAAGTATTACTCTGCTGTTGAACTATACACATAAATTGCAGGCTCGCAATGCGTTTTTGCTTTTGTCGAGCTACATATTTTATGGTTCGTTCAATGTTTGTTTTTTAGCCATATTGCTCTTTGCAACTTTAGTAACCTACATTGGAGGACTATACTTGGGCAAAGTGTCAAATAAAAAATTATTGACGGGCATTGTAGTAATACTCTCACTGCTACCTTTGGTTACTTTCAAATATTCTTATTTTTTGTTTCATGATGTGCTGCGCATGTCGTCGTCTGTGTCAGATTGGACTGCTGATCTGATATTGCCGATTGGAATATCTTTCTTCACATTTCAAGCCCTTACATACACGATAGATCTTTATCGAGGTAAGGTAGAGTGTTGTCGGAATCTTGTTGACTACAGCTTGTTCGTGGCGTTTTTTCCTACAGTTCTTTCCGGCCCGATAGAGAAAGCTCGTAACCTAATGCCGCAGCTTAAAAATACACAATGCATTAGTCTCAATGACGTAATGACAGGTGTCGGGTTCTTCGCATGGGGTTTATTCAAAAAAATAGTTGTTGCCGACAGACTGTCGCAATATGTCGATTGGGCATATTCGTCGTCAGAATATGTGTCTGGAGGTACATTGGCGTTGGCGAGCGTTTTTTATAGCATACAGATATATTGTGATTTCAGCGGCTATTCGGATATGGCCATCGGCATAGCTCGTTGTCTTGGTATAAGACTCTCAAATAATTTTAGTTTCCCCTATTTCAGTACCAAAATAAAGGATTTCTGGCGCAAATGGCATATTTCCCTGACGTCATGGTTCACCGAGTATGTTTATTTTTCCTTGGGAGGTAATCGGGTGAAAATGAAGATAAGATGGATATTCAATATCTCTATGGTCTTTTTGTTGAGTGGAATATGGCACGGGGCAGCATGGAATTTTCTATTGTGGGGAATAATTCATGCTGTGTTGTACCTAAGTGAGTATGCCGTAGGACTACATAAGAAAGGACATTGTTATAAGAGTCTGTTGCAGAAAACTATTGCGGGATGTTGTGTGTTTTTATTGGTAAGTCTTGCTTGGATGTTTTTTAGGATAGAAGACCTTTCTAAGATATTCGAGGTCTTATCCAAGATAGCTTCTGCAAGCTTGTTTAATATCATGCCTGGAGCTTCGACTGTGACATTTGCCATCAATGTCTTACTCTTGGTGTTATTGGGGATTTGTGAAGTATTTCTCTATAGAAATAGGGAGAATGGTGATGCCGTGATATCGCGTACTCCGGTTGTTATGTGCGGATGGGTCTGTTCGCTTTTATTGATGATAGCCTTGTTTGGGCAGTCTAATGATAGTTTCGTATATTTTCAATTTTAAGGGAATATGAAAAAGACAATAGCAAGTCTTTTAATGATTTTGGTTGTTGCGCTACTTGTCGATTATCTGTTTGACAGAGTGATGTTACATGGTGTGAATGCGTTCTATGGCCTTGACAGGCACAGTAAGATACTACTTGTGGGGCATTCGCATTTAATGCTTGCAACAGACAAGGAGCGCATGGAAAAAGAACTGAATACTACTATATCAAAATATACCCGAGAGGGGGTGAATGTGTATGATAGAAAGATCATGGTCCATCAATACCTGACATCAAAGTATGCTGACTCCTTAAAAATTTGTCTGTATGGAGTGGATCTTTGCACTTTTACCGGCAAAGGTCTCAGTCAAAATTCTTATATGTTGTTTTATCCATTTATGGATAACCCCATCATAGATGAGTATATTAAGAAATGTGCTTCTGCGACCAACTACTGGCTTCATAAACTGCTTAGGGTGTCGCGATATAATGATGACGGCATAAAAGGAGCTGCGGTCAGAGGATGGAGGAAAGATTGGAGTAATCGGAAAAATGGAGTTGTTGATATTCCTACATATAAGAATAAGTTGCTTAATGGCGATGAACGTCACATAGAGATGGAGCCGGCATTGATTGACGAGTTTACACAAACGATAAAAATGCTGACAGACAGAAACGTCAAGGTAATTCTCGTAAACACGCCAACTTTGGATTTACTCAACGAATATGAGCCAGAGAAATACGAGATGGTGGTAGCCTGGTTCACACGGTTTGCGGCCGACCATGAGAACGTAGAATATTGGGATTTCAACCCGAAATATTCTTCCCGGCATGAGTTGTTTCACGATCGTCTGCACTTGAACGCCAAAGGGCAGCAGGTGATAACAACGGAAATAATCGACAAATTGCAAAGCGAACTTAAATATGATTAGTCGGAGAAAGATCCATGCCTTATATGAATTGGCCGCAATGGGCGGAAGTTGCGGAATATTACTGCTTATCAGGCCATTGATATATATGATTTTTGCGCGACGGCGCGATTTGGATGCTTATGCGTCTGTTGATGCGTCGGCTGTCATATTTATACTCTATGCCATCATTTGCTTTTTTCTATCTGCAAGAGAATTGAACCGTAGGGGAAAGACATTTGGAAGGAATCTATTCATTCACAGTTCCCTCTTGTGGATTTCATTGTATACAGTTTTAGGCCTTGTGAGCATGATCTGGAGCGTCAATTTGCAATTGACGGGGTTTCGGGCGTTTGAATGCATGAGCATGATGATGCTTATGGCGTCTGTTGTCCAAAACCTCTTTTATCGTGGAGGCTGCAAAACTGTCATCCAATGGACGATGCTGTATGTTACTGTAGACATAATATTCTCGATAATTCGCACTTTGTCATATACAGCGGATGTTATGGCGCTGTTGCAGTCCTCACAGATGATGGCGACGACATTCTTTTATGTGGCATTTTTTCAAAGTCCCAAAAAATGGTGGAACTATTTGATTATCATTATGTCCATCTTTTCCATGTCAACAGTGGCCTATATAGGTATGGCTTTAGGAAGCATCAGCACATTTTTCGGACCGAAGAAATATCGAGGAGCGGTGATTTTAGCATTCTTGATATTAGGGGGTGTCATTGCGGTGATAGGTCCCTATAAATTTATCAAAGACACCGTGTTTTTCGATAAACAGTCCATTTCCATTCATGAAACCACTGGACGAGATAAAATTATGGAGGTAGCGTTGGAGGCCTTGGAGGAGAAATCTGGTGGATATGGATTTTTCTCTGGCGAGCCTTATCTGCTTTACAATAGGGACCTCGGGGCCATCAATGGTCACAATTCTCTGTTTAGCGCGGCCATTGGCCTTGGAATACCAGGTATTCTGTTAATGCTCCTGTTCTTTTTAACAATGATAAAAACAGTGTTCAGCCGGTATATACCGCCGGAATATCGTGCATCCTTAATTGGGTGTTTCTGTGTATCGTTTCTCCAAAGTATGGGAAATCCCGGTATCGGGTCGCGCGTGTTTGGAGGCTGGATGCCAACCATGTTCGCAACAGTTTTAATATGTGGTTTTTATGTTTATGGGAAATATTATAAGAGATAAGCAAGATCAAAGATGAAGAGTAAAAAAGTTTTATGGGTTAATCCGTCTTTTCTAGACTATAGGATCCCGCTATACAAGGAACTTAATTCGATTTGTGATGGACACTTTTATTTGATCTACAGCAAGCAGAGGATACCCGAACGTTGTTATAGAGCTGTTGATAGGATATTAGGAAGGAACGCTATAAGCGTTTTAGAAAACAGGATGGTCTTAAAAAAAAGAACGGATTTCGCCAATTCCGGTATCTCCCTGACATGGCCTCACGGCCTATCCCGGACGATAAAAAAGGTGCATCCCGACATCATTATTACGGAGGGTTATTCCCAGTTCTCGCCATGGGCTATACTCTATGCAACCCTTCATAGAATTCCTATTATCATAGCTTATGAACGTACAAAGCACACAGAACGAAACTGCCCACTTTGGAGACGATTGTATCGCCGGTTCGTCAATGTATTTACCAATGGTTATATTGCCAACGGTCGACTGACGAAAGAGTATTTGATATCGCAGGGAGTGAAGGAAAAGAATATTTTTACCGGAGGAATGTGTGCCGACAGCGAAGGGTTGGCCAAGCAAATAGCAATTCTTTCAAACAATGATCGTTCTGCATTCTGTAAGCAAATCCTTGGCGGACAACCGTACGCGATATCATATGTCCTTGTAAGTCGTATGATACCTCTCAAGGGAGTATCTCTTCTTCTAGAAGGGTTTTTACAGCATTTGAATACATATCCTGATGACCGTATTGTATTGGTTGGGGACGGCCCAGAACTACCGGATCTAAAAGAGAAATATGGCAATAATCCCGCTATTATATTTGTAGGAGGAATTGACTATTCTCAAATATACAAATATTACGTAGCTTGTGATGTATTCGTCATCGCCACGCTTGAAGATAACTGGAGTTTGGTTGTTCCAGAAGCGATGGCATGCGGTCTGCCTGTCGCTTGTTCTATCTATAATGGGTGTCACCCCGAACTTGTGCATAAAGACGAAAACGGCATTACGTTTGACCCGCTCAACCAAAAAAGTATAGTGGAAGCCCTAGACTATTTTCATCATGTTGACATAAAGCGTTTCGGACAGCGTTCGCGGGAAATAGAGCATGACTTTAATCCAGAGAACACTGCCAAAAATGTGATGAAAGCAGTGGATTATTATCTGAATAAGCGAAACACAAAAATAACAGACAATGCAGACTGATAGTAAGTTGAAGAAGCTATTGTATAAACTGATGCTTTTTCTGCCAGATAAGTGGTATATTATGCTGAAATTTTACAAGAATTTTGGCCGCTTCCCGAATATCAAAAATCCCATTACATTTAATGAGAAGCTTCAGTGGTTGAAGCTTCACGATCGCAATCCGCTATATACGAAGTTAGTGGATAAATACGAAGCTAAAAGATATGTAGCTGATATTATCGGGAAGGAGTATGTTATTCCGACATTGGGAGTATGGGACAGGGCAGAGGATATTGATTTTGATGCTTTGCCCAACCAGTTTGTGTTAAAAGCTACTCATGATAGTGGCAGGGTCATCATTTGCAGAGACAAGTCAACATTGGATCGCAGGTCGGCCATTGAGCAGATGAGACAATCTTTGGAACGTGATTTCTATTCTGTGACACGAGAATGGCCTTACAAGAATGTTCCTCGCCGGATTATTGCAGAGCAACTTTTGGTTGATGATAGTGGGGCGGATGACATAAAGGATTACAAATTTTTCTGTTTTGATGGTAATGTTGAGTTTTTAAAAGTTGATTTCAACAGATTTATACAACATCGAGCCAACTATTTTGATAAAGATTGGCGCTTGTTGGAATTTGGAGAAAAGGTTTGTCCGCCGGATCCAAAGGCAATCATGCAACGGCCCGATGGATTGGCTGATATGATTGGATTGGCGGAGAAACTCTCAAAGTCTATGCGATTTGTAAGGACTGACTTTTATTATCTCAACAATCATATTTATTTTGGGGAAATTACATTCTATCCTAATTCGGGTTTCGGCCCTTTTATCCCGGCAGGTTGGGATGAATGCTTAGGTGCGTTGATAAAACTAAATGGGAGGGATTAGCGGTCTGTTATTTTATATTACTCATCAAATTGATATAGCAAGATTTGTTTGATTACAAATCTTTAGGCTTTTTGTGAGGTGCCTATGTATTGTCATAAGCGAAACAAGACCGACGCAACTGCTAGGTAATATACTTTTAAGATGTGAATTAGGGAACATTCAATCCTATTACTTGCCTTGTTTCTCTACAGTAAGGCAAATATGCAAAGAACTAGTTAAGGAAAAGATTTCATCCGCATAGAATGGGAGATCTTCCTTAAAAATTCGGAATAGCGTAATGGCTCGGATTTGATGATTCCAATAATTGAGTTCACATTAGATCTGCTCTGATAAGTAGCGCGTTAAAAAGTTGAATGATTAAAATATTTTAGGCGAACATTAAACTTGTGTATTATTTGCAATGAGAATTCTATACATTCATAATGACTATGCAAAACCGAGCGGTGAAGAGTATGCCTCCGGTGAACTAATCCAATTATTGAGAGAACATGGACATGAAGTTGAAAAATACTCTCGTAGTTCCGCGAAGATTGCAGACAGTACTTTGGGAAAAATAAAGTCATTTTTTGCGGGCATATGGAATCCGTTTGAGGCTAAACGACTTCAAACTTATTTGAGGTGCTTTAACCCGGATGTAGCGATTGTTCAGAATCTGTATCCTTTATTATCTCCGAGTATATTTAAGCCGCTTAAAAATAACCATGTGCTGGTAGTGATGCGTTGTCCTAACTACCGATTGTTTTGTCCGGGAGGATTGTGTCTGGATAATGACGGGCATATCTGTGAGAAATGCTTTGGACGAGGAAAGGAATGGTGGTGTGTTCGGAAAAATTGTGAGAAGAGTCTTTTCAAGAGTGTGGGCTATGCTGCAAGAAATGCAACTGCAAGAAAAAGCAGGGCTATTTTAGACGGTGTAGATATGTTTATTGTACAATCCGCATTCCAAAAGGAAAAGTTTATGACACAAGGTATACCTGGGAAAAATATTGGAATATTGCCCGGTATTGCTCCGGTAATTACAGAATATAAAGAAGAAGTTCCGATTGGCAACTGGTTTACATTCGTGGGCAGAGTAAGCGAGGAAAAAGGCATTTATGAATTTATAGAAGTAGCCAAACAACTTCCGCATCTTACCTTCAAGGTTGCGGGGAATTTGGACCGGAATTTTGAGAAGCCTGTTGATATGCCGCGAAATGTCGAGTTTGTCGGATTCTTGAAAGGTCGAGAGTTGGATAACTTGTATCGTAAATCAAGGGCGATTGTGGTGCCGAGTAAATGGTATGAGGGTTTTCCCAATGTCATAGTCAGAGGAATGCTTTTGAAAAGGCCTGTCATTACGACCAACATCGGTGCCATGCAAAGTATTATAGACAATGGAGTAAATGGTATCACTATCCCTCCAGGAGATGTAGAGGCGTTGAAAAAAGCCATTGAGGAATTGTCAAAAGATGATAATAAATCTATTGAGTATGGATTAAAAGGATATGAAAAGGCAAGAACCCTATATTCTCGAGAACAAATCTATTTGTCGTTACAATCCATAATAAATCAAGCGGTCAAAATTAGGCAATAAGTTATGGAGCTAATAATTCTGAAGTACTATTAATACATTTTGCGCAATTTATCATCATTGGCAATAATTATTTGAATAACTCATAATTTAGAGATGGATTTCTTTTATTTTTATCATTCCCCCGCATTGCAATATCTCAACCAATATGGCTTTTATTTTATATGAAGACATACTTCAACATTCGTTACGAGTTCGATAAGAAGGCCGTACACGAAAGCATTGCGCGACAACTGCAAAAGAATGAGGCCAACTACATCTGTGTGGCAGACGGCGTTATCCTCAATATCGCAAACCGGGATCCTGAATATCTCAAGGTTGTCAATGGCGGCATGTTCTCCATCTGCGACAGCAGCTATGTCCCGCTCTACATCAAGTGGATCTATGGGGTGCGTTTTGAGCAATATTGCGGCAGTCAGATCTTCATGGATATCATCCGCAGTCGCAAATATCGGATGATTTTCATGGGAACCTCGCAGGCCATTCTGGATGGTCTGAAAGCCAATCTGGAGAAGGAAAACCCCGACGTGGCACAGATGCAATTTGTTGAGTTGCCGTTCCGCAAGGTCGAGGAGTTTGACTACCCGGAAATCGCCCGTATGGTGGAGGCCGATGGTGCCGATATCATTTGGGTCGCCCTCGGAGCACCCAAGCAGGAGATCTTCATGAGTCGTCTGAAACCCTATTTACATCAAGGTGTCATGATTGCTGTCGGAGCTGCGTTCAAGTTCTTCAGCGGGACAGAGGTCTCTCGGGCCCCCCAGTGGATGATTCGCTGTCACCTTGAATTCGTACACCGTATCTTTAAGGAACCGCGTAAACAATTGTCGCGATGCGCGGGTATTCTTGGCTCATTACCACGTCTCTTGTGGCAAGAGTGGCGGCGCAAACGCCATAATGCTCATGTTGCAGGACGTTAATTATTAGATTTTTTGCCGAGGTATCCCAAAGATAGTCTTGGCCTACTTTCTTCTTTTCATATCCGAGTTGCAATGCATGTCGCTGATCTCAAAATCATTGCACTCCTCCTATTGCATTATTAGCAATATTCCATAACATTTTATTCATTAAAAATGAAAACAGCCTTAATCACTGGGATTACAGGCCAGGACGGCTCGTTCCTGGCTGAACTCCTTTTGGAGAAAGGGTATGACGTTCACGGCACGATCCGCCGCTCATCGACCGATTACCGCGAGCGTATTGCTCATCTGGAAGGAAAACCTCATTTCCACCTGCATTACGCTGACCTCGGCGACTCGATGAGTATTCTGCAGGTCGTTGGAAAAGTACGTCCTGACGAGATTTATAACCTGGCGGCTCAGAGCCATGTGCAGGTTTCGTTCGATGCTCCGGAGTTCACGGCCGACGTCGATGCTACGGGCGTACTGCGCATCCTCGAGGCCGTACGCCAATGCGGACTTGCCGAGACCTGCCGCATCTATCAGGCCTCGACTTCCGAACTTTACGGCAAGGTAGAGGAGGTCCCGCAGAACGAGAAGACTCCGTTCCACCCCTACAGCCCCTACGCCGTGGCCAAACTCTACGGCTATTGGATCATCAAGGAGTACCGCGAAGCCTACAACATGTTCTGCTGCTCGGGTATTCTTTTCAATCATGAATCCGAGCGCCGAGGCGAAACCTTCGTGACGCGCAAGATCACCCTCGCTGCCGCCCGTATCGCCCAGGGCAAGCAGGACAAGCTCTACCTGGGGAACCTTTCGTCGCTGCGCGACTGGGGATATGCCAAGGATTATGTGGAGTGCATGTGGCTGATTCTGCAGAACAAGAACCCCGAAGACTTCGTAATTGCCACGGGCGAGCAGCACTCTGTCCGGGAATTTTGTTATCTTGCCTTCAAATACGTGGGCATCGAACTGGAGTTTGTCGGCGAAGGTGAGAACGAAAAGGGTATCGACAAGGCCACGGGCCGTGTGCTGGTGGAGGTGTCGCCCGATTTCTACCGCCCGACGGATGTCGTGAATCTGTGGGGTGATCCTTCGAAGGCCAAGGCCGAACTGGGCTGGAATCCCACGAAGACCACGTTCGAGCAGTTGGTGAAGATCATGGTCGATGCCGACATGGCAAAAGTGGCCGTGGAGCGTGCCGGTGACGAAATCCGCACAAACCTGGCCGAGTATCTCGAGAAGGGTATCGTAAAATAGAACGCCTTATGATGGAGAAAAACGCAAAAATCTATGTCGCCGGACACCGCGGCATGGTGGGCTCGGCCATCGTTCGTGAGCTGCAGCGCCAGGGTTATACGAACATCATTACCCGTACCCACAAGGAGTTGGATCTGACGCGTCAGGAGGCTGTAGAGCGCTTCTTTGCCGAGGAGCGTCCCGAATACGTCTTCCTTGCTGCAGCGAAGGTCGGCGGTATCGAGGCCAACCAGAGCGCCTTGGCCGACTTCATGTACGACAACATGATCCTCGAGATGAACGTCATCCACGCCGCCTGGCAGAACGGATGCAGGAAACTGGAGTTCCTGGGCTCGTCGTGCATCTACCCGCGCATGGCTCCGCAGCCGATGAAGGAGTCGTGCCTGCTGACCTCGGAACTGGAGAAGACGAACGAAGCTTATGCGCTGGCCAAGATCTCGGGTCTGAAGTATTGCGAGTTTCTGAACCGTCAGTACGGCACGGACTACATCAGCGTGATGCCGACGAACCTCTATGGCCCGAACGACAACTATCACCCGACGCACAGCCATGTGCTTCCGGCGTTGATCCGCCGCTTCCACGAGGCCAAGGAGCAGGGCCTTCCCTACGTGACCTGCTGGGGCGACGGCAGCCCGTTGCGTGAGTTCCTCTATGTGGATGACCTGGCCAATCTGTGCGTCTTCCTGATGAACAACTACTCGGGCAACGAGACGGTGAATGCCGGTACGGGCAAGGAACTGACGATCAAGGCGCTGACTGAGTTGGTTGCCAAGGTCGTCGGTTACGGGGGCGAGATCCGCTGGGATACCTCGATGCCGAACGGCACGCCGCGCAAACTGCTCGACGTCTCGAAGGCCACGGCATTGGGCTGGACCTACAAGACCGAGCTTGAGGACGGCATCCGCCTTGCCTACAAGGACTTTCTGGAGAATCCGATGCGTGCCGAACGATAACCGGCAGGGCTTATGACAGCCACCAATCGTTACTGCGTCATCATGGCCGGTGGCATCGGCAGCCGGTTCTGGCCGGCCAGCCGACGCCATCTCCCCAAGCAGTTCCTCGATATTCTGGGCACCGGGAAGAGTTTCATCCGCCATACGTTCGAGCGTTTTGCGCCGATCATCCCGGCGGAGAACTTCCTTGTCGTCACGAATGCCGCCTACCGGCAGTTGGTTCTCGAACAGCTCCCCGAGCTCCGGCCCGAACAGGTGCTGTGCGAGCCTGTCGGACGCAATACGGCTCCCTGCATCGCCTATGCGGCCTTTCGCCTCAAGGCGTTGCAGCCCGACTCGACGATGGTCGTGGCGCCGTCCGACCACTTCATCTTCGATGAGGAGGAGTTCCGCCGCAACATCACCTCCTGCATGGAGTTCGCCGAGACGCACGACGCGCTGGTTACCATTGGTATCCGTCCCTCGCGTCCCGATACGGGCTACGGCTACATCCAGACTGCATCCGCCGGGGAGATCTCACCCGTTGTATCGTTCCGCGAGAAACCCGATCTGAAGACCGCCATGAGCTATCTGGCCGCCGGCAATTACCTGTGGAATGCCGGCATCTTCGTCTGGTCGGCGCGGAGCATCCTCGCAGCGCTCGAACGCTGCCTTCCGGAGGTGTATGGCCTTTTTGCCGGACAGGCCGACAGATTCGCTACGCCCGAGGAGCCGAACTCCGTGGAGGAGATCTTTGCACGCTGTCCGTCGATCTCGATTGACTACGGTGTTCTGGAACGTGCCGATAATGTCTTCGTACGGAGCTCGGATTTCGGCTGGAACGATGTCGGGACATGGGGCTCGCTTTACGAACTCTCGGCCAAGGACGCCGACGGCAATGTCGTGCCGGCCTATTCGGAACTCTACGATACGACGAACAGCCTGATCAAGGCGGCCGGAAAGAAGGTCGTCGTCGTGGATTCGCTGCACGACTATATCGTGGTTGATACGCCGGATGCCCTGCTGATCTGCCCGCGTTCGCACGAGCAGCATATCAAGCAGGTTCTCGAAGACCTCACGCCGCTCGACAACGGTTGCTTCGTGTAAATGTAGCCCCGTTTGAACAGAGAGAGGGTCGGTTCCGCCTGGGGACCGACCCTCTCTCTGTTTTTTGCTCCTGCAAAGGTCCCGATTGCGGGAATACATGCAGCCGGTTGTGCCGGAGGCATCTTTTATCCCGTGCGGTCAATGTTTCATCAGTATGTCCCTGTGGCTTTCGATGCATTTTACCAGTTTGGAAAACCTGCGGTTGCGTTTTTTTATGATGTACGGTCGGAATACGAACCAGTTCAGGGAGATCCATGACAATAAGACCGAATATGCGATTATTCCCCGGGGAGATGAATGGTGGAATGTATATTCATAAGTATAGAGCGAGAAGCCCAACGACAGGAACAAAAAATACAGGTTCAGCACGATATGTTGCTGTCTATGTTCCTGTTTCTTGATTTTCAGAAGATTGCTCATATAATCGACGTTGGAGCAGTCTGTTTTTAATCCATAGTAAAGACGAAGCAGTCTGCCGTAGGATAGGACCGGCAGCATGAAGCCAATGGATAGTAGAATAATTCCGGCCTTGGTAACAGACAGCAAGGGGGGCCAATGTATCCAGACAGTCACTCCTGAAGCCGAGGCCAGCATCATGAGCATAATAACCGCACAGGACTCTCCCATTCTGCGCAATCTGAAATATTTTATCTTTTTTCGGACCGCAGACAAATCGATGACAGGAACCTGCTGCCCTTTCCATAAGGATTTTATGTCGATATCATTCTTCATTCCCGCGTAATTTTTTTGCCAATATGGATTTGATCCGGTGTATCCTTACACGTACGTTTACTTGCGACATACCCGTGATCTGAGCTATTTCCGATTGTTTCAAATCTTCCAGATAAAGCGAGATGATCAGGCGGTCCGTCTCTGAAAGCCCGGATATGGCCTTATACAAGGCTTGCACATGCAATGAGCGGTCATCCGCTGCTTCAACCGACACGTCGGGGGGAACTTCCGTTTGAGAGATTCTTCTCTGACGTTCGCCTTGACGCAAACAGATGTTGGTGGCAATGCGAAAGATCCAGCTTCCCACGGATGATTCACCCTTGAAGGAGGGGAGATATTGCCATACGCGGGCAAAAACGTCCTGTGCCAAGTCCTGGGCAAGGGGATAATCATTGAAATAGCCCATACACAATCGGAATACCTTGTCCCAATAGGCCTTGTATATATCCTCGAAATTCACGATCAGTCATTTAGAAAGTCCATAATCTGCCGGATATACCATTCCCGGTCATCAAACATAATAAAATGCAGGCCTTTGTTCGCATATTTCAATTCAAGGTTCGGCCGATTGCCGAACTGCCGCTCAATGATCGGGGCGATTTTCTTGAACGGATGTTCCAGTAAGACCAATGTCGGAACCGAAATATTCTCGACGGCAGATCTTAAATCCACATTGGAATAGTCATAATACATTCTCGCGCAGGTCATTCTGTCGGAAGACAGACTCCATTTGACCAGATCGTCATAACGGAGTGAATCCGTCGTAAGGGCTGTTGCACTGATGTATGCTTGCCTGCGGAACTGCTCATCGCTCATGCCGAGCATTCCGGCTCCGGCCTTTGTCCGTTCATCGTCCGATATTTCTCTTGATTGAAAATCCGGATTATAGACAGCCGCCAGACAGGGGAGTGCATCAACAACCACAATGCTCTTTATCCGGTTTGTCTGGGTCGATGCGATGTTCAACGCCAAACCACCGCCCATACTGTGCCCGATCAGTATGGGTTTTTCTATATTTTCATGGCGGATGAAATCGATAATCTGCCTGGTCCAATTGGCAAATGAGGGCTTTGCCTCTGGCGCGGTCCCTGCAAAACCGGGCATGGTTAAGACATAACAGGTGTAATCATGGCGCAGGGTATCGACGGTTTGATCCCATACATCTCCGGAACATGCAAATCCAGGTATCAGAATAACTGCCTGCTTTCCGTGACCCGTGCGTTGGACAGAAAAAGATTGTGCAACACATGTATCCGTTATTCCCAACAGTATCGCATACAGCAGCCCGGCTTTGCAAATTAACTTGTTCATGGCTTCGATCTTTTTTTCATTTAGATACGAAACCATGAATAATGTTACCCGGTCGGGCTGACTTTTTTCAGCCGTATTGCGTCCTGGAAACGGATTGGGCTATTGGACGAAAAAAGTGTGAATCTCGCAAACGCTTGATTCACACTTTCTTCCTTGCGGAGAGAGAGGGATTCGAACCCCCGGTACAGTTACCCGTACACCGCATTTCGAGTGCGGCCCGATCGACCACTCCGGCATCTCTCCTTGTGTTGCGGGGTTGCTTTTCGGCTTTCCCCTCCCCGAAACTTTCGTTTTGGGACTGCAAATATAGACATATTTTTCGGAAACTACTATTTTTTGCAGGAAATTTTCGATTTTTTTGATTTTTTTCTTCGGACGGCTCCGTTTTCCGCTCTTTGCCTGATTTAATTCCTATCTTTGTATCCGGGGGCTTTGGCCGCTTGCCGGTGCGGCGCAGTATTTCCCCTCCGCACCCGTTTATATGGGTGAGAGCCGATACTAAAACCGGTACGGTTTTCGTTCTGTTCATGAACAGAGCTAACGCAAACAACGAGTGAGCCATGAAAGAGTTGAGATTATGGATTGCCGCCGTCGTCGCGGCTGCGGGTCTCGCAAGCTGCTCGTCGGCATATTACGCCGCGTCGGGGTATGCCGGCGACGACCTGTATGTTCAGCACGACCGCGCGCAGATCGCACGCAAACAGCAGGCCGAGGCCGAAGCCAAGAAGGCCGAAGCCGAGGCGCGCAGAGCCGAGTGGGAGGCCCGGATCGCCGAGGCCCAGGCCGCTGCGGCAGAAAATGACTACTACGAATACCGGAGCGCCGATTCGAATCCTTACCAGAGCATTCTGGCCGATGACTACGAGAGCGCCTATGCGCGCCGCCTGCGGGGCTTCGAGTCGCCGACCTACCGGATGCCTTCGAGCTACATCAATGCCCGCTACAGTTCGGCCTTCACCTATGCCTCGGCCTACGATCCGGCCTTCTACAACGTCATCGTCATGGGTGACGAGGTGTGGGTCGAGCCCAAGTACATCACTTCGATGTTCGGATCGTGGGGAACCTCGGTCGTGCTGCTCGATCCGTGGTATTACGGCTGGAGCTGGCCGTGGGGCCCGTCGTTCTCGATCGGCAGCTGGGGCTGGAGTTTCGGCTGGAATGCCTGGTACCGGCCCTGGTATGCAGGGTGGTACAGCCCGTGGTACGATCCCTGGTGGGGACTCGGCTGGGGCTGGGGGCCCGGTTGGCATCACCATCCCTACTGGGGCCCGGCCTGGGGGCCCGGCTGGGGGCATGGGCACCATTGGGCGCCGCGTCCGAACTATCGCTTCGGACATACCGGCACCGCAGGCGGATCGCGCTACCTGCCGGCCTTCTCGTCGGGCGGCAGCCGCTATCGTCCGGCACTCTCCGGAACGCGCGGCGGTGCGACCGGCAGCGGCTCCTCGCGGGTCTACTATAACAGCGGCGGGCGTACGAACAACAGCAGCCGGATCTACCGCAACAACAACAATTCGCGCAACGACTCGTGGAACAGCAACCGCGGTTCGTCGGGCAGCCGCTATACGCCCGGCCGGACCGAGAACTCCGGATCCCGCGGCAACAGCTTCAACAGCGGCAGCAGTTTCGGCGGTTCGCGCGGCGGATTTACGGGCGGCAGCTCGGGCGGCTCGCGCGGCGGATTCACCGGCGGGGGCTCGGGTGGCTCGCGCGGCGGCAACTCCTACAGAGGACGTTAAACCTTAAAGAAGAATCGGAACATGAAACGAATCATAATTTGTTTGCTGGGAGCCGTCTCCGGCCTGGTGGCCGTGCCGGCCGCCGCACAGCAGTCGTCGATGCAGTTCGGCGGGTTGATGTTCAGCCACGACCTGATGCTGGCCGAGGATTTCGCCTCGCTGTCGCGTCCCGCGAATTTCGGGACGGCTCGTGCCATGGCGCTCGGCGGGGCCTTCACTTCGCTTGGCGCCGACATGTCGGCCATGTCGATCAACCCGGCCGGTTTGGGCATGTACCGCCGCAGCGAGATCTCGCTGACGCCGATGCTCTCGGTGGCGCAGGGCGAGACCGCGAATACCCTGCCGTGGCAGGGCAACAATCGGACCCGCTTCTCGTTCGCCAACGTCGGTGCGGCGCTCAACATCTTCGAGAGCTCCTCGGGTTCGCTGGTGAGCATGACGCTCGGCGTCGGACTCAACCGGGTCGCCGACTTCAATACGCGCTACTCCTACTCCTCGGAGTCGGTCTACGACGCCGCATCGGGACAGACCGTGCCCACGCTGGCCGATGTCTTCAGCCAGCAACTGACCTACCACGGGATCTTCCCGAACCAGGACGGGGCGCTCGGCTATGACTACGTGCCCTACTTCTGGCCGGCGATCCTGGGCTACAACGGCTTCATGACGAGCCAGGCCGGTGACCAGATGGTGCCCGACATGATCGGCCACAACGCATCGGCCATCCATTCGGTCGATGTGGTCAATTCGGGATCGATCAACGAGTTCCAGATCGCCCTGGGCGCCAACATCAACAACATCCTCTACGTCGGCGCCACGCTCGGCATCCAGAGCGTCCACAAGAAGACGGGGATCACCTACCAGGAGCAGTATCTCTACGACGGTGCCCCCGTGGACCGCGACGGGACGCCGCTCGCCTCGAAACTCGACTATGCCTCGCTCTACCAGCAGACGGTGCTCGACGGCAGCGGACTGAATTTCAAGATCGGCGCCATCGTGCGCCCCGTGGCGGGGCTGCGTCTGGGCGTAGCCTACCATACGCCGACCTTCTATTCGCTCGACCGCACCTATGCGGCCGACATCGAGTCGTCGATCTCCAACGCCGCGAACACGAGCCGCGAGATCAACACCGACCGCACGCCGGTGCTCTCCGACGACGGACCCAACAGCTGGGAGTTCGTCTCGCCGTCGCGCCTGCTGTTCGGCGCTTCCTATACGTTCGGCACCTTTGCCATCGTCTCCGTGGACTACGAACGCGACTGGTACAACGGCATCCGGGTGAAGAACGTGCCTGACGGACAGCCCGGGTTCATCATCCAGCCCGAAGAGTACAAACTCGAGTTCAAGAACAACTTCTGTGCGACCAACGCCGTACGTGCGGGCCTCGAACTCAAGCCGCTGCCCGTGCTGGCCCTCCGTGTCGGCGGGGGGTACACCTCCTCGATGCTCAAGGACAAGAGCCTCTACTTCAACCGCCCGGTGGCTACCGAAAGCCACTACCTGACGGCCGGTGTAGGCTTCACGCTTTCGCGCACGACGGTGCTCGACCTGGCCTACCAGTACGCCGTGGACAGCTACTCGAAGTACCAGCTCTTCTTCAGCATGGATGCCGATGCCGGGCAGCCCGTGACCTGGAGCGGTTTTTACGATACTTCAATTACGCGTCACTACATCGCCCTGACGCTCGGTTTCCGCTTCTGATCCGCCGGGCCGCTGCGGGCGGCGCGGGATATGATTCTGCGCCTCCGGACGGTGGCCCGTCGCCCGCAACGGGGAAATATACCGCATAAAGGTCTGCTCCATGATAGGCAGACCTTTATTTTTTTGTATATTTGCGCTCCGGAACAAACGTAAAACCAAGATAAGTTATGGCTAAGGAACTCAAAGACCTCACCAAATCCGACGAGAACTACTCGCAGTGGTACAACGATCTGGTGGTCAAGGCCGGACTGGCGGAGAATTCGGCCGTCCGCGGGTGCATGGTCATCAAACCCTACGGCTATGCCATCTGGGAGAAGATGCACGATGCGCTGGATCGGATGTTCAAGGAGACGGGACATCAGAACGCCTATTTCCCGCTCTTCATTCCCAAGTCGTTCTTCTCGAAGGAGGCCCACCACGTCGAGGGCTTCGCCAAGGAGTGCGCCGTGGTGACGCACTACCGCCTGAAGAACGATCCCGAGGGCAAGGGGGTCGTCGTCGATCCCGATGCGAAACTCGAGGAGGAGCTCATCGTGCGCCCGACCTCCGAGACGATCATCTGGAACACCTACAAGAACTGGATCCAGTCCTACCGCGACCTGCCGATCCTCTGCAACCAGTGGGCCAACGTCGTGCGCTGGGAGATGCGCACGCGCCTGTTCCTGCGTACCGCGGAGTTCCTCTGGCAGGAGGGGCATACGGCTCACGCCACGCGCGAGGAGGCCGTCGAGGAGGCCACGAAGATGATCCACGTCTACGAAAAGTTCGCCACGGAGTGGATGTCGCTGCCGGTGATCGTGGGGCACAAGTCGCCCAACGAGCGCTTTGCCGGCGCGGAGGATACGCTGACGATCGAGGCGCTGATGCAGGACGGCAAGGCGCTGCAGAGCGGTACGTCGCACTTCCTCGGGCAGAACTTCGCCAAGGCCTTCGACGTGCAGTATGTCAATAAGGAGGGCAAACTCGAGTATGTCTGGGCTACGTCGTGGGGCGTTTCTACCCGCCTGATGGGTGCCCTGATCATGGCCCACTCGGACAACAACGGTCTGGTGCTGCCTCCGAAACTGGCGCCGATCCAGGTGGTGATGATCCCCATCTACAAGGGAGAGGAGCAGCTCGCCGAGATCCGCACCCGCTTCGAGGCGATTGCCGCCGAACTGAAGACCAGAGGCATCTCGGTGAAGATCGACGACCGCGACAACGTCCGCTCGGGCTTCAAGTTCGCCGAGTACGAGCTCAAGGGCGTTCCGGTGCGTCTGGCCATGGGGCCGCGTGACCTGGAGAACGGCACGATCGAGCTGGTGCGCCGCGACACGCTCGAGAAGGAGACCGTCCCGCAGGAGGGCCTCGCAGACCGGATCGAGGGCCTGATGACCGAGATTCAGGAAAACATCTACCGCAAGGCGCTTGCCTACCGCGACTCGATGATTACGCGGGTCGATACGTGGGAGGAGTTCAAGGAGGTGCTCGAGACGAAGGGCGGCTTCATTTCGGCACACTGGGACGGCACGGTCGAGACCGAGGTGGCGATCAAGGATGCCACGAAGGCCACGATCCGCTGCATTCCGATCGACGCACCCGACGAGGAGGGCGTCTGCATCTACTCCGGCAAGCCGTCGCACCGCCGCGTGCTCTTCGCCCGCAGCTATTGATCGGCCCGGCTCCGACACAGGGTCGGGACGGACGGAGCGGCTTTCGGACGCCGCATCCGTCCGTCCCGGCTTTTTTTGTCTCCGGCCGATCCGCTGCAGGCGGCAAAATGGGGGACAGGTAAAAAAATCGATGCGACGAACGCTTTTTTTCGTACCTTTATCGCCGTTATTCTCCGAATGCCATGGACAACGAAGCTGAAATCCGGAAACGGAAAATCTATCGCGTGACCTTCATCGGCTTTGTCGTGAACCTCGCGCTCTCGTGTTTCAAACTGGCTGCGGGCGTCCTCGGCCGCAGTGCCGCCATGACGGCCGATGCCGTACACTCATTCTCGGACATGGCCACCGACGTTGTGGTGATCGCCTTTGCCCGGATCTCGGCCAAACCCAAGGACGACGGGCACGACTACGGACACGGGAAATACGAGACGCTCGCCACGATCATCATCAGCCTGGCGCTGGTTGCCGTGGGTGTCGGCATCCTCCTGTCGAGCATGCGCTCCATCCGCACGGTCATCGAAGGCGGGGTGCTGCCCCGTCCGGGCGGTGTGGCGCTCATCGCCGCCGTGCTTTCGATCGTGGCCAAGGAGATTCTCTACCGCTATACGGTCCGTGTCGGACGTGCGATCGACAGCCCCAGCGTCGTGGCCAACGCCTGGCACCACCGCAGCGATGCGCTCTCGTCGCTCGGGACGCTGGTCGGTATCGGCTGTGCCTTCTTTCTCGGCGAGAAGTGGCGTATCGCCGACCCGATTGCGGCGCTCGTCGTCGCCGTCTTCATCTTCAAGATCGCCCTCGACCTGATCCGTTCGGGTCTCGGCGAGCTGCTCGAACAGTCGCTTCCCGCCGAGACCGAGGAGGAGATCCTGCGCATCGTCTCCGCCGATCCGGCCGTCAAGGAGCCCCACAACCTCCGCACGCGCCGCATCGGGGCCTCGATCGCCATCGAGGTGCACATTCGGGTCGATGGGGAGATGACCGTCAGGGAGTCGCACGACCATACGGTCGATATCGAACGCCGGCTCCGCGATCGCTTCGGCCGGGGAACGATGATCGCCATCCACGTCGAGCCTGAGAAATAACCCGCCCGGACCCTCCTCGCGGCGCGATTTTTGTATGACGCACGGATGCCGGTCGCTGAACCGGGGGGAGTAGAAAAATTTGGATTTTTCGGAAAAAGTGTTTATCTTGCGAACGTAAAATCTCCGGAAGCGGTGTGACCGGCTCCGGATGAGTTCAATACACGAGCGACACGATTAAATTTAAAAAACAGGGATTGCCTATCGGAACAGAATTCTACTCTTAGTAACTATTAGGGGGAAAAGAGTATGAACGTGCAAGTATTAAGTGACCAAGTATTGCTTAATCACTACCTTTCGGGGGACCGGAGCGCCATATCCACTTTGATCGAACGTCACAGTCGCCGCGTACGCGATTACATCGGCATGATGGTCAAGGACCGCGATGTCGCCGATGATATCTTTCAGGAGACCTTCATCAAGGCCGTTCGGGTGATCGACGAAGGCCGTTATACGGATAACGGCAAGTTTCTGTCGTGGATCCTGCGCATCGCCCATAACCAGGTGATCGACCACTTCCGCGCCATGCGGCAGGACAAGTCGGTCTCCGAATCGGATGCCGGATACGACATGCTCGGCACGCTGCGTTTCGCCGAGCGTACGGTCGAGGACTCGATGGTCAGCGACCAGATCGAGCGCGACGTCCGCGCTCTGGTCGATCATCTTCCGGCCGAGCAGCGCGAAGTGGTGATGTTGCGTTACTTCTCGGGATTGAGTTTCAAGGACATTGCTGAACAGACCGATGTGAGCATCAACACGGCGCTCGGGCGCATGCGCTATGCGCTGATCAACCTGCGCCGGATGATCAAGGAAAAAAATCTGATTTTAAGTTGATCTTCGCACAATATTCCTCCCTGCCATGCGTTTTATAGTTGCAGCAGTTAAAACGAAGTGCCTATGGAGGACATGGACAAGAACGATGTTTCAAACAACGGCATCTCCGAGGACGAAGACTTGATCATGCGGGAGGTAATACAGGGTGATGCGGATTTGTGTTATTTGCATCATTACCTCTCGGAAGTTTTCCGAAAAGGGGATAATTTTTAAGGGTTAATTTTTGATGGGAGAAGGGGGCCGTGAGGTCCCCTTCATTGTTTGGCGCCGGCTTCGGACGGCAGGGTGTACACGAAGCGGCGGCCGGTAATCCGGCCGCCGCTTCGCATGTTTTCAACCTTGGGGCAGGGCGCGGGGGTCAGTGCTCCCGTCCCCCGTCGTTCGGGTGGGAGCAGCGCAGCTGGAAGGCCAGCGAGCAGGCTCCCGTGCCGGCGAAGAGCAGCGAGATCGAGACCCATACCAGCACGGCCGTCCGGCCGAACACAAGCGGTTGGAGCAGGATCCATACCGCACAGAGCAGCAGGAGGATGCCGGTGAAGACGGTCCATCCGGCCCCCGGGATCTCCAGCGCGTTCATGTCGCCGCCCAGCCCGATGGTCGCGAAGGCGCGCATCAGCAGCCAGAAACCCAGTACGATCGGGAGGGTGATCTCCGAGAGCGAGACGTTGAAGATCAGGATGAGTCCCAGGATGATCTCGATCAGCCCGCCGACGGCCATCCAGCCGCGGCCGGTGACGAAGTGGCGGTTCATGGCCGAGAGTGCGGCCTCGAGCATGCCCGAGAGGAACATCAGCCATCCGAACAGGGTGGCCAGTGCCAGATAGCCCCGGTTCGGGTAGGCGAAGATCAGGATGCCGGCGGCCAGCAGGGCGACCCCGACGACGGCGAGCAGCCACCAGTAGCGGACGGCCCGCTTCGAATTTTCAAGCAATACGTTGATTCGGTCCATAGCAAACGGATTTTGCCTTCGTCAGCGCAATTCGTGTGCCAACCCGGCATGCCGTTCCGGCCGGGGCCTGTGCGACAAAATGACCCGGGAGCGCTCCAATGAGGGCGAATATCCGTTATCTTTGCGCCGTTATCGAGGATCGGATATTATGGCGACTACGACAAAGGAACTCACGGCGGGGCGTCCGCTGACGTTGATTCTGAACTTCACCCTGCCGCTGCTGCTGGGCAACCTGCTGCAGCAGACCTACTCGCTGGTCGATGCCGTGATCGTGGGCCGCTTCCTGGGAATCAATGCCCTGGCCTCGGTCGGAGCCAGCACTTCGGTCGTCTTCCTGATCCTGGGCTTCTGCAACGGTTGCTGCGGCGGATTCGGCATCCCCGTGGCCCAGAAGTTCGGCGCCCGAGACTATGCGACCATGCGGCGTCTGGTCTTCGTCAGCCTGAAACTCTCTGCGGTGATGTCGGTGGCCATTGCTCTGGTTACGAGCCTGCTGTGCGGCGATATCCTGCGGATCATGCGGACTCCCGACAACATCTTCCCCGGGGCCTATGCCTACCTGCTGATTACCTTCATCGGCGTTCCGTGCACCTTCTTCTACAACCTGCTGGCCTGCATCATCCGGGCTCTGGGTGACAGCCGGACACCCTTCTGGTTCCTGCTCTTCTCGACGGTGCTCAACATCATACTCGACCTCTTCTGCATCCTGGTGCTGAAGTGGGGCGTGGCCGGAGCCGGCATCGCTACGGTCGTCTCGCAGGGGCTTTCGGCGTGGCTCTGCTACCGCTACATGATGAGCCGCTTCGAGATTCTCCGGGCGCAGCCCGGCGAGCGGCGTTTCAACGGGCGTCTGGCGCGGCAGCTGCTCGGCATCGGGGTGCCGATGGGCCTCCAGTTCTCCATCACGGCGATCGGCAGCATCATGCTGCAGAGCGCCAACAACGCTCTGGGTACGGCCTGCGTGGCGGCTTTTACGGCAGCCATGCGCATCAAGATGTTCTTCATGTGTCCGCTCGAGAGCCTCGGCATCGCCATGGCCACCTACAGCGGCCAGAACTACGGTGCGGGTCGTCCCGAGCGCGTCTGGCAGGGCGTGCGGGCCAGCTCGCTGTTGATGATGGTCTACTGGGTCTTCACCTTCGCGGTGCTGATGACCGCTTCGCGGACCATCGCCCGGCTCTTCGTCGATGCCTCCGAGACCGAGATCCTGAACGACACGGCGCTCTTTCTCCATGTATCGGTCTCGTTCTTCCCCGTGCTGGGGTTGCTCTGCATCCTGCGTTATACGATCCAGGGGGTGGGTTATACCAATCTGGCCATGCTTTCGGGCGTCTCGGAGATGATTGCCCGGATTCTGGTCAGCCTCCTCGCCGTACCGGCCTTCGGCTATATCGCCGTCTGCTTCGGCGATTCGACGGCGTGGATCTTCGCCGACCTCTTCCTCATCCCGGCCTTCGCCTTCGTCTACCGGCGGTTGCTGCGGATGAAGCGGCCCGATGCTGCGGGACCTGCCGGCCTGTGACCGACGGTTTCCCCCGTCTCCTGCCCCGAATGCTTCCGAATGAAAATCGCCCCTGCCGCATCCTGGCGGCAGGGGCGATTCGTTTCAGACGGAAGACGCTTCTTGCGTCTTATTCGAAGTCTTCGCGGAAGAGCCCGTAGTGACGGATCAGGCGGGAGATCTCGGGATCGAGGTTGCCGCGGAACTTGAGGTTTTCGCGCAACTCCACCGCACGCAGGAAGTACTTGACGGCCTGCTCCTCGTCGCCCAGACGGGCTGCCAGGATCGCAAGCATGTACTGCAGGTCGGCCGTCGATCCGGCCTCGGGCTCGGCGCGCAGGATCCGGTAGGCCGCGGCATCGTAGCCGAGCGACATGTAGGCCAGCGCGGTGTTGCGGTCCTCATAGGGGCGCAGGATCTCCAGAGCCTCCTCGTAGCGGCGCTTGCGGAGCAGATCCACGGCGTGCATGTAGTTCGAATCGACCTCGGTGGTGTATACCGTGTCCTGCTTCATGCCCCGGCGGTGGAGGTTGAAGCGGAAGTCCACGGCACGCATCTGCGGGTAGATCACGCTGCGCATGCGGGCATACTCCTTGGGATACTTCAGCCGGATGCGCCATTCACGGGTGTCGGGGTTGCCCTCCCAGCGGATCATCTCCAGAATCTCCTCCCTGTGCGTGAGCAGCGTGTCGGCCTCCACCAGACGGTAGAGTTCGTCCCAGTCTTCGGCCAGCCACGTCGTGCGGAGCAGGTTCGGCAGGTCGGGCAGCCGGTCGTCGCTGTCGGCCAGCACCTGACGGCCCTCGTCGTCGAGCGTGTAGCTGCCCGCAACGCGGAGCGAGTCATAGAGTGTGCGGAACTCCGATACGAGCACCTGCCGCAGGGCCTCGGCGCGGTCGCGGGCCAGACGGTCGTTGAGCACCCAGGTGCCTTCGGGCGATGCCGTTGCGCGGAGCGTGATGCTGTCGATGATGTAGACCGGGTCGGTCATCAGCCCGTGGGTCAGCGAACGCACGGCCGCAATCTGTCGCCGGTTCTCCGTCAGCGTATCGACCAGCCGGGCCTTGCCGACGGGGAAGGTGAAGAAGAAGCGGGCGTTGGCCTCGGCGTCACGCAGCACGATCCGCTGCATGTAGCGGGTCCGCTCGTCGAGGAACGAGGTCATCGAGGCTACGTCGTAGGTCAGCGTATCCGACCGGGTGAGGCGGTAGGTGCGTCCGCTGCGGTCCTCGACCTTGCCGGTCAGGTAGAGACGTAGTTTGGCGGTGTTCTCATCGGCCTGCACCGGCTGCGAGTAATAATAGTCGATCTTTCCGTCGGGGCGGACGACCACCGTGTCGAGCCGGGCGTTGGGCAGGTAGGGGTGGCGGACCATCCGTCCGAAAGCCTCGGGCTTGCCCTCTTCCAGCCGCCGGTTGCGGGCAATCGCCCCCTGACGCAGCACGCTTTGCCGTACGGCGGCCGTATCGAGGTCATTCAATTCGGCCAGACGGTCGTTCGCCGCCTCCTTGCGCGAGCGGTAGTTGGCGAGCATCGTGCTGTCGCTCGTCTGCTCCAGCAGCCCCTCGATGGCGGGACGCCGGCGTCCCGTGTAGGCGAGGCGGTCGGCCGCCAGGTCGCGCAGCTTCCGTTCGCCGGCCGTGTATACTTCGGCGTAGACCTTCGCGGGCTGCTTGCTCAGCGAGCGGATGTAGGCCTCCCGTTCGCGGTCGCCCGCCGCGGCGTAGTCGCCTTCGATGCGGGTGAAGATCTCGCCTCCGGGCAACACGTCGATCCCTTCGTAGCGGTAGCGCGGGGCGAAGTAGTCGTTCAGGTGGTCGAACTTGTCGTTCGGGTCGGACGTGTAGGTCGTGTTGGCCTGTACGATCCGGTCGGTGGCGTAGACATATCGGCGCAGCCGTTTGTAGCGGCGTCGGCTCTCCCCCTCGGTGGTCCATCCCACCTTCGGGTCGAACATCGCCTCGTCGGGTGCGAGGCTTCCGAGCCGCTCCGCCGCATCGGCATATTCCGCCCGTTCGGCCGCCACGCCGTTCATGTAGCGGCGATAGGCCCCCTTGTCGGCGAAGCGGTCGAAGTAGTCGGCGCTGTCCACGATCCGGGCAAGGTAGTCGTCGTAGCGGCCGTATTCGCGCTGCTGCATGGCGCGGTAGCGCTCGCCGCTGTATACCAGCGGGTCGAAGTAGAGTGTGTCGCCTCCCTTGAGCAGCTGTGGTCCGATGACCAGCTGCCAGCTCCGGTCCTGCAGCTCCTGCGGGACGGTGACGATGAACTCGACGTTGATCTTGCCGTTGCGCTCGACGAGGTGGCGGCGGTTCGCTGCCGAGATGACCACTTCATCGATGTTCACCGACATGATCTTTTCGCCCGAGGCCGAATCGAGGGCCACGGGGGTCAGGAAGAGTTCGGTCCCGTCCTGCTTGCGGAAGGTGATGATCCGCGGCGGACGGACCGTGTCCGCCGCGCGGTAGGCCCTCTCCCGTTTGGTCCGGGCAGGGAGATGCACCTCTGCCTCGGGGTCGCTCTTGCTCAGCTTGCGGATGTTGCCGCAGCCGGAGAGCAGGGCTCCGGTCAGAAGGACCGCAGCCGCATATTCCATCCATTCACGTTTTCTCATCTGGGTCGGGTAGGGTTTATTCGTGCTGCGTATCCACTGCGCCGTTCACATCGACCGTGAAGACGCGCCGTTTGCCGCCGGGTGAGGTCTGCACCTGCCGCAGGACGAGCGTCGCGTCGGCCATCCAGCTTTCGTAGGGAACCTTCATCTCGTAGCGGAACGTGCGGTCGGTCTTCCCGTCGGCATTGATGGTCAGGTAGGGCTGCCGCTCGGCCCAGTAGGCGCCCGAGAGACGGCGGCGGCGCTCCATCATGTGCTGCTGATAGCGGCCGTTGATGAGGATATGCGGGAAGAGCTTCACCGAGCGGCGGTCGGGGGTGCTCAGTTCGGGAAGGATCGCCCAACTCTGCGAGCGGGTCACGGCGTTGCGCGATACGGAGACCTCGAGCACCAGGTGCAGCTCGCCGTTGCGTTCGGCCAGCACCTTGCGTGTTACGGCCACGTCGCCGACGATCTGTGCGCGCAGCGATGCTGCGGTCAGGAGAAACAGGATCAGAATGCAGTATCTTTTCATCGCGTGGTTCGGTTTTATTTCTTGGAGTTGAACAGGTAGACGAACGAGACGCCGAGTTCCGTGGGAATCGGCAGGATCCGTTTGCGGTTCGTGTAGGAGGCGGCCTTCGGCCCGTTTACGGGTTCGGCATGGTAGCTCAGACGGGCCAGTCCGGCACCGGCCGAGAGCTCGATGTTCCAGTGGGGGCTGACGTAGAACTGGTAGCCGATGCTGATGCCTGCCCCGACGAACGACCCTTTATAATAATGTGTGGGCAGCCCGGTGAGGATGCGGTTGCCGATAAACGGAAGCTTGAATCCGCCGATCTCGAACTCGCCGCCGATGGCATGCACGCCGAAGTAGAGCTGCGTGTATTTTTCGGTGACCCAGTAGCGGTATTCGGGGCGGAGGAACCAGTGCTGAATCTTGTTGTCCGTGCCCAGAGTCCACGGGTTGTAGTTGGCCGTCATGCCGATGGTCGAATGCTTGCCGACGGCGATGTCGATCCCTATGTTCGGTGTCGTTGCAGCCCAATAAAGCAGGTTGGTTTTCACGGCAACCTGCTGTGCCGATGCCCCCAGCCAGCAGAATCCTGTCAGCAGCATCGTTGCAAAAAGTTTCTTCATCATATCTGTTTTGTGGAATAGTTCCCGTTGGTCAAAGCCCTGGATTCGGGAAGGGAATAACGTACGACACTCGCTCACCATCCTGTTCCTCAGCTTGTACGGGCGCAAAAATGGAGATAAAACGAGGGAAAATGGGTATCATGTGCGATACGGGTGTCCGAAACGGCCCGTATCATGTGCGAAAGGGGGCTGCAGCAGTGCGCAAAATGGCTCCTCTGAGAGACGGAATCTGTTTCGAGAGGGACCTCGGCCTGGAGTTTTTTTGAATTTCGCCCTGCCTTTTGGATCGTGTTTTTTGGAAAATTCAAAAAAAATCGCGATAATCGTAAATTAAATCGGAGTGAATGGTGTGTTGGGAAAAATTTTCAATATCTAATACCGAGAAAAGATGAAAGGTGCAGACAAGATGTTGTTGTGCACCGGACTGATCTCCACGGGATTCGTGGCGAATGCCGGTGCGGCGGAAAAAAATGCAAAGCCGAATATCATTTTCATCCTGTGCGACGACATGGGATACGGCGATCTGGGATGTTACGGGCAGAAGTACATCCAGACGCCCAACCTCGACCGCATGGCCCGCGAGGGGATGCTCTTCACGCAGGCCTATGCCGGAAGTCCGGTGAGTGCCCCCTCGCGGGCGTCGCTGATGACCGGGCAGCACTCGGGCCACGGGCATGTCCGCGGCAACCGCGAGTATTGGAGCGGCGAGGTGATGTACGGGCAGAACAGGGAGTATGCCGTCACGGGACAGGAGCCCTATGACCCCGACCACATCATCCTTCCGGAGATCATGAAGGGCAACGGCTACACGACCGGCATGTTCGGCAAGTGGGCCGGCGGTTACGAGGGTTCGGTCTCCACACCCGACAAGCGCGGCATCGACGAGTACTACGGCTACATCTGCCAGTTCCAGGCCCACCTCTATTATCCCAACTTCATGAACCGCTACAGCCGTTCGGCCGGCGATACGGAGGTTATCCGGATCGTTCTGGAGGAGAACATCAAATACCCGATGTACGGCGACGACTACCGCAAGCGCCCGCAGTACTCGGCCGACCTGATCCATCAGGAGGCCCTGGCGTGGCTCGACCGGCAGGACGGCAAGCAGCCCTTCTACGGCTTCTTCACCTATACGCTGCCGCACGCCGAGCTGGCGCAGCCCGACGACGAGATCCTGAAGCACTACGAGAAGCAGTTCTTCGTGGACAAGACGTGGGGCGGCAGCGAAGGATCGCGCTACAATCCCGTGGAGCACACCCATGCGCAGTTCGCGGGCATGATCACGCGCCTGGACGGCTATGTGGGCGAGATCCTTGCCAAGCTCAAGGAGAAGGGGCTCGACGAGAACACGATCGTGATCTTCAGCAGCGACAACGGCCCTCATGAGGAGGGCGGTGCCGATCCCGAGTTCTTCGGGCGCGACGGCAAGCTGCGCGGGCTCAAGCGCCAGTGCTACGAGGGCGGCATCCGCATTCCGTTCATCGTGCGGTGGCCCGGACACGTCGAGGCCGGTGCGGTGAACGACCACCAGCTGGCCTTCTACGATGTGATGCCGACCTTCTGCGAACTGATCGGAGACAAGCGCTTCCCCAAAAAGTACCTCAATTCGGAGGTCGAGGGCGACTGCTTCGACGGCATCTCCTTCGCTCCGACCCTGCTGGGTGACGACGAGCGGCAGCAGAAGCACGACTTCCTCTACTGGGAGTTCCACGAGACGGACCAGATCGGCGTCCGCATGGGTGACTGGAAACTGGTGGTCAAGCGGGGCGTACCCCATCTCTACGACCTGGCCACTGACCTGCACGAGGACCACGACGTGGCGGCCGAACATCCTGACGTGGTACGTGCGATGAAGGAGATCATCCGCCGGGAACACCGTCCGAACGACCTCTTCCCCGTGACGCTGCCCGATTTCGACTGATCGCATGGCAGGAACCGGGATCTTGCCCGGGTTTGAAACGAAAAGGCAGCCCTCCGACAATCGGAGGGCTGCCTTTTTCGTCAGGCGGACCGCTGTGCGGCTATTTGAGCCGCTTCAAGCCCCGGTCATCGGCCGTGGCTTCTCGGATCGAGAGGGCGAAACCTCCGCCGCAGGCCATCGTGACCGGAAGTTCCGAACGCGAGTCGATGCGGCCCGTGCGGATTTCGTAGGCTTCGGGGTTGGTCCGGTAGTCGGCGTCGGGGGCGTCGGCGTAGAGCGTGGCCACGTAGCTCTTCCCGGGATCGAGGAAGTCGAACCGAAGATCCACCGTGCGGCGGTTCTCGTCCGTTACGCCGCCGACGAACCAGTTGCCCGACCCTTTGGCCCTGCGGGCGATGACGATCACGTCGCCCGGCTCGGCTTCGAGGTAGCGGCTTTCGTCCCAGTCTACGGCTACCTCCTTGATGAAGCGGAAGGCATCCATGTACTTCTCGTAGTGCTCGGGAAGGTCGGCAGCCATCTGCAGCGGCGAGTAAAGCGTCACGTAGAGTGCCAGTTGGTTGGCCAGCGTCGCATTGACGTGCGAGTGGTTTTCGGGGTTGAGTTTCGAGACATCCATTGAGAAGATGCCGGGGGTATAGTCCATTGGACCGCCCTGCAGACGGGTGAAGGGCAGCAGCGTCACGTGTATGGGTTTCGTGCCGCCGAAGGCCTGGTATTCCGTGCCGCGGGCCGACTCGTTGCCGATCAGGTTGGGCCAGGTGCGGCACAGTCCCGTGGGACGCACCGCCTCGTGGGCATTGACCATGATGTGGTGTTTGGCGGCCAGCTTCACGGCGTGGAGGTAGTGGTTCACCATCCACTGCCCGTAGTGGTGTTCGCCGCGCGGCAGGATATCCCCCACGTAGCCGCTCTTCACGGCATTGTAACCGTAGCGGTTCATCAGCCCGTAGGCGGCCTCCAGATGACGTTCGTAGTTGCGTACCGACGACGAGGTTTCGTGGTGCATCATCAGCCGCACGCCCTTTTGGCGGGCATAGTCGTTCAGCGCCGCGATGTCGAAATCGGGGTAGGGTGTGACGAAATCGAAGACGTAGTCCTTCGTGTGGCCGAACCAGTCCTCCCAACCGACGTTCCACCCCTCGACGAGCACCTGGTCGAATCCGTGCTCGGCGGCAAAGTCGATGTAGCGTCTTACGTTGTCGTTGTTGGCCGCGTGGCGCCCGCTGGGCTTCGTGGCTGCGTAGTCCGTCACGCCGAGCTGCACGGAGGGAACGTCGCGCGTGTAGGCCCAGTCGCTCTTTCCGGTGATCATCTCCCACCAGACACCCACATACTTTACGGGCCGGATCCACGAGGTATCCTCGATGGCGCAGGGGTCGTTGAGGTTGAGGATCAGGCGGGAGGCGAGGATCTCACGGGCGTCGTCCGTCACCATGACCGTGCGCCACGGCGTGTGGCAGGGGGCCTGCATGTAGCCTTTCCAGCCCTGTGCGTCGGGGGTCAGGTGTGCGGTGAAGACCATCGTCTCGTCGTCGAGGTCGAGGTGCATGCACGGGTAGTCGATCAGGGCGGCTTCGTGGATGTTGATGTAGAGGCCGTCGTCGCTCTTCATCTGCAGGGCGGTCTGCACGCCCGTGGGCGAGAAGGGGGTCTGCGACGAGTTGGGCGTGATGGCCTGCTCCATGAGTGAGCGGATCTCGGAGAGACGCGACTCGGTGTAGTCGTACTCCTGGGTGTCGTAGTCCCCGGGGATCCAGAATGCCGTGTGGTCGCCCGTCATGGCAAACTGCGTCCGCTCCTCGCGGATGGTGAAGTAGGTGAGCTGCTTCTGCTCGGGAAACTCGTAGCGGAATCCGAGTCCTTCGTCGTAGAGGCGGAAGCGGATGGTCATCTCGCGGCCCGATTCCGCCTGGCGGAGCGTTACGGCCATCTCGTTATAGTGGTTGCGGATCGACGACTCCTCGCCCCAGACGGGCTGCCACCGTTCGTCGAACGAGGAGCGTTCGACGCCGGTCTGCTCGAAGCGGTCGTAGAGCGATACGGGGGCGCCGTAGCCGCCCTTTTTGATTTCGGTTCCGAACTCCAGCGCCGGTGCATCGCCGCGCAGCTCGAGCCCCATGGCGCTGGGCAGCACGGCGGCACGCCCCCTGAAGTCGAGGGCATAGGTCGGGGCGCCCGTTTCGGAGAGGCGGAAGGTGAGTTTCAGGTCGCCGTCGGGCGAGAGCAGGGTCTCCTGCGCCGAGGCTCCGGCCGCGGCAAACAGGGCGGCCAACAGCGGAAGTATTCTTTTCATCGGGATGGTTGCGGTTTATCGGTTCGACGGACGTTTGAATTCGACGACGAGTGCCTGACGGGCTCCGACGACGGTGTTGTCGTCCACCGTGGCGGCCTCGTCCGTGAGGACGTTGCGCCCGTCGTGCAGCCCTTCGGCGATCTCGGCATAGTGCGACCAGGGCACCTGCTTTTTCCCGCGTGAGTTGTTGATGAAGACGAACACCGCGTCGGTATCGTCATAGCGGAAGTAGGCGTAGGTGTTGTCGCGCGAGAGGAAGTGCATCGTGCGGCCGTTGTGGATCACGGATTTGCCCCTGCGCCACTGGAAGAGCCGCTGCGTGTAGTCGAAGAGCTCCTTTTCGAGCCCCGTGCGCCCTTCGGCCGTGAAGAGATTCTTCGCATCGCCGGTCCAGCCGCCCGGGAAATCGACGCGCAGTCCGCCGTGTCCCTGCGAGAGGTCCTTCGAGGTGAACATCATCTCGTCGCCGGCGAAGATCTGCGGGATGCCGCGCATGGTGGCGAGCATCGTCATGACGAGTTTCAGCCGCTCGGGGTTCTTGCGCACCACGTCGCCGATGCGGTCCGTGTCGTGGTTGCCGGCGAAGATCATCATTTTCGAGAGGTCGTGGTAGACGAAGTCGTGCGAGAGGCAGTCGTAGATGCGGGTCATGCCTTCGCCCCAGCGGAGCGAGTCGGTCGGCACCGCGCGGCAGATGGCCTCCTGCAGCGGAAAGTCCATGATCGAGGGGAGGTGCGAGTCGAATCCGTCCTTGTTCGCGTTGCCTGACTGCCAGTAGGCCAGCTGCGGGATCGACGATGTCCAGCACTCGCCCACGATGTTCAGCGCCGGGTACTCGCGGCGTACCGAGGCGCACCACTCGCTCATTGGACCCTTCTCGTTGTAGGGGTAGGTATCGACGCGGAATCCGTCCAGGTCGGCGTATTCGGTCCACCAGACGGCCCACTGCTGGAAGTAGCGCAGCACATAGGGGTTGTCGAGGTTCATGTCGGGCATCGAGGGGACGAACCATCCGCTCTCCTGCAGGTTGAGGTCGTATTTTGAGGCATTGGGATCCATGTTCGTCGAGAAGCAGACGTTCGTGCCCGTGTACTCGGGGAACTGGTGGATCCAGTCCTCGAAGGGCAGGTCGCGCATCCACCAGTGGGCCGTGCCGCAGTGGTTGGTCACCACGTCCATGATCACCTTCAGCCCCTTTTCATGGGCCTCGGCAACCAGGTTGCGGTACTCCTCGTTCGATCCGAAGCGGGGGTCGATGCGGTAGTAGTCGGCGCAGGCGTAGCCGTGGTACGACCCTTCGGGCTCGTCGTCGAGCAGCAGGGGCGTGGGCCAGATGACCGTTGCCCCGAGGTCGGCAATGTAGTCCAGGTGGTCGCGGATACCCTGGATATCGCCGCCGTGGCGGCCGAAGAAGGCTTCGCGGTCGGCCTTCTCCTGCGTGTCAGGGGTGGAGTCGTTGTCGGGATTGCCGTTGGCGAAGCGGTCGGGCATGAGGAGGTAGATCATGTCCGAGGTCGTGAAGCTCCGGCGCTGTGCCGAACCTTCGCGGCGTGCCGCGATTTCGTAGGGCATCTTGAACTCCCGCCCCTCCTTCGAGAAGACGAGGTAGTAGGTGCCCGGTGCGGCCGCGGCATCGATGGCGACATCGACGAAGAGGTAGTTGGGGCTGTCGGCCTTGTGGGTCGCCGTGACCTTCACGCCCCGTCCCCCTTCGATGCGGACTCCGTAGTCGGAGATCCGTTCTCCGGCGACAAGCAGCTGCAGGGGCGTCTGCATCTGCGTCCACCACGAGAGGGGTTCGATCCGTGCGACCTCACCCGATGCGTCGGCTATCGAGGCGGGGTCGAATGCCGGTTGTGCTGCACAGGAGAGCATGCCGGCTGCTGCAAGTGTCATCAAAATTCGGTTCAAGGTATTGTTTGTTTGGTAAAGTTAATATGAAAGTCGGTTCGTGCGTTCGTTCGGCGGCCGGTTTTCGGCCGGATCACTCCTTTTCGGGCGTGAGCACCAGCCATCCCCATGCGGGAAGTACGGCCCGGCTGCCTGCGCTGAGGATCTGTCCGGTGAAGAATTCGCGGAGCGGACCTTCGGTCGGCAGCCCGACCTCCTGCTCTGCAGCCGTGAGGTTGGCGATGACGGTCACCGCGTCGCTCCCGGTGCCGCGCGTGAAGCCGAATACGCCGTCGGGCAGGCTCCCTTCGGCCGGATAGCGTGCTTCGGCACCCCGTTCGCCGGAGGCCAGTGCCGGGTGTTCGTGGCGCAGGCGGGCCAGCGCCGCGTAGAACTCCCCGAATTCGTTTTCGCACCATTGCGGCACGGGGTCTTTCTCGAAGAAGGCGAAGCGGTGGTCGTAGCCGATTTCCTGCCCGGTGTAGATGAGCGGCATGCCCTTGGGCAGGGTGAAGGTGAGCAGGGCCATGACGCGCGCGGCATCGCCCATGCGTTCGAACTCGCTCCCGGCCCACGAGTTCTCGTCGTGGTTCGAGGTGAACATCAGCCGGAACGCTTCGCGCGGGGTGTTTGCCGCATCCTTTTTCAGGTACTCCTTCAGCTCTGCGACACCCCGCTTGCCCCGGGCGATGTCGTTCATCAGGTGGTGCAGTTCCCAGGAGTAGGAGGCGTCGAAGGCCCCCTCGTGCAGTGCGGGATCCTCGCCCTCGGCCAGCAGGAAGATCTGCGGGTAGTCACGCCGCAGCGCAGGCAGCGTTGTGCGCCAGAAGTCTATGGGCACCTCGCAGGCCATGTCGCAGCGGAATCCGTCTATGCCGCGCTCGAGCCAGAAGCGCATGGCGCGTTCCATCTCCTGCCGCATGTCGGCATTGTCGTAGTTGAGTTTGGCGATGTCGGTCCAGTCGTACTGCACGATGGTGCGGCCCAGCGAGTCGCGGACGTACCAGTCGGCGGGCCGCTCGGTGATCCACCGTGCATCGGGCGAGGTGTGGTTGGCCACCCAGTCGAGGATGACGCGCAGCCCCAGCCTGTGGGCTTCGGCGACGAAGCGGTCGAACTCGTCCAGAGTCCCGAATTCGGGATTTACGGCACAGTAGTCCGAGATGGCGTAGTAGGAGCCGAGAGTTCCCTTGCGCTCCTTGACGCCGATCGGGTGGATCGGCATGAGCCAGATGATGTCTGCGCCCATTCTTTTGAGACGGGGCAGCTCCCGGGCCGCCGCCGCGAAAGTCCCCTCGGGGGTGTATTGCCGCACGTTCATTTCGTAGACGACGGCGTTGTAGCTCCATTCGGGATGGGCGGCCGTTTCGGCCGGCGGTGTCGTCGTGCAGGCCGCACAGAGGGCTGCAAGCAGGATTGAAAGCAATCGTTTCATCGTTCGGAGCATATCAGAGGGTGAAGACGACCGAGGAGTAGCCGCCCAGTGTGAGCAGTGCCTCGCCGTCGTTTTTCTTCAGTGTCACCGTTCCCGAGACGCCTACGGCCTTGCCGAGTGCATCGGTGAGGGTCAGCGTCTGTGCCTTGTCCGAGAAGTTGTGGGCCACGAGCATCCGCTGTCCGTCCTTTTCGCGGTACCAGACGGCTACGGCCTCCTGTGCGGCATTCCCGTCGTTATAGACCGGGTGACGGGTCATCTCGCCTTCGGCCAGTGCCGGGTAGGTGTTTCTCAACCGGGCGAAGGTGCGGTAGAGGTTCAGCAGCGATCCTTCGTCCTCGTCCTGCGCCTCCACGGAGATCGCTGCGGTCAGCATCGACTTGTCGATCTTGCCCGAGAGTGCTCCCGAGGCGAGCTCCTTCGCGGCTTTGTCCCACAGGATCGGGGTGCGGACGTATTCGTCGCCGTTCTGCTTCGACCCCCAGTATCCGAGCTCCTCGCCCTGATAGATGTAGGGGGCGCCCTGCGCCGTGAGCAGCACGGCGGCAGCCACGCGCAGCCGTCCCTCCACGCGGCCCAGTGCCGTGGCCGTGCGGTCTTCGTCGTGGTTCGAGAGTTTCGTGGCCTCGATGTAGTCGGAACGGTACTGCCTGTAGGCGGGCTGGTATGCAAGGATGTCCTTGACGAAGTAACGCCCGATGCCGTTTTGCAGGGCCCAGGAGAGCTTGTACCAGAACGAGAACTCGAACAGGGCCGGCAGTCCCTTGTAGTAGGGAGCGGCGTTGGCGCCGTCGTCGAGCATCTCTCCCACCATGTAGAAGTCGCCCTGTCCGCCGTTGGCGTGGTAGGAGTCGTTCATGCGGTCGTAGAACTTCTTGAGGAAGGTGGGGTTCTCGTCGTTGTAGGCATTGTGGTAGATGTGCTTCACGGCGTCGAGACGGAATCCGTCGATGCCCATGGCCACCCATTTGTCGGCCGCTTCGGTCACGGCCTTGAATGCGGCCGACTGCTCGGCCTCGGCTGCCTTGCCGTAGTTGAGGTCCGCAAAGGCGGCGGTCCAGAAGTGCGAGTGATAGAGTGTCGGCATTGCGAACTGGATGTTGGCCGCCGAACTGCTCGACGTGAGCGTGAAGGGTTTGCCCATCTCGAGGATCGTCCGGTTGTCCGGAGCTCCGAATTTGGTTCCTGCGGCCCACGAGGTGGCCGAGGTGCGGATCAGAAAGCCCCAGTCCGACGCGAAGTCGAGCGTCAGGTGGTAGTGCGTGTCGTCGGTGGTGTGGAAACGCGCCATCTGCGCATCGCCGTAATAGAGGTATTTGCCGCCGGCCGAGGTGTCGGTGTTCTCCTCGTCAGGGGCGTCGGTCGTCTCGGTGACCGTGACGGTCGGCGCTGCGGCGTTCGTCCAGTCGAGTTCGAAACGGAAGCGTCCCGCAGCCCCCGCATCGCTGTCTGTCGAGAACCATTGCCCCGCATCGTAGCCTGCGGCACCCTCCGTGGCGATCTGGTCGATCTTCCCGGCCGCAATGTCTGACTGCGGGTCCTTCGAGAAGATGTAGTAGCTGCGGAAGGGGCTCTCCGTCGAGGAGACGGCCTCCCGGAACCAGGGATGGTCCTTGGCCGTGTGGTTGAGCACATAGTCCAGATAGATCTTCATGCCGCGGGCATGTGCGGCGTCGATCAGCGCCTTCAGGTCGGCTTCGGTGCCGAAGGTGGGATTGACCGCCTCGTAGTCGAGCACGTCGTAGCCGTGGTACGAGGCCGAGGGGTGGATCGGCGAGAGCCAGATGGCCGAGACACCCAGTGCGTCGAGGTAGTCGAGCCGTCCGGTGAGTCCCTTCAGGTCGCCTTTCGTGTCTCCGTCTCCGTCGGCGAAACTGTAGACGAGCGCCTGGTAGGAGATGTCGGCGCGCTTGACGTTATCCCAGGCATCGGGTTCGGCCACGACCTCTTCGCTGCCGGCCGGCGTGTCGCCCGCCTGTTTTACGGAAATCGCCACCGGTTCGCATCCCGGGGCCGAGACGGTCAGCGTTGTCGTGCGTTCGGCGCCGTCGTTGGCCGTTGCCAGGATGTGGAACGACGTGGAGGTCCGGCCCGAAGTTCGTTCGGGGGTACACCATTCGGCCCCGTCGCTTGGGGTCAGCGTCCACGAACCGGCGTCGGTGCGCAGGTCGATCAGCTGGCTTCCGCCTTCGGTCCCGAACTCGATCTTGTCGGGTGTCACGGTGAGCAGCGCGCCTCCGTTGCCGGAGGTCTTGTCCTCGCTGCACGAGAATGCCGTTGCCAGGAGAAGCGGCAGCAGCAGGTAGAGCAGTTTTTTCATCATCGTTAATCGGTTCTTGTTTCTCTATTCGGGGCCTGCGGTCCGGTCGGGGACCGCAGGCCAGAAACGGAGCGGAGGTGCTCCTCCGCTCCGTGGATGCGTCCTATTGTACGTCGGCCGGGGTCTTGCCCGGGCTCATGACGTAGATCGTGCTGTTGGCCAGATCGAAGTAGATGTCGTAGGTGCCGTCGAGCTGGACCTTCATGTTCTGCGATCCGCCGCTGGTGACCACCGCGACGGCCGTGTTGATGTCGATCGCACCGCCCGAGGCCGTACCGTAGTTCTTCGAGTCGTCCCACTCGTTGTTGAAGCGGATCTTGAATTCGTCGGTGGTCGTTAGCGCAACGCCCTTGCGGACGAGGTAACCCTCCTGTTCGCTCATCGACAGGTCTCCCAGATCACCCCAGCCGGAGATGGTGCCGATCAGGCCCCACGTCTCGGCGACGTATTCGGGTTTGACCCCTGCGGCCATGACGTAGGCGCGTCCGGCTTCGGGCAGCAGCCAGTAGTCGTAGGTGCCGGCTTCGGCGATGACGGCGTTCACCTTGTTGGCCGATACGGCGAAGGCCGAGCCGACCGTGCAGGTGTACATTCCGTCTCCGCCTGCCAGCGAGGCGTCGGCACCGAGCCACTGCGACTCGTCGCCGCTTTTGAAGAGGAACTGCGAGTTGGCGGCAACCTCCACTCCGGCGGCCTTGTAGGCGACGATGTTCGAGCTGGCGCTCTCCATCGGGGTCGGGCCCCAGTCGGGAGTGGCGACGGTCTGTCCGTGGATGTACCAGTCGGCCGTCTCGGGGTCGGGCTCCTCTTCGCCTCCGCTTTGCCCGTAATCGTCGGCGTTGAGCTCGTAGGTCATCGCCGCCGAGTTGTTCAGATTGACGTAGATGCGGTAGTTTCCGGCCGGAACCTGGATGTTGTCGCTGCCGTCGAGCATGCCTTCGGTCGAGGAGCCGAACGAGGTGTCCCAGGCTCCGTCGGCGCGGAACTTGATCGCACCGGACACCAGTTCGACATCGGCCCAGAAGCGCTGCGTCTTCGTGTCGAACTCCATCACGACGTCATTGTCCCAGCTGCCGACGCCGTCGCCCACGATTCCCAGCTGGTCGAACGACAGCTCCTTGGTGAGCGTCAGCGATTCGCGGTTGAAGGCGAAGCGGTAGAAGCGCTTCGAGTAGGCGGTGATGTTGCCCGAGCTGCCGGCCGAGATCAGCTTGATGGAGGCCGCTTCGGCTTCGGGGGCTTCTGCTTCGCCGTCGGTACCCCAGTTGCAGGAGTCGTCCCAGCCTCCTATGCCCGTCAGCTTGAATCCGTTGGCTGCTTTCTCGCCGAAGTCGATCACGCCTTCGTAGTTGATCTCGTCGTCCGAGAAGCTGAACAGGAACTGCGAATTCGAGTGGTTCCATCCGCAGTAGTCGCCGATCACCCAGACGGTCGGGTAGACCCGTTCGGCCTTGGTGACGGTCATGGTGACGGCAACGGGGGCCGAGTAGAACTTCTCGAAATCGGTGCCGATCGTGGCGCTGATGTAGAAGTTCACCTGGGTGGGGGTATCCGGTTCAACGCCTGCGTCATAGACGAGTTTGGTGTTGATGCTTTCGTAGGGTTGTTCGGTGGAGGTATCCGTGAGGTCCGCGAACAGAACTACGGGGTCGCCCTCGCCGCAGGAGGCCTCGAGCGAGTAGTTGATCTGTGTGGAGACGCCGAAATCGGCGGCATCCCACGTGAAAACCTGGGTTTCGCCCATGTTCTCGGAGGTGATGACGATCTCCTCGGGCAGGTTGTGGAGCACGGGAGCCACCACATCCTCCGGGGCGTAGGTGTGCATTTCGTCGAGATCCTGGCAGGCGGCGAAGAGTCCCGTGGTGGCCGCCAGCATCATCGCATATCTCTTGATTTTCATGGTTCTTGAGGGTTTTTAATTATTCTTCGGTGGAGGTGCCGGCTCCGTATCCGGGGTTCTGGTGCAACTCGGGGTTGGAGGCCAGCTCGGATGCCGGGATGGCGAAGATCTTCATGTGGTCGTCGAATCCCTGACCGCTGAAGGAGCCTCCCTTGTAGGTCCACAGGAACGACGAGGAGGTGAACTTGCCGTAGCGGATCAGGTCCGTGCGGCGGTGACCCTCCCACATCAGCTCGCGGGCGCGCTCCTCGATCAGCCACTCCTGCGTGATCGACGTCGGTGCGGTTACGCCGGCACGTGCAGCAAGCTCCTGGACCTTGGGCAGCGCCGTGTTGGCCTGTCCGAGGTTCATGCAGGCCTCGGCATAGATCAGGTAGATCTCGCCCAGACGGATCATCGGGAAGTCGATGTCGCTGTAGGCCTTCGAAGCGGCCGTCTCGAGGTATGAATCCTGATCCATGTTGTGGGGTATGTTGTTGAACTTCAGGCAGCTCCAGCCATTGAGGAAGACGTAGAGCGCTCCGTCCATCGACTCCGAACGGCCCTTGATGTAGAACATCCTGCCGCGTTTGTCGTTCACGTCGTAGGTACCGGCCGAGTAGTCGGCGTTGCGGACGTTGAAATACTTTTCGACATACTCATAGGGCACGCGGATACCGCCCCATCCGTTGTTCACGCCGTTGATCATCTGGGTCGAGGAGACGTCGGTGGCTGCAATGGCGGCCAGCGTCAGGTAGCTCGTGCCGCCGTAGGACTGCGTTTGCTCGGCGTCGTAGGAGATGCCGAAGAGAACCTCGTTCAGGGCCTCGGGATTCTCGCCGTTGTCACCGCGGAACAGGTCGGCATATTCCGGGCAGAGCGAGTAGCCCATCGTGAAGATATCCTCGCAGGCATCCTTGGCCTCCTGCCACATGGGTGTTCCGGTGTAGACCTCGGCGTTGAGGTACATGCGGGCCAGCAGACCCAGCACGGCTCCCTTGTCGGCACGCGGGTAGTTCGAGCGGGCGGCCGGCATCGGGCTGTCGTCGGCCGCCAGGGCTGTCAGCTCCGAGATACAGTAGTCGAAGACATCCTTGCGCGAAGCCTGCTTGGGGTTCACGCCGCCGCCGAAGGGCGAGTTCTCGGTGGTGAAGGGCACGTCGCCGAAAACGTCGAGAGCCATCCAGTAGAAGTAGGCGCGCAGGAAGCGGGCTTCGGCGCGGAACCCCTGGATCTTGGTGGCCAGTTCGCTGCTCACACCGCGGTCGGAGAGGCGGTCCGAAGCGGTCTGGCGCAGGTATTCGTTGGTGTAGGCAATGCCCTGCAGCGTGCGGACGTAGACGGCATAGGTGGCGTCGTTGTCGGCATCGGACCACGTGTTGGTGTTCATGGCGCGCACCCAGGCGTCGTTCTCCCAGGCGCACTTGCAGGCGTCGGAGGTCACCTCCTGCACGGTCCAGAAGGCGCGGACCAGCTCCGAGGCGCCGGCATCGCTGACCTGCAGGTCGGTGGTTTCGTTCGAGACGAAGTTGAAGTAGAGTTTCGTCAGTCCGGCGATGTAGCCGCTCTCATCGGCGCCGTAGACCGTTTCCGAGGTCGAGTCGGAGGGGTTGAGCGGCAGGGTGTCGAGGTCTCCGATACAGGCGGTGAAGAGCATCGAGGCCCCTGCGGCGATCCAGGCTATGTGTTTCATGTTTCGTTTCATGGTTCTCTTTCGGTTTTAGAAATTGACGTTCAGACGCAGCGAGTAGGTGCGCGGGCGGGGCCAGATCGAGCCGTCGATGCCGTTCACGCCCGGAATTTCGGGATCCACACCGCTGTAGTCCGTGATGACGAAGACGTTCTGCACGCCGAAGGCCACGCGGATCGAGCCCTTCCAGCTGCCCACCTTGTCGAAGGTGTAGCCGAGGTTGATGTCGTCCATGCGGAAGAACGAGGCGTCCTCGAGGAAGTAGTCCGAATACCACTGTTCGCCGCTGTTGGCCTTCGTGAAGCCGGTCTTCTTGACGAGCTTGGCGAAGTTGGGCAGGTTGCCGGCGTTCAGGTCGAGGTTCGAGGTCGAGTTGGCCGATGCGAAGTCGTTGAAGACCCAGTTGCCTACCGAGCCGTGGCCGTTGAAGCCGAAGTCCCAGTTGCGGTAGGAGAGTTTGACGCTCACGCCGTAGAAGAAGTCGGGATTGGGGCTCTTGTCGGTCATGTAGCGGTCGGCCTGCGTGATCTTGCCGTCCTTGTCACGGTCTACCAGGGCGTTCTGGATCGGGTTGCCGTTCTGGTCGTAAACCTGCTGGAAGCAGTAGAACGTATAGGGGGAGTACCCGACCATGTGGCGCTGGAGCAGGTTACCCGTACCCTTCGAGATGCCGCCCGTCTGGATGCTGTAGTCGGGATCGTCCGTGTTGTTGAGTTTCGTGAATTCGGTGTGCTGGAACGTGCCGTTCAGTCCGATCATGAGGTTCCAGTCCTCGGTCTGTACGGGGATGACGTTGAGGTTGAACTCCACGCCGCGGTTCTCCATCGAGCCGATGTTCGTCAGCACGGTGTTGCCGAAGTTCGAACCCATCGGGGTGATGACGTTGTTGAGCAGGTCGTCGGTCTGGCGCAGGTACCAGTCCACGCTGCCGTTGATGCGCCCGTCGAGGAAACCGAAGTCGAGGCCGACGTTGTAGGTGGTCGTAGTCTCCCATTTGATGTCGGGGTCGTAGGCGGCCGGGGTGAGGTAGAACATGTAGCCGGCGCTGCCCATGTTGTACTGTTTGTAGACATCGGTGGACATCGAGTAGCGGGCCAGGTAGGGATAGTTCTGGAAGATCTCCTGCTGTCCGGTCTGTCCGGCGCCCAGACGCAGTTTGAGCGACGAGACGGCGCGCACGTCCTTGAGGAACTCCTCCTGGGCGATGTTCCAGGCGAAGGCGGCCGACGGGAAGAGGCCCCAGCGCGTATCCTTCGAGAAGCGCGACGAGGCGTCGTCACGCAGCGTGAAGGTGAACAGGTATTTCGAGGCGATCGAGTAGTTGATGCGGCCGTAGAACGACAGCAGGTAGCTCTCCTGGCGGTTGAACGGATAGCGCGAATCCTCGCCCTTCTGCTCGTGGGTCTCGTTGAAGTAGGTCACCGTGTGGTCCGAGCTGTAGAAGTGCTGCCACGAGTAGCCGGCCATCACGTCGAGGTGGTGGATGCCCCACTCCTTGTTGAAATTGGCGTAGAACTCGAGCAGCTGGTTGCGGCGGAAGTTCGTCGTCCACGAGTACTGGCCCCAGCCGCGGGCTTCGGTGTCGGTGTAGGCCTGGAACGATCCGGGGTTCACTCCGTCGTAGGTCTTCGCCGAGGAGATGTCCATACCGAGGTTGAGGTTGAAGCGCAGGGCCTCGAAGCCGTGTACCTTGTAGTCGATCTGCGCGTTGCCGATGAAACGTTTGGCGCGCGCCGTGTTGTCGCGGTCGTAGAGCTGCGAGAGAGGTCCGGCACCCAGCAGCGTGTTGGGGGTGAACTCATCGCCGCGGCCCGAACCGTAGTTCCAGAATCCGTTGGTGGTCGTGTAGTCGATCGAACCGTCCTCGTTGCGCCAGTAGGGATCGATCGTGGGGTTGAAGAAGGCTGCCGAGCCGACCACCCCGCTCGAGGCGTAGCGCTGCGAGGTGACCACACCCTTCGCATTCATATTGACCGTCAGGTGCTTGTCGAAGAAGTTGGGCGAGAGGCTCAGATCGAGGGTCCCGCGTTCGTATTTCGAGGTTTCGAGCGTGCCCTGCTGGTTGGTGTAGCCCACCGAGGCGCGGTAGGGCATGCGGTCGTTGATGTTGCCCGTCAGGCTGACGTTGTGGTCGTGCGAGATGGCCGTCCGGAAGATGAGTTCCTGCCAGTCGGTGTTCTTGTCGCCCATCATGGCGTGCACCTTGTCGCCGGTGGCGGTTCCCGCGGGGAAGACGCGGTCCACATAGCTGCGGAACTCTCCGGGGGTCATCACGGGCAGCTCGTCGGAGTTGGTCTGTACGCTCACGCTGCCGCTGTACGACACGCGCGGGGTGTTGCCCTTGCCCTTCTTGGTCGTGATCATGATTACGCCGTTCGAGGCGCGTGAACCGTAGATCGCTGCCGCCGAGGCATCCTTGAGCACGGTGAACGACTCGATGTCGTTGGGATTGATCGTCTCGAGCGGGTTGGCCATGCCCGTGCCGCCGTCCGAGGCGATGGGCACGCCGTCGATCACGATCAGCGGATCGTTCGAGGCATTGAGCGATGCGGCGCCGCGGATGCGGATCGTCGAACTCGAACCGGGACCTCCGTCACCGGGGATGATGTGTACGCCCGGCACCTTGCCCTTGAGCATGTCCTGGGCCGATACGACGGCTCCGCGGTTGAACTCCTCGGCCTTGACGGCTACGACCGATCCGGTCATGTCGTTCTTCTTGACCGTACCGTAGCCGATGACCACCACGTCGTCGATGCCCATGGCATCCTCTTCGAGCGTGAGTCGGGCGAGCAGCGACGACGAGGCTACCAGCTCGACGGTCTTGTAGCCGACGTAGCTGACCTCGATCACCGATTCGGGCGAGGCCACACGGATGGCATAGTCGCCGTCGATTCCGGTCGAGACGCCGTTGGTCGTACCCTTCTCGACCACGGTCGCTCCCAGAATCGGCATTCCCGTTTTGTCTACAACTACGCCTTGTGCCTCATAGCCAGCGTTTTGCGCCAGCGTAAGGGGGGGGGGTAATCAGGCCGGTCAGCAAGATTCCCACACACATAGTCAAAAATTTTTTCATAGGAATTTTGGTTGGTTGATAAATTGGTTTCTTTCGGGTTCGGTTTATCGGGCCGCCTCCTCATGGACGAAGCCCACGGAGAGGGCAGCAAGCAGCATGAACAGGCCGGCCAGGGCCAGCATCCACACGGCATTGCTGGCAAAGCAGTATTTGACGATGGCGCCTCCGGTCAGTCCGATGACGATCTGCGGGATGGTGATCGTGAAGTTGAAGATACCCATGTAGACCCCCATGTGTCGGGGTTCGACGGCCCGCGAGAGGATGGCATAGGGCATGGCGAGGATTCCGGCCCAGGCGATGCCGATGCCGACCATCGGGATCATCAGCGCATACTGGTTGTGCAGCAGGCAGAGCCCGGCGAAACCTGCGGCGCCCAGCAGCAGGCAGGCGGCGTAGACGGGCCTGTTGCCCCAGCGTGCGGCGATGCGTCCCAGAAAGAGGGCGGCGATGCAGGCCGGAATGGGGTAGGTGCCGTTCAGCACGCCGACCCAGGTCTGCGTGGCTCCCGCCGAGAGGATCTCGCCCGTTGCATGGTCGGTGACAACCCCCGTGATGGCGGGCTTGAGGTAGGTCCACATGAGGAAAAGGGCGGCCCACGAGAAGAACTGCGTGACCCCCAGCCGGACCATGGCCTGCGGGATGTTGCGCATCAGGGTCATGAACCCCGGGCGCGGACCTTCCGGCTCGGGCTTCAGGTCGTTGTAGCGGGCGAACTCCTCGGGCGGGTACTCCCTGGTTTTGAACGAGGTGACCAGAACGGTCAGCAGCAGGATGGCGCCTCCTATATAATAGGAATAGGCGATGTGTTCGGGAACGCTTCCCGGCTCGGCTTCGTCCGAGACGCCCAGTTGCGTCATGATCAGCGGCAGGATGGCTCCGATGACCGCACCGAGGTTGATCAGGAAGGTCTGTACCACATAGCCCTAGGTTTTCTGCCGGTCGTCGAGCATGTCGGCTACCAGGGCCCGGAAGGGTTGCATCGTGACATTGAACGAGAGATCCATGAAGAGCAGGATGAAGGCTCCCATGGCCAGAGGGGCGAAAGCCAGCAGCCGCGGGCAGTTGGGCATGAGGGCCAACGCCAGCGCCGAGACGATCGAACCCCCCAGGATGTAGGGAATGCGGCGGCCCAGACGGGTCCACGTTCCGTCGGAGAAGAGCCCGATGATCGGCTGGATGATCATGCCGGCCAGCGGTGCCGCGAGCCAGAAATAGCTCAGGTGGCTTACATCGGCACCCAGCGATTCGAAAATGCTCGACGTATTGGAGTTCTGGAGCGAATATCCGATCTGTACGCCGAGAAATCCGAAGCTGAGGTTCCAAATCTGCCAAAAGGAGAGTTTGGGCTTGTTCATTCGGTTGCAGGTTGTGTTTTAGGTCATACAAATTTTAATAAAAAATCCCGATTTTGAACCCTCCGGGCGACGAACGGGGGAATGGAGGCGACGAATGGCAGGATTTTTCCGATGAGCGGTCGGGCGGCGGATTTGGTCGTTTCGCCGAAAATCACTACCTTTATTCTAACCTAAGCAAATACCCCGAACCGAAGAACTGATCACCATGCGGTCGTCCAAAGTCTCCGTAATCATCCACCTGTTTGCGGCCCTTCATGCCGTTGTCGCCCTGCTGTGCCGGACCGCGGGGGTGAACGACGAACTGGTGCTTACGCTGCTGACCATTGCGTTGATCGTGTTGATCTGTCTGCGGCGGGGACTGAACGTCGAGTTTACGGCCGCGAGCGTCATCGTGGTCAATGTGATCGGTTACCTGCTCGGTACGGGGGGCGCCGCGTTGATCGAGCGGGTCGTCCGCTCGCCGCTCGCCGTGCATGCCGTATCGACCTTCCTCACGACCGAGATTCTCGGCTGGGGCATAGTCTGGTTCACCAAATTCTTCCGGCGCGGCGACGATGCTGCGCGGCCGGCGACGTGGACACCCCGCATCGGGCTGGTGTTGCTGGCCGTGGGGGTGATCTTCGCCCTCCGACTGGCTTATGTAGAACTCTTTGCCACGCCCTCGTTCTCGGTCGAGCGCTTCTACCAGATGGCCGACCTGCTGGTGTCTAACTCCGTGGCGCTGATCTTTCTGCTGGGAGTCAATGTGATCTACGTGCGCCACATGCGGCGGCACTCGGATCAGAAGAATGTCGTCAAGGCGTTGTCTCTCACTTTGTTCGTCTTCGTGACGACGGTTTGTGCGACGTTGATTGCCGGGTTGCACCTGCCCTTCGGCTTCGATGCGGCATTCTCCTGGCGCGAGTTCCTCCAACTGTCGATCATCACGCTGCTCTTCGAGGCGACGCTCTATTCGGTCGTCTTCATGGTCGATTATGCGCTGGTTGCCCGCTCCGTACTGCGGACCGAGCGGGGGCGGACCCATCAGGCGCAGTTCCTCTACATGAAACTCAAGCAGCAGGTCAATCCCCATTTCCTGTTCAACTCGCTCAATATACTCGACTGTCTGGTCTGCGAACAACGCACCGAACAGGCGAGCGCCTACATCCACAAGCTGGCGGGGATCTACCGTTACATGCTTCAGAACGAGGCCGAGCCGCTTGTACGGCTCAAGGAGGAGCTGGATTTTGTCGGGATGTATGTCGATTTGCTGCAGGTGCGTTTCGCCGACGGTTTTACCGTCCGGCAGGAGATCGACGAGCGGGCTCTGACGCGCAACGTCGTCCCCTGCTCGATCCAGCTGCTCATCGAGAACGCCATCAAACACAATGCGGTGGATACCTCCTCTCCGCTCGAGATCCGCATTGCGGTTACGGCCGACTCGGTGACCGTGACGAACAACCTTCGCCCGAAGCTCTCCGCGCCGGCTTCGTCCACGCACGTGGGACTGAACTACATCCGGCAGCAGTACCTCGATCTGGCCGACCGGCCGATCGGAATCTGCCACACGGAGACCGAATACCGTGTCACCTTACCTTTGTTATGATACCGCTATTATGAGAGTATTGATTGTTGAGGACGAGATCATGGCCCGGCAGAGCCTGGCCCGCGCGCTCACGCAGCATTTCCCCGACCTGCATATCGTAGGGACGACCGGATCGGTACGCGAGACCGTCGGCTGGCTGCGGACTCCGGGGAATGTCGCCGACGTGATTTTCATGGATGTGGAGCTCTCGGACGGCGACTGTTTCGAGATCTTCCGGCAGATCGACGTGACGGCCCGGGTCATCATGACAACGGCCTACGACAGCTATGCCGTGCGGGCTTTCGAGGTGAACAGCATCGACTACCTGCTCAAGCCGATCGATCCCGCAGCACTCCGGCGGGCCGTGGAGCGCTGCCGGGCAGGAGGCGCGGCGACCGATACGGCGCGGCTGCTCGAGGCGGTCGCGCCGCCCCGCGGGCGCAAGCAGCGTTACGTGGTGCGTTTCAACGACCGGATCGTGCCGGTGAAGACTGCCGATATCGCCTATTTCTATTCCGAGGAGAAGAACACCTATCTGGTGACGGTGGACAACAACCGTTACGTGATGGATCTCTCGCTGGACATCCTTTCCGAGGAGCTGGACGAGCGGAACTTCTTCCGCATCTCGCGCAACTGCATCGTCTCGATGCAGGCGATCGCCAGCGTGGTCAAGTATCTCGGCAACCGGCTGAAGATCATCGCCCGGCCCCATCCCGATTTCGAGATGGTCGTGAGCCGGTCGCGTGTGGACGACTTCCTCCGCTGGCTCGAAGGCGAGGAGTGAGCGTATGTCCGTAAGGTCTCCGTACTGAAAGCGCCACGGTCCGGGTTCCCGGACCGTGGCGCTTTCGTTTGGTTTGTTCTGCCGGGCTGGCTCAGCGACGCCGGCTCATGGCGATCATGTCGCGCATCGTGGTGTTGAAGTCCTCCTCGGCGAGCAGCCGCTCCAGGGTCAGGTGCATGCGGTAGCGCCAATAGTAGCGCGGGATGGCCGGGACGTTGATGCGCTCCCGGTCGGGCATCTGCAGGCGCAGCCCTCCGTCCATCGACAGCCAGTCCTGCAGGGGCAGGATCGTGAACATCGCCGGCGACGAGAGGTGCATGCCGATGATGCGGCGGCAGATCCACGGTTCGCAGAACCACGGCGTGTCGCCCTCGCCGTGCAGCACCTCGTGGTAGAAACGGTCCGTGACGCTGCGGTCCTCCTCCCACCAGGCCCGCAGCGGGTTCATGTCGTGGGTCGAGGTGGTGCAGACGCTCAGGTAGGGGTAGTGCGCCGGATCGGCGAACGTCTCGGAGAGTGATTTGGGCATGCGCTGGATCTCGAGCGAGAGGATCTTCAGCGCCCGCATCGTCTCGGGAACGCAGTCGGGGATCATGCCGAGGTCCTCGCCGCAGGCGAGCATGTCGGTGGCTCGGAGCAGCATCGGCAGCTTGCGTAGGGCCGACTCCTGCCAGAACCGGTCGTGGCGGCGGTAGAAGAAGTCGTCGTGCAGGCGGTTGAAGGCCTCCTGCTGTTGGGGGGAGAGCCGCTGGAAAGAGAAGGTCGATTGGGCTGCGATGCGGGGGTGGTAGTGTCCCTTGCGGTAGGGGTCCTCGACGAAGAGTACGTCGTCGAGCAGAGCCAGGAATCCGTCGCGCAGGCGCTTCGACCGCTCGTCGTCGCCCGGGAAGAGCTGCAGCACCCTGCGCTGTGTGGCGCAGGCCGGCTGCAGATGCCCGTTGCGGAGGTATTTGGTGCGAACCTCGCCGGCCAGTTCGCCGAACAGGCGCTCGAGGATCCACCCGTCGGTCGGCGGAGTCGTGTAACGACCCTCCGCGAGGTCGAATCCCATGCCGCGCAACTCTTCGGCCGGGTAGGGCATGGCGGGGTTGAAGTGTCCCAACAGTCCGTGGACGGCATCGACGGGGATCTCCCAGATACGGAAGAAGCCGAGGATGTGGTCGATGCGGTAGGCATCGAAATACTCCGACATCTTGCGCAGGCGGGCCCGCCACCAGGCGTAGTCGTCCCGCGACATGCGTTCCCAGTCGTAGGTCGGGAATCCCCAGTTCTGGCCGGCGGCCGAGAAGGCATCGGGCGGGGCTCCGGCCTGCGAATCCATGTGGAAGAGGCGCGGGAACTGCCAGGCGTCGGCGCTCGTGCGGCTGATGCCGATCGGCAGGTCGCCCTTGAGGATGACCCCGCGGGCGTGGGCGTAACGCACGGCCTCCGTGAGCTGGAGGTGCAGGTGGTACTGGATGTAGCAGTGGAAGGCAATATCGCTGCGCCGCTTCCGGCAGTAGGCCTCCACTTTCGTGCGGTCGAAGTGTGCGTAGTCGCCCCAGCGTGAGAAGTCGGCGGTGCCGTATTCGTCGCGCAGCGAGCAGAATGCCGCATAGGGCAGCAGCCATTCGCGGTTGGCCTCGAGGAACTCCCGGTAGTCGCGGCGGGCCGCCGTGCGCGCCCCGTGGCGGGCGAAGGCTTCGCGCAGCAGCCGCATCTTGGCGCCGTTTACCCGTTCGTAGTCCACCTCGGGAAGTGCGTTGAGTTCGCTGCGCAGGCTGCGGTATGCGTCATCCTCCTCGACGCCGGCCTCGGTCAGCCGGATGAACTGCGGGTGCAGCGCGAAGGTCGAGTTGGCGTTGTAGGGGTAGGAGTCCTCCCAGGTGTGGGTCATCGTAGTGTCGTTGATCGGCAGGAGCTGGATCACGCGCTGCTGTGTGGCAACGGCCCAGTCTACGAGCAACTTCAGATCGAGGAATTCGCCGACTCCGAAACTCTGCTCCGAACGGAGCGAGAAGACGGGGATGGCCGTACCGGCGCTGCGCCAGTGGCGCTCCGGAATGCGGGGCTGCAGGGAGGCTTCGATCAGCCGTTCGCCGTCCGGGGCGACGCCGTTCCAGATGCGGTTGGCGCCCTCTTCCCACAGAATGGGGGTGAGGGTTGTGCGGTCGGCGATCAGGAACTTGTATTCGCTCCCCTTCGGGAGGGCCAGGCTGAGTTCCCATTCGGGAAAGCGGGTGTCGTCGAACGGGACGATCCGCTGCCAGTTGTCGAGGCGGTCGGAGGCGATGGCCAGCGTTTCGTCGGGCCACAGTGCCGGAACGGTCATCCGGAAGGTCGCCTGTGCGGCGGTTTTGTCTTCCCTGCGGCGCTTTGCGGCCGGCCATGCTGCCCGGCGAGCGAAGATGCCGCGGGTGTAGGCCACCGTGCGGAACGGTGCGTCGGAGCCGATATCCTGCCAGCGGTCGTGGATCCGCAGCGCCCTGCAGTCGGAGAACTCCGCGGGGCGGAGCGTGTGGGGATACCATTCGGTACGGACCTGCGCATTGTCGCGTTCGACCGCATAGCGGTATTCGAGCTTCTCCGCTCCGGAGCGCAGCTCGACACTGGCGTGCCAGATGCCGTCGTCGGTGTACCGCATGGCGATTTTCCGTTTCCCGAGCAGCAGGACGAGTTGTTCGCCCCAGCGGGTACGGTATTCGATGTCGAAATAGAGTTTCATAGGTTGGTCGGTCTCTGTCGATTGGATTTGGTTCTGTCTACACAAAAATAGAAAATTTACGGAGAAGCTGGAATCTACTTTCACTTTTTTTCTTCGGAAAGGGGATTGACCCCTGTTGCGGATAGGGGCAGGAGGCCTTTGTCCCTATGGCAGAAGATCCGGAACAGCCGGGTTCCTGTCTTTCAAAGACCGGGTGCACCTCTCTTCTGCGGGTCCGTATTGGACAAAAAAGTTCATATTGTACTATTTTTGGACCTAAAAATTTGTTTTTATGGGAATAATTTTTTTAACTTTGTAATATGACGGATCCTGTAGGGTCCATTCAGTTTCATATGGAAAGAGATTATGGTTTTTATGCTGCGAAGCCGATGACCGGATTCCTCCGTCGTCGGTCCCGTCGCGTGCCGGCCACGACTCTTCCCTATGTAAAGAGGGCATCAAAAAATTCCCCCCCCCTTGCCGGATCGGTTGATGGCCGGTCGCAGGCGCATGAGCGGCGATTCGATTCTCTTTCGCCCTCTTTTATCTCTTCGGAATCCCATTCTGTGTCACATGCTTGCATCTCGATGCCGGGCATGCGTTCCTGCGGCTTTGCCCTCGGAGCCGTCGATTCTTCCTTTGAATCCGGAGACAGGATCCGTGTCAGCTCTGAGTTGCTGACGCTGGTTTTCTCTTCTTCCCTTTTATGCCGCGAAATGTGCATGAAAGGAGCCGCAATGATTCGGCGGAGAAGAGAAACATGGACGGAATAGATCCCGGCCGGGAGCCTGTTTCATTTTGTTTTCGGGGATCCGCTACCTCTTGAAAAAGGGAGGTTCTTGAACTTTTTACCCTGTTCCCTTATTTTTTAACCCTTTAAATTCCTGCCTATGGTAAAGAATTTACTCTTATCGTTATTGGCGGTTTTTTGTTTGATGACGGCCTCGGCCCAAACGCAGACGGTCAAGGGTCTGGTCATCGATGAGACCGGAACACCGATCGTCGGTGCTACCGTAGTTGTCAAGGATCGCCCGACAATTGGTACTTCCACCAGTGTCAAAGGAGAGTTCGAGCTTTCGGGAGTGCCCCAGACGGGAAAACTCCAGATCTCTTATGTGGGTTACAAGACCCAGGATGTCGATGTCGCAGCCAATATTCGGGTGCAGCTTGAACCCGATGCGCAGAATGTCGAGGCGGTCGTGGTAACGGGTATGACGCAGATGGACAAGCGTCTGTTTACGGGTGCCGCCGACCAGCTGGTCGCCGACGACGTGAAACTGGCCGGTATGGCCGACATCAGCCGCGGTCTGGAGGGGCGTTCGGCCGGAGTGTCGGTGCAGAACGTCTCCGGTACGTTCGGTACCGCCCCCAAGATCCGTGTCCGCGGAGCCACGTCGATCTACGGCAGTTCCAAGCCGTTGTGGGTCGTGGACGGTGTCATCATGGAGGATATCGTCGATATCGATGCCGATGCCCTCTCGTCGGGTGACGCCACGACGCTGATCGCTTCGGCCATTGCCGGACTCAACGCGGAAGACATCGAAAGTTTCAACATCCTCAAGGACGGATCGGCAACCTCGATATACGGAGCACGAGCCATGGCCGGTGTGATCGTCATCACGACCAAGCGGGGCCGTGCCGGCGTGAGCTCCATCAATTATACGGGTGAATTCACCTACCGCATGATTCCCTCCTACCGGGATTTCAACATCATGAATTCGCAGGACCAGATGTCGGTTTACATGGACATGCAGAAGAAGGGCTGGCTCAACCTGGCCGAGACGATCACCGACTCGGAGAGCGGTGTGTTCGGGCGCATGTACCAGATGATCGCTGCCGGACAGCTGGGCAACGACGATGCCAGCCGCGCCGGCTACCTGCGGGCTGCCGAGTACCGGAATACCAACTGGTTCAAGGAGCTGTTCAACAACAACGTCATGCATACCCATTCGGTCAGCCTTACCTCGGGTACGGAGAAATCCTCGTACTATGCATCGCTGAGTGCCATGATGGATCCCGGATGGACGAAAACCAGCAAGGTGGAGCGCTATACGGCGAACATCAATGCGACGTTCAATATCTTCAAGAACCTGTCGCTGAACCTGATCTCGAACGGATCCTACCGCAAGCAGAAGGCTCCCGGAACCCTCTCTTCGGCGACCAACTACGTGACGGGCGAGGTCAAGCGCGAATTCGACATCAACCCCTACTCCTATGCGCTCAACACGTCGCGCACGCTCGATCCCAAGGAGTTCTATACGCGCAATTACGCCCCGTTCAACATCCTGCACGAACTCGACAACAACTACATCGACCTGTCGGTAGTCGAGACCAAGTTCCAGGGTGAGTTGAAATGGTCGCCCGTGGCGGGCCTGGATCTGGCCGTTCTGGGTGCCGTGAAGTATCAGGCCTCCGTTCAGGAGCACAACATCACGGAGGCGTCGAACCAGGCGATCGCCTATCGGACCATCGAGCCGACGACCGTCCGGGACAGCAACCCGTATCTGTATACGGATCCGGACAATCCTTATGCCGTACCGGTTTCGGTCCTGCCGCGCGGCGGTATCTTCGAACGGACCGACAACGAGATGATGTCGTACGATTTCCGCGTTTCGGCCACCTACAACAAGACCTTCGCCGGAAAGCACATCGTGAACCTCTACGGCGGTATGTCGGTGAACAAGATCGACCGCCACAACACGTGGTTCCGCGGCTGGGGCCTCCAGTACAGCAACGGCATGGAGCCCTACTACGATTATCTGGCCTTCAAGCAGGGTACCGAGAACCTCAGCAACTACTATACGATCGGCGATACGTTCTACCGCGAAGTGGCCTTCTTCTTCAACGGAACGTACTCCTACAAGGGCCGTTATACGATCAACGGCACCTACCGCTACGAGGGTACCAACAAGATGGGCCGAAGCCGCCGGGCTCGCTGGCTCCCGACGTGGAACATCTCCGGTGCGTGGAACGTTCATGAGGAGAGCTTCTTCGACAAGATCCGTCCGGCAATGTCCCACCTGTCGCTCAAGGCATCCTATTCGCTTACGGCCGACCGCGGTCCGTCGTATGTCACCAATTCACTGGCCGTCATCGAGTCGGTGACTCCGTGGCGCCCGACCAGCGGCGACGGCGAACCTGCCCTCAAGGTGTCGAACCTCGAGAATGCGCAGCTGACCTACGAGAAGAAGCACGAGCTGAACCTCGGCCTTGATGCCGGATTCGTGAACAACCGGATCAACCTGGCCTTCGACTGGTACAAACGAAACAATTTCGACCTGATCGGCATCGTGACGACGCAGGGTATCGGCGGTGAGGTCTCCAAGTACGGCAACGTGGCCGAGATGAAATCGAACGGTGTCGAAATCAGCCTTTCGACCAAGAACATCCAGACGAAGAACTTCAGCTGGACGACCAACTTCATCTATTCGCACATCCACAACGAGGTGACCAAGCTGGAGACCTCGACCCGGGCCATGACGCTGGTTTCGGGAACCGGATTCACAATGGAGGGCTATCCGGCCCGTTCGCTCTTCTCGTTCCAATATGCCGGGTTGAGCGAGACCGGTCTGCCGCAGGTGGTCAATACCGAGGGCGAGGTGAGCTCCGATTCGTTCAACTTCCAGGACAGTGACGAGAAGAACCTGCGGACGAATCTGGTCTACTCGGGACCGGTCGATCCGACGGATCTCGGAAGCTTCGGCAATACGTTCCAGTACAAGGGATGGCGGCTGAATGTCTTCATGACCTATTCGTTCGGCAATGTGGTCCGGCTCAACCCCGTATTCGACGGGTACTATTCGGACCTGGACGCCATGCCCCGCGAGTTCAAGAACCGCTGGATGGTGGCCGGAGACGAGGCGATAACGAATGTCCCGGCGATCGCATCGAAGCGGCAGCTGCAGCAGAACTCCTCGCTCAAGTATGGCTACAGCGCCTACAACTATTCGACGGCCCGCATCGCCAAGGGCGATTTCATCCGCATGAAGGAGATCTCGCTGTCGTATGACTTCCCGAAGCGGCTCATCTCGAAATTGAGGCTTTCGTCGCTGTCGCTCAAACTGCAGGCAACGAACCTGTTCCTGATCTATGCGGACAAGAAGCTCAACGGTCAGGACCCGGAGTTCTACAACACCGGCGGTGTCGCAGCTCCTGTTCCCCGCCAGTTCACATTGACGGTTCGAATCGGTTTGTAATTAAAATTGAAAGGATATGAAACGAAATATCATCTGTTTTCTGAGCAGTTTGGCCTTCGCCCTGGCTTTGGTGTCCTGCGGCGATTTCCTCGACAAGAATCCCGACCTGCGCACGACGTTGGATTCGGAAGAGAAGATTGCCAACATCCTGGTCTCGGCCTACGTGAGCGGATCCGGCAGCTATCAGATCGTGGCCGAACTGTCATCGGACAACGTCTGCGATCGGGGCATTACCAAGAACTATGACCAGTTCTACGAGGATGTCTACGAGTGGGCGGAGAATGTGACTACCGGCAACGACTCTCCGCGAAACATCTGGAGCGCCAACTACGGTTGCATCGCTAATGCCAATCAGGCCCTTTCGGCCATCGAGGAGATGGGCGGAGCCACGACGGCGGCTCTGAAGGCCAGCAAGGGCGAAGCCCTGCTGTGCCGGGCCTACTCGCACTTTGTGCTGGCCAACCTCTTCTGCATGCCCTACAATCCGGCTACGGCCGACAACTATCTGGGCATCCCCTATATGGATCATGCCGAAACCGACCTCAACCCCCGCTATGACCGGGGTACGCTCAAGGAGGTCTACGAAATGATCGGAAAGGACATCGAGGAGGGCATTCCCCTGATCGACGACAACTCCTATGCCGTGCCGAAGTATCACTTCAACTACAAGGCCGCATGCTGCTTTGCTTCGCGTTATTACCTCTTCATCCAGGACTGGGACAATGCGATCAAGTATGCGACGATGGCGCTGACCTCGAATCCGACCTCGCTCCTGCGGGATTACGATGCCATTGCGGCGATTCCGAACAGCGCGAGCCGCCATCAGGCATACGTACAGTCGTCGAGCTCGGCCAATTTCCTCGTTCAGGCGGCCACCTCGAGTAGCGGAAAGGTGTTCGGATGGTACACGACGGCCGGCCGCTATGCACACGGTAAACTGCAGGGTACCTATGAAACCGTACAGCCCAAGTATGGCGGTCCGTGGGGCAGTAATGTCACCTTCAAGGCCGGTCATGCAGTGCTCGCATCGTCCGGGAAGTACATCCTGCCGCACATCTGGTTTACGTTCCAGTATACGGATCCGGTTGCAGGAACCGGCTATTCGAAGGCCGTGTCTGTCCTGTTCAGCATGGAAGAGGCGCTCCTGAACCGTGCCGAGGCCTATGTCATGAAGATGCAGGAGGATCCTTCGGCTCTGGACAGTGCATTGGCCGACATGAACATGTATGCCTCCAATCTCTTCTCGTCGGGATTCACGCCCATGACCGAGGAGTCGATCAAGAAGTGGGCGACGGAGACCTATCCGAACTATTCGGAACTCTACGTGGGCAAGACCTCGGAGACAAGTCCGCAGACGCTCAATCCGAAAAAGAAACTCTTCGCTCCTCCGTACAATGCGCTGGAGAAGGGCGGCACGCAGGAGAGCATGCTCCAAGCTCTGTTGTTCATGCGCCGTTACCAGTTCCTGCACGAGGGCATGCGCTGGTTCGATACGCGCCGCTTCGGCATAACGGTCTACCGGTATACGCTCGACGAGGACGATGAAACCGTGCTCCAGATTACCGATCAGATCAGTGACGAGGATGGAACGCCCGATCCCCGCCGCGCCCTGCAGCTCCCGTCCGACGTCATTGCGGCCGGCCTGACCCCCAACCCGAGAAATTAAAAACGAATGCATATGAAAAGATATCTGATCATCCTGTTGCTCCCCGTCGTATCGCTCTTCTTTTCCGCCTGTTCGGACGACGATGAGCTGAGTTCCACCAGCGTGGTCCGGGAGGCAACTACCGAAGAGAATGATTTCGACCGTTGGCTCACGCGCAACTATGTGGAGCCATACAACATCCTGTTCAAGTATCGGTTCGAGGATATCGAGTCGAGCATGGACTATTACCTCACGCCGGCCAGCTACGAACAGTCCGTCGCCATGGCCAAGCTGGTGCTCCACATGTGTCTGGAGGCTTACAACGAGATTACGGGCGATACGGAGTTCATCAAGGCCTATTTCCCGAAGATCCTCTATCTGGTCGGGTCGTATGCCTACAAGACCAACGGATCGCTGGTGCTCGGAACGGCCGAGGCAGGGGCCAAGATCACGCTGTACAACGTCGATGGGTTGGTGCCCACGGCCGTCAATGCGAAGACCTCCTATTTCAAGACGCTCCACCATGAGTTCGGACACATCCTCAATCAGACGAAGCCCTATTCGACCGATTTTGCAGAGATCTCCGGCCCGGACTATGTGCAGGACCAGTGCTTCGAGATCTATACGTCCGATGAGATGGCACTCAAGGACGGATTCATTTCGGCCTATGCCTCGAAAGCAGACAGCGAGGATTTCGTCGAACTGATTTCGCTCTATGTCAATCGTTCGGCCGAGGAGTGGGAGGAGATGCTGACGACGGCCGGAAGCAGCGGCCGGGAGAAGATCGAGGCCAAATTCGAGATCGTCTACAACTACATGAAGAATAGTTGGTCGATCGATCTCAATGAGTTGCGCGATATCGTACTGCGTCGTGCCTCCGAGGCTCCCTACCTCGATTTCGAGTCGCTCGACTGACCCGGTTAATTGAATGGTTTCAGAACAAACGATCAACGCATATGAAAAGAACAACGATCATATCATTTCTGGCGCTTCCCCTGCTGTGCACCTCGTGCCTGTTCGACGAAGAGGACTTGTTCGACAAGACTGCTTCGGAACGTATCGAGGCGGCCAAGGTTGAGGCGAAAGCGGCTCTCGAGAGCGCCCCGAACGGGTGGCATGTCCGTTATTTCCCTTCGGCAACGCAGGAGTTCGGAGGCTACAACGTGTTCTTCAAATTCGCCGACGGACAGGTTACCGTTGCGTCCGAGACCGAAAGCGATCCTTCGACAGCCGAGACGAGCCTCTATTCGCTCGGCGAGGACCTGGGCGTGACGCTCAATTTCGATACGAAGAACTCGGTGATCAACTATTTCGTGCATCCGCGCAATCCCGACGGCCTGGGTTCCACCTACAAGGGAATGGAGGGAGACTACAAGTTCATGGTGATGGAGACCTCGCCGGAGCGGATCCGTCTGCGCGGTATCATCTCGGGTAACTCGTACATTCTGACTCCCATGGCTTCGGATGCCGACTGGGCCACCGAAGTGGAGACCTATCAGAACTGTGCCGAGGACATGGAGTTCAACTCCTATTCCTGTGTGGTGAACGGCAAGACCTATTCCACGGTGCGCACGAACCGCCGGCTGACGATCCGGATCGACGACCAGAATACGGTCTACGCCCCGTTTATCTACACCAAGACGGGAATCAGTTTCTACGAACCGATCACGATCGACGGTGTGACGGCGCAGGATTTCAACTTTGTGGATGAATACTATTTCGTCGAGGCAAACGGTGCCGATTTCAAGATCATGACTCCGGAGCCGATCCGCTCCGACATTACGTTCGATGTGGCGGTTCCCGAGGAGGCGAAGACCTACAAGAGCGCGACCGTCGAGGTCAAGCCGTCGAACGACACCGAATACTACTACATCGGGACCATGCTGCGCTCCGAGTACGAGACCTACCGGGAGAAGAAACTGCTCCAGGAGTTGGTCGGTGCGCTCAACAGCCAGATCGGATCGGGCGACGACGTGAACGAGTTCGCGAAGAAGATGCTTTATCAGGGCGATGGTTCCTACACGCTCAACTATCCGAGCTTCTACGACGAATATGTGGCGATTGTCTTCGGTTGCGCCGTATCCGAGGGCTCGATCCTCTCCACGACGTCGGTGACTGCGGTTCCCTTCTCGGTCGATGCGTCGTTGCTGCCTGAAAGCACCAATGACCTGTACAAACGCTGGCTGGGCAAATGGGCCGTTACGAGTACGTCGTCCGAGACGAGCGGGACATCCTATACGTTCTACATCACGATCAAGCCCAATGCCATCAATTCGAGTTTCAAGATCAACGGATGGGGATATACGGTATATGCCAATCTGGTGGATATTGCCGCTACCTATTCCGGAGGCAACCTGCGGGTGACCGGAAATCAGGCGGATCTCTATACGACCTCTACCGGAACGATTTATCTGGCCAACCGATATGTCGATCGGGATACCGGCAGCGATTATGGAATTGTCAATTCGACCAATGCCTCCAACCTGGTGGCGACATACAGCGAGGATGAACCGGGCAAGGCGACCATGGTCGGACGTAACGGCTCGCTGACCAGCGGGGTGAACTTCACCATCACCTGCCTGGAGCTCTATGAACGCAGGACCGGCTCCTCCTCGTATTACTACCTGCCGATTGCGGAGGGTTACACCTCCCTGGACTACTTCGTCGGGCCCTATACCATGGTGCAGCTCGTGGATGCCGAGGGCAACGAACTCTCGCCGGCGGCTTCGGCAGCGACGAAGCAGCAGGTACCCTTCTTCCCGGCTTCGGCGATCGGGATCTCCGGATCGGAGCAGTGCAAGGCTGTCGAGTAGACGACTCTCTGGAAAACAAAGGGTGGATCCGCATGCAGGATCCACCCTTTGTTTTGTGGCTTTTCGACACGGTTCCCGGAAGACCTGGCCGATATGGCGAGAGGATTCATCTATCGATGGGACGACGGTTTGCCGACGACTCGAATAACGGCCGTTCTGCGGAGAGTCGGGGACGCCGCGATGCGATGGCCGGCTTGTGACAAGCGGGCGAATCCTTGGATTCGCCCGCTGCAGTCGCCTTGTGCGGATAAAGAGGATTCTAATATGTTATGTCTTCTTGATCCAGGTTTTATGGTGCGCATTAGCCTGAAGAATGAATGTTTCTTATTGTCTATAATACGGAAGTAGTGTTTATTATTCATTCGTTGATTAAATAAGTACTTTTCCGGTCGAACATCCATTCGTATAGGTATTCTGCGCCTTCGATATTGATGATGAAAACAACCCGGTTCCCTCTTTTCCACTCGACATGGACGAATCCGGATATAGTTTCCCCGGGATAGATTGTGTTTTTCTTCAGGTAGCCCATTTCTTTGATGTTTTGTTCATCTTGTAATGCTTGGCTGAAATTAGCGATTCGCTGTTGTGATGCCATGTTGGCTTGGTATGCCACTGTCGGGTTATATGTTGTTGTGGTATATGTCGAGTAACTTCCATTTGAACTGTATCCGTAGGTCGTTGAAGTTGAGTAGCCGGCTCCGGCCATGGCCATTCCTTCGCTGATTCCCATGAGAGCCGCAGACCAATTCTGTGCGCGTTTTACTTTTTTCATGTATGCATCGTACGACCAAACCGGCAGATTATTTGTTTGGTTGAGATCATATACCGAATAGGCTGTGATGTTGATCTCCGGAGCGAACTCGATCGGAGTAGTTGAATTGTTTGAGAGCCGGAGATCAATTCTGTGCCATTTGCCGTAGTCCCGGACAACCGAACTCGTTAAGGCAATGGTCAGTCCGTTTTTGTAATACACCTCCCAAGGCTTCCCGTCCCGGTAATCGGTGAACCGTTCAGCAATGGCTGGGGTTTCCCAGATGAGCGAGTTGTCTGCGCTTCGAAACTTGAGCATATTGCCTTGTTGGTCTGCTAACAAATACCAGTCATGGATCGGTAGTCCTGAATCGTATTCTACAATTCGGCAACTACCGTCTTCTTGATAGGTTTTATGCAGGCCGGAGAGGTTTCCGGAAAGATAGAAGGCTTCGAGTCTCAGTTTCCCGGTTTCATCATATTGTTTATACTCTCCTTCGAGATGCCCGTTTGAATAGTACATTTCTTCATGAAGTTGCCCGCTGGGGTAATATGATTTATTCGTTTTGTCGAATCTGCTCCTGCTGTCGTCCAACGTGTCGATTTGAAGGAAACAGCCTTCCCTTCGGATTCTTCCCGTCATATAGAAATCCCTGAATCTTTTGTCTGCAGTGGAGTCGGCAGGATAAAATGCGATTCGCAGATAATCGGCAAACGCAGGATTTTGTGCGGCTGTTCCCGATTCGTTGTAATAGATCGAGTCTATTTGTCCTTGCTGTTCTTGGGCTGAAAGGCCGCTGACAATTGATCCGAACAGTGCGCAAAGTAAAATGTGTTTCATGTGAAGTATTGGTTGGGGATATTTTTTTCGAAGAAGGGCTCGATTTATCTGTAATGGATATTGTTATGTAAATATAACAAATTAAATCGAGAAATTGAAGTTTGTCTCCTTTTTACAAAACAAGCGGGCGAATCCAAGGATTCGCCCGCTGCAGTCGCCTTGTGCAATTTGGTGACAGACTATCGAACTTTTATTGAGGATTTTCAGCGATTGGTTCAATTTGTAGATTATCTGGATGCGAGAGAGGAGTATTTGCCACCTATACACTGAAGATAAAGAAATGATTTTGGCTGGTTATCTCTCTTATTTTATCATGTATATCAATTCAATAAGCCATAAGCGCCCTTTAATCAATAGGCGGTAGAGGTAGGTGTATTAAGGTGGATACTGTTTGTTGGATATCGCGTTCAACACTCTTTGAAAAAATATTTCTCTACTACTCTTGACTTTTCTACTTTCCCTATTATTTATTATAAAAAGAGAAAATTATGGAAAATAAGAAAAGAATTTACAGAGAATTGAGTGATGAAACTAAGGCTAAAATCAGCAATTCAAGTAAGGGTAAGCCCAAAAGTGCATCGCACAAAATTCATATCAGCCAAGCGATGTGTGACTATTGGAAAACAATCCCGCACAAACCCCAAGAAGAGCATACGACGATGGATGATTTAATCGGAGCTGAGGATAGTGATTAACCATTTATCAAGGTTGAGTTTTGGGTTTTGTGAGGAGTAAAACATTTAAAAATAAAGGGATAAATATGATATAGATTTGATTAAATTGGATAAAATAAAAATAGTCTCTTCAATTGACTATATAAAAATTATAGATGAAAATAGATTCGATATTTATTGTAAAGAAAATGATATAGTTAGCTATAAATTTACACAGATACAACCTTACCTATTATATGTTGAGGCTAACATTAAGAATCAAGAATTAATAGTTGAATTTACCGGAAAGCTTCTTAAAGATGATTACCCTTCATTGATTAATATAGATAATATTAAAGATTGCTTGTTATCTATTAATGAATTAGGTTTTTCTCTTTTAGATGTAGACAATATTTTGATTAGTGGCGAGGTTGTAAAGGTGGATGTTACACAGGATGTTCCGTATCCTGATTGTGGAGAATTGACCAAAATGATTCAGGCTAATATTTCTAATTTCCGTAAGTATTTGCCACGAATCATTAACAGGAACTTCACGATAGAGAAGAATGTGGTAACAAAGAGCTATAAATGCCGCTTAACTGTTTATGATAAGAATAAAGAGCTCAAACGTGTAGAAAACAAGCTATTCTTATCCCAACTGTTGGACAAGCAAAAGCTCCTGAATTATTTTGAAGGCAAGGTCAGATTTGAAATGAACCTGAATAGCAAAGAGCAAATTAGAAAGGCTTTACACATTACAGACTTATCAGTCGATTCTGTATTGAGTGCAAATGTCAATCCTATTTGGGAGTTCCTTGATCAGATTCTTGTTGATGCAGATTCAATAGACATTACTGCAAAGTGTGATGATTTGAAAGAACTGCTGAGAGGGGCACTTCTTCAAGTCTGCGATTATGATATTAAGAAGGTAGAAGCACAGTTGCGTCTGCATAGTTCTCCCAATACTCATATTTCCCAAACCTTGAAGCCTTTTAGGGAACTGCTTAAAAAGATCAATAATACACCAACTCTTCCGCTCAAACAAACACTTCAATCCCTCTTGTTGGAGATCATGATCTTCTTTGCTGCTGTGGCAATCTAATTTTGTATTAAAATAATCTTTTCAGATGTTTGCAAAGGCACTCTGTTTTGTTGCAATCTAATCTAAAAGATTATTTTGATATGGTCATGAATTGATAGTATATAGCTATCAATTCTTGGTATATAGAATCTTATTCTTTGCCTGCTTTTTTGGGGATAGTGATCAGCACCCCTTTCCGGATAATGCAGAGTTTATTTTGGTATGGCTTTTCTGCTGAAAGCCCATAGTTACGCAAGCTGCCATAGCCAATACCAATCTCCTCTTTCTTGAATTTTTCGTAGATGGCAGCCAAGCTACCAAAATAATGATGGCTGTTATCGCACAGCAATTCAACGTGGACAACTGTCCGCTCTGCTTTCTCCTTTTCCATATTATGCTATTTTAGGCAAAACTATAAAAATATGACAGATATTCAAAATAAAACATATCTATATTTGCATATATAAAATATATGTCATATATTTGTGTTGTGAATGAAAGAGACAATGATGGCTACTGAAAGAAAATATCATATTAGTCGCAGTGGTTCCGGATGGGGTATATGGGACAGTACAGGTAGAAAGGTAAAGAGCTGTTACAGTCATTTCAATGCAGTTGAATGCCTTTATGAATTAATGGGTTGGACATTCAATCCTTCCAAGTATCAGAGACAATATTGATATAAGTGTAATAATAAATCTTATAAGTATGGCTCAGGTTATTTTACTCAATGACAACACGGTAGTACGCGCAAAGGTTATCGCAGCTCGCACCCATGCTCGTGAAGTTGATGGTATTTCCAAAGCCTTGTTAGTGGAGCAGTTGAAAAAGAAGCTGAGAAGCGGGCAGATTGTCAAATTCGCATATCTCAAAAGTAACGGTTGCTTATGGAACAACTCATCCGGATTTCATAAGGGATAAGGTCTGCGGCTGGGGAGAGTCAAGAGAGTGTTATGCAACAACAGCCTATTTTGATCTTGAAAAAGCTGCTTGGAGAAGTTTCCGGTGGGAAAATTTGATAGCGGTCTACTAGCCGCTATCTTTCTTTTTTGCAATACCTCGCACAGAGTGCTGTTCAAGTGAAAATAATTTTCTATCTTTGTGACGCTGAGAAATCAGCGGACATATTTGATGAAAGTGTTTTCGCACTTATCCTAAGTAGGAAATGTGGTAGTTTCAAGACTGAAGGATAGACGAACAGCACTCATTCCTTGTGTAGTTATTGAGGTAGGCATATTCTATGTGTATACCCCATACTATTCAGGTGTGGGGTATTGCATCGTTTATTTCAGTCAAGGTCTTACCACAACCTCCTACTTGATAGACGAATCAGCTCCACACTTTCTTTTTATTTATAATCATCTCTTGGGGAGTCGGGGAGAATCTAAACTAACCAAACGGTTATGAAAAAACTTTTCTTTGCTGTCTTGGGCGTGGCCTTTTTGGCAGGTAATGTTGTTGCACAGGACTATGACAAGAACATTTACGGAGTCAGAGTAGGCCTGAATGCGGCCAAACTAACCGCAGGTGATGATGGGCATTCCACAACCAAACCCGGGTTTCATATTGGAGGTGTTTATGAACGGTTATTAATGCCATCCAAACCTCTTTATCTGGAAACAGGCTTAAATCTCACTTTGAAAGGAAGTGGCGGAACCATGTCAGATGTGAGATTGAGTGCGTTGTATGTAGAGATTCCCATCATGGTTAATTATAAATTTTATGCAGGAGAACATTGGGTATTTTATCCTTCTGCTGGATTTTATTATGCATTAGGCGTGGGAGGGACTTGTGATGCAAATTTTTTAGGGGCCAATGATTTCTATACGGTTGATTCGTTTGGAAAGAATGGCATTCTCAAGCGGTCTGATTTTGGTATGCGGTTTGCTGGAACCGTGCAATGGAGGCGTTTCTCTTTATCATTGGGATATGAATTTGGATTTATCAATGTGGGACAGGATTTGAAACTTGATACGAGCAATCTGGAGGACGATGATACGCAATTTTTAAATAGAATGGGCGTATCTGACGCCAAGACGGGGAATTTCTTTGTTTCGATTGGCTTTCACTTCTAATAAAAACAGGATATGAGAAAAATTATAGCCGCTATGCTCATGGCGACAGCGTTGACTGCTTTTACAGGTTGCTCCAAAGATGAGGACAATAACAGTCTCCTTGTTGGTAAATGGGAGCAGGTTAAAACAGTGTGGTTGGACGGGAGTCATCCGGATGATGAGTATGCTCCGGGCGAATATGTTCTTGAGTTTACTGCAGATGGGCGAGTCTATGAGTATCAGTATGGAGAAAGAAGTCCATATTCTACAAAATATTCTTATAATAGCAAGACGAGTGAGTTGACGCTAATGTTTGTGACATTCAAAGTTGATTTGTCTGCTGATGAGTTGATTATGCATTCTCAAAGCATAGATGTTACTCCCTCGCTTTACGATGATTATTACAAGCGTATTGAATAATAAGTTTAACATAAACTTGTAGCGTCTGAATCCCGGCTTTAAGGTCGGGATTTTTCTTGCTGTAAGGGAGGAGTATTACAACAAGAATATTGCATATATTATATAAATGTAATATATTTGTACTGAAATAAGGATTGACAGATGATGGAAACAAGAGTAGTAATATATGCAAGGGTTTCAACTGCTGGACAGGACTATGAGCGCCAGCTATCAGAGTTAAGAGAGTACGCATCACGAATGGGGTATGAGGTTGTTAAAGAGTTTTCAGAAAAAATATCGGGTGCAAAAAGAATTGCAGAGCGTGATGCCTTAACCAACTTATTGAATTATGTGAAACACAACAAAGTAAATAAAATATTGATTTACGAATGCAGCAGACTATCACGACGAGCTGTTGACTTTCTGCAAATTACAGAACTTCTAACAGAACATGGTATCAGTATATATATTCATCAGAACGGATTAGAGACATTACAAAAAGATGGCAATGTGAATCCCATTGCACAACTCGTGCTTGGCATTCTTGCTCAGTTCAATAGTATGGAGCGAGGGCTAATCCGCAGTCGTATGGAAAGTGGCTACAACCATTTCAGAATGAATGGCGGTAAAGTTGGCAGAAAAGTCGGTTATCGCAAAAGCACAGACGAAATGAAAACACAGTATTCCAAAGAGATTCAGTTGATAAAGAAAGGTATTTCGTTGAGAAATATAGCTGCAATCTGTGGAACAAGTGTAAACACCCTTCAAAAAATCAAGAAAATTATTTAAAAATATTAAATATAAATTTGGTTTTTAAAAATATTATCTATATATTTATTCAAATCTCTCTTCGAAATTGCTTAATCAATAAAAAATAAAATTATATGTAATAAAAAATATTGCACACTTTGCTTATTGCATAATGGTCAAAGTTTCCCATGGCGAAAGTAAAAGTCCTGCAAGAATGACGCAGGAGCCGAAAGCGAATAAAAAGTAATCTATTGTTGAGTGATTAAATTCCAAGATTATGAAAAAGAGTTTAAAGAGTTAGGAATAACGAATAAGGATGACAGCGACGCCATTCTGCAATATATGCAGTTGTTGGCTTTGTACGGCATCGAATATTTGAATAAGCAGATAAAAATAGCTGAATATGAATAATAAAAACTGTATAATATGGACAAGGGTATCAACTAAGTATCAGGAAGAGAATGGCGGTAGCTTGGACTATCAGAAAGCCATATGCGAAAGATATGCGCATGATAGAGGATTTACAATAAAGGGGTATTTTGGGGGGACGCATGAGTCGGCTAAAACACCGGGTGTACTCGTGAGCGCAATGCTGAACGCAGTTAAGAAAGATAAATCAATTACCCACATTCTCGTGTCAGAGTTTGATAGATTCTCGCGCGACGCAGGGCAATCCATCACCATTATCAGCAACCTGACACGAGCAGATGTTATTATAGTCGCGGCAAAGACAGGTATGGATACCTCAACCAAAGAGGGGCGGTTGATGGCAAATTTTAGTTTGTGTACGGCACAATGGGACAATGAAACGCGCACAGACAAATTTGTGGCAGGCAGGAAACATTGCATCGAGAACGGAGTATGGTGCAGCAAAGTGCCATTGGGATACACCAAAACAGGCAAGAGTCTCAATTCACAATACAGAATCAATGAAACGGGTCGCTTGATTCAGAAAGCTTTTCAATGGAAGTTACGGGGCGAACGTAATATAGATATTCAACGACGCTTGGCAGCACTCGGGTTAAGCGTTGATAAAAGGAAACTGCATAAGATTTTAACTAATCCATTTTATGCAGGTAAGATCAGGCATAAGATGGTCAAGGAATTGGTGGACGGCGTACAGGAGCCATTGATCTCATATCCTCAATTTTTGCAGGTACAAAGCATCCTGTCCAACCGCACGGGCGTGTACGTCCATCAGAAGGAGACTCCGCGATTCCCCTTGAAACGTCACGTTTTGTGTGCGAAGGACCAGACGCCATTGACAGTTTACACAGTCAAGGCAAAGAATTTAGATTATTACAAGTGCAACAAGCAGGGGTGTTGTACCAACGTTTCAGCAAGGAAGCTGCATCAGCGGTACGAAGCGCTGTTGGCGCGCTATGACATTTCCCAACCTGTCATGCTAATCTTCAAGGATGTGGTGCGGCGCATGATAGAAGAGAGTCATGACGAGCAGATTCAACAAAACACGCTGTTGAGGAAGCGCCTGACTGAGTGTGAAAACAAAATGAAGCAATGCAAAGTGAGGTTTGGAATGGGTGAGATAGATGAGGAGGTCTATGAAGCAGCCATTGAAAACTTGCAGGAAAAGAAGAATGTGATACTTATGGAACTGGAGAAGGTAAAGGGAGATTTATCGAACCTTGCAAAACAAGTGGATAAGGTAGTGGCAATATGCTGTAAGTTAGGCGATTTATGGCGTAATTCTGATGCGGATTTGTGCCAAGAAATCCAAAATCTGCTCTTTCCAAAGGGAATTTTGTGGGATAAGGAAACAGACAATTATCGAACCTTGGAAGAGAACAAAGCACTTGCTTTATTACGCTATATATCAGATAAATATAAGAATAAAAAAGAGGACGAATTTTCAGATTCGTCCTCCGCAGTCGCCTTGTGCGGATAAAGGGACTCGAACCCCCACGCCGTAAGGCATCAGATCCTAAGTCTGACGTGGCTACCAATTACACCATATCCGCATCGGTTCGACAAAGATATGGAAAAATTCAGAAAACACAACCGAGTCAGGGGATTATTCGGCTTTTTTGCATACATTTGTATGTCATTTTTTTAAGATATGCCGCAACAGATTACCCTCGTTCTGACCCCCAGACAGGCTGCCGAGCCGGAAACCTATACGGCTTTTGCCGCCCGTCGCCTGGGGATCAAGGATACCGACATCGCCCTCGCCCGGGTCGTGAAACGATCGATCGATGCCCGCCAGCGGCAGGTGAAGGTAAACCTGACACTCGAGGTTTTCGTCGATCGGGAGCCGCTGCCCGCTCCCGTCCATTTCGACTATCCCAATGTCGAGGGACGCACCGAAGTGGTGATCGTCGGGTCCGGTCCTGCCGGCCTGTTTGCGGCGTTGCGGCTCATCGAACTGGGACTGCGTCCCGTCATCCTCGAACGGGGCCGTGACGTCTCGTCGCGCAAGCGCGACATCGCGCTGATCAACCGCAACGAACGCATCGATCCCGACTCGAACTACGCTTTCGGCGAAGGTGGGGCCGGGACCTTCTCCGACGGAAAACTCTTCACGCGCAGCAAGAAGCGCGGCGATTACAACAAGGCGCTGCAGACGCTGGTCTTCCATGGCGCCACCCCCGAGATCCTTTATGAGGCCCATCCGCACATCGGGACCGACAAGCTGCCCTACATCATCCGCAACATCCGGCAGACGATCATCGATGCCGGCGGTGTTTTCTGTTTCGGCCGGCGGGTCACGGACCTGATCCTGCGCGACGGACGCATCCGGGGCGTATGCTGCGGCGACGAGCGGATCGAAGGTGCCGCGGTCGTGTTGGCCACGGGCCATTCGGCTCACGACATCTACGAACTGCTCCATGCCCGGGGTGTCCGCCTCGAGGCCAAGCCTTTCGCCATGGGGGTGCGTATCGAACACCCGCAGGCGCTCATCGACTCGATCCAGTACCACTGCCCGACGCGCGGAGAGTATCTGCCGGCGGCATCCTATTCGCTGGTGAGTCAGGAGCAGGGCCGCGGCGTCTACTCGTTCTGCATGTGTCCGGGCGGATTCATTGTTCCGGCAATGACCGATACCTCGCAGTCGGTCGTGAACGGCATGTCACCCAGCGGCCGCACGTCGCCCTTTGCCAATTCGGGCATGGTGACCGAGGTGCGGCTGTCGGATTTCGCCCACCTCCGTTCGGAGTGGGGCGAGCTGGCCGGGTTGAAGTTCCAGCAGTTTTTCGAGCAGGCCGCCCGCCGCGAGGGCGGAGCGCATCAGATCGCACCCGCACAACGGGTCTCGGATTTCGTCTCCGGGCGCAGCAGCACAACGCTGCCGGCGACCTCCTACATTCCGGGCATCGTGCCGTCGCGTCTCGACCGCTGGATGCCGGAGTTCATTGCGCAGAGCCTGCGGCAGGGCATAGCGACCTTCGGACGGCGGATGCACGGTTATGTGACCGACCAGGCGGTGGTCGTGGGTGTTGAGTCGCGAACCTCGACGCCGGTGCGTATCCCGCGCGATCCGGTGACGCTGATGCACCCCGAAACCTCCGGCCTGTTCCCGGCCGGTGAGGGGGCCGGATATGCGGGTGGAATCATTTCGGCGGCACTCGACGGCGAACGCATCGCAGAGGCCGTGAAAAACTATATCGGGTCATGAAACAGCCAGACAATTGCCCGGAGATCTCGGTGATCATTCCGGTCTATAATTTGGAAAACTATCTGGTGCCCTGCCTGGAATCGGTGGTTGCACAAAGCTACCGCGATTTCGAGGCGATCGTGATCAACGACGGCTCACGGGACGCTTCGGGCTCCATTGCGGAGTCGTTCGCGGCACAGGACCCCCGCATCCGTGTGATCACCACGCCGAATCAGGGCGTTGCCCGGGCCCGGGAGACCGGGCTGAGGGCGGCGCGCGGCCGCTGGATCTGTTTTCTGGACGGTGACGACCGTTGGGAGCCGGACATCCTCAAGGAGCTGGTCGCAGCTGCCGGGCAGGGTGACGGCTGCGACATCGTGTGCTGCGACTTCAAGCGTGTGCGGGATTCTTACGAGTCGCCCGTGCGGGAGCGCCGTTCGGAGGAGCTCTCCGGCTTCGGATATATGGAGGCGACGTTGAGCCACTCGATCTCCGTATGTCTCTGGGCAAAGCTCTATCGGCGTACGTTGTTCGACGACCGTCTGCGCCACCATCCGCTGCCGTTGGGTGAGGATGAGCTACTCAACATGCAGATCGGCATGCGTCAGCCCCGTGTCCGGTTTGTGGATTATGTGGGTTATGGTTACGTCCAGCGGGCCGGATCGGCCAATCGGCGCAGCGTCGATGTGGACTATTGTGCCCGGTTTGCCGAGGCGGTCGATTCGGAGTTGGCCCGCTGTCCGGGGCTGCCCGCCGCGCAGCTCGCCTTTTTCCGCCTGCTGAGCCGGGTGCGCTGGTATCTGGTCTGCATCCGCAAGAGCCGCAATCCGTGGTGCGGGGATTCGGAGCATGCCCGTTGGATTCACCGCGAGGTTTGCGGCCGGGGAGCCGACCTGCGCCGCTACTATTCGCGCTGCGATCTGTTCCTGCTGTGGCTGGACCGCCGGCGCTGGCTGCGACCCCTGGCGGTCGGGTGTGCCACCGTGCAGCGTTGGGGCAACAGTTTGCGCCGACGTTTCGCGCATTGATTCGAAAAAACGGAACGAATTAAAATCGAAATATGAAGAGGTACCTTTTTTTTGCAACATTGCCTTATGCCTATCCGATCCTTCGTCCATTGGAAGATGAGATTCGCCGAAGAGGCGAAGAGGCAGCCTGGTTCATCGATCCGGAGTGTCCTGTAATGCTTCGTGAGGATGAGTTGCAATTGAAAACCGTGCAGGAAGTCATGCAATTCAACCCGATTGCCGTCTTTTCTCCCGTGCGTTATGTTCCCGACTTTTTCCCGGGGGTGAAGGTCTCCGTGTTTCATGGATATGCAAACCGGAAACGGTTTGAAGCGGTGGACGATCACTTCACGATCCGCGGATGTTTCGATATCTATTGTGCGCAGGGCCCGAGCAGCACGCCTGTTTTCAAGGAACTGGAACGCAAATACGGCTATTTCAGGGCATACGATACGGGGTGGCCCAAGGCCGATCTCTATTTTACGCCCGAGATGCAGCGGCTGCCGCAGAATGAGCGTCCGGTGATTCTTTATTCATCGACTTTTACGCGGGGACTGACATCTGCTCCGTTGTTGGCTGAGGAGGTAGAGCGTTTGGTGGCGGAAAAGCCCTGGGAGTGGATCTTCATGTTTCATCCGATGCTCGATCCTGCCGTGTCGTCGCGTTATGAGCGGATTGCTGCGGCATACGGCAATGCCCACTATGTCGGCAATACGTTCGATATGGAGCCTTTGCGCCGGGCCGATGTGATGCTGTGCGACAGCTCATCGATCATTATCGAGTTCATGTTCCTCAACAAGCCGGTTGTCACGTTCCGCAATTCGCATCCGGGCCCTTATCTGCTCGATGTCCGGGAACCGCAGGAGGTGGGTCCGGCCATTGAGCGGGCCTTGACCCGTCCGGACGGCCTGATGCGCGAAATTCACGATTATACGATGTTCCACGAGCCGCATCGCGACGGCCGTTGTGCGGCGCGGGTGCTCGATGCCGTGGATGACTTCCTCGAGCGCGGGCATGTCGGTTTGAAACGCAAGCCGCTCAATCTGGTGCGGCGATGGAAGATGCGGCGCAAGTATCATTACTGGCCGCTTCTCGAACGGCTTTTTTCGAAATAGCGACAAGCGCGGCTACCTTGCTGGTTGCCGCGCTTGTTTTGTCGTGTTCACCGGACCGAAGCCTGAGTGCCTGTCGGCAGGATGATGGGCGGATAGGTGTAGGTGTAGGGCAGGTGGCTGTCAAGCCCGAACCGGCATCGCGTGCGGTGCTCGCGGATACTTTCCAGATAGCGCTGCTCGTTTGTCGGGCAGTTCTCGCGGGAGCGTTGTTCGTGGTAGAGGTGGAACGCGACCCCGCGGAACTTCATGATGCGCTGCCGCACCCCGCTGTTGTCGAGCCGCAGCCCCAGTTCGGTGTCCTCGTAGCCCCATCCCTCGAACGATTCGTCGTAGCCGTTTACCCGGATGGCGTCTTCGCGCCACAGGGCCATGTTGCAGCTGCGCGGTGATTTGCTCCCGGCGATCATGCGGTAGATGATGGCCATGAACGGAATACGCATGACGTTGTTGCTGCACCGGACTCCCTTGGTCAGGGCGGAGAGCGACGTGATGGCTCCGCTGAGGACCTGACGGGTGAGGGCTTCGGTGATGATGCCGCGTGACCCCGAAACGTAACATCCCGGTTTGGCAAAGAGGATGTGGTCCTGTACGAAGTGGCGTTCCAGGATCAGGTCACCGTCGATCTGGATGATGTAGTTGCACGTGCTGGCGGCAATGGCCTTGTTGCGGATCGTGGCGACGCGGAATCCCCGGTCCTCGTGCCAGATGTGGCGTACCGGGACGGGCGAGATCCGTTCGAAATGCTTCACGACGTCGCGGGTGGCCATGCCCGAGCCGTCGTCGGCGATGAGAATTTCGTCGGGCAGGATGGTCTGCTGCATCACGCTGTCGAGACACAGGTAGAGGGCGCGGGGCCAATTGTAGGTGGAAACAAGCAGGGATACGGTCATCGTACAGGAAAATTGATGGGGTGTTCGAGACGGTATGGGTCGGTTACTCTTGTTGCAGGTCGCGTTTTTGTCCGGCTCTATTGACGTATGCGTGGTTCAAACTCATTTTGCAAATGTAGTGTTTTATCCATATCCGTCAAATTTTTTTCATACTATTATAACAAGCCTTCGGTGCAAATACTGCATCTGAGGCTGTAGAAAAATTCATACCGAGGTCCATCTGAAATGATAATGCGCAGATTATCAGTAGTATGCATGCTTGTAGCTGTCGGGTATATTAAAAAATATCAAAAAAATATCAAAAAAATTTAATAAAAACTTGCGCGGTTCGATTTTTCCCCTTATCTTTGCAGCGAAGTTTTAAGGTTCATTTAGGTTAGTAGTTTTAGGTTGG
>OLGB01000191.1_pt1 | contig 91131 bp, 77 predicted proteins | sample 1605691 | NCBI WGS metagenome assembly OLGB01 (sample SAMEA3888925, study PRJEB22519) | human gut metagenome | biome: human gut; feature: human-associated habitat; material: faeces | place: Denmark | collected 2010 | reverse complement strand
AATCGGCACAAAACCCATATATCAGAGTTTTTGCTTGATTTTTTGTATAGTTTTTGATTGGTGTTTAGTATAAAATGTATTGCCGAGTTGCTTTTTCTTTTTCGGACAGCTTCGCAGCCATAAATTGTTATAATTAGTTTTTCATCGGTTAAGCAGTTGAAAAAAACAAATTAATATGCTAAAATATAAAAAAACGCTGATTGGTGATTTGATGAAACGTCTTACAATAGGAATACTTGCGCATGTTGACGCAGGAAAAACGACCCTTTCCGAAATACTGCTCTATAAAACGGGCGAGATCCGCAGGCTCGGCAGGGTTGACCACGGAGATACCTTTCTCGATAACAATTCCCTCGAACGGAGCAGGGGAATAACCATATTTTCAAAGCAGGCAGTGCTTAAACGCGGTGACTGCATCATCTCATTGCTCGACACGCCGGGGCATATCGACTTTTCGGTCGAAGCGGAGCGTGTTCTGCAGGTGCTTGACTACGCGGTGCTTGTCATAAGCGGCTCGGACGGCGTTCAGAGCCACACCGAAACGCTTTGGCGGCTTCTGAGCAGGTACAATATCCCGACATTTGTATTCATAAACAAAATGGATATCGCCGAAATGCAGAACTCCGACCTCATCGGTGAGCTGACAAAGCGCTTCGGCGCAGGTTTTGTTGATTTTTCAGCTGACAGAAGCTCTGAAGCCTTTTACGAAGCCGTTTCGATGTGCGATAATATCCTTATGGAGCAGTTTCTCGAAAACGGCAGTGTAAATGACGGGGACATCGTTTCGGCAATCGCAGGACGAAGAATTTTCCCGTGCTGTTTCGGTTCGGCGCTGAAAGATATCGGCGTTGACGAATTTATCGAAGTCTTGTGCGGCTATACTGCTCAGCCCGTTTTCGGAAATGAGTTCGGCGCAAAGGTTTTCAAGATCGCCGACGACGGTCAGGGCAACCGACTTTCCTATATGAAAATTACGGGCGGAAGCCTTAAAGTCCGAACTGCCGTGAGTGACCATGATAAAAAATGGACGGAAAAGGTAAATCAGATACGAATTTATTCGGGCGCAAAATTCCAAGCCATTGACGAAGCGGAATCGGGAACTGTCTGCGCCGTAACGGGTCTGACGAAAACCGTAACGGGTCAGGGACTTGGCGCAGAGTGTGACTCGTTCTCACCCGTGATAGAACCAGTGCTTTCGTACAGAATTGACCTGCCGTCCGATGTTGACGCTCACACCGCTTTGAGCAAGCTTCGCATACTTGAAGAGGAAGACCCCCAGCTCCATATCGTCTGGAACGAGCAGCTGCAGGAGATACACATTGCCTTAATGGGCAAGATACAGCTTGAAATACTGAAAAGCATCATCGCCGAACGCTTTGGAATGAATGTCGATTTCAGCAACGGCGGTATAACCTATAAGGAAACTATCGAAAACAAGGTCGAGGGCGTTGGGCATTATGAGCCGCTCCGTCACTATGCGGAAGTGCATCTTATCCTTGAACCTGCGGAACGGGGGAGCGGCGTTAGGTTTTGTTCCTCCTGCCGTGAGGACGACCTCGACAAAAATTGGCAAAGGCTTATCCTCTCAAATTTGCAGGAAAAAACTCACCTTGGTGTTCTCACGGGTTCACCGCTGACCGATGTGAAGATAACTCTCGCCTCGGGCAGAGCGCATCTGAAACATACCGAGGGCGGAGATTTCCGTCAGGCTTCGTGGAGAGCCGTCCGCAACGGTCTTATGAAATCGAAAAGCGTTCTTCTTGAACCGAGGTATGATTTCAAGCTTGAAATTCCGAACGAAAATGTCGGCAGAGCATTGACCGACATTCAGCAGATGTGCGGCGAATTCGAACCGCCCGTTTCCAACGGTGAAACGACAGTGATAATCGGAAACGCTCCCGTTTCGGAAATGCAGGACTACCATTCGGACGTTATCAGCTACACCCACGGCAGGGGCAGGCTTATCTGCACGGTAAAAGGCTATTTTCCGTGCCATAACCAAGACGAAGTTGTCGCCGCCGCAGGCTATGAACCCGAAAGCGACCTTGATAACTCAGCCGATTCTGTTTTCTGCGCTCATGGTGCAGGCTTCAATGTTAAATGGAACGAAGTCGCCGATTATATGCACCTCGAAAGCGCTCTCAAAGAGCGTAACGATGACTTTTTCGAGCCGATAACAAGACAGCAGGTAAGCTCATACCGTGACCGACTTGTCGAGGACAAGGAGCTTATGGAGATATTCGAACGGACATATGGTCCGATAAAGCGTGACAAGCGCACCGCAATGTACACGGAAAAAGAGCCTGCTTCATCGAAAAAGTTCAAGGCTTCACCGATCCCGAAAGGCCCTGAATATCTCTTAGTTGACGGCTACAACATAATCTTCGCATGGGACGAGCTGAAAAAAGCTGCCGAGGACAACCTCGACCTCGCACGAAATATGCTGATAAACACGCTCTGCAACTATCAGGGCTTCCGCCGGTGCAACCTTATCCTCGTTTTTGACGCATATAAGGTCAAAGGCTCGGTCGGTGAGGTCGAAAAGGTCAACAACATCACGGTCGTTTACACGAAAGAAGCCGAGACCGCCGATACCTATATTGAAAAAGCAACGCACGATCTGAGCAAGGAGCATCGTGTGAGAGTTGCGACATCGGATAACCTCGAACAGACGATAATCCTCGGCAACGGAGCATACCGCATATCCGCTTCGGAGTTTTATGATGAGATAAAGCGCACCGAAAAGGCTATCCGTGAGTTGATAGAAACACTGTGACAAAATAAAAAGGACGCTGCAAACTGTACAGCGTCCTTTTTTTATTATGACCGAGCAAGTCCATCGACCTGAAGAACAACGCCCGTGATGTATGAAGCCTCGTCCGAAGCGAGGAAAACAAAAGCATTTGCGATATCTTCGGGCTGTCCGAGACGTCTGAGCGGTATCTGCGCAACGAGCGGCTCTATCACCGACTTCGGAACGGATTTCATCATATCCGTTTCGGTGATGCCGGGAGCAACTGCGTTTACCCTTATTCCGCACGGTCCGAGTTCCCTTGCGAGCGAGAGCGTAAAGCCGTTCACCGCAAATTTTGATGTCGGATATGCGATGCCCGACGGCTGACCGTAAATACTTACCATAGATGAGGTGTTGAGGATAACGCCCGAACCCTGCTTCGTCATAATATCCGCAGCCGCTTTCGAGCAGTTGAATACAGCTTTCAGATTGAGATCCATTACCCTGTCGAAATTTTCTTCGGTATAATCGGAGAATTTCATCATATCGGCAACGCCTGCGTTGTTGACGAGAATATCTATCCTGCCGTATTTTTCGGCAATGCCGTTCATTGTTTCTTTTACCTCCGCAAAGTCGGCGAGGTTCGGAAAAATACCTTCGACCTTTGCATCGGGACATTCTGCCTTTATGTCGGAAACCGCCTTATCGGCTGTTTCTTTTTTGCTTGCGCAGAGAATGACCGAAGCGCCCTCTTTCAAAAAAGCTTTGACAACAGCAAATCCGATGCCTCTGCTTCCACCCGTAACAACAGCGACTTTTCCGTTTAATCTCATAATGGTTTCCGCCTTTCTGCAATAATTTCATAAAAAAATAAATTTCTATACATTTATTATACGATATTTTGTTCAATAAGTCAATAGTTTTTATTAAAAACACAATATCATAAAAAAACGGGCAGCCTATGATAGACTGCCCGTTTTTTGTTATTTAGCTGTTTTTTCAGCTTTTTGCTTTGAGAAGCTCAGACGTCCTCCGAACCGTTGTCAGTCATCGATACCGGGAATTTCGGGAGCTGCGTAAGTAACAGATGTTATAACGCCCTCTGTTCCGTCAATGACAAATCCGTTTTCTGCAATGTAAGCTGCATCATCGGCAGAAAGTACCCAAGTATAGGTAGTGCTGCCCGATGTCGGAGCTACGGTTTTAATAACGTCGGTCTGGTTAGTTTTTTTGAAAATAACGGAACTTGTAACTTCTTCTTTGAGAGTTACAGTGATAGTACCATTTTCAACGACAGCCTTTTTATTGATCTGCAAAACAAATCTTGAAAGGTCAATTCCATCGCCGTTGTAGTTAAGGGAACCCTCATATGCACCCTTTTTACCGGGAGTTACAGCAGGCTTAGGTTCTGTGTAAGTAACAGATGTTACAACACCTGCATCACCGTTTATATAGAATCCGTTAGCCGTGATCTCTGAAGCCTGATAGGCTGTAAGAGTGAATGTTAAGGAAGTTGCGCCGTCAGCGAGTGTTTGCTTTGCAAGGACTGTGTAGTTACGGTAACGAAGAGTGATTTCGTTTGCAACATGTTCCTTAAAAATAACTGTAATAACACCATTTTCAGCAACGTTCGCTTCACTGATAGCTATTACATATTCGGAAAGATCCAATGATGCATCTGTGAAACCGATTATCTGAGGTTCAGTAACAGTCGCAGGAGGAGCTGAGTATTTAACACCGGTTACAATGCCCTTTTTGCCGCTTACTGTGAAGCCGCCTGCAGTGATCTTTGCAGCCTGATCGTCTGTAAGATCAAAGTTTGCATAACCATTGCCTGTATTAGATGCTTTTGCAAGCAGGTTGCCGTCTGCATCGTAAAGAGCGAATGTAGCAGTGTCTTTAAAGGTTACGTGGATAGTACCGTTTTTAACAACCTTCGTTGCACCGAACTTCAGTACATCTTCCGCAAGGTCAATGCCGTCTGCATATTCAAAAGGAAGTGTTGCATCAACGACGTATTTCTGGATATCGAGTGAAACGCCGTTGAATGTGCCGTTGACAACATTTGCATAGTCTACAAGAGTAAACTGATAGAGAGGCTTCTTGGTCTTGCTGTCAAGAGGCGAAGTGATCTTGAGAAGCTTTTCGCCGTCCTTCATAAGTGTAAGATCGCCCTTGAGTGCAAGGTCGCCTGTAAGAGCAATGTCACTGTTTACGATGATCGTAGTTCCGTCAGTGTTGCTTGCTGTGATGCTGAGTCCGCTGTACTTACCCTTTGTGGGAAGTGTAAGTTTTTTCAGTTCGATATTATCTGCACTCTGGGGGAGTGTGAGCTCGTAGATGCCGTTTGCATTGTTGAGTTTGGTGATGTATGCAACTGCATTGTCGTAGGTGTCGAACAGACGTATAGATTGGTCGGGTGCATAGAGAGTATACTCAGTGTCATCCTTAGCAGCGATGAGCTTGTTGCCCGAACGAACAATGATAAATTCTTCGTCGTTGAGCTTGATGTCGTGTCTTATCATGTCGCCCTTGACTGCTGCGACCTGATCGCCTTCCTTAGCGCCTTCAACAGTGATGTCGAAGCCCTTGCCTGTGTCGATATTGCTCAGGTCAATGTTCTTGGCTGCTTTGAGAGGATAGATGAATTCCGGATAGTTTCCGTCAAATCCTTCGCCGACAATGATTTCAGTTGCAGCGGCAAATCCTGCCTTTTCGCCGAATGTTACAACGGAGTTTGCAATGAATGTGCCAACATTTACCTTGCCGCTTATTGTCATGTTGTCTATGAGTGCGAATGTACCCTTGATGCCGTTGATGTTTGTGAGGCGGCTCACCTTGTTGTCTGCGTCATAAGAAACGTGGCTGTTGTAAGCCATGAATTTGTAATTGCCAAGATTGATGCTCATAGGATGAACAGTATCCTTGACAACCTTGTCAAGGTTAATATTCATAAGTACAAGGTTACCTGTGAGTGTGAGATCCTTAGCTGTTGTGATAGCGTAAGACTCTGTTGCACCTTCTGTGCTGGCAACCATAAGTGTGTCATAGGTCTTTGCCTTAGGAAGAACAAGTACATCGCCTTTATGTGCGTATACTGCATAAATGCCGATTGGATTTTTGATCCTTTCGATGTCCTTGACAGCATTTGCAAATGTGTCATACGATCTTGTTGCAATAAGAATAGGTTCTTCATCATCATCTGTATCAAATAATGCACCTGAATACTCCTGAACCGTTAAAACGTCGTTCTTGTTTACAGCCTTGAGGTTGTTGCCCGAACGAACAACAACGAGTTCGGTGCTGCCTGCTGTTACAGTGTTCTTGTCGGAGTAGTCGCCTGCGATAGATGCAATGATGTCACCTTCAGCGATCTCATCATCGCCCCTGTAAGCAAGGGTGAATTTTTTAAATCCGCTGATTTCCTGGAACTTAACGTTCTTGGCATTGGACTTGTCATAAGTGAAAATAGCTGTTGAGCTGCTGCTGGGGGCTGTGATAGTGCCTTCAAATGCAGACATTGCGCCTTCGAGTATGATCGATGCATCTTGTGCATAGAATGTTACGGTCTTTGCAACCTTGCCGCTAATTACAATGTTGCCGTTCATATTGATACTGCCTGTGCCGGTTATGTTTCCGATCATGCTGCTCGGTGCAAATTCTTCACCGTTGCTGTGATCTGCGGAAATTACATTAAAGATGGTCAAACCGTACTTGCCGAGGCTGATATTGATAGGCTGAACAGAGCCGTCATTCTTGTCGACCTTGTTTAAGGTGATCTTATTGCTGAGAGTGAGATTACCTGTAAGTGCGAGGTCGGAGGTTACATTGATAGTGACATCGGATTCAGCACTATAGTAGAGATGATCATACTTTCCTGCATTTGGGAGAGGAAGCTTAGCCAAAGTCTTACCCTCGAACATCTCAGGTGTGAGCTTGATGACGCAATCGGTTGTCTTTGTGCCTATTTCGTTGATGTCCTTGATAGCTTCGTCGAGGGTCTTGTAGTGGGCTGCCTTTCTGTTTACCAGAACGGTAACAAGGCCTGCTGTTTTCTTGGGCTTTGCGATAAGATTCTTGCCGCTCTTGATGATATAGTAGCTGTCTGCCTCTGTGAGATTGTCATTCGAGGGGACGAGCTGGTCTGCGTATGGACCTGCGATAGTACCGAGGATAAGATCTTCTGTGATCTCTGCTGTTTTCTCCGTTTTGGGGTCAACAAGAACGAAATTGATCTTTCCGGAGCCGTTGTCAAAGCCGCTCTTGCCGATAACGAGAGCGTTTTTGCCCTTAGCCTGCTGCTTAACAACGAGTACAGTATCATCCAATGCGAATATTTCGCCTGCGTTGATGATACCGCCGACTGAAAGAGAGCTGTTGTTTTCCAATTCGAGCAGTTTTTTTACGGTAAGGTTGCCTGTAATGTTTACGGTAGTCGTCGGAGCGGTTTTTCCGTCCCATGCTGCGCCCATAGCCGCATAGCCTAACATTTCGCTTTCACTGTTAGCCCAGATCCTTACGGATTTTGCATTCACCGCACCAACAGTAACGCCTGTGAGTTCAACCTCGTCGCTTGAAGTAATGCTCTTGATATCTGCGGTTACATATTCAAGCTGAAGCGGATTCCTGCCTGCTGCAATTGTGAAATCAACAGACTTAAGCTCATTCTTTACCTTTTTCTGTGCATCGAGCTTGATATTGTTGAATATTGTAAAGCCTGTGAGAGTGATATTTCCTGTGAAGGTGATAGTCTTGACTGACTGCTCGCTTGAGAAGTTGAGCGAACTGTATGTCTTAGCCGCAGGCATCTTGAAAGCACCGTTCATATTGTAATTGTCAAGAAGAGTTACATGGTACTCATTGTCCTTCTGACCTGCCTTAGCGTTTGCGGCAATAGTGCTGAGAACGTCGCTCCACTGAGCATATACAGTCTCATTCATGCCGCCTTCGTAGAGGGTCACGACCTTGAGCTTTTCTGCAAGAACCTTTATGTCCGAACCAACTCTTGCGAGTGTTGTGCCTTCGGGTGCGCCTCCGGTGATCAAAATGTTTGTAAAGTCTGCTGTCTTAGCTGTAAGAACTGTGTCCTTTTCAGCGAAAGGCAGAAGTCTGCCTTCTTCATCGGCTAATCCGATGTAAACAGGATTTAATATTTCGCCTGTTACAGTGATCTGCTTGTATCCATCATCGTTTTTGATATACTGGATGTAGCCGGGATTTGACTTTTCTTCAGACTTGATGTTTGTGAATGTTGCTGATGCTGTATTGGTGAAGTATACAGTAGAACCTGAACCCAATACAAGGTTTGTTGCCTTAACTGTGTTGCTGAACTTAGTAGTGCCATCTGCCTGAATAGTGCCGAAGCCCGATACATCTGCCGTGATATCGGAAATCGAGGCATGCGGGCAGTCAAGAGTAAGAGTAGACTTAGCTGCACCCTTTATTGCAGTAAGGTTGGTCTCAGCATTATCCAATGCAAGATCCTTGGATGCCGACATTGTGAATGTCTTGGCAGTGGATTTAACATTGATATCCGTAAATCCAACAGTTGTCGGGAGTGCAATTGTAGCAGCCTTTGTTGTGATAGTCTGTGTAGATTCGCCGTAAGAGGAGATATAGATCTCTTTAGCCTTTGAAGCTGCAGGGAATGTGAACTTGTCAATAGTAACATCCTTGTCAACACCGATAACGTATGATGCCTTGCTGTCATTTGCTGTGTTGATGTACTTGACAACGTCGTCCCACTTTTCAAACGGTACGAGATCATCTTCTTCATCTGAATCCATTTTTCCAACATAGAAATAAACTGTTACAAGCTTTTCGGGTTCGAGTGTGAATATGATCTTGTCATAAATATTGATTGAATTACCTGAGGAGTATGCGTAGGTAACCTTGCCGGTGATGCCTGTAAGCTTGCCGTTTTCGTCCATTTCAGCGCCGACTACGTCGGAGACCTTGGAAACGTCGAAGTCATCGATAACAGTAGAGAGGTCAAACTCGCCGTCAACAACTGTTCCGATATTTCTTACATTGCCGTCAACATAGAGTTGGTTAAGATTGTCAAGACCTTTGAGGTTGAGTGATGTAAGATGGTTCTTGGAAACATTAAGCCAAGTAAGTTCGGTGTTATTGGAAACATCGAGCGATGTAAGATTGCAATTGCCGGCAAAAAGGGTAAGAAGTTTGGTGTTCTTGGAAACATCAAGCTTTGTAAGATCGCAGCCTGAAACATAGAGCTCTTTGAGTTCTGTATTTGCTGTCAGATCAATGGAATTAATGCCTGTGAAAGCGATAGAAAGAGCTTCAAGCTTGGTGTTCTTGGAAACATCAAGTGATGTTAACTTTGTTCCGCTGACAGCGAGATCTGAAAGCTCGGTCAATGCCGATGTATCAAACTCGGAAATAGCTGTGCTGGAAAGATGAACAGTGGTAATACCTGCAGGAAGCTTAACGGAAGCAAGCTTTGTGCAGTGAACGGCATCGAGCTGAATCAAAGAGTCATTCTGCGAAAGGTCGAGAGCTGTTATTTTGGTGTTTCCTTCAATATTGAGTTCTCTAAGAGATGTAAGGTACTCAATACCGCTGAGATTGGTTACCTTTTCAAATATTGTTTTCTCTGATTCTTTCACTCCGAGTGCTGTGATCTTGGCAATATCGGATTCGGAGAGAGTTTTTCCGTCTGTGCTGTATGTTTTAAGAATACTGCGGAAGTTAGCATCAGGAAAGTTCTTTGAATCGATAGTGATCTTCGTTTCAGCAGGGGCTTCATATTTGACAGATGTGATCGTAGCATCTTTTCCGCCCAAAAGAAAACCTTTTGCGGAGATCTCTGCTGCTGCGGTTTCATCAAGGTCAAATGTTACTGTGCCTTTACTGTTTGTGATATTGGAAGCAGATCCGAGAGAACCTTCAAATTCAGAATAGTCAGACTTTTTGAGCATTATCTGAGCATTCTTGTTCTCGGCATCTTTATATGCAACAATGATCTTGCCGCCCTTTTTAACATCTGCCTTGCCGACAGATATCCAGCTGCCCCAATTGCCGAGTGAGTTTTCGCCTGCCCAAAGTTCGCCCTCGTCAAGAACAAGCTTTGTTGCGGAGAGAGAGTCCCATGTAGCCGTTATGTTATCATAATTTTGATTGAAAGCGTCTATTGTGCCGATGTTATCGGAGATAGAAGTTGTATCGATAGACTGTTCGCCGTCCCAATAGCCGTTCATCCATGTCTGTGACCAAACAACGGGTTCGTCGGAGCTGAAGAGGGTTATCGGATCGGTAGGGACATCTGTTTGTGGAGTAACAAGTTCAACTCCTGTGACAGTAACGCCGTTGCCCGAAATGCTGATGCCGTTTTCCTTGATGAAATTAACTGCCGATTCGTCAAGGAGAAATGTATGACAGGTATCATCAGCCGATGGTTTGGTACTGTTGAGATTGGACTGACCCGATGCGACAATTAATTCAAGGTCCGTCTTATCCGCATTTACAGTAAATGTTATTTTGAGAGAGTCGTTTGCAGCAGCGTCAACAAATTGAACTGCATCAACTTTTGCGGAACGCTTGATGTCGTTTATCGCACCGCTTGTTTCCAGATCGGTCATTTTCTTGTGTTTGACTTGGCAGCAGTCTATTGTATGACCGCTTCCGGACACGTTCAGACCGTTTTTCACCATATTTTCAGTGAGGGTAAAAGTGTAAGTACCGTTTTTATTAACACCGTCTGCAGCACCTTCTACAGCTATATCTTCAGGATCATCCCCTTCAGGTTCTATATATGAATAATGGAGAATTGCTGTATCTCCTGCTGCCGAACCGTTCGGGACACTGATATTTATAGTAGTTGTACTGATGGTTTCTAGGAGATCTTCTTCCAGTTCCTCTATGGAAGTGACATAGACGCTGTAAACAGAAACCTTATCGCCCATGATATGGAACAGACTTGCTGACTTGTCCGTAAGTTTAAAAGTGAGTTTTCCATTTTCGTCGGATTCGGGAGTGATCTCATTGTCATCGGAGTCGGTCAGCTTGATATCGTAGCCTTCCGCTGTACTGTAGTTTATGGTGATAATGTCACCTGCGCTGCCTGCACCCGGGATATCAATAACGCCTGCATTCAGAACCTCGTCAAGGTCATCAGAGCCGCTCCATAGTAATTTGGAGGATTCGGGCGTGGAGCTGCCCTTTGGGGTTGCGGTAATGTTAAGACCCTGCGCCGTAAAGGTGTATTGGTCGCCGATATTCTTCGGCGCGCCGCTTGGGATTTCACCGCCATAGGAAAATGCCAGATCGGTGTTTGCGCCGTCCGCTTGGATCTTTTCGGCATTGAGAATTGCCTTTTTAGCGGCAGCGAGGACATAATCGCCGTCGTAGAAGTTGCCTGTTTGATTTTTGGATGTCAGCTTAAGTGAAAAGCCGATATCTGATGTGTCGACAGGCTTATTGGTTGCGGCAAATATGTCAATGGGAACGATTGCCGTCTGAGTAACTGCAATAGCAGCCGCTGAAATTCCGGCTACCATTCGTTTGAACTGCATATTATCATCCTTTCGTGATAAAAATTTTCTGTGCAAAGACTACCCCTTGCATTGCATTATGCAAAAAGATCAGCTTTCAAATATTTGCGAAAGTTTTAACAAACATTTGAAAAATAGTGTGATGTTTTTACATAATATATTATATCACTTTCTATCTTAAAAATCAAGACATATTTACAATAAAAATAAAATATATTTAATATAATTTTATGCAATATTATTTTAGATAAAAATTCAAATTTCAGGCAATAAATTGACTTTTGGCAGGTATTCAATGTGCGTCTATTGTATACTTGAGTGTAATAGCCGCAATTTTTTTCGGTAAAAGCTGCATTTTTATATAGGAAAAAGCTGATTAAAGCGAAGCGTTCGTTTTGCCATTTTGAGAAATGTACGAGTTTACGCCTTTAATGTCAATTTGACATAAACATTTTGAAAAATGGCAAAAACGTATTAATCAGCGTTTCCTTAGTATAGGATCAAATTCACAAAAAATCCCTTGACAAGGAAAAACTAAGGTGATAAAATAACCACTATATGAATATTTGTCGAAATATAGGTGCGAAAGCAGAACTTTTCAAAAGCGGTAAATGAATATTTCCGCAAAGCTGTTTAGCCTAACAAGGAATCAGGTGCGAATCCTGAGCAAGGCCGTTGCCGTATTTTGTCAGTTATGAACGTTCTTCGGGCATAACTTAAGCATACATGACGTAAAGTCGGTCACTGAGGGTATTTCCCTTGGGAAGGCGTATGTGAGCCGTTTTCGGCGGACAATAAGTCGGAATACTTGCCTGTATTTTTCCCGTGTCAGGGTGTTGTTTATAATCTGCGGAACTCCGGAACGTAAACGATGATATGCGAAAAAAGCAGGCCGTATATACGGTCTTATTTGTGCTGCCTTTTTTGATTTTGGAAAAAGGGCTTTTTCGGCGTATCATAAAAAACGTAAAAGAATAACGCGATCGGACATTATCCTTGCTGCGGCTTGGATAATGTCCGATTTTTGTTTTTGGGGGAATTTTATGAAACTGAAAAAAACAGCATTTTTGACAGCTTTGCTTATGCTTGTAACAACGCTTGCGGTAGGCTGCGGAAAAAACATGCAGCAGAAAAACGCAGGTTATACCTTTATCGATGACCTCGGCTATGAGGTCACGGTAGATGAGCCGCAGAGAGCCGCATTTTGCAGCGGAAGCCTTGCGGAAATATGGCTGCTTTCGGGCGGTGAACTTTTTGCCGCAACCGCGGACGCCTATGACGAGCATCTTTTTGAAGTTCCCGAAACAACGGTCAATATTGGAAAGATGAAATCGCCGTCCGTTGAAACGATGATAGACCTCGGCGTTGACTTTGCCGTGTTTTCATCCGATATCGCCGAGCATACGGCACTTCGCGATACGCTTGAAAATGCAGGCATAACAACGGCTTATTTCAGCGTGAACAAATTTGACGATTATCTTTCCGTGCTGAAAAAATTCACCGATATCACGGGCAGAGCCGACCTTTACGAGCAGAACGGCGAAGCGGTTCGGAAGCAGATAGAGAGCGTTATTGCGTCCGTTTCGGGCAAAGAGCCGCCGACCGTGCTGTATCTCCGTGCCTCGTCCTCGGCAGTTCACGCAAAGGACAGCACGAGCCTTGCAGGAGGAATGTTAAAAGGCCTCGGTTGTGTGAACATAGCCGACAACGGAACGCTCCTTGACGACCTCAGCCTTGAAGTGATAGTCAGGTCCGATCCCGATTTTATCTTCGTGACCTTTATGGGCGCAGACGAGGAAAAGGCGCGCAGGGTACTTGACGATACACTGCTTTCCAATCCTGCGTGGTCGGAGCTTTCGGCGGTAAAGAACGGTCGGTTCGTTATCCTCCCGAAGCAGCTTTTCCATTACAGACCGAATGCGAAATGGGGTGAAGCATATCAGCAGCTTGCGGATATCCTTTTCGGAGAAGAATAAGAAACTCATCACCCTGCTTGTGCTTCTCATCGTGCTTTTTGTATCGGCACTCGCAGGGATATGTCTTGGTTCGGTTCGGCTAAGTCCGAGTGAAGTCTTTACTGCGCTTGCAAGCGGAAAAAGTACACCTGACGGCAGGATAGTTTACTGCATAAGACTGCCGCGCGTCCTCGGCTCGATGCTCGCAGGTGCGGCACTTGCACTCTCGGGTGCAATAATTCAAGCCGTTCTCAGAAACCCTCTCGCTTCTCCCGGAGTTATAGGCGTGAACGCAGGTGCAGGATTTTTCACCGTGCTTTGCTCTGCGCTTCTTCCAACGGCAGCAAAAATGCTTCCTGCGGCGGCTTTTGTCGGAGCGTTCGCAGCGGTGATGACAGTCTACATAATTGCGCGCAGGACCGAAGCTTCAAAGCTTACGCTTGTCCTCGCAGGGGCGGCTATTTCTTCGCTTTTTAACGCAGGAACGGACACTGTAACGGAGCTTTTCCCTGAAACGCTGTCGGGAATATCCTCGTTCAAAATAGGCGGCATTGGAAATATAACCCTCGAAAAGCTTTTCCCTGCGTGGATAATAATTGCTGTCGGGATAGCTGCGGCGTTTCTTCTTCACAACGAGACTGATGTGCTTTCGCTCGGCGACAAAACAGCGTTCACGCTCGGACTTAACGTAAAAGCGACACGCTTCGTACTGCTCATAATTGCGGCGGCGCTTGCAGGTGCGGCGGTCAGCTTCGCAGGTATCCTCGGCTTTGTCGGACTTATCGTTCCGCATATATGCGGACGGCTCATCGGGTATGAGAGCCGATACAAAATGCCTGCCTGTGTACTGCTCGGGGCGGCGTTCGTCACGGTCTGCGACATCGCGGCGAGAACGATCTTTTCACCGAATGAAATTTCGCTCGGCATAGTTATTTCCTATATCGGAGTGCCGTTCTTCATCTATCTTCTTTTGAAGAAAAAAGGGGGAAAGCACAATGCTTGAGCTGAAAAATTTATGCGGCGGCTACGGCGGCAAGGACATACTCGAAGATATAAGCATAAGCTTCGCAAAGGGCAGCATAACCTCGGTGATAGGTGCGAACGGCTGCGGAAAAAGCACACTCTTGCAGATGTGCTGCGGTCTGCTGAAACCGTCACGGGGGCAAGTTCTGATAGACGGAAAAGACATTTCCAAGATGAAGCATATTGAGCTTGCGCAGAAAATTTCCTATATGGAGCAAGTGCATAACTCGGGCAGCATCACAGTCCGCGCGCTCGCATCTCACGGGAGATTCCCATACCTCGGCTACCCACGGCGTTTTACGGCGCAGGATAAAAAGATAGTGGACGAAGCACTCGAAGCCGCAGGCGTTTCCGATATCGCCGACAGAAAGGTTTCTGAGCTTTCGGGCGGTCAGCGGCAGAGGGCGTATATCGCAATGACGCTTGCGCAGGACACGGACATCGTTCTTCTCGATGAACCGTCCACCTACCTTGATATAAGCAGTCAATTTGAACTCATGGATATAGTTTCTGCGATGAAAAATTGCGGAAAAACAGTAGTTACGGTGCTTCACGACCTCAATATGGCGCTGTCAAACTCGGATATGACCGCTGTTATGAAAAACGGCAGGCTCTTAGGCGTTTTTCCGCCGAGAGAAGCCGCCGAAAGAGGACTTATCCGCCAAGCGCTCGGCGTTGAAGCCGTTTTGGACGAAAAAACAGGGCAGTATTTGCTCTTTAAAGGAGACCAGCTATGAAAAAAGCTATAATTGAAGCAAGCTTCGGAACGAGCCACCTTGACGCGCTCGAAAATTCCGTTCTTGCGCTGAAAAAAACGATAGAAAAAAGCTTTCCCGACTATGAAGTTTTCATCGCACTCACGAGCAAAATGGTGCTTTCCGCACTCAAAAAGCAAGGAGTATACTTTGATACTGTCGATGAGATGCTTGCCCGTCTGAAAAATGACGGCTTTGACGAAGTTATTATCCAGCCAACGCACATCATCTCGGGAATTGAATATGAGATGCTTCTCAATGCGGCGGAAAAGTTCAAAGGAGATTTCGAAAATATAAAGGTCGGCGCGCCGCTCCTTGAAAGCAAGACCGATATGGAAAAGGTCTGCCGCATTATCGCGGAAAAGTTCCCAAATGAAACTGTTGTACTTATGGGTCACGGCACGGAACATTCGGCGAATGAAACTTACACGGAATTCCGCAAGGTCTGCACAGAGCTTGGCTTTGACAACATTTACACAGCTACCGTTGAAGCAGAGCCAACATTAGATGATGTTATAAGCGAATTAAAGCTTTGCGGAAAGAAAAAGGTCACAGTTATGCCGCTTATGCTTGTTGCGGGCGATCACGCCAAGAACGATATGGCAGGCGAGTGGAAAGAGCAGCTTGAAGCGGCAGGCTTTGAGGTCAACTGTGTTTTAAAAGGACTTGGTGAATATCCCGAAATAAGGGAGATTTACTGCGAACATATAAAAGCAATGAAAGGATAAAGAAAAATGAAAAAGGAAGTTTTAACGGCAGTAATGGCGGCAGCAATGCTTTTATCGGCAGCAGGCTGCTCATCATCAACGGGAGACACAACGGCATCGGACACAGATACGGTTTCCGAAACGACGACGGCGAACAACGCAGGAATGGGCGGATTGAAAAACGCCGCAGCGGCAGACAAGGTATCGGACGATGAAGCCGCTATCCTTGTAACGGGTGAGGATTATCCTCTTACAGTCCGCGATTATCTCAAATATGAAACGACTATCGAAACGAAGCCTGAAAGGGTAGCAGTTCTTTCGGGAACACCGCTCAACGTTTGGTATGACCTCGGCGGAAAATCGATATGCACCTCTGATGTGAGCGACAATATCCGTCTTACCGAGGGCTATGAGGACGAGATACAGGCACTTCCGCAGATAGGACCTGTTTACTCTATCGATATGGAATCCGTAATTGCACAGGAGCCCGACCTCATTGTCGCGCAGGTCGGAACGCAGTCCACTCAGGGCGCAAAGCTTCGTGAAATGGGATATAACGTTATTCAGACGCATATCAGAGGCTTTTCCGATGTTGTCGATACGTACCGTGCATTTGGAAAGCTTCTCGGTCAGAGCGAACTTGCCGAACAGCGCATCGCAGAGCTTGAAAACGGCAAAAAGGAGATAACCGACAAACTTCCCGATGATGATATTTCCGTTGTTATCCTTTATGTTACCTCGAAATCTCTCGCAGTAAAGCTTGACAACAGCATCGCAGGCGACATTGCTCAGATATTGGAACTTGACAACATTGCATCGGGACTTGCACCCGACACGGTAGGCTCGGAAACGACTCCGCTCGATATCGAATACATCGTTGAAAAAGACCCCGACTATGTTCTTGTAACAACGATGATATCGAGCAATGAAGAAGCGAAAAAGACCGTTGAGGAACAGTTCGCATCGAACCCTGCATGGAGTTCCGTAAATGCAATAAACGAGGGCAGAGTTATCTATCTTCCACAGCAGTATTATCTCTACAACGCAGGTCCTTACTATGTTGATGCAATAAAGTATATGGCACAGAGCATTTACCCCGAGATATACGGAGAGGTGGAAGAAACATTCTGATGGAGAAAACTGCTTTCAGAGAAACGACCACGTTCAAGGTCATAGTCCTTGTCGTTCTTGCGGCGGCAGTAGTGTTTGCATTTATCCTCGGAAATGTTGTCGGAACGATGGATATTTCCGTTTCGGACATCGTGAACACTATCTCGGGCGACCATACGGGAACGAACAATAAGGTAATATGGAATATCCGACTTCCGCGAATGATACTTGCCGCTTTGGTAGGAATTAACCTTGCGCTCTCGGGTTCGATACTCCAGGGCGTTATGAAAAATCCGCTCGCCGACCCGTCCATAATCGGAATAAGCAGCGGAGCAGGTCTTTTCGGCATACTTATACTTGTAGTGTTTCCGCAGTGGCAGAACCTTGTTCCGATTGTTGCATTTGCAGGTGCAATGCTTGCGGCGGTGATAATCTATCTGCTTGCGTGGAAAGGCGGCATCGACCCGACAAGAATAGTGCTTTCGGGTGTTGCTGTATCGGAGCTTTTCGGCGCAGGTATATCAGCAATACTCGTCTTTTTCAGCGACCGAGTTCACGGCGCGCTCACGTTTATGAACGGAAGCCTTTCCTCCCGAAGCTGGGGAGAAGTGAGAACGATACTGCCTTATACGATCGCAGGTCTGCTGCTTGCGCTCATCTTCGCAGACAAGCTGAATATACTTGTCCTCGGCGATGATACGGCGAGGGGACTCGGACTTAATGTTGAGCTTACAAGGCTTGGATTTACGGCACTTGCGGCGCTTCTTGCGGCATCTGCGGTAAGCGTTGTCGGTTTGCTCGGCTTTGTCGGACTTATCGTTCCGCACAGCATAAGGCTTATCCTCGGCAATAATTATAAGATAATGTTCCCTGCGACGGCACTCCTCGGTGCGGCGCTTGTAATGCTGAGCGACACCTTTGCTCGAACGGTTCTGAGCCCGACAGAAATACCTGTCGGAATAGTAATGGCAGTGCTGGGAGTTCCGTTCTTCCTGTATCTGCTCAGAAAGTAGGCGCTTATGGAAAAGACTATTTTATCGGTGAGAAACCTTTGCGCAGGCTACAAAAATTACCGTATCCTTGACGGGATAAGCCTTGATATCGAGCGTGGAAAAATTTATTCCATAATCGGTCCGAACGGCTGCGGAAAAACAACTCTTATAAGGGCGATGAGCCGTAATCTCCGTCCGGAAAGCGGAGAAGTTCTGCTTGACGGAAAGGATATTTTCCGCACGAATACAAAGCTTGTCGCGCAGAAAATGGCTGTTTTGTGCCAAAATGATACAAGTATGAGCGACATAACCGTAAAAACGCTTGTCGAATACGGCAGATACGCCCATAAAAAATGGTGGGCAGGCTCGGACGGCGATGACAAAAGCATCGTTGAATGGGCGATAGAGCGCACGGGTATGACAAAGCTCCGGAACCGCAAAATAAACGCACTCTCGGGCGGCGAAAGGCAGCGCGCGCGAATAGCAATGGCGATAGCGCAGAAGCCCGAGATAATGCTCCTTGACGAGCCAACGACCTATCTCGACATTGCGCATCAGCTTGAAATAATGGAGCTTGTGGCGGCGCTCAACCGTGAAGATGGGATAACAGTTGTAATGGTTCTCCACGATATGAACCACGCGGCGAGATATTCGGACGAGCTTGTTCTTGTCAACAACAGCAAGATACATACTATCGGCATTCCGAATGAGCTTATCGAAAACGGCGAACTGGAAAATGTTTTCTGTGTTGAAGCGGAGATACTTTCCGACACCGAGGACAATTCGCCCGTATTTTATGCAAAGAGGAAAAAGCAATGAAATTTACATTTATAACCGTTTCTGCGCCGTCCGTAAAATGCCTTATGAAAGCGGCAAGGGAAGTCCGAAAGCTTGAACCCAAACTGCTCGACCTGCGGCTTTATTACGCGGTCACGGACTACGGAAAGGAAAAGACCGCGCGGCTCATCTCCGACATAAAGACCTCCGATATGGTTTTTGTTGACCTTATGGGAAGTCCCGTTGAAACGATAAAAGCCGTTTATGAAGGACTTAAAGATTGCAGGGGCGATGTTATCCCTTACGGCAATTCCGCAAGAGAATATATGAAGCTCGGCAGCTTTTCCACAGCCTCAATGAAAGCCTCGGGCGGAAAGAAACCCGATATGGCTGCGATGAAAAAGATGCAGTCAATGGCTGAGGCAATGGGCAAAATTATGCCCGGAAAAATGCGTGATATGCGAAATTATTCGCTTATATGCAAGTATTTTTACGTTGCCGACTATACGAATATCCTCAATATGCTGTACCTTATCCTGCGTGAATATGGCGGCGCAAAAAAGCTCCCAAAGCCGTCCGAGCCGAGGGAAGTTCCTGCGGCATCGGTCTGCAGGGCAAAGGATATGAAGTATTACGGCAGCTATGAAGAATTTTCGGCTGATTATCCTTTCGACGAAGAAAAGCCTGTCATTGCATTGCTTTACTACGGTCATATCTATCCAATGGATTATTCGGGCGCAGTAGGTGAGATCGCCGAGCGTCTGCAAAAGAGCGCAAACGTTCTGCCTATCGCAGTTTCGGGTATGGACAGCATCAATGACGGAACGCTGAAAAAGCTGATGACGGAATTTTTTCCGAAAAAGCCCGAACTGATAATGAACTGTATGTCGTTCCGTTTGAGTGCAGGACCAATGGGCGGAAATATCTCCGCAGGAACAGACCTGCTGAAAGAGCTCAACGTCCCGTATCTGCACCCGTTCTTTATGTCAAGGCGCACAGAAAAAGACTGGCTCGATTCGGTTCAGGGCAATACGCCCTCGGAAACGCTCATTTCGGTTATGCTCCCCGAGCAGGACGGCGCAGTTCTGACGCTCCCTGTCGGCGCAAAGACCGAACCCGTTTATGACGAAGAGTTTGACGTTACTTCTGATGAGATAAAAATAATCGGGGAACGTCTTGAAGCGCTTGCCGACCGTGCGGAGAAGTTCATTTCGCTTCGCAGAAAGGCAAATTCGGAAAAGAAGATCGCGATAATATGCTATAACTATCCCCCCGGAGAAGCCAACGTTTTCGGCGGAGCATTTCTCGATACGTTTCAGTCGGTATCATCAATGCTTTCCCTGCTGAAAAACAGCGGCTACACTTCCGAAGAAGTTTCCGCGGAAAAGCTTATGTCCGACTTCATAAACGGCGGAATTGTCAATTCGGGCAAGTATTTCGACAATGGAAATATGCCGAAATATCCGCTTCCCGACTATAAAAAGTTTCTGAACGGCTTTGCGGACAAAGAAGCCGTTATAAACGCTTGGGGCGAGCCGAGCGGCGAGATTATGACCGATGAAAACGGTGATTTTCTTATCCCTGCGGCGACCTATGGCAATATTCTTGTCGGTTTACAGCCGTCAAGGGGCATTCACGAGGACACCGACAAGCTTTATCACGATAAATCGATACCTCCGCATCACCAGTACATAGCTTTCTACAAATATCTGCACGACAAGTTCGGCGCAGATGCCGTTATCCACGTCGGAACGCACGGAACGCTCGAATTTTTAAAGGGCAAGGAGTGCGGAATGAGCGGAATGTGCTATCCCGATATTCTCCTCAAAGATATGCCGCATTTTTATCTTTATTACTGCGGAAATCCGTCCGAAGCGACTATCGCAAAGCGCCGTTCACACGCCTCGCTCATAGGCTATCAGCCGCCCGTTTTCGTCCGGAGCGGACTTTACGGCGAATATGCCGAGCTTTCCGCAATGCTTGACGAATATCATCATCAGCTTTCGTTCTCGGAAAGCGCCGCTTCGGAGGTAAAGCAGAATATCGCAACGCTTGCGGAAAAGCTTAACCTGCCGACCGAGATTGAAGAACTTGAATCGGAACTTTATCGACTTAACAGCTCGCTCATACCGAAAGGACTTCATATTTTCGGCAATGATTATTCTGATGAAGAAGCACTTTGCTATGTCCGTGAACTGCTTAAAAAGCCGCACGATGATGTCCCGTCACTTAACGAAATTGCCGCCGAGGAGCTTGGCGAAGATCTTGCGCAGGCAGAGGAGAGCGGCGGAGAAAAGCTTCGCAGGATAAATGCGCTTGCGGAGAAATATTTCGATGAAAATTTCAGTGCTGAAAATGTTCCCGAAAAGCTTCGCACCGCAATTGAATTCGGACGGAGAAAGTATAACGATATAAAGCATAACGCCGAAAATGAGCAGCTCCTGAACGCACTTTCGGGCGGATATATCCCTGCAAAAGCAGCAGGCGATATCTACCGCAGTCCCGAAGTTCTGCCGTCGGGTTATAATCTTTATCAGTTCGACCAGCGTTTTGTCCCGACTTTGACGGCGTATCAGCGCGGCGTGAGAACTGCTGAAAATACGATAAAGACCTATTTTAACGAGTACGGAACTTACCCGAACTCAACGGCGGTCATTTTGTGGGGACTGGAAACCTCGCGTACCCACGGCGAAACTATCGGTCAGATAATGGGTTATCTCGGCGCGCGGCTCGCAAAGGGCAATTCCGCCTGGAATCCGAAGTATGAGCTTATCCCGACAGAAGAACTCGGCAGACCGAGAATTGACGTTACAATAAATATCTGCGGATTTTTCCGCGACCTTTTCCCGAATCTCATCGACAATCTTGACGATCTGCTTCACCTTGTGAACGAAGCCGACGAAACGGACGAACAGAACTTTATGAAAGCGAACTCGGCGAAGCTTTATTCCTATCTCATCGATAAAGGATATGACGAGGAAGAAGCCGCTTCGCTCTCCGTTACAAGAATTTTCGGACCGCGCGAGGGCGAGTACGGCACGGGTCTTACTTCAATAATCGAAACAAAGGCTTGGGAAAAGGAAGAACAGCTCGGAAGTCAGTTCCTCACTTCGCTCCATTATGCATACAGCCGCAAAATGCACGGCGGCGATACAGCCGATCTTTACGAGCAGAATTTGAAAAGCGTTGAGATAGTTTCGCAGGTCCGTGACAATAACGAATATGAGATAACCGACCTCGACCACTACTATGAATTCTTCGGCGGCTTGGCGAAGTCGGTCGAAATGGTAAAGGGCAGGAAAGCCGTAATGCTCGTCACCGACACAACGGGTGCAGTTCCCATAACGGAGTCGGCGGAAAAAGCCGTTGCAAAGGGCATACGCACAAGAGTTCTCAACCCGAAGTGGATAGACGGAATGTTGGCGCATAAATATCACGGTGCACAGAAGATAGCCGAACGCTTCGAGAACGTTATGGGACTTGCCGCAACAACGGGCGCAGTCGAGCAGTGGGTCTACAATGACCTTTGCGAAAAATATGCGCAGGACGAAGAGATGCGCCGCAGAATGGCTGAAAACAACCCCTACGCTTATATGGATATCCTCGAGCAAATGGAGGAATACAGCCGCCGCGGTTACTGGAATGCGACCGAAGAACAGCTTGAAGCGATACGCAAAGCTTATCTTGAAACAGAAAATACGATTGAGGGTGAAAGCTGATGGATAAAAAAGCATATTTCCCGTTCACGGCAATAGTCGGGCAGGAAAAAATGAAGCGCGCTCTGATACTAAACCTTATAAATCCTGCGCTCGGCGGCGTTCTTATCAAAGGCGAAAAGGGAACGGCGAAGTCAACGGCTGTCCGTGCGCTGACAGAGGTTCTTCCCGAGCGTGATGAAGTCGAGAACTGTCCGTTTTCCTGCGATCCGCACGATAGAAATTGCCAGTGTGAAAGCTGCCGAAGCAGGGAACATCTCACCGCAGTGAAAAGGCGAATGAGGGTAGTCGACCTCCCCGTGAGTGCGACCGAGGACAGAGTTGTCGGAACGCTCGATATCGAGCGAGCGCTCAAAACGGGCGAAAAGCATTTTGAACCGGGAATCCTCGCCGAAGCCAACCGCAATATTCTTTACGTTGACGAAATAAATCTGCTTGACGACCACGTTGTCGATGTTATTCTCGACTCGGCGGCAATGGGCGTGAACACGGTCGAGCGCGAGGGCGTTTCGTTCAGCCACCCTGCACGTTTTGTACTCGTCGGAACGATGAACCCCGAGGAGGGCGATCTTCGTCCGCAGCTGCTCGACCGCTTCGGTCTTGTTGTCGATGTCAAGGGTGAAACCAACATTGAAATGCGCACCGAAGTTGTGAAGCGCTATCTCGAATATGAGCGCTCGCCAGAAGCTTTTCTTGAAAAACAGAAAACTGAGCAGGAAAAGCTCCGCGATAAAATAAGCGAAGCGCAGAAGCTTCTCCGAACCGTGACTTATTCGGACGAAATACTTCGCCTTGCCGCAGAGATATCCGTTTCGCTCGGCGTTGACGGTCACCGTGCCGATATTTCAATGATAAAAACAGCCTGCACCAATGCGGCTTATGAGGGCAGAAATTCCGTTTCGGGTGAAGATATGAAGCTTGCGGCGGAGCTTGTTCTTCCGCACAGAATGAGGCGCAAACCGTTCGAGGAACAGCGAATGGACATCACCGCCGTTTTTGAGATGATAGAAAGCCGTGAGGGAATATGACCCCGTACCCCTTCACCGCAATTGTCGGACAGGAAAGGCTTAAGCTTGCACTTATCCTGAATGTGGTAGATCCTGCGGTCGGCGGTGTGCTTATCTCGGGCGAAAAAGGCACGGCGAAATCAACGGCTGTCCGTGCGCTCGCGGCTTTATCGGAACGAAAAACGGTCGAAATCCCGCTCAACGTCACCGAGGACAGACTTGTCGGAACGCTTGACCTCACCAACGCTGTAAACAGCGGCGAAAAACGATTTGAAAAGGGACTTTTGTACGAAGCAGATGGGAATTTCCTCTATGTTGATGAAATAAATCTGCTCGGAACGCATATTTCGGGAATTCTTGCGGAGGTAATTGCCTCGCAGGAGAATATCGTGAGCCGTGACGGGATAGAGTATCGCCACCCTTGCCGATGCATACCGATAGGCACGATGAACCCCGAAGAGGGAACGCTCCGACCACAGCTTCTTGACAAATTTGGTCTGTTCGTGAGCGTTTCGGGCGAGGACGATGTTGAACTTCGCACCGAGGTAATACGCCGCAGGCTCGAATATGAGCTTGACCCCGAAAGCTTTCGCACGAAATACAGACCGCAGGAAGAAAAGCTTGCACAGCAGATTTCCGATGCACAAAAAAGGCTTGAAAAGCTTGGTATTTCCGAGGAAATTCTTCGGCTCTGCGCACTGACGGCGAACAGTGCTTTATGCGAGGGAAACCGATGCGAAATTATCCTCGCCGAAACTGCGAAAGCCTTGTGCGCTTGGCGGAACGGTGCGGAAATTTCTGCCGACGATGTTTCCGAAGCGGCAAAGTTCGTTCTTCCGCACCGAATGAGAAATGCTCCGCAGGAAGAAACCGTTCAGCAGAACACGGAAACTTCTGACAGCAACGATCCACCCGAAAACACGGAAGACAACTCTCAAACTGAAGCCGAGCCGCCGCAGGACAGCGCTCCGCAGGAGGAAAATTCCACTGAGCAAAGCGAAAAAGCCGAAGCCGCAGGAGATGAACTTCCGCTTTCTGCGGAGGGGATAAAATCAGCCGCAGGCAAAAACGGCGGCAGCGGAAAACGAAGCAAAACAATTGCGAACGAAAACAGCGGAAGATATGTCCGAAGCACAGTTCCGCACGGAAAATGCACCGATATTGCGGTCATTCCAACGCTTTGCAATGCCGCCTTAAATCAGCGTCAGAGAACGCCTGAAAACGGAATGAAGCTTTCAGTGCGCTCGTCCGATATCCGTCGGAAGATACGCGAAAAACGCACGGGTGCGACCATACTTTTCGCAGTTGACGCAAGCGGTTCAATGGGCGCAAAGCGGCGTATGCGCGCGGTAAAGGGCGCGGTGAAAGGACTGCTTTCCGAAGCGTACAGAAAGCGCGACCGTGTGGGAGTTGTGGCGTTCCGCGGCGACGGCGCACAGACCTTGCTGAGCATAACGGGAAGTCCCGAGCTTGCGCGAAAGTGTATGGACGAGCTTCCGACGGGCGGAAAAACTCCGCTTGCCGCAGGAATAGCGGCGGCGTGTGAACTTCTCCGTGCCGAGCGTATCAGAACCCCAGACGCGCTCCAGTATCTTATCCTTATTTCGGACGGAAAAGCGAATGTTCCGCTTCGCAGTGATGATCCGTTCGGGGACGCACTCGCAGCTGCCGAACAAGTCCGTTTATCGGGCGTGGGCACAATGGTGCTCGACACCGAGAACAGCTACATAAGGTTCGGCTTCGCCAAGCAGATAGCCGAGCGAATGGACGCGCAGTACATAAGCCTTGATGAAGTAACGGGTTCGGCTGTGGAAGAAAACGTCCGAAACTTTATTAACGAATGATCGCCGAAAGGCTTTCATATATATTTATTTTTGGAGGAAGAAAAAATGAAAAAGAAAATTCTTGCGATCGCTGTACTCGCAGCAGTAATGTCAATGACAGCTTGCTCATCAAATCAGGGCAGCACAACAACTGACAGCGAAACAACAACACAGACAGAAGCAGTTCAGAATGAGGACACTCAGGCAGAAGAAACAGAAGAAGCTGCTGAAACCGAAGCAGAAACAGAAGCGGAAAGCGCAGCAGGCACAGACGTTTTTACCGATGAAAACGGCGTTCTCACATATCTTGACACAGCTAACGCTCCTTTTGAGGGTGCAGGTCTTAAGATCACAGTTTACAAGGCTGCAAAGACTGTAAACTTTGTAAAGACCGACCTTGACGGCAACGAAACAGTTGAGTATTACAACTTCGATCTCAACAGCAACACAGTTGAGGAATACTACTATGTTTCCATGATGGGTACAGGCTTCTACTACACCTTTGACCTCGGCGCAAACGAGATCGTAAAGGTTGAAGATTCCGAGCGCAATGATTCCACACAGAGCACAAAGGACAACGGCAGATATGACAGTGCAAACGACAGAATGAAGGGCGATGTTGAAGCTCTCCGGAATTATTTCACCGAAAACTATGGCGTTTCCATTGAAGATATGGTAAAATAAGCTATGGCTGAACAGTATATTTACCGCGGCGGACAAAAGCTCCGCTGCGGATATACAACAGGTTCGTGCGCCGCAGCTGCCTCAGGGGCGGCTGCGGAAATGCTTATAAGCGGTGAAGTATCGGAATTTTCGGAGATAATGACCCCAAAGGGAGTGCCATTAAAACTGGAAGTTCTTGATGCGGCTATAAGCACGGACTATGCGAAATGCGCGATAAAAAAGGACAGCGGCGATGACCCCGATATCACTAACGGGATACTTGTTTATGCAAAGGCGAGCCGAATTCCGCACGGCGTTGAGATAGTCGGCGGTGAGGGCATCGGAAAAGTCACGAAAGCAGGTCTTGACCAGCCTATAGGCGAAGCTGCGATAAACTCCGTACCACGAAAAATGATAGCGGCGGCAGTGGAAAAGGTCGCCGAAATGCATGATTATCACGGCGGTTTTCGCATAGAGATCTTTGTCCCTAACGGCGAAGAGATCGCGAAAAAGACATATAACCCACGAATGGGCATCGAGGGCGGCATTTCGATAATCGGAACGAGCGGCATCGTTGAACCGATGAGTAATTCCGCACTTATCGACACGATACGCCTTGAAGAGCGAATGAGAAAAGCCGAGGGACACAAAGCACTCCTGCTAACGCTCGGAAATTACAGCGAAAATTTCATTCAGAAGTCAATGCCGTTTGCACTTGAAAAGAGCGTAAAATGCAGTAATTTCATCGGCGAAGCAATAGATTCGGCGCTCGAATACGGCTTTGAAAATATCCTTATCATCGGTCATATCGGAAAGCTCGTGAAGCTCGGTGCAGGAATTATGAACACTCATTCTGCGCAGGCTGACGGTCGAATGGATGTGCTTGTGACCTGCGGAGTGCTTGCGGGAGCGGAGAGCGATGTTTTGAGAAATATAACCGAATGTGCAACGGTCGATGCGGCGCTCGATGTTTTGAAAGAGCACGGATATATGGAAAAAACGCTTAATATTCTTGCAAAAAGAGCAGAATATTATCTTGATGCAAAGGTGAAAAACGCTGTAAAGATCGGTGCTGTGATGTTCTCGGACAAGCATGGGATAACGGTCGAAACTTCCCGTGCCTGCGAGCTTATCGGAATAATTTCGGAGGAATACAATGGTTGATTTTGTTGGAGCAGGCTGTGGCGCGGCTGACCTTATAACCGTAAGGGGAAAGAAGCTTATAGAGAATGCAGACGTGATAATTTATGCAGGTTCTCTCGTCAATCCCGAACTGACGGAATATGCAAAGGACAGCTGTGAAATTTACAACAGTGCGTATATGACCTTGGACGAAGTTATCGATGTGATGAAAAAAGCCGAAGCCGAGGGCAAGAACACCGTTCGGCTTCACACGGGCGACCCGTCACTTTTCGGCGCTATCCGTGAGCAGATGGACAGACTGGACGCACTTGGCATCGAGTACCGAATCTGCCCCGGTGTAAGTTCGTTCTGCGGCGCAGCGGCGGCGCTAAAAGCCGAATATACCTTGCCCGAAGTGTCGCAGTCGGTAATAATCACACGAATGGCTGGACGAACACCCGTCCCCGAAAAGGAGAGCCTTGAAAGCCTTGCTTCGCACGGCGCTTCAATGGTGATATTCCTGAGCGCAGGAATGACCGCCGAGGTTTCCGAGCGGCTTCAAAAGGGCGGTTACAGTGCGGAAACTCCAGCTGCACTCGTTTACAAAGCAACGTGGGAAGATGAAAAGGTCTGCCGCTGTACGGTCGGAACGCTCGCCGAAACAGCGGAGAAAAACGGCATAAATAAGACCGCTCTTATCGTTGTCGGTGATTTTCTCGGCGAGAACCGACACCTTTCAAAGCTATATGACCCAAGCTTTGAAACGGGTTACAGAAAGGCGAAAAAATGAGAGCCGCCGTTATTTCTTTCACGGAAAAAGGACGACTCCTTTCGCAGAGTATCACTGATTTTCTGAATGAAACACACTACGCCGAACGCTTCTGTTTTCATTCACACACCGATGAAAATTCGCAAAGCTTCGATGATATCTATGCACTTTCCGCAAAGCTTTTCAACACTTGCGATGCGCTCGTTTTCGTCTGCGCGAGTGGAATCGCCGTCCGCACGATAGCTCCGCATATAAAGTCGAAAGCGAGCGACCCTGCCGTTATCGTCATTGACGATTGCGGAAAATTCGTTATACCGCTTCTGTCGGGACACATCGGCGGAGCGAATCGGCTTGCGCAGCTTATCGCAGAAAATATCGGTGCAGTTCCCGTGATAACAACGGCTACGGACGTTGGCGGACGGTTTTCCCCCGACAGCTTTGCAAAGGCGAACGGACTCGTTATTACCGACTTAGGCGCGGCGAAAAAGATAGCTTCGGCAGTTCTTGACGGCGAGATAATCGGACTTTTGAGTGAATATCCGTGTGAAAATATTCCTCACGAGATAAGCGTTGATGAAGCCTGCAATATTGGAATTTATATCGGCAATGACGATGAAAAAAAACCGTTTGAAACGACGCTTTTTCTTCCGCCGAAAAATATTGTTGTCGGCATCGGCTGTAAAAGAGGAGCATCGTGCGAAAAAATCGAAGCGCACGTTAAAGCTTGCTTTGAAGCCGCGAAAATTTCAGAAGAAAGACTTTGCGCGGCGGCAACAATTGATATAAAATCCGATGAAAAGGGACTGTTGGAATTTTGCCAAAAGCGAAAAATAAAACTTCTGACCTATTCGGCAGAGGAGCTAATGAGCGTGAACGGTGAATTTGAAAGCTCGGATTTTGTGCTGAAAACAACGGGAACTGACAACGTCTGCGAGCGGAGCGCTGTTCGTTCGGGAGCAAAACTCATCTTGCCGAAAACGGCGGAAAACGGCGTAACTGCGGCGCTCGGAGTATTGCCTGTAAGCATAGATTTTGAAAGGAAAATGTTATGAAGCTTTATGTTGTTGGGTTCGGCTGCGGCAGCTTCGGCGGAATGACCGAGGAGGCTCGTCAGGCGATAGAAAGCAGCGATCTGATAGTCGGCTACAAGGTCTACACCGAGCTTTTGAAGCAGTATTTTCCGCAGAAAGAATATTTTTTCACGGGAATGAGGCAGGAAAAAGAGCGTGTTTTGTACGCCCTTGAACAGGCGGCGAACGGCAGGACGGTTTCACTCGTTTGCAGCGGCGACAGCGAGGTCTACGGTATGGCTGGGCTTGCTTATGAGCTTTCGGCGAAGTTTCCGCAGGCTGAAATTCAAACAGTCGCAGGTCTGACTGCGGCACTCAGCGGCGGCGCATTGCTCGGCGCACCGCTCACGCACGATTTTGCGGTTATAAGTCTGTCCGACCTGCTTACTCCTGCTGAAAAGATAGCATTGAGATTGGAGTGCGCCGCAAAAGCGGATTTCGTCATTGCGATATATAATCCGTCATCGAAAAAGCGCCCCGACTACCTTAAAAAAGCTTGTGAAATAGTCCTCAAATTTCGCTCTCCCGAAACTGTCTGCGGCTATGCGAAAAACATCGGCAGAGTTGGCGAAGAATACGGCGTTATGACGCTTTCGGAACTTGCGGAATTTGAAGCGGATATGTTCACAACGGTTTTCATCGGCAACAGTCAGACGAAGATAATAAACGGAAAAATGGTAACACCGAGGGGATACGATGTGTAAGATTCTGATATTCGGAGGAACGACCGAGGGGCGCTTGCTTGCGGAGTTCTGTGCCGAAAATAAAATATGTGCCGACGTTTCCGTAACGACCGATTACGGCGCAGAACTTCTTCCCGAGAGCGGCTGTATAAATGTGCTGAACGGAAAACTTGACGAATCGGAGATTTCAGCGCTCATAAAAAGTCACGACTATCAAACCGTAATTGACGCAACTCACCCTTATGCGACCGCTGCAACCGAAAATATCAAAGCCGCCTGCGCCGAAACGGGCAGAAAATATTATAGGCTTATCCGTGAGAAAAGCGACGATATTTCGGGCAAAACTTTCACGGATATGAACGAACTTATCCAATATCTCAACGGCAGCGAAAAGCGAATTTTAAGCACCCTCGGCAGTAAGGAGCTTCCTGCACTGACAAAGGTGAAAAACTATCGTGAGCGGATTTGCGCAAGGGTTCTTCCTGCCGAGGGGATAGAGGAACACTGCCGCTCGCTCGGGTTTACGCATATCATAGTCGGGAAAGGTCCTTTTTCCGAGGAAGAAAATATCGAACACATACGTCAAAGCGGTGCGGAAATTCTCGTCACAAAGGAGAGCGGAGCGGTGGGAGGTTTTCCCGAAAAAGCTTCTGCCGCGGAGAAATGCGGCGCTGAATTTGCGGTGCTGCTTCGCCCTGCGGAAACGGGAAATACGCTTTTGGAGATAGAAAAAATACTTTTGGAGAAACAACAATGGTAAGCATTATCGGAATCGGAATGGACGGCGAAAAAACGCTCACATCAGAGGCTCTTTCGGCAATAAAAAAAGCCGATATCATTATCGGTGCGAAGCGAATGTTAGCGCCGTTTGAGAGCTTTGGAAAGCCGACATTTTGCAGTTGGAAAAGTGAAGAGATAGCCGCATTTCTGCACAGTGAAAAGTACGAAAATGCGGCGGTGCTGATGTCGGGCGACTGCGGTTTTTACAGCGGCGCGGAGAAGCTTCTCGGACTTATCGGAGATATCGAAAGCGAAGTAATAAGCGGAATTTCCTCGCCCGTTTATTTCTGCTCAAAAATAAAAAAGCCGTGGAAAAATATGAAGTTCGTCAGTCTGCACGGTGAAAATGCAAGCATCGTCCGAAACGTCAGACGGAACGAATTTTGCTTCTTCCTGCTCGGCGGAGAAGTCACTCCTGCAAAGCTTTGTCAGCGGCTTTGCGAATACAAAATGGGCGAAACGAAAATTTACATCGGCGAAAATCTATCTTCGGAAAATGAGCAAATTTTTGTTGGAAAAGCGTCCGAATTTACGGATATTTCGCTTGGAAAACTGACCGTTGCGGTCACGGAAAATCCCAACTTTGAAAAGGAAACAGCGACAGGTATTCCCGATGAAAAATTCACCCGAGGAAAAGTCCCTATGACGAAATCCGAGGTCCGCAGTACGGTCATTTCAAAGCTTGGATTGAGCAGGAACGGCGTGTGTTGGGACGTTGGCTGCGGAACGGGTTCTGTGTCGGTCGAAGCGGCTCTGCAATGCTTTGACGGAAAAGCTTATGCGGTCGATAAGAATTCCGAAGCGGTAGAACTCACCCGTGAAAATGCGTTCAAATTCGGCTGCGACAACATTGAAATTATAAGCGGAAGTGCGCCCGAAGCGTTGGAAGAACTTCCTGCACCCGACAGCGTTTTTATAGGCGGTTCAAGCGGTAAAATAAGTGAGATAGCCGACATAGCTTTCGCCAAAAATCCGAACGCTGTTATCGTTGTGACTGCGGTTTCGCTTGAAACGCTGAATGACGCTGTTTCGGCGTTTGAACAGTATGAAACTGAACCCGAAATAGTTCAGATTGCCGTTACAAGAACGAAGAAAATCGGCTCACATACGATGCTTTCTGCGGAAAATCCCGTGTTTATAATAAGAGGTAAAAAGCGATGAAAAGAATCATCATCGGCGGCACGAATAGCGGCTGCGGAAAAACGACCGTGACCTGCGCGGTTTTGCAGGCGCTTGTCAACAGAAAAATGCGCGTTGCATCATTCAAGTGCGGTCCTGACTACATCGACCCGATGTTCCACGAAAAAATAATCGGCACATCGGCGTTCAATCTTGACAGCTTTTTCTGTGACGACAACACGCTGAAATATCTGCTTTGCGAGAACGGCGGCGGTGCGGATATTTCCGTTATCGAGGGCGTAATGGGTTTCTATGACGGCGCGAACGGCAGAGGTTCGGCATATTCCGTTTCAGAGATAACCGAAACGCCTGCGGTCATTGTCATCGGCTGCAAGGGAATGAGCGATTCTATCGGCGCGGTGATGAAAGGCTTTCTCGAATACAAAAATCCGAATAACATCGTTGGATTTATCTTCAATCAACTGCCCGAAAAGCTTGCGGAGAAAGCGGAAAGCCTTTGCCGTGAGCTTGGAACGGAGTATTTCGGGTTCATTCCGAAGAACGATCTGACGTTTGAAAGCCGTCACCTCGGACTTGTCACGGCGGACGAGATTTCGGATATAAAGGAAAAATTATCACGGCTCGGCGAGCTTGCGGAGAGAAATTTGAAGCTTGATAAACTACTCGAATTTGCGGAAAGTCTGCTCCCGAAGTTTACTTCTCCAAGCCTACCGAAAATAAGCGAACGACCCGTTATCGCAGTTGCAAAGGACAGTGCGTTTTGCTTCATTTATGCCGATAATATTTCACTTTTGCATAAGCTCGGCTGTGAGATAGTGTATTTTTCGCCGCTTTATGATAAAGCCGTTCCCGAAAATGCGGACGGACTTATCCTTTGCGGCGGCTATCCCGAATTATATGCGGAAAAGCTTGCTCAGAACAAGGCTATGCTTGAAAGTATGCGCAAAATGATCCAATCGGGGATTCCGACAATTGCCGAGTGCGGCGGCTTTATGTATCTTCACGAAACACTGGAAGACAGTGACGGAAATGAGCATAAGCTTGTCGGGATAATTGACGGGAAAGCCTACAAAATGCCGAAGCTGAACCGTTTCGGCTATGTGAAAATGACTGCTCAAAGTGACAATTTGCTTTGCAAAAAGGGTGAAGCTTTTCCTGCACACGAGTTCCACTACTGGGACAGCACGAACTGCGGAGAAGCTTTTACGGCGGAAAAAACAGACGGGCGGAACTGGAAATGCGCTCACGCAAATGAAAATTTGTATGCAGGTTTTCCGCATCTGTATTTTTATTCAAACATCGAAACGGCGGCGAATTTTGCACGAAAATGCGCTGAGTTAAAACGCTCAAAGGAGGAAAAATAATGGGACTTTTACATATCTACTGCGGCGATGGAAAGGGCAAAACAACGGCCTCGCTCGGACTTGCGCTCCGTGCTTCGGGAGCGGGAATGAAGGTCTGCTTTTTACAGCTGATGAAAGGCGGCGAAACGTCCGAACTCGCGGCGCTCAAAGCTTTGCCTAACATAAAAGTTATCCGCTGTGACAGGCACTATCCGTTTTTCAAAAATATGACCGAAGCGGATAAAGCCGACATCACCGCCTGCCATAACAGCCTGCTTGAAGAAGCTTTCGGCGGCGGTTTCGATATGGTCATTGTTGATGAATTCAACGCGGCTTACAAATACGGACTTATGGATAGGGAACGCGCTCAAAAGCTTATTTTTGACGGCTTGGAAAATGCGGAAGTCATTCTCACGGGAAGAGATCCCGATGAAATTTTTATCGAAAAAGCCGACTATGTCAGCGAGATAAAGTGCATCAAGCACCCTTATGAAAAGGGCATCACCGCGCGAAAGGGGATAGAGTTTTGAACCTTGAATATGTTTTGCCCGAGGATATTGAGAAGCGCAGTTTTCAGATAATCGAAAGCGAACTCGGCGGCAGGATTATCCCCGAGGACATCGCCCCCGTTGTTATGCGTGTCATTCATACAACGGCGGATTTCGACTATCTCGACAACCTTTGCTTCTCCGAAAATGTTATGCAGACGGCGGAAAAACTGCTGAAAAGCGGCGCGGTCATCGTCACCGATACGAATATGGCAAAGTCGGGCGTGAACAAGTCTGCGCTGAAAAAACTCGGCTGTGAAGTGATGTGCTTTATGTCCGATGACGACGTTGCCGCCGAAGCGAAGCTGAACGGAACGACCAGAGCGACAGCCTCGGTGGACAAAGCGGCAAGGCTCGGAAAGCCTGTGATCTACGCAGTGGGAAACGCACCGACAGCGCTCGTCCGACTCAGCGAAACGATTCGGGACAAAAGCTTTGTGCCTGCGCTCGTTATAGGCGTTCCCGTCGGATTTGTGAACGTCGTCCAGTCGAAAGAGCTTATAATGGCATCGGGAGTGCCGTATATCGTTGCAAAAGGAAGAAAAGGCGGCAGCAATGTTGCGGCGGCGATATGCAATGCACTTTTGTATAAATTCGGCGGAAGATAAAAATGCCCGTATTTCTTGGCTGAAAATACGGGTAAATATTAGAACCTGTCTTCATAAGCATATGCACACGTCTTTTCGGCAAATTTTGCTGCATACTGCGTTAAAAATCCTTGCCGTGCGGCAGCACGCCTGCGGATTTTTGCCTTGTCTGCAACAAAATTATGCTCGAAAATCCGCATACATTTCTTATGAAGACAGGTTCTTATAATATCTCAAAATCATATCCGCCGTGCAGAGGGATATTTTTTGAATCGATGCGTTCGACCGAACCCCATTTTAGGTCTTCGAGCGAGCTTATCAAATAGTCTATGTCAATAGGTCTGCCCTCGGCTTCCATTTCAACAGAGCCGTCGTCAAGGTTTTTCACCCAACCCGAAATGCCGTAGTTTCGTGCCGTACAGCAGGCTGTATAACGAAAGCCTACACCCTGCACATTTCCGTAAAAAATATAATGCCTGCGTATTTTATCCAATGTTTTCACCCCGTTCGGAAAATATCTTTGCAATTTATTTATCGGCAAAAAGTTCGGAAACTTTAGAAAAAAACAGTTTCTTCGGTGTTAATTATATCGACTGTTCCGAAGCTTTATCCGTCGGAGATATGTCCGAAATTGACACGGACGCTTTGAACGGACTTTTTGACCGTGTTTTGCATTTGTAAAAAAAGCTTGATTTTTTGGAGGAAATATGATAATATAAAGTAGCAGAGAAATTCTGTTTATTTTATGCTTATTGGTTAGCCAAGGCTAACATATTGCTTGGTATAATATTTTTATATGAGAAAGGGATATCAAAAATGGGTGAAAAAATAACACTTTCGGGCGTTCCCGAAACGATGCTGCAAACTATTTATGCAAGAGCGAAAGAAACAAAAACGCGCGGCGCGATATCGGATAAAAAGGCTGTTGAAATAGTCGAAAAGCTCAACTATGATTTCTCGCTCGCCGATAAGGATAGAGCGATGCATGACGGCGTTATCGCACGAACGATAGTCCTCGACAGACTTGCGAAAAAATATCTCGCGAAGTTCAAAAACGCTGTTGTCGTAAATATCGCCTGCGGTCTGGACACGCGCTGTTACCGAATGAAAAACTTCTCGCACTGGTACAATCTCGACCTGCCCGAAACTATCGAAGTGCGAAGCAAGATACTTACCCCGACCGAAAAGATAACGCAGATACCAATGTCGGCAATGGACGACTGGGGCGGAGAGATAGCGGAAAAAGACGTTCCTGCGCTCGTTATCATCGAGGGTCTGACGATGTATCTTTCCGAGAGCGATGTGAAGCAAATATTCGCGGTCATCGAAAAACGCTTTGAACACGCCGTTGTACTGGTCGAAACGATGAGCCCAATGGTCGCAAAGCGAATGAAAGAAAAGTCGATCGAGGGCAGCAAGGCGAAGTTCACTTGGGGCGTTAAAAACGGCGAGGAGCTTGACAAAATAATTTCGGGCTTCCGCTATGTTGAAGAGCATAGCCTTTGCGAGGGAATGGCGGTGTTCGCACCGATATATAAATTCCTCGGCAAAATAAAATTCGTAAGCAATATCTCCAACAAGATAATCGTTATGGAAAAATAATAAATCGCCGAACAAAACGCTTTCAAACGCTTTGTTCGGCGATAATTTTATGCTTTGTTGCGCATTTTGCAGTAATTTTCATACTCGAGATCAAGTTCTTCGGCACTGCGCTTGATGTGGCGCATCATTTCTCTTATGCGAACGCTGTCCTCGGGTTGTTTAAGAAGAGATTGCTCGAAGCAAATATTGAAAAATCCCGATTTATAAATGTTTTCGGGTGAAATTTCGGCTCTTTCAAGCTCGGAATGCACGGCTGATAATTCTTCGTGCGAGAATGGCTTTCCGCCGTCCGATGGAAGGCGGTTTTCTATCTTTTCCTCCTTGACGAAAACCGTTCTGTCGTCAAGGTCAGCGGCCTTTGTCGCAGAATTGTAGCAAGCCAAGCCTGCCTCACGCTCGGTAAGTCCGAGCTATGTATTTTTCAGCTTCCGCCGAAAGCTTTTTCCGCTCTGCAAACCTACAAAGCGCGTTAAAGTCAAGGATAATTTCGTCGTTCATTATGCTGTGTCCTTTCGGATTCATTTTCCGCCGCGGTATTCGCCGGGAGTGATGCCCTCGTATTTTTTGAACTGGGCGGAGAAGTAGGAATTGTCGGGGAAGCCTGCGGCTTTCGCGATATCGGCAATATTTTTTTCGGAGTAAACAAGCATTTCCTTTGCGTGTTGTATGCGCACTTTTGTAAGGTATTCCATTGGACGCATCTGGAAATTTTTCTTGAAAAGTCGGCAAAGATGCTGCTCGGTGATGCCAGCCGTGTTAGCCATATCGGCAAGCTTTATCGCGCCCGAATAGTTTTCTTCGATGAACCGGAGCACGTCTGCAAGCGCCGCTGTGCTTACGGAAGTCAGCTCCGACTGGCGGTTGTCCGCGATTTTTCTGTATTCGATAAGCAGGTCATAAAGGTTCGCTGAAGCATAGTGATTGCCGTAAATTTTGTCGCTCTTTATCGTGTAATAAGCCTTGCGGAGTATGCGGTTCATTCGCTCAGCATCAGCAGCAGGAAAGTAATCGTAGTGGTCAAGTCCCCATTTTTCGAGCAGCGGTTCTGCGCCATAACCTGAAAAACATATCCAGCTCACTATCCAAGCCTTGGACAGTGAATGATATTTATGTGGAAGATGCGGGGGAATATAGAAAACGGAATTTTCGGGCAGCTTCACGCTCTCGTCGTTAACGGTTATTTCGCCCTCGCCCTCATTCGTGACGAGTATTTGCGGATAATCATAGCCGCCCGTTCGGTCAACGGGATACTGCCAGCATTCCACACCTATGCCGACAATATAAAACGGCAGGCCTTTTTCATCTCCGATTATCGGAAAAACTTGCTTTTGCATTCTATGCACCTCGGCTTAAAATCTGCTTTTAATAATACCATTTTAATGCCGTTTTGTCAAGGACAGGCACGAAAAAACACCGCTCAAAGGAGTGATTTTTGAACATTTACGGTCACTTGAAAAACGTTCAAACTCCTTTGAGCGGTGCAGATCTTGGGGAGGGAAAATCGGGTATTTTGGAGGGGTACTTATATATTATCGCCGTTTATAAGAAAATTCCGAACAAATGAAGTTAAGGCTTCGGGCAGCAATTTTCCTATATTTTTTCGGCGCTAATATTAGGGGCTCTCTATATAAAATATTAAAGTGCCGTTCCCTTTTTCGGCACGAAAAATCCGCTCATATCAGCCTTTTCAAGCGTCAGCAGACCGACCTTTTTGTCAATTCCGCCTGCGTAACCCGTAAGGCTTCCGTTCGTTCCGACAACACGGTGGCAGGGTATGATTATCGATATCTCATTGTGTCCGACAGCGCCGCCGACCGCCTGCGCGGACATCTTCGCAGTGCCTTTTTTTTCCGCAAGTTCTCGCGCGATATCATCGTAAGTTACCGTTTTACCGTACGGTATCTTCAAAAGTATGTCCCAGACTTCGCGCCGAAAATCTGTGCCGATAGGGTGGAGCGGCGGCGTAAAATTCGGCTCGTTTCCGCCGAAATATATATCGAGCCACTCTTTCGCCTGCTCTAAAGCGGGCGTTGTTCCCTCGGCGATTTCGTACGCAAGGTTGGCGGCGAAATATTTCTGCCCGTAAAACCATAGCCCAATCAGACCGACTTCGTTCGCTGCAAGCAGTATTTCTCCGAGCGGAGAAGAATAATTCATCGTGTAAACCATTTTACCTCTTTTTAAAAGTATAATCGCACATACTTCCGCCGCGTCCGATCTGTTCGGTGTAAATGAACTCCGCGCGCGGCAGAGCGCTGTACATAAGGTCATCGACCTCGCAGAACACCGCCGTCATTTCGGGCATACCGTACTTCGTGAAAAGCTGCTGATAAATGCACTTGTGAGTTATCATCGTGAAGCAGTCGTTTGGGCATTTCGGAAATTCCACGTCCCAGCCGAAGCCGAGCGTGTGAGCAAATTTTATCGGCATTGTTATCTTCAAAAACTTCACGAACCAGCCGTGGCTCGCAAGTTTTTCCATTGATGCTTTTGTCGGCTCAAGAAACGTATACATCACATTGGCAACGGCTTTTTCGGCTTCACTGCGTGATTTTCCGCCTTCTTCAAGCACGAGCACCATTGCCAGAGCCGTGATGAGATTGCACAAATGTCCGTAATTTTTATCATCGGCATAATCAGGGTTTTCGGTTATAAGCTCCGACATCTTTTCACACAAACGAAGCTTGTCGTTCTCGCTCCATTCGCTGTAAAAGTTTCTGAATCTGCTCTGCATTATCATCTTTTCGGGAATATATTTTTTCATAACGATCGTCCTTTAACAAAATTATTGTGAAATTCTGATAACATTGTATCACATTAATTTTCTTAAAACAACATTTGTAAGTTTGGGCGAACATAATATTTTGACGAACCAAGTTTAGCCGGTGTAGGCATCATCAATGGAGTTTTTGAAATCCTGCTTTTCGAGCCAGAGCCGTTCTTCCTCATTTTCCGGAATGTCAATGCGCTCTATCTTGAAGATAACAGGACGAGTGCCGTCATTACAGCAGGCTATCATCATTCGTTCATCGTTAGTCCACTTGTGCATTATTGAGCCGCCCTGCAAAGCAGCATAAACATATCTGCTTATTGCGTCCCAAGCTTCGCCGCAGAATTTACCGTTCATCAGATGATAAAAGTCATCGCGTTCGGGTGTTCTTTTAAGAATAAAAGTATCGCCTTTTTTAAAAAATGGGCAAGGACCCGATTTCGGGTCGGCAAGATAAGCTTCCTGATATTCCTAAAAAACTTTCGTGTCCAATACTGTCTTTCCTCCAAAAATCAACAAAAAATGAGGTAAATTTAGCCAATGCTAACTTCTCCCTTGACAGGACAAAATCTTTATGTTATAATTCAAAATGGTGTGGAAAACACCTTTTAAAATCTATATGAGTTAGTCTAATCTAACCTAATAAGACTGCGAACTTCGCTTAAGTCTTATTTTTTTGATATAAGGTTAGCTAAAGCTAATGAGAGGGAATAAAAATGATAGATAAAGAGCTTCTGCGGCTGTTGGGCGGCAGCAGAAAATACATTTTCTATACGGTCGGCGCAATGGTTATCGGCCTTATCGCGAATCTTTCGATAACCGCAAGTATATGCTATGCGATAAAGCTTCTTTCGCAGAGCGCAGAACCGAGCGCGTACATAATTCCCGCAGTCTGCGGAGTTGTCGGCGTTGCCGTTCGCTATGCCGCAAGCAGGATCACTGGAAATCTGAAAGACCTGCTTGGCAGAAAGGCGAAAAAAGAACTGCGTGAAAAGACCTACGATAAAATAGTCCGCCTTGGTGTGAGAAGCACAGACGGAATGAGCGTTGCCGGACTTACGCAGGTCGCAATGGAGGGCATCGAGCAGCTCGACCTCTATTATTCATCGTATATCCCGCAGTTTTTCTATGCGATGCTCGCACCGATAATACTGTTTTTTGTCACGGTCGGCATCGATTGGAGAGTTGCCGTTGTCCTGCTCTGCTGCGTTCCGCTCATACCCGTTTCGATAGTCGCGGTTTCAAAATATGCGAAGAAAATTTTCGCTAAATACTGGGGAAAATACACATCAATGGGCGATAGCTTCCTTGACAGCGTTCAGGGCCTGCGTGAGCTGAAAATTTTCCGCGCAGATGCCGCACAGCACGTTAAAATGAACGAAAATGCCGAGGAGTTCCGTAAAATAACGATGAAAGTCCTCGTTATGCAGCTCGCGAGCACAACTATAATGGACATCGTTGCTTACGGCGGCGCAGGCTTGGGCATCGCATTTGCGGTGACGGGTGTTGCGAACAGAGGACTTTCGCCCGTTTCGGCACTTTTCCTCATACTCGTTGCGGTCGATTTCTTCCTGCCGCTCCGTGCGTTCGGCTCGGCTTTCCACGTCGCAATGAACGGCGCGAGCGCAGGCAAAAAGATACTCTCCCTCTTGGCACAGCCTGACCCCGTTTGGGGCGAAGAAAAGCTTTCCAATACCGAGTTGAAACTCGAAAACGTCACATTCAGCTATGACGGCGAGCGCAATGTGCTGAAAAACGTCACGATGACTTTCCCCGAAAAGGGAATGACTTCGATAGTCGGCGAAAGCGGCTGCGGAAAATCAACAGCGGTCGGACTGCTTTACGGCGCGCTCCGTCCGAAGTCGGGCAAGGTCACAGCAGGCGGAAAACCGCTCGAAAGCCTTTCGCGCGAGGAATACTACTCAAAGCTTGCGGTCGTCAGCTACAATACATATATCTTCAACACGACCGTCCGCGAAAATTTCAGGCTTGCAAAAGGAAACGTCACCGACGATGAGATCTTTGCCGCGCTCGAAAAGGTGAACCTTGCCGATTTTATCCGTGAGAACGGCGGACTTGACAAGGAGATAACCGAGGACGGCGCGAATATTTCTGGCGGTCAGAAGCAAAGGCTCGCGCTTGCCGTGAATCTCGTTGCGGACAAGTCTGTATACATTTTTGACGAGGCAACGAGCAACATCGACATCGAGAGCGAAGCCGTCATAATGCGAAACATCAAAGCGCTTTCCGAGAAGAAAAGCGTTATCGTAATTTCGCATCGACTTGAAAATGTTGTTCCGTCCGACAGAATTTATTATATGGAAAACGGCGATGTAAAGGAAGTCGGAATGCACTCGGAGCTTATGGCTTCGCAGGGCGGATATGCCGCACTTTATACTGCGCAGAAAAAGCTTGAAAACGGTTATGCGGAGGTGTCGGAATGAGTAAAAAAGCTATCCGCCGAAGCGGCGCAAAAATTATGGCAAGCCTTATAATGCTCCTCGGCAGCCTTGCCTATATAATGGTACTCGCAGTAATAAACGGTTCGCTCGGCTTCGTCTGCGCAATGAGCGTAACGCTTTTCGGCGCAGTCGGCGTTGCAAAAGCATTGGGCGAAGCGATATCACTTTCCTACAGCGCGATAATCGCACTCGCGATAGGCTGCGGAGTTCTGCGCGGTCTGCTCCGTTATATCGAGCAGTACAGCAATCACTATATCGCATTCCGTCTGCTTGCGGTGCTGCGCGATAAAATTTTCGGCGCACTCCGCATCTTATGCCCCGCAAAGCTCGAAAGCAAGCAGAAAGGCTCGATAATCGCAATGATAACCTCCGATATCGAAACGCTTGAGGTCTTCTATGCGCATACAATTTCGCCCGTCTGCATCGCAGTCATCGTTTCATTTGCAGTGTTTATTTTCGTAGGAAAAATATCAAGCCGGTATCTTGCCCTGACCGCGCTTGTCGGCTATATCCTCGTCGGAATAGTTCTGCCGCTCATTTCTTCGGGAAAGCTCAAAGAATCGGGCGTTCGCTACCGTGCAGAGTTTGCAGGCTTCAACGCCTATTTCCTCGACAGCATCAAGGGTATAAAGGATATCGTACTCAATAATTCGGGCGAGAGCCGTAAAGCCGAGGTGAACCGCCGTTCAGACGTTCTCCTTGCCGAAACGAAGAAGATGAAAAACGACATCACAAAGGCATCAGCCGCAACGGAACTCACCGTTTCGCTCGTGATAATCGCGGCCCTCGCTGTCGGAATAATTCTTGTTGGCAAAGGCGAACTTTCGCTCGGCAGAATGGTCATCGGTGTGACCGCAGTGTTTGGCTCATTCGGACCTGTCATAGCTATCTCTGCACTCTCGGGAAACCTTACCCAGACCTTTGCGAGCGGCGACAGAGTGCTTGACTTGCTTTCGGAAAAGCCTGCTGTTGAACCGGTCAAAAACGGCGAAAAATTCAGCTTTGACCGTCTTGAAGTTTCGGATATGTCCTTTTCCTATGATAAGAAAAACAATGTCCTTTCCGATATCTGCCTCAATGCTAAAAAAGGCGAGATAGTCGGCATCGTAGGCGAAAGTGGCTGCGGAAAATCCACGCTCCTAAAGCTTCTCCTGCGCTTCTGGCAGAAAGACAGCGGCACTATCGGCTATAACGGCATCGATATCGACAGGATAGACGAAGCAAGCCTGCTCGACAATGTTACAATGGTAAGTCAGGTCACATATCTTTTCGATGAAACGATAGAAGAAAATCTCCGCATAGCAAATCCAAGCGCTTCGCAGACGGAGATAGAAAACGCCTGCAAAATGGCTTCGGTTCATGACTTCATAATGACCCTGCCCGACGGCTATAAAACCAAAGTCGGCGCGCTCGGCGACAACCTCTCCGCAGGCGAAAAGCAAAGGCTCGGACTTGCAAGAGCGTTCCTGCGCGGCAGCAGTCTTATTCTCCTCGATGAGCCTACCAGCAACGTTGACAGCATCAACGAGGGCATAATCCTCAAAGCGCTCCGTCAGCAGAAACAGAACAGAAGCATAATCCTCGTTTCGCACAGAGAAAGCACAATGGCTGTCGCAGACCGAGTTTACCGCGTAGAGAAAGGAAAAATTTATGAATGTCAACGATAAGCGTGAGCGCGAAAAGAAAACGGTCGCGTTTATGATAAAGCTCTATTGCAGGAAAAAGCACGGCACGAAGAACGGACTTTGCCCCGAATGTCAGACGCTTTCCGACTATGCCGCACAACGAAGCGACCGCTGTCCGTTTATGGAAACAAAAACATTCTGCGCGAACTGCAAAGTGCATTGCTATAAACCCGAAATGCGCGAAAAGATACGCGAAGTTATGCGCTTTTCAGGTCCGCGAATGATGCTTTATCACCCCGTAATGGCGATCCGCCATGTAATTGAAAGCAAAAGAGAGAAGATGAAAGCAAACACCCAAAAATGAAAGGATAAAAATGAAAAAGATACTATTGATAACAGCAGGCTGCCTTGGAGTTGCCCTCGGCGCAGTCGGAGCAGTCCTGCCGATGCTCCCTGCATTCCCGTTCCTGATGCTCGCAGCGATATGCTTCGGAAAAAGCTCGGAAAAGCTTGACCGCTGGTTCAAAGGAACAAAGCTCTACAAAAACAACCTCGAAACATTCGTAAAAGGGCAGGGAATGACCCGAAAAACGAAGATAAAAGTTATGGTGACAGTAACGATACTTATGTCGATAGGCTTTGCGATGATGTTCAGAAAAGCAATCTACATTCCGTGCGCGATACTCGGCATCGTCTGGCTTTTCCATATCATCTATTTTACGTTCGGCGTGAAAAATTTCAGACCCGAGGACAGTGAAGAATAATACCGATATTCTTTTTGCCGCAGAAATTCAATGTAGTTTCTGCGGCAATTTTTGTTTAAAAAATTTCCGTTTTCTCTTGACAAGATAAAATAACCGTGTTATAATAACATTGTTATTAAAAGAAGTGAGGTGCATTATGAGGCAGGAAACCGCAGGCGTTACCGAAGCGCTTATCGAAAGCGCAAAAAAAGAATTTCTCGAATATGGCTTTCAAAACGCCAACCTGCGCAGGATATCCGCAGACAGCGGCGTGAGTACAAACTCGATATATACACGTTTCGGCGATAAATCGGGACTTTTTACCGCAGTTGTAAAGCCTGCCGCAGACGGACTTATGCAGATGTATCTCGACAGCATAAGCGGCGCATCGGAATGCAAAAATGCCAAAGCCGCAACGAATATGGGCGACGAGGGAACTGTGCTTGTGCTGAAATATATCTATGATAATTTCGATGCTTTCTACCTCATTTTCTGCAATTCCGCAGGCACGGAATATGAGCATTATTTTGATAAGCTCGCCGAGATAGAGGAGAATTTTTACAGAGAGTTCGCCAATCAGTTTGCGAAGGACGGACAAAGCGTGAGCGACTTTTTCGTCCACGTCGTCTGCCGAACGGGCTGGCAGTATATTTACGAGGTCGTGTCCCACAAGCTTCCGTATGAAGAAGCCGCAAGCTTTATGAAAAGTATACGGGAATACAGCTTCGCAGGCTGGGCAAAAGTCCTCGGTGCTGATTTTTGATCAGTTTTTTAAGCAGTATTATGTACTGCTTTTAAAATAGTAAATAGTTAGCTAATGCTAACATATAGAGAATGAAGGAGGTTCTTTTTGTGAAAGAAAAAAAGAGAAATTCGTTTTCGGTGCTGATGCACTATGCGGGCAGCAATAAGTATTTTTCATACGCCGCTATCGTGCTTGCAGTCATCAGCGCTTGGATCGCCTTGATACCGTTCTATGATATCTGGCGCATCATCAGAGAGGTGCTGGAGGTTCGTCCGAACTTCTCCGAAGCTACCAATATCAGCCGCTACGGCTGGCAGGCAGTCGGTTTTGCTTTGCTCGGAATGGTGTTCTACATCGCCGCTCTTATGTGTTCGCATAAGGCTGCATTCCGTGTTCAGGCAAATATGCGTATCGATATGATGAAGCATATAATGAAGCTTCCGCTCGGCTATGTCGAAGCGGAAGGCACGGGCAAAATACGCAAGATAGTCACCGATTCAAGCTCGGCTACCGAAAATTTCCTTGCGCACAATCTCCCCGATAAAGCCGTTTCCGTTGCAACGCCTATCGGACTTCTTGTAATGATGATGGTGTTTGACTGGAGGCTCGGACTTATCAGCCTTATCCCTGCCGTTATCGCGTTCGTGCTTATGGGAACGCTTATGATGGGTCCTAAAATGGCAGAGGATATGAAGCAGTATCAGAACGCCCTCGAAACAATGTCCGCCGAAGCCGTTGAATATGTCCGCGGTATCCCCGTTGTAAAAACATTCGGTCAAACCGTATTTACGTTCAAGCGCTTCAAGGCTGCCATTGACGAATACGAAAAATGGACGCTCGGTTATACAAAGAATATGCTCCTGCCTATGGTTGCGTTCACAACAGCCGCAAACGGCATCTTTGCAGCACTTATCATTGCCGCATTCAAGCTTACTTCGCACGGCGTAACGAACGATTTTATCCTCAATCTGTTCTTCTATGTGCTGATAACCTCCGTACTTACAGTAACGCTTATGAAAGTTGCTTACGCAGGCGAATCGCAGATGATAGTTGACGATGCTCTCAACAGAATGTATGAGATCCTCGAAACAGAGCCGCTTTCCGAATCGAAAAAGAATGAAAAGCCGCAGGATTCCTCTATCACCCTCGACAATGTTATCTTCGCATACGAAAATTCCGATGTCAATGCCATTGACGGTATAAACCTCTCAGTAAAAGCAGGCGAGCATATCGCACTTGTCGGACCGTCGGGCGGTGGCAAGACCACCCTCGCTTCACTTATCGCCCGTTTCTGGGACGTAAAGAGGGGAGCTGTCAAGATCGGCGGCGCAGATGTACGCAATATCCCCTCGGACGAGCTGATGAATTACGTTTCCTACGTTTTCCAAGACAGCAAGCTGCTCAAAATGAGCATTATGGATAATATCCGTATGGGCAGACCCGATGCCACCGATGAAGAGGTAATGCAGGCTCTCCGTGACGCTCAGTGTATGGATATCATCGAAAAATTCCCCGACGGCGTTAATACTATGATAGGCTCAAAGGGTATCTATGTTTCGGGCGGTGAGTGCCAGCGTCTTTCTATCGCAAGAGCATTCCTCAAAAACGCTCCCGTGCTTATCCTTGACGAAGCAACAGCTTTCGCAGACCCCGATAACGAGCGCCTTGTTCAGCAGGCTTTTGAAAAGCTCTCAAAGGATAAGACAGTTATAATGATCGCCCACAGATTATCGACCGTTACTAACGCAGACTGCATCTACGTTCTCGCTGACGGAAAGATCGCAGAAAGCGGCAAGCACAGCGAACTTGTTGCCAAGAACGGTATCTACAGCCGTATGTGGAACGAATACAACAAATCCGTCAACTGGCAGGTTGGAAAGGCAGGCGTGTAAAATATGAAGCTTACAGAAAAATTAAAACATAAATATGCGCTTTCCGATAAGGGCGCAAAGGGTATGATAAAGGCTTTCGTCGCTGTTACATTGGCTGACCTTGTGCTTATGCTCCCCGTTGGACTTCTCTATATGCTCTCGTCCTATCTCCTCGACGGTGATTTACCGAGGGAAAAATTCAGCTTCTTTATCATCGCGATTATCGCAGTTCTTGCACTTATCGCATTGACCGCAGTATTCCAGTACAGATCGACATTCCTTTCGACCTATATCGAAAGCGGTGTAAGACGAAGAACTCTCGCAGAAAAACTCCGTAAGATACCGCTCTCTTTCTTCGGCAAAAAAGACCTCGCCGATCTTACTAATACGATAATGGGTGACTGCTCACTTATCGAAACAGGCTCATCGCACTGGATACCCGAACTTGTCGGTTCGATTATTTCCGCAGCTATCGTTGTTATAAGCCTTTTCTTCTTCGATTGGAGAATGGCTCTCGCCGCAGTATGGGTAATGCCGGTTGCATTCATCATCGTTATCAGCTCGAAAAAGGTAATGTCCAAGGTACACGACAAAACCTTAAAGTACCGTGTTGAATGTCTTGACGGTATTCAGGAGGGACTTGAAACTCTCCGTGACCTTCGTTCCTACAATATGACCGACACCTATATGGATGGACTTGGCAAGAAAATAAAGGCAGTTGAAAATCACGCTATCGTCGCAGAATTTTCCAACGCTGCTTTTGTATGCTCCGCACAGATGATACTCAAACTCGGCATAGGCACAGTTGCAGTTGTCGGCAGCTCGCTTCTTATCAAGGGCGAAATAAGCGTTCTCACACTGTTTATGTTCCTCCTCGTTGTAACAAGAATGTACGAACCGTTCCAGATCGCGCTCCAGAACGTTTCCGCAATAATAAGCCTCGATGCGAACTGCAGACGTATGGACGAGATACTTTCGCATGAAGAACAGACGGGCAGCGAAACTCTCGACAACAAGGGCTACGATATCAAATTCGACCACGTTGCTTTCTCCTATAAGGACGGTGAGCAGGTTCTTTCCGATGTAAGCTTCACCGCAAAGCAGGGCGAAGTTACAGCTCTCATAGGTCCGTCGGGCGGCGGCAAGACTACTGTTTCAAGACTCGCCGCAAGATTCTGGGACAACGACAAGGGAACTATCACGGTCGGCGGAATGAACGTGTCGAAGATAGACCCCGAAAAGCTCCTCTCGCTCTATTCTATCGTTTTCCAGGACGTAACGCTCTTTAATAATACCGTTATGGAGAATATCAGAATCGGTAAAAAGGACGCAACCGATGAGGAAGTAATGGCTGCCGCAAGGCTCGCACACTGCGAAGATTTCGTTGAGAAAATGCCCGAAAAGTGGAACAGTATGATCGGCGAGAACGGCTCGGAGCTTTCGGGCGGCGAAAGACAGCGTATCTCTATCGCAAGAGCGTTCCTCAAAGACGCACCTATCATTCTTATGGACGAAGCGACCGCTTCACTTGACGTTGACAACGAATCACTCATTCAGGAATCTATTTCAAAGCTTATCCGCAACAAGACGGTTCTTATCATTGCGCACAGAATGAGAACCGTTGACGGCGTTGATAAGATAGTCGTCCTCAAGGACGGAAAAGTTGCCGAGCAGGGCACACCTGAGGAGCTCAGAAAAGCCAATGGCATCTATAAACACATGGCTGATATGCAGCTTTCCTCCGACCGGTGGAAATATCAGTAATAATACTCTCCTAAACACCAATATCCGCAGTTTTCATAGCAAAGCTGCGGATATTTGCTTTATGTTTTAAGATGATTGACTGCTTTAAGTTTCCCATACAAAATTGATATGTTATAGATATCAATTATACATTTTACATATACCTGCAAATGTACTATACTTGTTAAAGAACAAAAAGTCAGCATTATGCTTGAATTTGAAAGAGGGAACAAGTTTATGAACAAAGACCTTACCGTCGGAAAGTCATCAACTGTGCTGTGGAAATTCTGTTTGCCGCTTTTCGGCAGCATAATTTTTCAGCAGCTTTACAACATCGCCGACAGCTTTGTTGCAGGTAAATTCGTCAGTGAAAATGCGCTTGCCGCAGTCGGCAACAGCTATGAGATAACGCTTATCTTCATCGCATTTGCATTCGGCTGCAATATCGGATGCTCCGTTGTCGTTTCGGAACTTTTCGGTGCAGGAAAACACGGCGAACTGAAAACCGCCGTTTATACAACGCTCATCGCAGGCGGCGTACTTTGCGCATTGCTTATGGCGGTCGGCGCAATATTCTGCAATGACCTGCTTCATCTTATAAATACCCCTGATGAAGTTCTCGCAGATTCGGCGCTCTACCTTAAAATATACATTCTCGGACTGCCGTTCGTGTTCTATTATAACATCGCAACGGGCATCTTCTCAGCACTCGGCGATTCAAAAACGCCGTTCATCTTCCTTGCCTGCTCGTCGGTCTCTAACATCGGCGTTGATATACTCTTCGTAACAGCGTTCAAAATGGGAGTTGCAGGCGTTGCATGGGCAACATTCCTTTGTCAGAGCATAAGCTGCATACTTGCGATGATAGTAGTATTCTGCAGACTTGCAGGAATAAAGGTCGTTGACGATATAAAGCCGAGAGCTTTCTCGTGGGAACTTTGCGGAAAGATCGCAGTTATCGCCGTACCAAGTATCTTACAGCAGAGCTTCATTTCAATCGGCAACATCATTATCCAGAGCATAATCAACAGCTTCGGTGCAGCCGTAATGGCAGGCTACTCCGCTTCGATAAAGCTAAATAACCTCGTCATAACCTCGTTCACAACGCTCGGCAACGGCATCTCGAACTTCACCGCGCAGAACCTCGGCGCAGGCAAGCTTGAAAGAGTTAAGGAGGGTTTCAACGCAGGCTTGAAGCTTGTATGGCTTCTTTGCATACCGCTTGTCGCAGCATATCTCTTCGCAGGAAAATACCTCGTCTATATCTTCCTCGACAGCCCCGACGGCCCTGCAATGACGGTCGGCGTAGAGATACTCCGCATACTTTCGCCTTTCTACTTTATCGTTTCGGCAAAGCTCACCGCAGACGGAATCCTCAGAGGCGCAGGCATGATGAAGAAGTTTATGGCGGCAACGTTCACCGATCTTATCCTCCGTGTAGTTCTCGCAAAAGTTTTGTCGGTAATGTTCGGAACGGTCGGAATCTGGCTCGCTTGGCCTATCGGCTGGACAGTTTCGATGATAATGTCGATAGCCTTTTACAGAAGCGGCGCTTGGAACAAGAAAAAGAGCATTAAAGCTTCACAGGAAAAAGAAACGGCAAAACAGCTTGAAGCCGCCGTTAAATAAAATATCAATAAATTGCTCCTTTGTCATTTTTTTGACAGAGGAGCGTTGTTTTTTACTGTAAAATATTGAAATCGCAAGTGAAAAATGTTATAATTGAATCAAATTCATTGCGGAGAGTGATCATATATGAAGTCTGACATCAGCAGCAAGCATCCACGAACCAATATTGTAATATATTTGCTTTTTATCGTTGTTTTGATAGTATTGCTCGTGTTTTATTATATGGAAAAAAGCAGTTTGGAAACAAAGCTCAACGAAGCAGCTTCGCGGTGTAATGAGCTTTCCGAACAGCTTTACGATGCATCTCTGGAACTTAAGCATAAGCAGAATGAGATCGATTTTCTCTATGGAAAAACAGACCTCGCCGAACAGCTCAACTCATCAATGAAAACGCTGAAAATACAGCTTCCGACAAACGTCCCCGATTTGAACGGCAGTGAAATAGACAACGCAGAACTTTGCGAGCATAATATGATCTATCTCGGCAAGATACAGCAGAACGACCTAAGCTATGTCGTTGAATATATTTCGACCGACGGCGAAAAAAATACATATTATATCATTATGTCCGAAGTAAAGCAGCTTTCGGACGAAATTTGCAGCGAAAGTGAAACGCAGCTTGAAAAAGCAAACGCGATAGCCGATTGGGTGGTTCACAATATCTGTTATAACAGCGATGCAGCGTCAACGAGCGTCAATGCCGATGTGATAAGCCTTGAACAGGTCATCTCGACCAAGACAGCCACCTGCGCAGGCTATTCCAACCTTTTCGCTGCCCTCTGCCAAGCACAGGGGATATGTACAGTAAATTTCCGTGGCGGTGCGGAAGAAGGACTTTGTGATTATCCTGACTGGAAAAAAGTCCGCACGAATCACGAGTGGAATGCTGTTTTCTGCGAAGGCAACTGGCATTTCTTCGATACGACATGGTGCTCGCAGAATACTTTTTTCAACGGAGAATATTTCTATTCCGACAAACTGAAAACGGAATATCTTGATATGGACTTTTACGAAATGACAAAGGACAGACGTATTGACCGTGCAGATCTCCGTGATTTTTATACGGCACTTTTCACCATATCATGAAAAGTTTTGGAGAGGAAAAATGAACAGGATAAAAAACATAATACCTGCGGATCGGAATTCCGCAAGGGCAGCAAGAGAGCGCTGGAACAGCGTTGCAAAACCGCTTGGCAGCTTGGGTCTGCTCGAAGAAGCCGTGGAGAAAATAGCCGCCGTCCAAGGCACTCCGAACGTTAAAATAAACAGCCGTCAAGCGGTCGTGATGTGCGCCGATAACGGTGTCGTAAAAGAGGGCGTTTCCCAGTCGGACAGCTCCGTGACCGCACTCTGCGCAAAGGAAATAGCCGAGGGTAATTCCAACATAAACGTCCTCGCAAAGCTTTATAATGCAAGCGTTACAGCTGTTGACATCGGCATTGACCGCGATGTTGAGAGCGAAAAGCTTCTCAAACGAAAAATTTCCTACGGCACAAAAAATATTGCCGAGGAAGCAGCGATGACGACCGAGCAAGCCGAAGAAGCAATTGCCATCGGAATGGATATCGTCTGCGACAGCAAAGCGGATATCATCATCACGGGCGAAATGGGGATAGGGAACACCACCACCTCCGCCGCGCTCGCATCTGTCCTGCTCGACCTGCCGCCGAAGAAAGTCACAGGCAGAGGTGCAGGATTGGACAGCGCAGGTCTTAAACGTAAAATTTCCGCGATAGAGCGCGCGATTGCCGTGAATAGACCCGACAAAAACAAGCCAATCGAACTTCTCGCAAAGCTTGGCGGCTATGATATCGCAGGAATGGCGGGAATTTTCCTCGGCGGAGCAGTCTATCGCGTTCCTGTCATCATTGACGGCATGATATCTGCTGTTGCGGCACTCCTCGCTTGTGAAATTTGCCCTTTTGCGAAAGATTATATGCTCGCAAGCCACGTTTCGGGCGAAAGATCGGGCAAAATGCTGCTTGAAAAGCTCGGTTTGAAGCCGCTTATAACGGCAGAAATGCGTCTTGGCGAGGGGACGGGCGGAATTATGCTCCTGCCTCTCCTTGACGGCGCGCTTGCGGTCTACAACAGCGCTCACCGCTTTGACGAAATGGGAATGGAAAGGTATGTGGAACTGAAATGACGGTCCTTGTAACGGGCGGCTCAAAATGCGGAAAATCGCACTTTGCCGAGTCACTTTTCAATGATTTTCCGGGTGAAAAAATTTACATCGCAACGATGCAGCCCTACGGCGAAGAAGCCTTTGCTGCGATAGAACGCCACCGAAAAATGCGCTCGGGAAAAGGTTTTGAAACGATAGAAAAATATACGGATATAGGCGGCGTTAATGTCCCCGAAAGCTGCGGAGTTCTGCTTGAATGTATGGGAAATCTTTGCGCGAACGAAATGTTTTGCAGCGAAAAAATGACCTATCCTGCCAATAAAATTATTGACGGGATAAAACAGCTCAAAAGCCGCACAAAGCTGCTTGTCATCGTCACGAACGAGGTCGGCAGCGACGGCATTTCCTATGCCGAGGGAACAGCCGAATATATAAGGGCAATGGGCGAGATAAACCGCCGAACCGCGGAGCTTTCCGACCTTGTTGTTGATTGCGTGTACGGCGTTACCGTGCCGCTGAAAGGAACGATAAAATGACAGTTTTAAAGTCGCTTGCAAGCGCATTTTTGATGTACTCGCGCATACCGATGCCGCAGGTTGAATGGAAAGAGGAGAACCGCCGTTATGCGCTCTGCTTCTTTCCGCTCATCGGCGCAGTTTCGGGCGCTGTTTTCCTTTTGTGGAGATATGTCTGCACCCTGCTCGGCGTTGGCTCGTTCCTCTGTGGAGCGGTTTCTGCGCTTATCCCACTGCTCGTCACGGGCGGAATTCACCTTGACGGTTTCTGTGACGTGACGGACGCTAAAGCCTCCTGTGCCGACAGAGAAACCAAGCTGAAAATTATGAGCGACCCACACATCGGCTCGTTCGCTGTGATGAAAGTCTGCGCCTACCTTATCCTGCAAACGGCTCTTCTGTCCGAGGTGAAAAGCACCGCCGCGGCTGTCGTTGTTGCTGTCGGTTTCGTGCTTTCAAGAGCGTTGAGCGGATTTGCCGCTGTGACGTTCAAAGGCGCGAAAAAGGACGGCGCACTTCAAAGCTTTGCCAAGCCTGCGCATAAAAACGTGACTGTTGCTGTACTTGTAATCATTGCAATTTTATCCTCTGCGGCAATGTTCGGCGCAGGCCTTGCTGTCGGCGGCTGTGCGATACTCGGCGCAGTCCTGACATTCGTTTACTATAGAGTATCATCGTACAAAAACTTCGGAGGGATAACGGGCGACCTTGCAGGCTGGTTTTTGCAGGTATGTGAGATTGCGGTGCTTGTCGGCGCAGTACTCGGAGAAAGGTTGGTGCTGTTATGATAATGATAACGGGCGGAGCGTTCAGCGGCAAAAAAGATTATGCTAAAACGCGCTTCGGCTTCTCAGATGAAGAGATCCTGAATGGAGAAAATTGTTCGTTCGATGCTGTTTTTTCGGCGAAATGCATTGCCGATTATCAGCTCATCGTGGAGCGTTTGCTTGAAGAAAAAGCCGATGTTCAAACTTTTACCGAGCGGCTTTGCAGGGAGAATCCTAACGCTGTTGTTATAATCAACGAGATAGGCGCAGGAATAATCCCTCTCAAAAAAAACGACCGTATATGGCGCGAAGAAACGGGACGTGCAGGCTGTCTTATTGCACGAAATTCAAGCGAAGTGATTCGCCTTACCTGCGGTATCCCGACCATAATAAAAGGGGAGAACAAAGCGTGAAAATAATCTTTATCCGCCACGGCAAGACCGCAGGAAACCTTGAAAAAAGGTACATAGGCAGGACGGACGAACCGCTTTGCAAAGAGGGCATCAGCGAGCTTGAATGCATAAAATATCCCGAATGTGATGAAGTTCTTGCAAGTCCGATGAAACGCTGTCAGCAAACCGCAAAGCTTATCTATCCCGATAAAAAAATCACCGTCTGCAATGACTTTCGCGAGTGCGATTTTGGTGACTTTGAGGGTAAAAACTACCGCGAATTGACGGGAAATCCCGACTATCAGCACTGGATAGACAGCGGCGGAACTGCGGCTTTTCCGAATGGAGAAACGCCGTCCGACTTTAAGAAAAGGTGCATTGCAGAGTTTGAAAAAGCTGTCGCAGGATTTGACAAAAAAACAGTGCTTGCACTCGTTGTACACGGCGGAACGATAATGTCCGTTATGGAAAAATACGTTTATCCAAAGGGCGGCTACTATGATTTTCAAGTGTCGAATGCCCACGGTTTTGTTACCGAATTTGACGGTGAAAAAATAATTATTACGGAAAGAATTTAGGAAAAATGAAAGGCTTTATTTACGCTCTGCCGATGCTTGTCGGCTTTGTCATCGATATTTTTGTCGGCGACCCATATAATTTTCCGCACCCGATAAGGGCGATCGGAACGCTTATCGCAAAGCTGGAAAAGTTTGTCCGCGAAAGGTTCAAAAATCTGCGCAAAGGCGGTGTTTTTCTTGCGCTGACCGTGCTTATCGCGTCAACACTCGTGCCGCTCGCGGTGCTTTTTGTGTGCTATAAAATTAATATTTACCTCGGCTTGGCGGTGGAAAGCGTGATGTGCTGGCAGCTCGTTGCGGCTCGGTGTTTGCAGAAAGAAAGTATGAAAGTCTGCCGCGCTGTCGAGGAAAAAGACATCGAAAAAGCGCGCAAAGCCGTGTCGATGATAGTCGGCAGAGATACCGACGTGCTGGACGAAACGGGCATCGTCAAAGCGGCTGTCGAAACAGTTGCGGAGAACACCTCGGACGGCGTGACAGCACCGATAATGTACATCGCATTCGGCGGCGCACCACTCGGATTCTTCTACAAAGCCGCAAATACAATGGATTCAATGATAGGCTATACAAATGAAAAATACATCGATATCGGACGCTTTGCCGCAAAGCTTGATGATGTGCTGAACTTTATCCCGTCAAGGCTGACTGCACTTGTGATGATACTTTCGGCATATATGCTCGGTGCAGACGGCAAAAACGCCGCTCGTATATGGAAGCGTGACCGCAGAAAACACGCCAGCCCGAACTCCGCGCAAACGGAATCGGTCTGCGCAGGTGCACTCGATATCCGTCTTGCAGGGGACGCATATTACTTCGGCGAGCTTCATAAAAAGGAGTTCATCGGCGATGATATCCGCCCTCCCGAAAGCGAAGATATCCGCCGCGCAAACAGACTTATGTACTGCACATCGGTCATAGTGCTTGTCATCAGCGCGGCGCTGAGAGCGGCAATTTTCGGAGGTCTGCTATGATAAAAAATGAACACGGCGGCGACACATTTGACTGTGAGATAGTGTATGATTTCTCGGCAAACCTCAATCCGCTCGGTATGCCCGAAAGCGTGAAAAAAGCACTTCGAAAAAGCATATCCGAATGGGAAAAATACCCCGACCCGTTCTGCAGAAGCCTTGTAAAAAAACTTTCCGAGCGCGAGAATTTTCCAACCGAAAATATCGTCTGCGGAAACGGTGCGGCTGACCTTATTTTCCGAATAGTTCAAGCTGTGAAGCCGAAAAAAGCCGTTGTCTGCGCACCGTCTTTCAGCGAATATTCAAAGGCGCTTACGTATAATGACTGTGAAATTTCGGCATATTTTCTTTCGGAGCAAACCAATTTTGCGCTTGATGAAAATATTCTTGAAAAGCTTGACGAAACCGTTCAGATGCTCATTTTATGCACCCCGAACAATCCCACGGGACGAACGATAGACGGTGAACTTCTGCACCGAATATGCGAAAAGTGCAAAGCGAACGATATCGTTTTTCTTTGTGATGAATGTTTTATCGATTTTACGGAAAATGCCGCTCGCGCAGAGCAGTTTTTTAACCCGAATGTTGTCGTCCTCAAAGCCTTTACGAAAATTTACGCAATGGCTGGACTGCGACTCGGCTATGCTCTTTTCGGTGACAAAGCTTTAGCTGAAAAGGTCTGCAAAAACGGGCAGTTCTGGAGCGTTTCCGCACCTGCGCAGACGGCAGGAGTGGCGGCTCTTAGCGAAAAATATTATCTTGAAGAAACGCTTGAATTGGTGAAAGCCGAACGTGAATGTCTGACGGAAAAGCTTCAAAATTTCGGTTTCAAAGTCTATCCGTCCGAAGCAAATTTCATTCTTTTTTATACGAAACTTCCGCTTGACGAAATGCTCTTGCAGAAAAAAATCCTTATACGAAACTGCGCAAATTTCAGCGGTCTGACGGACGGTTTTTTCCGCATAGCGGTGCGTTCGCACGAAGAAAATGCTGCGCTTGTAAGTGCGATAGAGAGGTGTCTGAATGGCTAAAAAAGCTAAAGCAATTATGATACAGGGAACGATGTCCAACTCGGGAAAAAGCTTCATCGCCGCCGCCCTTTGCAGGATTTTCAGGCAGGACGGCTATTCCGCCGCGCCGTTCAAATCACAGAATATGGCGCTCAATTCATATATAACCTCGGACGGACTGGAAATGGGCAGAGCGCAGGCAATGCAGGCGGAAGCGGCAGGCATAGAGCCGTCCGTGCTGATGAACCCGATACTCTTGAAGCCGACCACCGATGTCGGTTCGCAGGTCATCGTCAACGGCGAGGTGCGCGGAAATATGAAAGCGGTTGATTATTTCCGCCATAAAAAAGACCTTATCCCCGACATTATGAAAGCTTATAACGAGCTTGCGGCACAGCACGATATCATCGTTATCGAGGGCGCAGGCAGTCCCGCCGAAATAAATCTGAAGCGTGACGATATCGTAAATATGGGCATGGCGAAGCTTGCGAATGCGCCCGTCCTGCTCACGGGAGATATTGATCGCGGCGGCGTTTTCGCACAGCTTCTCGGAACGCTTATGCTCCTTGAAAATGACGAGCGGAACATCGTAAAGGGGCTTATCGTCAACAAATTCCGCGGTGACAAAAGTATCTTTTCTAACGGCGTAAAAATGCTTGAAGAGCGCGGAAACAAGCCGGTTGTCGGCGTTGTGCCGTACATAAACTGCGATATCGAGGACGAGGACAGCCTTTCGGAAAAGCTCAGAAACGGCGAAAAAGGCTTAGTCAACATCGCCGTTATACGCCTTCCGAGAATATCGAACTTCACCGATTTTGACGTGTTCTCGCAGTATGATGATGTTTCAGTTCGCTATGTCACAAAGCCGCAGGAGCTTTCCGATGCGGATATGATAATCGTTCCCGGAACGAAAAGCACTATCTCCGATATGAAATGGCTGCGCGAGAGCGGTATCGAAGCCGCCGTGAAAAAGTGTGCTTCAAACGGAGTTCCCGTGTTCGGAATATGCGGCGGCTATCAGATGCTCGGCGAAACTGTCACCGATTCCGTCGGCGCAGAGGGCGGCGGTTCGATAAGCGGAATGGGATTTTTGAAGCTCAAAACCGATTTTTCAAGCGAGAAAACTCGCAGCCGAACAGAGGGCAGATTCGCCGATGTCAGCGGAGTTTTCTCCGACCTATCGGGTGCGGAATTTTACGGCTACGAAATTCACAACGGCAAAACCGTTTCCGAGGAAATACCGCTTTTATCCTGCGAAAATGCCGACCTCGGCGCACAAAGCGGCAGCGTTTACGGCTGCTATATCCACGGCGTTTTCGACAGCGCAGAGGTTTCCGAATGCATCGTGAAAACTCTATTTGAACGCAAGGGTCTGACTTATGGCGGCGGAAAGACCGACCGCAAAGCCTATAAGGAAATGCAGTTCGATATCCTCGCAAAAAACGTTCGTGAAAACATCGATATGGAACTCATCTACAAAATTTTAGAGCAGGGAATTTGATTTATAAATTTCAAAATTACGCATTGAAAAAAAGGTTGTGTTTTATGGAAATAAGAGTTCTCCGATACTTTTTGACCGTCGCAAGAGAAGAAAATATAACCAAAGCCGCTGAAAAGCTTCATATCACTCAGCCGACTCTTTCGCGTCAGCTTCATCAGCTTGAAGAAGAACTCGGCAAACAGCTTTTCAAACGCGGAAATCACGATATAAAGCTCACAACGGACGGTATGCTCCTGCGCAAACGTGCAGAGGAAATTATCGACCTCGTTGAAAAGACCGAAACGGAAATGAACTCTTCAAATGACGAGCTGACGGGCGATATCTATATCGGCGCAGGCGAAACGGACGCTTTCCGTCTCGTTGCTGGCATCGTCAAAAAGATACAGAACGAGCACCCACAGGTCACTTTCCACAACATAAGCTGCGACTCGATAGACGTTATCGACAAGCTGAATAAGGGCCTTATCGACTTCGGCATACTTTTTGAGCCTGCCGATTACACCGCCTTTGAGTACATAAAATTTCCTGTTCACGACACTTGGGGAGTGCTTATGCGAAAGGACAGCGACCTTGCGGCAGGTGAGTACGTCACGACAGAAATGCTCGCCGACCGTCCGCTCATAATTTCAAGGCAGTTTATGAACAGCGTCGATCTTTCGCAATGGCTCGGTATCCCAAAGGAAAAGATCATCGTTTCGGCGACAACGAACCTCATCTTCAACGGCTCAAAGCTGGTTGAAGAAGGCATCGGCAGTGCGGTAACGCTCGATAAGCTCATCAACTGCTCGGGCGACAGCAAGCTTTGTTTCCGCCCGTTTTATCCGCCGAAATATGCACAGATGTACCTCGTATGGAAGAAATATCAGGTCTTTTCAAAGGAAGCGGAGAGGTTTTTGAACGATTTTCGAAGACTGGTCAAATAAATTTTATATTTGCTCTATCTTTTTAAAGAAATATATGGTATAATTAAAAATTGTCAGTTTAAAAAATATTTTGGGGGAAAATCAAACTATGGTACTTATGCTCCTTGTAGTCCTGTGCTACACGATCACATCGCTCAACGATAAATACGCCGTCACAAAGGCTGGAATGAACGGCAGTCAGATGACGTTCATTATGGCGGCGGCAACGGCGTTCTTTATGCTTTTCACACTGCCGTTTTCGGACAGAACTTTTCAGCTCACACCGCTTTCGTTCGTGTTTATACTTTTGCTTTTCATATCAAAGCTTCTCGAATTTCAAATGTCGGCGAAGATCCTCGTTGATATGTCAGCTTTTGAGCTGAAAGCCTGGCTCGGAATAGTTGTTTTTATGTCGTATTTCACCGATATCGCGCTCGGAAAGGCCGCTTTCTCTGCGCTGAAAATTATCTGCATCGCAGTAACGGTCGCAGGTCTTATCCTTATCGCAAAATCGGGCAAAAAGACGATGAACTACGGTAAAATAGTCATTCCGCTCATACTCTATCTCCTCTCGCGTTACGGCTACGGTATCGCCGTTACATGGATAAACAAAGAGGGCTGTATCTCGCCCGATATGGCGCTTTTCGCAGCGCTTATCCTCCTTGCGATAGTCCTTTTCCCGAAAGCAGGCATTGTTACGCTCGTGAAAAATAAGCCAAAGGAAACCGCAATAGTCGCACTCGCAAAAATACCGAACGCCCTCGGACTTATGCTCGAAAACGCAGTTATCGCCGTGAGCCTTACGAACGATGCGTTCATTCCGCCGATGATACTTATCGCAATACTTGTGATAGATATGTTCAAAAAGACAACGCGCCCGACAGGTCTGAACCTCGCGGGAAGCATAGTCTGCGCCGTAGGAATCCTCGGCTTCCAGCTGGCGGCGCTTGTATGATTTGATTCGGAATTATGAATTCGGAATTATTTTGTTCCGTGAATTTGTTTTGAAAACGTAGGGGACGGGTTTCTGTCAAGAGTAACATAGTGTTCGTCCCAAACCGCGTCAGCAATTTTCTCAAAAAATAAACCTGTTTTCAAAGGACAATTGATCCATTGAAAACAGGTTTTGTTTATTAGAAAATACTCTGCGGCAGAGGACGGCAACCTGTCCCCCTTAAAAAAATTAACGCAGCAAAAATAATTCCGAATTCCGCATTCCGAATTAATCAATAAGTGTTTCCGCCGTAAGAAATAGAATCTATCTTCCAGTAACCATTGTCCATTACGATCTTGACTTCCATTTCGGTTTCAGCGCCGTAATCGTCAAACTTTGTGGTAATTGTGTAGTTGTCATCAGCGGAATCCTTTAATTCAACAACGGGGTAATTGTCTTCTTCTATCCAGTTGAAGCCGCATCCCTTGGCTGTAACATAACCGTAAAGCTCACCGTCAATATCAGTGTAGTAAGGCTCATCACCACCGAGGATTCCCGAGTAACGGCTGTTGATAAGATTATCGGTGAGGTTCGTATGCATATAACCGTCAAGGTCAGAGGTGCTTGCGAATTCCGACAGAACCTTTGCAAACTGTCTGCCGTCAACATCAACGGTCTTTTCTTCGTCCTTGGTGATATTTCCGCCGCCGATCCGGTCGATGTAGTTGAGTGCGCCCAAAAGCTCCTTAGCGGTGTAAATGCGGTCTTCTTCTTCGCTTATCTCCGAATCGCTTACGTCAGAAGAAACATCTGTGGTTTCCTCAGCTTCGGTTTCGGAGGTTTCAGCCTCAGTCTGTTCGCTTTCCGATGCAGTTGTTTCAGCTTCGGTCACGGAAGAAGTTTCTGCTTCACCTGTGGTTTCGGCAGGTTCATTCTTCACTGATGAGCATGCGGTGAGAATAAGGCATACAGCACCTATCATTGCAAGTATCTTTTTCATAAACTATCGTCCTTTCCCTGCAATTTTGATTGCTTATGTATTATACATCAATGATTTTTTATTGTCAAGTAAAAAACGATATGCCGATTTTGTATTGCATAGTTTTAAAAGCCGATAAAATAATTATGTACAAGGCACAAAGGCAGAATGTTTTGAGAAAAAGATTATTCTGTCCCGAAATCTTATTCACGGATATCCCAGGGCAGAACTTCGTCCTTTACCGTGAATTCCGAAGTGCCGCTCTCCTTGTCATAAGCGATACAGCTGTGAACATATTCACTGCCGTTCCATACGATGTAGTTGTTCTCGTCAAGATAATCAATGTCCGCACTTTCGGGAACACCGCCGCTAAGATAGAACTCAGCTTCCTGCTCGGCGGTAACGCCGTATTCAATGCACTCATAATCGCAGAATCCGCGAAGATTTTCGTTCGGTTCGGAGTAAGCAATGCGCAGATGCTTGCTTCCCCAGAAAAGGTCTGCACCGTAATCGATAGGGTAGGATATCGCCTGATCCCAGAAAAGCTGTCTGCTGTCGCCATAATCGATGATCTGCGGCTTCATATAGCTCTCATATCCGCAGCGGACTTCAAAGAGCATATCGTCCTCGTCCACGGTGTATGGACCGAGCGAAGCTTCGGGTGTGGCAAGTTCTAACAGCTTTCCGAGTGCAAGCTGATATTCTCCGTTGTCCTCAATATAATAAACGGAGAAAAGCGAAGCCGCATCATAAAAATTCGTCTGATTTTCGAGTCCGTCATCATAATAATCTTCAAGCTTCTTGTTGAGATATTCCACCATGCAAAGATAGTATTCGTCCTTGCCGTCAAGGTCAAAATCGTCCTTTACATAGGAGATCACGGGCGAAGCATTGTTGAATGAGTAACCGAAATAGCTCTCGGCGTATTCGATCGCATTTCCGTATGTAAATTCGGTCGTTTCGGTCTCTTCATCGTAGACCGAATCCAAAACGATAGGTTCAGCATATTTCATCATATCGTCACGGCGTGAAGCCATGATTGCGTCAACATCGCATACATCGGGTGCGCCCTTGATGACCTCGGGAGATGTGACATTGTTCGGCGTTATCTGATGAAAAAATTCGTATGCAACATCTATTGTTGTTTCTTCCGTTTCACTCTCGGGGCTTTCATTGACGGTCGTTTCCGTGCTTTCGGCTGTTGTTTCCTCGGGTTCGGTCACGGTGGTTTCCTCCGAAGCTGTGACTGTTTCGGGAGATGTTTCCGTGACAGCTTCTTTTCCGCCGTTTCCGCAGGCAGAGAGCGCAATTGCGGCAAATGCAAGCATAAAAGCGGTTATTTTTCTTATGTTTTTCATAATTTTGTCTCCTTAAAAATTATAATATATAACATATATCGTCAAAATTTATCAAAACTTTAGGAAAAAGCTGATTAAAGCGAAGCGTTCGTTTTGCCATTTTGAGAAATGTACGAGTTTACGCCTTTAATGTCAATTTGACATAAACATTTTGAAAAATGGCAAAAACGTATTAATCAGCGTTTCCTTAGCTTTGATTTTTGCTTCAGAGAAGAATATCAAAAATCTCGTTCCAAGAGAAAACCCTAACAATATTTTCGTGCGAGATATCCTGATTGTACGGCGCATCGAAAAGCAGTACCTTTATCCCATTTTCGGCAAGATAAAGCGCAGTGTCGCTCTTGTCCTCTATCATAATGTCGGCGGAAATATGCCTGCAAAAACCAAGCTTCTGCGGTGGAGTATCGACCTCGGAGCAGTAAAAAATATCATTGAATCGAAAGCCGTTCTTGCCGACCCATTTTCGGAACAAATGCCTGCTCAATGCACCGAGCGGCGTTCGCTGTGTGGAAAATTTTCGAGCTGTTATAACGTAAATCTCATTTTCGCCCGAGCGAAGCTTTCCGCATACCTCAACAGCATTTTCACGGGGCGAAAGCCTACTGCAGTAATCGTAAAAATGCCGCAAACCGAACAGAAATTCACGCCGCTTGCTTTCGCCGAATATCTCCGCAGTTGTGTAGCCGTTCGGGTCGGTCGGCGCGTGTCCGAAAAAGCGTTCACCGTAGATAAAATTGAATCCCGACATATCCGTGAGTACGCCGTCAGCGTCCGTTGCTATCACCATTGTGTTTCTCCCTCATTTCCGAAACTGCACGAAACAGCTTTTCCGTAATTTCATCTGAGCTTTTGCCTTTTGGGTCGATAGGCTCGCCGAATTCTATCGTCAGCGAATATTTTTTCAGCTTTTCAATATCGAAAAGCCGCGGCGAATTTCTGTAAACGGGAAAAATTCTTCCCGAACCGCCGATGTAAACGGGAACTGCCTTTACGCCCGACTTTTTCGAGAGCAAAGCCGCACCCTTTTTGAATTTCCCGAGCCGTCCCGACCTCGTCCGTGTACCCTCGGGGTGAATGAGCAGAAAACGCTTTTCTCCCGTCAGAACTTCGAGCGCACGTTCAAGCGCAGGCGCAAAATCTCCCTTTCGCTCAATAGGTATGCCGCCCGTGATACGGAAAACACGCCTCGGAACGGACTTATCCAGATGCTCCGCCGCAATGAGCGCGCAAACCTCGTCAAGCTTCGCCGTTTTGCCGAGTGCAGTCCATACCCACATACAGTCGAGGTCGCTTTCGTGATTGGGACAGAGAATGTATTTTTCATTCGGGCGAAGCCGTTCAAGTCCCGTCACCTTGAAGCTGTAAAGCGAATGTGAAAGCTTCGCAAACGCCGCAAAAAGTTTGCGGTCGCCCGTTGTTCGTTCCATAGGATAAACACTGTAGTCCGTTCGCTTTTCCGAGGGCTTTTCCATAGCCGCAAGCTTTCTCGCCGTGCGGTGAATGTAGATGTCCTTGGGCGTGAATGCAAAGCCGTCCTGCATCGCAAGCGCCGTGAGCTCCATTGCGGAAAAGCTGTCGCCGCCAAGATCAAAGAAATCGTCCTCCGCACCTACGCGCTCAATGCCGAGGACTTTTGCCGCATAAATGCAAAGCTTGCGTTCCGCATCATTTTGCGGAGCAGTGTATTCACGTTCGCTCGGCGCAAAGACCACCTTGGGCAGAGCCTTTCTGTCCGTCTTTCCGCTCGCCGTCAGCGGCATTTTTGCAAGGTGCGCAAAGCAGTTCGGTATCATATAAGCAGGCAGTCTTTCCGATAAAAATCCGCGAAGCTCCCGCTCATCGGCAAAAGCTCCCGTGTAAAAAGCCGCAAGATATTTTTCACCCCTGCCGTCCGTCCTGCAAACGACCGCCGCATTTGTTATTCCGCCGAATGAGCAGAGCGCATTTTCAATTTCGCCAAGCTCAATGCGAAGTCCGCGTAGCTTTATCTGAAAGTCCTTTCTGCCGAGGAATTCGATGTTCCCGTCAGCACGTATAATGCCCATATCACCCGTGCGGTACATCGTTTCGCCGTTAAAAAACGGGTCGGGGAGAAACTTTTCAGCAGTGAGCTTTCCCTCGCCGAGATAGCCTTTTCCCACGCCGCTTCCCGAAATAAATATCTCACCGCCGATGCCAACGGGAACAGGCTTCAAAGCCTCGTCAAGAATATATATCCTCGTGTTTGCGATAGGCTTTCCGATAGTCATATCCGCTTCGTCAGCCACCGCAAACGTTGACCATACTGTCGTTTCGGCAGGTCCGTAAATGTTGAAAAGCTTTGCATTCGTTAGCTTTTTCAGCTTTGCGCAGAGAGACTGAGGAAACTCCTCACCGCCGAGAATTATTGCTTTCAGCTTGGAAAGATAGCCAAGATAGTTTTCATCAAAAAGATAGCTGCGCATTTTTGTCGGCGTTGTCTGAATTACCTGTGCGCCGCTCTCCTCAATAAGACTGCCGAGCGCTCTCTGCGAAACTGCCTGCTCATCATCGGCGAGGTATATTGTTATCCCGTTCAGAAGCGGCAGAATACTTTCCGTCACGAAAATATCGAAAACAATGTCCGTCACCGAAACGATGCTTCGGATATCTTCACCGAGAATTCCGCCGACAACGTTGAAACGGTTCGCCGAGCAGTAGTTCATAACATTTCTGTGCGATATCAGCGTACCTTTCGGTTTTCCCGTCGAACCCGATGTGAAGATAGCATAGCAGATATCTTCAGGCGAGGATTTCACGGGCGCAGTGTCGGAAACGTAGGAATAATCGAAGCTTTCGAGCCGTATTTCCTCGGAAATATCAACGTCCGCACCGCAGGTCAATGCAAGCTTCGCACCGACATTTTTCAGCATAAATCGAATTCGCTCGGGCGGATATTCCGGCGAAACGGGCATATACGCACCGCCCGTTTTCATCACCGCAAGCATCGCGATTATAAGGTACGGACTTCTTCCCGAAATTATCGGAACGATGTCACCGCGTGAAATTCCCTTGTCACGCAGAAAAGCCGCCAGCGCTCCCGACATCTCTTCAAGCTGAGCGTAAGTGAAGCTTTTACCTCTGAAAACAAGAGCCGTCCTGTCGGGCGTTTTCGCCGCAAGCTCGGAAAAAGCTTCGTGTACGCATTTATCCGAAGCAAAATCAACACTCGTTTCGTTGAAGCGCCTTATCAACATATCGGATTCATCATCGGGAAGAACGGAAATTTCCCCGATATTTTTCCCCGAAACGACCTGCTTTAAAATATGTATAAAACGCCGCGCAAGCAGTTTGACTTCACTGCTCTGCGGAAAAACAGCCGTGCGAAAATCAATCGTCAGCGTGAACGAGCCAAGACTGTCACGGTCATCAATGTGAACGGAAAGCGGCACTTCGAGCCAACCGTTCCCGAACCATTCTGTCTTCGCAGGGATATCCGTCCGCGCATTCTGAAAGCTGAACGCCGCATCGAAAAGCCGCCCCGAGCCGTCCGTTTTTGACTTTATCCCGTGAAGAATTTCCCCGAGCGAAATATCTCTGTGGCGGAAAATATCTCTGTGTCCGTCCGAAATTTTCTTGAAAAGTCCGTCTGTGCTTTCGCCAATATCGACCGTAAGCGGCAGTGTTGATATAAACATTCCTGCCGTGCTTTTCTCTTTTACACCGCTCCTGCCGAGGACGGGAACACCGATAGTCACCGAGCTTCGGTTTCCATTTATCTTCGACAGATATATCATCAGCGCGGCTTCAAAAACAACCGCTTCGGAAACATCGCTTCCCTTGCAGAAGCTTTTCACCGCCGCTGAAATATCGTGTGGAATTATCACCGTGTTTCTCTCCGCCGAAGCGTCCGTTTCCTCTCTGCGATATGTTTTTACGGTAGTGGGCGAAGCTCCGTCTGCGTATTTTTCAACCCAAAAGTGAAGATCATCACGCCGCTTTTCAAGTGCCTTTTCACTGTTCCTGCGCTCGGCGGCGGACGTGAAGCTTTGCACTTCGATGTCAGCATTTTCACCACTCGAAAGCTGACCGTAAATTTTATAAACATCGTGCGCAAGAACGCTGTAAGTCCAAGCGTCCGCGATAAGGTGACTCGTGCAAAGCATTATCCCCGTTTTTTCGGGCAGGGCGAACACCGTCATTCGGAACATCTCGCCGTCACCCGAAAAGGGCAGCTTTGCCTGCGTATTACAGTAGGAACGGAGTGCATTTTCGTCCGCAAATTCGGCAAAGGTGATATCCTCGCCGCCCTCGGACGAAACATACTGCACCGTCCTGCCGTTTTCAACGCAAAAACGCAGACGAAGTGCCTCCTGCCGCTTTATCACAAGCTTTGCCGCTTGCAAAAGCAGTTTAGGTTCAAGCTTTTCATCGAAAATCACCGCTCCGCACAGAACGGATATCGCCGTGCCGCTGTAAAAACGCTGCATATCATCAATGTTTCGCTGTGCAGGCGTAAGGTTGAATTTTTCCATTTTGCATACCCCGATCGACCCAAGATTTAAAAATATTATAACACTTTTTTTACCAAAAAGCAAATTGTTTTTATTACGTTCATTTTATATATCTTGAAAAATCAAGCCTTGTTTTGCTACAATTATTGTATAAAATTACAACAAATGAGGTGTCCAAAATGAGGTGCCCAAAATGACCGATAAAGAAATGAAAGTAGAGCGTTACCGTGAGGAGAACAAAACTGTCGAAAAGGGTCAGGTGGTTTTTGCAGGCTCTTCTCTTATGGAAATGTTCCCGATAAATAAGCTCCTCAAAGAGCATAACGATGATACCGTGATATATAACCGCGGCGTGGGCGGATTTCTCTCCGACGAATTGCTGAATGTCATTGATGTCTGCATACTTGACCTTGCGCCCTCGAAGCTTTTTATAAACATCGGCACGAATGACCTCAGCTGGTCGAGCATACCGATAAGCGACCTTATGGCAAACTATGACAGGATAATCACCACGGTGGAAAAAGCCGTTCCGAACGTGAAAATTTATCTTATGGCGTATTATCCCGTCAACTTTGAAGCCGCTTCGGAGGAGATGAAAGAGTGCCTTAAAATCCGCACGAATGAAAAGATAACCGCCGCCAATGCCGAGGTCAAAAAGCTTGCCGAAAAGCATGGTCAGCGTTATATCGACATAACCCAAAACCTCAAAGACGAGCAGGGCAGACTTAAAGCCGAATTCACTATCGAGGGTATGCACATAAACGAAAATGGCTACCGTGCGATCTATGACGATATTATGAAATATGTAAAGGAATAAAAGCAATGAAAAAATTTATCTCAATAGTGTGCGCTGTCAGCATTGCATTTTCAATGACCGCCTGCGCAGCCAAAAACGATGCCGCGATCCAATCCGAAGCGGCAACGGCAACATCTTCGGCAAAGGCAGAAAAGCTCACGCTCTCAAACTCTGATGCGACTAAGGAAGCGACCGAGCTTTTCGATTATATTTGCAGTATCTACGGCAAAAAAATCCTCTCGGGTCAGCAGGAATCAACGTGGATGGGCAGCGACCAGTACGAGTTCGACTATATCGAAAAAAACACGGGCAAACTCCCTGCGATACGCGGACTTGACTATATGAACGACGACTTTGACGGCGTGAACAAGCGCGCAAAAGCTTGGCACGACAAGGGCGGCATCGTTACGATATGCTGGCACTGCGGAAGTGATTTCAGCGGCAGCTGGAACGAGTCGATGAAAACCGAGATAAAGGATTGGGACAAGGCTCTCACCGAAGGTACTCCCGAGTATGAAACGCTCATAAAGGGTATGGATAAAGGAGCAGAAGCGCTGAAAAAGCTCCAAGAGCAGGATATCCCCGTGCTGTGGCGACCTTTCCACGAATTTGACGGCGCGTGGTTCTGGTGGGGCAAAGGCGGCTCGGAGAATTTCAAAAAACTCTGGCAGCTGATGTACGACCGTTATACAAACTATTGGGAACTCGACAACCTTATCTGGGTGCTCGGCTATTCGGGAAACGGAAAGGACTACGACAAGTGGTATCCGGGCGATGAGTATGTCGATATCGCAGGTGCAGATTCCTACAACGACGGCGCAAACGAAAAGCTCTACGAAAAGACTGTAAAGGTAGTGGGCGAAAAACGTCCCGTTGCTTTCCACGAGTGCGGAAAAATACCGACCGTTGACGAGCTTAAAAAGGCAAACGCAAAATGGGTATGGTTCATGACCTGGCACACCGAATACATCACCGACCACAACGACACAAAAACGCTCAAAGAGATCTACAACTCGGAATACGTCATTACCTTGGACGAACTTTAATTAATGCGTAATGCGTAATTCGTAATGCGTAATGCGTAATTATTTTTGGTCGTAACTTTGTCCGAATTTTGTAGGGAACGGGTCACTCGTACCGCACCATAAGGTGTTTTGGCAATAAATAAGAACCTATTTTCACAGATTTTATATTCAATGAAAATAGGTTCTTTTTTTAATCAAAGTATCAAATGCCGATAATTACGCATTACGCATTACGCATTACGCATTAAAAAAAGGTTCCGAATTTAATAAATCGTTACCACCTTGATCTCAGGCATATTTTCTTCAAGCCATTTCAGCTGACCGTCCGATATCGGCATATCGCAGTAGTTGTCTGCGATAAGATATTTAAGGTTTTTCATTCCCTTTAACAGCTTGAAAAAATCATCGGGTTCTTCCGTTGTCGGGTAAAATTCTATCGCCCCCACACCATCCATTCCGTACAGAAAATCATAGCTGTCAAGCTTGGTAACATAAAGCTTTTTAACGTTGTCCATTTCCGCAAGCGCAGACGGGTCTTTGATATAACAACAGATGCTCAGTTCCTTTATATTTTTGAATTTCGTTATCGGCTCTGCGCTGTCAATATCAAGGTAAATGCTGAGTGAAGTCAGGTTCGGGAACTTCAGAAATTTGTCCAGATCTTCCGCAGCGTGTGGATATGCATAAGACACATATTTGAAGTAACTCATACCGCCGATCTCAACATAATTTTCAGCCTTGTATTCATCATAGGTCATGAGCGGCTTGGACGAGCGCTTTTCTATAGGGTCAAGCTTTATTTGGAATTTTTCCGAGCTGTCCTGACCCTCCGCAAGCTTGTTGAAGTCAATGATCTCTACCAACTCATATCCGCTCATTGCATCATTGATATATTTGTCCAGATCGCTGAAAGGATCGCTGCTTTCTTCCATATAAAAATGACCGTTGAGCGAACCCACTTTAAGCTCGCCGCCGTAATTGGTCAGATTGCCTATCGGTTCATTATCAATACGTTCCTTAAGCGGTTCAAGACGCTGTAAATTGCGATATAAGCTTTGACTACCCTCGCCTATATCCCAGACGGTATAAAAATCACAGTCATTATCCTTGTCATAGTAATGATAGAGCCTGCCGTCAAAATCCGATACACAGTACCAGCTGTAATTTTCGGAAAGAGCATATAACAATGTTCCGTTTCTGTTATAGTCAAAACATTCGGGAACGCCGTCAAAGTTTATATCGAGCAGAAATCTTCCGTCATTGTATTCGGGAATTTCGGGAAGAACACGCTCCGCAGTTTCCGCAGTCGGCTTGTTAAGGTAGGTGACATCGTAGGTCATTATTGACTTTATCGGCTCATAAGCCGTGAGCTTGCAGTCATCGTCAATGAAAAGCTCGCCGACTTCCTCAATGCTCTGCGGAAGTGAAATTTCGCTGATATCTGTCTTGCTGAAAGCCGCATCGCCGATGCTTTTCAGCCCCTCGCTGAGCTTTACTTCGGCAAGACCGCTGTTTAGAAACGCCGAGCTTTCGATCGCCGTCACGCTTGACGGTATCTCAATTTTAAGCAGGTTCTCGCACTCCTCAAATGCCCTCTGCCCGACAGTTTTAAGCGTTGACGGCAGGCTTACCGAGCGTAGCTTTTTATGCGAAAAAGCAAACGTGCCGATCTCTTCCGTACCTTCGGGAACAACGTAATCATCACCGCAGTTAAAAGCAAAAACGAGCGTCTTTCCGTCCGCAGAGAATAGCACACCGTTGTTTGCAATGAAATTTCCACCCTCGGCGACTTCAATATCGTCAAGCTCGGGCAAATAAGCCAGTTCAAGCGTGTCGATCTTATCCGCAGTCGAGGGAAGAACCAGCTTTTTCAGATGATATGCGCCTTTGATGCATTTGACCTGCATCATACCCTCGGGAATTATCAGTTCTTCCACTCCCGAACCGCGGAAAGCATTGTCCGAAACCTTGTAGACCTTCGTTCCGTCAATTTCGGTCGGGATAGTGACAACGGTTTGTTCACCGATATATCCGGTTATGTAAACTCCATACTCGTTGACCGTGTATTTGAACTGCTCGGAAACGGGCTTTTCGTCTGTAACTGCTGCTTCGGATAAGGTCTGCACCTCGGACGAAATGTCGGTAACTTCATCTGTGCCGTTTGCCCCATTTGTGCAGGAGCATAATACAAATGTCAAAGCGAATATCGCCGCGATAAAACGTTTTTTCATAATGCACCCCACTAAAAAAATTCGGAATTATGAATTCGAAATTTTTGCACACGTTAGTCGACTTTGAATGTCGAATTATATTCTATATTTTAATTATAAATTTTTAAGGAAAAATTTTCAATAACAGAATGGTTACAAATTATTTCAATTTGAACAAAGCTATTGTTTAGCTGTGAATTCACAGCAGATAAATAATTCCGCATCCCGAATTCCAAATTAAAAAAACTTTTCCAAAACTCTTGCAAATAAAAAAATTATGGTGTATAATATAAGAAACATTTGTTTTGATAAAATTATACGGGAGGAACATTATGGAAGAAAAGAATAATGTCCATGCAGGACACAGACAGCGTATGAAGGAAATGTTCCTCAAAAACGGGTTCGAGGGATTCAGCGAGCATCAGATACTTGAAATGGTGCTGTTTTATACTTACCCGAGAATCGATACCAACGAAATTGCACATAATCTTATTGACCGCTTCGGCGGCTTATGCGGAGTTTTTGATGCTTCGGTCGATGACCTTGTCGCTATCGGAAGAATTTCGCTCAACTCCGCCGTGCTTATCAAAATGATACCGCTCTCGATGAGGACTTACAATATGTCGCGCATCGAGCACAGCGTTTTTGACAATACGGACAAGCTTTGCGAGCTGTTCAAAGGCTGTTTTCCGGGCGATGCAAAGGAGTGCTTCTATGTTGCCGCATTCGATGACGACCTGCATCTCGTCCGAAACAGCATCGTCTGCAAGGGCGGACCGTCCTCAGCGCCCGTCGATATGCGCAGACTTGCGGAGATAGTACTATGTTCGGGTGCTTCACTCGTTGCGATAGCGCACAACCACCCGAAAGGCTCGTGTGAGCCGTCCGATACCGATGTGCTGACAACAAGGCGGATAATGTCGTTCCTTTCAACATTCGGAGTGCGCCTGCTCGACCATATCATCGTCGGCAGGGACGGAGCTGTTTCGATGCGAAAGAGCGGAATGCTGCCGAGTATGTGAAAATATCGGCGCATTTCAACACGGTATTTCAACGAGTGAATTATTCTTCTAAAAAATACTGTAGGGGACGTGTTTCCCGTTCTTCAGTCACTGATACCGTTCAAAAAACGGAACAGTGACCCGTTCACTACGGTAAAATATAGCACTTTGAAATACATTCACATCAAAAGTTCACTATTTATTTACTCGTTGAAAGACCGTGTATATTTCAACCGTTTTCATTGATGTATTTTTCCGTAATTCATAATGAAAGGAAAACGCTATGGATTTTAAGCTTCATTCCGATTATACGCCTGCAGGCGACCAGCCGAAAGCTATAAGCGAGCTTGTCGAAGGCGTAAAAAAAGGCTACAAGGAACAAACTCTGCTCGGAGTAACGGGTTCGGGCAAAACTTTCACAATGGCGAACGTTATCGCACAGCTCAACCGTCCTGCGCTCGTTTTTGCACATAATAAAACCCTCGCCGCGCAGCTTTGCTCCGAGTTCAGAGAGTTCTTTCCCGAAAACGCGGTCGAATACTTCGTTTCCTACTATGATTATTACCAGCCGGAGGCGTATATACCCTCGACCGACAGTTATATCGAAAAGGACTCCGCAATAAATGACGAAATAGACCGACTTCGCCACAGCGCAACATTCGCCCTCGCCGAACGCCGTGATGTTATAATAGTAGCGTCCGTTTCCTGCATCTATACCCTCGGTTCGCCTATCGATTACCGAACAATGGTAGTTTCTGTACGTCAGGGCGCACAGATGTCGCGAGAAGAACTGCTTGCAAAGCTCGTTTCGATTCAGTATGAGCGAAATGACCTCAGCTTTACCCGAAACAAGTTCCGCGTGAGGGGAGATACCGTTGAAATTTTCCCCGCAGGTGCGACCGATACGGCTATCCGGGTTGAATTTTTCGGGGACGAAGTTGACCGTATCTCCGAGTTCAACCCTCTCACGGGAAACGTCACCTCGACTATCTCACACGCCGCAATTTACCCTGCTTCGCACTATGTTATCTCGCGCGAAAAAATGAACGGCGCAATAGGGGAGATCGAGCGCGAGCTTGAAGAACGCATCAAGTATTTCAAGGACAATGATAAGCTTATCGAAGCACAGCGAATCGAACAGCGCACACGCTATGATATAGAAATGCTTGAGGAAATAGGCTTCTGCAAGGGCATCGAGAACTATTCGCGAATCCTTGCAGGCCGTGAACCCGGCAGCATACCTTATACACTGCTCGACCACTTTCCGAAAGACTTCCTGCTTTTCGTGGACGAAAGCCACGTTTCACTTCCGCAGATACGCTCAATGAGCGCAGGCGACCGCGGACGTAAGACCACCCTCGTTGACTATGGTTTCCGACTTCCGTCAGCATTCGATAACCGTCCGCTCACCTTTAACGAATTTTACGACAAGATAGGTCAGGCGATATTCGTTTCCGCTACTCCTGGACCGTTCGAGCGTGAAAAGTCCGAGCAGATAGTTGAACAGGTAATTCGTCCGACGGGACTTGTAGACCCCGAGATCATCGTCAAGCCCGTTCAGGGTCAGATCGAAGACCTCCTGCTTGAAATAAACGAGCGCACAGCAAAGGGCGAGCGTGTCCTCGTCACGACCCTGACGAAGAAAATGGCGGAAGACCTCACAGCTTACCTCGATAAAATGGGCGTAAAAGTCCGCTATATGCACTATGACATCGACACTATCGAGCGAATGGAGATAATCCGTGACCTGCGTTTGGGCGAATTTGACGTTCTTGTCGGAATCAACCTCCTGCGTGAGGGACTTGATATACCCGAGGTCTCGCTCGTTGCAATTCTTGATGCCGACAAGGAAGGATTCCTGCGTTCGGAAAGCTCGCTTATCCAGACGATAGGCAGAGCCGCACGAAATTCGCACGGTCAGGTAATAATGTACGCCGACAGCGTAACACGTTCAATGGAAAGCGCAATAAACGAAACCGAGCGCCGACGCAAGATTCAGCTCGAATATAACGAAAAGCACGGCATCAAGCCGAAAACTATCATCAAGGACGTCCGCGACGTTATCAAAATTTCGTCCAAGAGCGAAACGGACGGCAAGACTTCAAAGCAGAAACAGAAGCAGATGTCCGCCGCAGAAAAGCAGGCTCTTATCGAGAAACTCACCGTCGAGATGAAGAACGCCGCGAAGCTGCTTGAATTTGAACACGCCGCTTATCTGCGTGACAGAATAAATGAACTTAAAGGAAAGAAGTGACATAATGGCTTTTGATTTCAAGAAAGAATACAAAGAATTTTATATGCCGAAAAGCCGCCCTGAGATCATCATCGTTCCCAAAATGAACTATATCGCCGTCCGAGGCGAGGGCGACCCGAACGAAGCGGACGGCGCGTACAAAAAGGCAGTCGGGGTGCTTTACTCCGTTGCATATACAATAAGAATGAGCTATAAAGGCTCGCATAAAATAGACGGCTTTTTTGAGTATGTCGTTCCACCGCTTGAAGGCTTTTGGCGGCAGGGCAGCAACAGCGATATCGACTTCGACTTTTCCGACAAGGGAAAGTTCAGTTGGATATCCGTTATCCGCCTGCCCGATTTTGTGACGGAGGAAGACTTCAAGTGGGCGGTCGATGAAGCTTCAAGGAAGAAAAAGCTCGACTGCTCGGCGGCTGAATTTTTCACCGTTGAGGAGGGACTCTGCGTTCAGATAATGCACATCGGAGCTTATGACGATGAACCTCGTTCGGTCGCGCTTATGGACGATCATATAAAGGAAAACGGCTATGAAAATGACTTGACCGAGGCTCGGCTGCATCATGAAATATATATTTCCGACCCGAACAAGACCATTCCCGAAAAGCGGAAAACGGTTATCCGACACCCGATAAAATTTGCAGAAAAATAAAGGAACGGGTAAGCTTTACCCGAATATGAAAGAGGAAAAAGAAAATGCCAACCGACAAAATAATCATCAAAGGCGCAAGGGAGCATAACCTTAAAAACGTTGACCTCGAAATTCCGCGCGACAAGCTTGTCGTTATGACGGGACTTTCGGGCAGCGGCAAATCCTCGCTTGCGTTCGATACAATATATGCCGACGGACAGCGCCGCTATATGGAGAGCCTTTCGTCCTATGCCAGAATGTTCCTCGGACAGATGGAAAAGCCTGATGTTGACAGTATCGAAGGACTTTCGCCTGCAATTTCGATAGACCAGAAAAGCACCTCGAATAACCCACGTTCAACGGTCGGAACTGTCACCGAGATATACGATTATCTCCGACTTTTGTATGCGCGAATAGGCGTTCCGCACTGCCCGGTCTGCGGCAGAGAGATAAAACAGCAGACTGTTGACCAAATTGCCGACACAATAACGGCACTCCCCGAGGGAACAAAGCTGCAGATCCTTGCCCCCGTCATAAGAGGACGAAAGGGAGAGCATACAAAGGAGCTTGAACGCGCGAAAAAATCGGGTTATGTCCGTGTTCGCTGCGACGGTATCATTTACGATTTGAGCGAGGAGATAAAGCTTGAAAAAAACAAGAAGCACAATATTGAAATAGTCGTTGACCGACTTGTCATAAAAGAGGGGATAACCTCACGCCTTACCGACAGCGTTGAAACCGCCTCGGCGATCTCGGGCGGAATCGTCATTGCAGACGTTATCGGCGGAAAGGAAATGCTTTTTTCACAGAATTACGCCTGCCCCGAGCATAATATCTCCATTGAGGAGCTTACACCGAGAATGTTCTCGTTCAATAATCCGTTTGGTGCCTGCCCTAAGTGTACAGGTCTTGGAATGTTCCGCAGGATAGACCCCGACCTCGTTATTCCGAACAAGGAGCTTTCGATAAAGCAGGGCGCGATAAAGGCAATGGGTTGGAACACTCTGAGCGATGATTCTATCGCAATGATGTACTACTCCGCGATCGCTGATGAATACGGCGTTTCGCTCGATACGCCCGTGAAAGACCTGCCGAAAGAGGCAGTCAACGCTTTCCTATACGGCACGGGCGAAAAAAAGCTGAAAATCGTTCGTTCAAGCGTCTACGGCGGCGGAACATACTATCAGCCGTTCGAGGGCATACTGAACAACCTCCAGCGCCGCTATAACGAAACCAGCTCCGAGTACAGCCGTTCCGAGATAGAGGACTGTATGAGCGAAGTGCTTTGTCCCGACTGCCACGGCAACAGACTTAAACCCGAAAGCCTCGCAGTAACCGTCGGCGGAAAGAATATTTCCGAGCTTACCGATATGTCCGTAAGTGCCGCAGTTGACTTCTTCTCGAACCTCGAACTCACCGAAACACAGCGGCTCATCGGCGAGCGTATCATAAAGGAAATAAACAGCCGACTTGGCTTCCTGAAAAGCGTCGGACTTGAATACCTCACGCTCTCACGTTCGGCGGCAACTCTCTCGGGCGGCGAAAGCCAGCGAATCCGCCTTGCAACGCAGATAGGCTCGTCACTTGTCGGAGTGCTCTATATCCTCGATGAACCGTCTATCGGACTTCATCAGCGTGACAATGACAAGCTTATCGCAACGCTGAAAAGACTCCGCGACTCGGGAAATACCGTTATAGTTGTCGAACACGATGAGGACACGATGCGAAGCGCGGACTATATTGTCGATGTAGGCCCTTACGCTGGTGTTCACGGCGGCGAGATAGTCGCAACGGGAACGGTCGAGGACATCGAAAAGTGCGAGCGTTCGATAACGGGTCAGTATTTGAGCGGAAAGCGGTTCATTCCCGTTCCGACCGAGCGCAAAAAGGGTAACGGTGAGTTTCTTCGCATTTTCGGCGCGGCTGAAAATAACCTTAAGCATATCGATGTTGAAGTTCCACTCGGAATTTTCACCTGCGTAACGGGCGTTTCGGGCAGCGGAAAATCCTCGCTCGTCAACGAGATAATCTATAAGAATCTCGCCGCAAAATTGAATCGTGCAAAGATAAGAGCGGGCAAATTCGACCGAATGGAGGGACTGGAAAACCTTGATAAGGTCATCGCAATCGACCAGTCGCCGATAGGCAGAACACCACGTTCCAACCCTGCAACATATACGGGCGTTTTCAACGATATCCGTGAGCTTTTTGCAGGAACGAACGATGCAAAAATGAAAGGCTACGGTCCGGGAAGATTTTCGTTCAACACAAAGGGCGGCAGATGCGAAGCCTGCGAGGGCGATGGCATCATAAAGATAGAAATGCACTTTCTGCCCGACGTTTTCGTGCCTTGTGAAGTCTGCAAAGGCAAACGCTACAACCGTGAAACGCTCGACGTTTACTACAAGGGCAAAAATATCTATGACGTTCTTGAAATGACAGTCGATGAGGGCGTTGAGTTCTTCGCAAATATCCCGAAGATCGCACGAAAGCTCAAAACTTTGCAGGAAGTCGGACTTGGCTATATCAAAATAGGTCAGTCCTCAACAACGCTCTCGGGCGGCGAAGCGCAGAGAGTAAAGCTTGCGACCGAGCTTTCCAAGCGCGCAACGGGCAGAACGTTCTATATCCTCGATGAACCGACAACGGGACTTCACACCGCCGATGTCCACAAGCTTATCGAAGTCCTGCAAAGACTTACCGAGGGCGGAAATACCGTCCTTGTCATCGAGCATAACCTCGATGTGATAAAAACAGCCGACCATATCATCGACCTTGGCCCCGAGGGCGGCGTAGGCGGCGGAACGCTTGTAAAATGTGGCACTCCCGAGGAAATTGCAAAGTGCGCGAAGTCTTATACGGGTAAATATTTGAAGAAGTATTTGAAGTAAACAATAGAATGTTGCACTAAAACCAAAGTTCAGGTCAAGCCTTTTCAAAGACTTGCAGGGGTCAATGGGACGTCGTCCCATTGACCCCTGCACCTTTTAAAAAGCGTGGACGTAAACTTTGCTTTTTTAGAACGAACCCAAATACTTTTTCTGCTCTTCGGAAAGCGAATCTATTTCCATTCCCCAGAACTTTATCTTGCGGCGGGCAACCTCGTTGTCGATGTATTTCGGAACATCGACTGTCATTCCGTCTGCGCCGATATTTCCCTTGTTCTTTACAAGATGAAGTGCGGAAAGCGCCTGAATTGCAAAGCTCATATCCATTATCTCGGCAGGGTGGCCGTCACCTGCGGCAAGATTTACAAGTCTGCCCTCGGCAATAACGTTGATAGTGTTTCCGTTGGAAAGCTTGTAGCCCATAATATTCTTTCGTGCGACCTTTGACTCAACAGCAATTCTGCGGAGAGCGGCAACATCGACTTCGACATCAAAATGTCCGGCGTTGCAGCAGATAGCGCCGTCCTTCATAAGATAGAAATGCTCCTCGGTGATAACGTCGCGGCAGCCTGTTACTGTTATGAAGAAATCACCGACCTTTGCGGCTTCACTCATCTTCATTACCTTAAAGCCGTCCATTACGGCTTCCATTGCCTTTATCGGGTCAACTTCGGTTACGATAACTTCTGCACCAAGTCCCTTTGCGCGCATTGCAACACCCTTGCCGCACCAGCCGTAGCCTGCAACAACGACATTTTTTCCTGCAACGATAAGGTTGGTCGTGCGGTTGATGCCGTCCCAAACGGACTGCCCCGTGCCGTAACGGTTGTCGAAAAGATGCTTGCAGTCGGCGTTGTTTACAAGAACCATCGGGAATTTGAGTTCCTTTGCCTTGTCCATTGCGATAAGACGGATAATGCCGGTTGTGGTTTCCTCACAGCCGCCGATAACATCGGCAATTTTGTCCTTGTATTCTGTGTGGATAAGGTGAACAAGGTCACCGCCATCGTCGATGATGATGTTAGGACCTGCTTCGATAACGCGCGAGGTGTGACGGTGGTACTCTTCATCGGTAGCATCGTACCAGGCGAAAACGTTAAGTCCGTCGTGAACGAGCGCAGCCGCAACATCGTCCTGAGTGGAGAGCGGATTGCTGCCCGTAACATACATCTCAGCACCGCCTGCCGCAAGAACCTTGCAAAGGTAAGCCGTCTTTGCTTCAAGATGCACAGAAAGCGCAACTTTCACGCCTGCAAAAGGCTTTGTTTCGGAAAAATCCTTTTCTATGCTGCGCAAAAGCGGCATATTAGCCTTTACCCAGTCAATTTTTATCTCGCCGTCCTGCCAAAGTTCGGGATCTCTTATCTCACTGTTCATATTTTTATTCCTTTCGTTTGAATTTTGTGGGAAATCGGGCGGATATGGAATCCGCCCCTACGATAAAATATTGTAAATAATATTTGTTTCTGCAAATCGTGACGAGAAACCCGTCCCCTACAGTAATTAAATAAATTCACAGGATCAAATAATTACGAATTACGCATTAATAATTTCCTGCGTCTTCAGGCATCTTGTCCGATTGCTGTATTCCGAGAAGAGTGTATTCGTCTCCGCGCTTCTGAACGATGTAGTTCACATACTTTTCGGGCTTGGGCGTTTCATCACCCGTGAGCGTCAGCCACGCAGGCGTTGGAGAAACATAACCGACAGTTATAGTGTAGCTTTCGCCGACCCTTGTTATGTCCTCGATGTAAGGGGAGTAGGTGAAGTATTTCGGGTTCGCAGGGATTCGGTAGGACTTTATGTCCTCGTTATAGTAAAACTGTACGTCCGCACCAAGGATAGACTGATGCTTTATCGAAAGTCCCGTTCCGAAAAGCTTTGCCGCATGCTGCTCAACATCAAGCTCGGGAACGATTATCATATCGAAATCCGAGTCGTACTTGCTCTTGTCCTCGTAAAGTATGATGTCCCAGATAGCCGCCGTTATCACAGTGTCGCTGCGAAGCTTTACGCTCTGTCCGAACGGCGCAGGGTCGCATATTACAACCGGGTAGATGAACCGCGCGAATTCGGTCTTTTGCTGAGTGTTGTCGGCGAATGCCTTTACCTTGTCAACGGTGAAGCTCACGGTCGAGATAAGTCCTATCACCGCAAGTATCATCATCAGCGCACCGAGGATAAGATAACCCTTGCGCTTGCCGCCCTTGCCGAGGTCAGGCATCTCAGGCTCGGGTTCAGCCATTGTCAGTTCCGCAAGCTCCTCCGACTGCTCATCGAGCGCATTGTCAAACATCTTGCGTATGCTTTCGATAGATTCATCAAGCTTTTTTTCGGGCTTCTTCTTTTCCGAAGCGGTCGGCTCTTTTGCAGGCTTTGGCTCTTTCTGCGCTTTCGGAGCTTTCGCAGATTTTTGCGGACGCGGCTTTTTCTTCTTTTTTCCGTTGGATTTTACATAGCTGTCGTAGTCAAAAATGTCCTTGTCCTTATTATCGTTATTGTTCATAAAATCACCTTGAAATAATTTTGCACTGCCGCTTAGGAGCGTATCTGACCGTTTCCACCAATGAGGAATTTCATCGAGGTGAGCTCGCGAAGTCCCATAGGTCCGCGTGCGTGAAGCTTCTGGGTCGAAATTCCTATCTCAGCGCCAAGTCCGAACATTCCGCCGTCTGTGAACGCAGTTGAAACATTGACATAAACAGCCGCCGCATCAATTTCCTTTTGGAAACGTTCAGCGTTCGCAAGGTCATTCGTCACGATACATTCCGAGTGGTGAGTTGTGTATTTGTCGATGTGTTCGATAGCTTCATCAAGCGACTTTACGACCTTTACCGAGATGATGTAATCAAGAAATTCCGTAGCATAATCTTCTTCGGTCGCAGGAACAACACTGTCGCCGAGGATAGCCTTTGTGCGCTCACAGCCGCGGATCTCAACGTGCTTTTCGTCAAGCTTTGCCTTTATCATCGGGAGAAATTCTTCTGCGACATTTTCATGTACAAGCAGAGATTCAACTGCATTGCAGACCGAAACACGGCGCGTCTTGCCGTTGTTGACGATGCTTACAGCCATTGGAAGATCAGCAGTTTCATCAACAAAAACGTGACAGTTTCCCGTACCCGTTTCAATTACGGGAACGGTCGCATTCTGCTTGCAGGCACGGATAAGTCCTGCTCCGCCTCTCGGGATAAGCACGTCAATGTAGTCGGAGCATCTCATAAGCTCATTTGAAACCTCGCGCGAAGTGTCCTCAACGAACTGGATAAGATCCTCGGGCAAGCCGACCTTTGCAAGTGCCGACCTCATAATGCTGCAAAGACAGCGGTTCGAGTTGAAAGCATCCTTTCCGCCGCGGAGGATAACAGCGTTGCCCGATTTTAGGCAAAGCACAGCCGCATCGACCGTAACATTCGGTCTTGACTCAAAAATTATAGCGATAGTGCCGAGCGGAACACGAACCTTTGTGATGCTCATTCCGTTCGGGCGAACACTTCCGCTTATGACCTCGCCAATAGGGTCTTCGAGCTTGATAACATCATCAACGCCGTCAGCGATTCCGTTTATTCTGTCAGCGGTAAGGCGAAGTCTGTCCTGCATTGCCTCGCTCATTCCGTTCTCACGGGCAGCGATAAGGTCAGCTTCGTTCGAGTCGAGGATAACATCGATGCTCTCTCTCAAAGCGGCGGATATTGCGGCGAGAGCAGCGTTCTTTTCGGCGGTGCTTGCCGTTGCGGCAGCTTTTCTGCAAGCCTTTGCACGGCTGCCGAGTGTTTCAGCGTAATTCATAGCAGTTCCTCCTTAGTCCTTTGCGGTGAAAAGCGTTCCGACCTGCTTTCCGTCAAAAAGATCGTAGAGCTGATCGGGCTTTCTGCCGTTGAGTATAACCATATCAATGCCGCCGTCCATAGCGATCTTGGCAGCGTTGAGCTTCGTTATCATTCCGCCCGTGCCAAGTCCCGAAACAGCGTCGGTAGCAAGCGCACGGATATCATTGTTTATTTCGTGTACAACAGGGATAAGCTTCGCATCGGGGTTCGTGTTCGGGTTGGAATCGTAGAAACCGTCAATGTCCGAAAGGATTATCAGCAGGTCGGCCTTTGCAATGATAGCGGCATAAGCACCGAGCGAATCGTTCTCACCGATCTCAAGCTCCAGCTCATCGATAGCAACCGTGTCGTTTTCATTGATTATGGGGATAATTCCGCGCGAGAGAAGCTCCTCCATAGTGTTGACGATGTGGTGGCTTCTCGGACCTTCGATGCTGTATTTCGTAAGAAGAAGCTGCGCAACGGTGAGGTTGTACTGACCGAAAAGCTTGTCATACATATACATAAGCTCGCACTGTCCGATAGCTGCACAGGCCTGCTTCAAACGTGTTTCCTTGGGGCGTTCGGTCAAGCCGAGCTTCGAGCGTCCGAGCGCAATAGAACCCGATGAAACGAGCGTCAGCTCCTTGCCGCTGTTCTGAATGTCAGCCATTGCTTTTACAAGGTTCTCCATTCGGCGAATGTTGAGCTTTCCCGTGTTGTGTGTGAGCGTGGACGAGCCAAGCTTTATTACCACTCTTTTTTTATCGTTGATGTTAAACATTGTTTTTCTCCTTTAAGTAAATTTTTCCGAGCCTTTTCAGATTTTCGATGCCGTCTTTGTCCCAAGTCAGAGTTATCTTCAGCAGACTGCAGGGAAAATCATCACAAACGCCGCAGAACCGAACATTGTGTTCCCGACAGCATTTGCAGAGCGAACATTCGCTGCTCCACATTTTGACGCAAATTCCGCCGTTGTTGTTGCAGCCGACACATTTGCCGCTTTTGTAATGCTCGCAGCCCGTGCAGTCACCGCCGCAGGCAGTTATATTCGTAAAGTCCATATCAATTCACCTTATTTATAGGCTTCCCTGCGATAAACGCCGCCAGATTCTCCGCAACGACTTTCATCAAGCGTCTGCGTGTGTCAATGGGCGACCAAGCAACGTGCGGTGTTATCATACATTTGTCCGAGCCAAGCAAAGGATCGTCCGCAGCCATCGGCTCCTGTGCAAGCACATCAAGTCCTGCCGCCGCAATTATCCCATTGTCAAGCGCATAACGAAGATCAGCTTCGTTCACAACAGCGCCGCGTGAGGTGTTTATGAGCATCGCCGTAGGCTTGCACTTTTTCAGAAAGTCAATGTCAACAAGTCCGTTCGTTTCGGGCGTGAGAGGGCAGTGCAGAGTGATAAAGTCAGCGCGCGAAAGCATATCATCAAGCGAAACATATTCAACGCCGTCCTCATTGCGGACAGTGCGTGTATGAACAAGCACTTTCATTCCGAATGCGCGCGCAATTCGTGCAACAGCATGACCTATCCTGCCGTAGCCGTAAATTCCGAGAACTTTTCCGTCCAGTTCCACAGTTGGATAATCGAATACCGAGAACGAAGCCGAGCGAACCCAGCCGCCGTCCTTTACAAAGCGGTCATAATCACCCGTTCTGTTGCAGTAGCGGAGAATATACGCGAAAACCTGCTGCGCCACCGCCATATCGGAGTAAGCAGGGACGTTCGTTACAACTATCCCTAAACGTGAAGCCGCTTCAAGGTCAACATTGTTGTACCCTGTCGCGCAGATGCCAATGTAGCGCAAATTCGGGCATTTCTCCATAATTTCAGCCGTAAAATGCGTTTTGTTGCAAAGCACCGCTTCCGCATCACCAATGTTTTCAACTATCCTGTCGTTGGGAGTGAGCGGAAATTCGCGGACTTCGCCCAATTTATAAATATCATCGAAAGGAATATCGCCCCGAGAAACGGAAGCCGCCTCGAGCATAACAATTTTCATATCTCTTCCCTCTAATCATAATAGATAATTAATTATATCACACTTTGAAGCTTTATTCAAGTAAAATTATAAAAAATCTCACGGTATTTTTTAGAGGTGACCATCAATAAATTATTGTAGGGGACGGTTTTCCGTCCCGCAGTCACCAATACTATTCAAAAAACGGGACGGAAACCCGTCACCCTACAGAGAATTTGCCTAAAATTCAGGTATTGAAACGGGCGGATATAGAATCCGCCCCTACGGGAAAATGTTTTTTGCCCAAATTTTGCGAAGAAAAAATTCCGCATTCCGAATTCAAATAATTACAGCGCTTTGCACAATTTCTCCCGAATTATGCCGAAACAATTCTACTTGTGTTTTCCCGAAAAAAGGAGTAAAATAGAAAAGTCGGCGGCTTTTTGCTGCCAAATTTTTTTGAAAAAATAGGATTAAGGGGTGTTTTTTCTTGAATATCTTCAAAAACTACGGAACAAGGCTCAGAACCGAGTTTAAGGGGTACAACGCAGGCGCGTTTGCAAAGGACGCACTCGCAGGCGTTACCGTCGCAGCGGTCGCTCTTCCGCTCGCACTCGCATTCGGCGTATCCTCGGGCGCAACAGCCGCAGCAGGACTTGTTACCGCTATCATCGCAGGTATCGTTATCGGCGCACTTTCGGGCGGCTCGTACCAGATAAGCGGTCCAACGGGCGCAATGACTGCTATCCTGCTCTCACTCGTCGCTAAATATCAGCTTCAGGGTGTTTTCATCGCAAGCCTTATGTCCGGCGTTATCCTGCTGATATGCGGACTTTTAAAGCTCGGCAAGATAGTTTCCTACCTGCCGCTGCCCGTTATCACAGGCTTTACATCGGGTATTGCAATAATCATCGCTTTCGGTCAGATAAATAACTTCACGGGTCTTACCTGCGAGGGCGACTCCACTATCTCAAAAACGATAAGCTACTTCACCTTGGAGCAGCATTTCAACCTCGCAGCATTCCTTATCGGCGTTGCAGTCGTCGTCTTTATGGCATTTTATCCGAAAAAGATAAACCAGTATTTCCCCGGTTCGCTCGCAGCAATTATCCTTGCAACTATCGCAGAGTTCATCTTCAACTTTGACGTTAAGCAGGTAGGAGAGATACCGAAGAGCATCTTCCTCCCGGACAGACTTGACGTTTCCGCTATCACTATCCCACAGCTTGAAGCGCTCATCGTTCCCGCTATCTCAATTGCAGCGCTCGGACTTATCGAAAGCCTTCTCTGCGGCGCATCGGCAGGCAGAATGAAGAACGAAAAGCTCGACGCAAATCAGGAGCTTATTGCGCAGGGTATCGGCAATATGGTCATTCCGTTCTTCGGCGGTGTTCCCGCAACAGCCGCTATCGCAAGAACAGCCGTTGCTATCAAATCGGGCGGAAAAACAAGACTCACAAGCGTTTTCCACTCTATAGTCCTCCTTGCAGCGATGTTCTTCCTCGCTCCCGTTATTTCGAGAATACCGCTCGCAGCGCTCGCAGGCGTACTTATGATGACAGCTTGGAGAATGAACGACTGGAAGGTCATCAAGGGCATCTTCAACCGCAAGATAAAGACCCAAATGGCACAGTTCCTCCTCACAATGATCGCAACAGTTATCTTCGACCTCACTATCGCAATTCTCATTGGCATACTCTTCTCCGTTGTAATGTTTGTCCTCAAGGTTTCGGATATGCAGATAAGCGTTTCGGAAGTTGACCCCGAAAGACTTCCGAACCACCCCGACCACCTCAAGGATAAGAGAACAGCCGTTGTCTATATGACAGGACCTCTCTACTTCGGCACGGCAAATATCCTCGAAGATAAGCTTTCCGATATCGCCGACAGAGAAATAATAATCCTCTCGATGCGAGGTGTTCCGTTCGCGGACGCAAGCGGCGTTCAGGCTTTGCAGGAGGTCGTTGAGGAGCTTTCCAGGAAAGACGTAATGGTGTTCTTCACTGCTATCCAGCCGCCCGTTATGGAAATGATAGACCGCTGCGGTCTGAGTGCAGACGTAGGCAGCGACAAGTTCTTCTGGAGCACAGATAAGGCGATAGACGCTATCCTTACGGAAAACTAAGATTCAATGCGTAATGCGTAATTATGTTAGGCAAACTTTTCTGAAATAACAAAAGCGGTACATTCACAATATTATCAAGATCGTGAATGTACCGTTTTAACGAAACAGCCAAGCTAATTACGCATTAAAAAAGCGTGTTATTCCAAATTCTATATGATTTATGCAAATTAGAGCAGAACACGCAAAATAACTTGACATTTTTTGCAGAAGTGCTATACTTTTTTAATGGATAAAGGTTCACCTTAACGAATATTTTGGCGCAACCTTAAAAATTAATCGTTTTGGAGGCAATTTAATATGTCACAGGAATTTATCGTTGAAACATCAGCACGTCACGTTCACGTTACAGAGGAAACCCTCGAAGTTCTTTTCGGCAAAGGCCATACCCTCACAAAGAAAAAAGACCTCTCACAGCCGGGTCAGTACGCTTGCGAAGAGCGTGTTGAAGTAGTAGGCCCTAAGAAGTCCCTTGCTAACGTTTCTATCCTCGGACCTTGCAGAAAGGCAGATCAGGTTGAACTTTCCGCAACAGACGCACGTTCTATCGGCATCGCAGCTCCTATCAGAGAGAGCGGAGATACAGCAGGTTCGGGCGCTTGCAAGCTCGTTGGACCTTGCGGCGAAGTTGAGCTCAAAGAGGGCGTTATCGTTGCAAAAAGACATATCCACCTTACAAAAGCAGACGCAGAAGAACTCGGCGTAAAGGATAAGGACGTTGTTTGGGTAAAGGTAGAAACTCCCGAAAGAAAAGCTATCCTCGGCGACGTAGTATGCAGAGTTTCCGATTCATACGCAAGAGCAATGCATATCGATACAGACGAAGCAAACGCTATCGGTTCTGTTCCGGGTCTTACAGGCGTTATTGTTAAGCTTTAAGTTAAATCAAAATTACATATAAAAGCCTGCTCCGCTATGGAACAGGCTTTTTATATGTACCAAAACAATTCGCCGCAAGTCCCAAACAGACCTGCGGCGAAAACTTTTGTAAAATTTACTTAGTGAAAAATCTCTGCGAAACAGTGTAGCTTTCCTTTGGTTCAAGCTCAAAGTAACCGGTCTTTTCAAACGGAAGGTCAAGGTTGGCTGCATTGACTTGCGCAGTCATAGGCTCGGGGCAGAAATAACCCTTGAATCCTTCGTGATTCCATACGATCCAGAACTTGTATTCATCATCAACTTCGTAGCAAAGACGCTTGCCGCTTGCCTTGTCCGTCATTACACAGCCGTAGAAATCCTCACCGTCAAGCTTTATCGTGCCTGCGGTGTACATATCGTTGCAGATATCCGTGAGAACAGGACATTTTGTGCCGTTCACATATTCAAGATCATAATCGGTGAGCGCAAGCTGTCTGCCGTTCGGAAGCCAGCGCTTCTTGTTGAACTGAAGCTTCTTAACAGCAGGAACTTGGAGCGTGATGTCCTCCTGCTTTGCACCGTCAACGAACGGAGCGTTGATAGTTGTGTGCGTTGCAATGGAAATAGGCATCATGACCTTGGAGCAGTTTTTCAGTGTGATAGTGTGCGTAAGTCCTTTTGCCGAAAGGTCGATAGTAATTTCAGCCGTGAACTTGACGGGGAAGCAGTTGAAGAAATAATCACTCTCATCATATTTGTATGTTGTGGTAACGAATGCGTGATTTTCGTCCGCACCCATTTCCTTTACCTTGTGAGCGCGCTTGTGAAGAAAACCGTGAAGATGATTCTTGAAGCGTGTTTCATTCTCGGGGAGATAGTAAACGTTGTCCGAAGTGCGGAGAACACCTCTGTCGTGACGGTTCGGAAGATAAAGCGTTGGAAGTCCCCAAATTTCGGGCGACTGCATAAATTCGGCAATGGTCATATCGTCCGAGTAACGGAAAATTTCCATTCCCTTGTCCTCATCACGGAAACGCATAACGTTTGAACCGAGCGTAGGCATAACGAAAGCGTGATAACCGCCGAACCAAAGCTCAACAGCGTCTACACCCTTGAATTTAGTCATTTCAGCACTGCTTTTTGACATTTATATCATTCCTTTATAAAATTATTTCTGTTTGGCAAAGCATATTTTTCGCCGCAAAAAAGATTGTCAAGCTGACAGAAAACTATTTCCGCGGCATAAACTTTATTTTCTTATAAACAAGCGAAACGGAGTGGAGCATAGCGCAAACCGCCCGCAGGGGCATCCCTGCTTAGCTGTCGTATTCGCGTACACGAAGCGGTATGCCAATGCTCATCGCGAGCGCCTTTGCACGGCTTATGTCCTCGGGAGGGATAACATCAACGACCGTGAAAATGACCTGCGGAAGATATGCTTTGCAGTCAGCCGCAAACGCAAGCATCGCATCAAAAGCATCGTCCCATTTAGGACGGGTGACTTCGTTGTATTTTTCCTTGCAGTAGGAGTTGAGCGAAATGGAAACAATGTCCACAGCGCCCTGCAAAAGCTTCGCCGTAGGAACACCGTGGATCTTGTCACCAAGTCCGTTCGTGTTAAGACGAACCGTCACGTCACCGTAATTAGCCTTGACGAATTCGCCGACCGCGATGACCTCGTTCACCCTCTCCATAGGCTCGCCGTAGCCGCAGAAAACAACTTCCTTGTACTTCGACATATCCACCTTGGAGAAAGCCTCCTTGACCTCGTCAAGTGAGGGTTCGTGTTCGAGCCATAAGCTGTCACTGCCGTAAGCCCCGTCACCATTGTGACGAATACAGAACGTGCAGTTGCACGGGCATTTGTTTGTAAGATTGATGTAAAGCTTTCCGCCCACATCATAAAGTATAGTCATTCTTTTTTTCATTTTAAAGCCTTATTTCAATTATTTTTTATCAATTCTGAGTGAAATATCGAACGCCTTTACCGAGTGGGTGAGCGCACCGACAGATACAATGTCAACACCCGTAGCCGCAACCTCAGCCATGTTGTCGAGCGTAACATTTCCCGAAGCTTCAAGTACAGCCTTGCCGTCCGCAATTTCAACGCACTTCTTCATCTGCTCGCAGGTCATATTGTCGAGCATAATAACATCTGCATTGCAGGAAAGAGCCTCGCGAAGCTCCTCTTCGTTGCGTACCTCAACTTCAATTTTTATCATGTGACCCATTTTGCTGCGAAGCGCCTCAACAGCCTTTGTAATGCTGCCGTAAGCGTCAATGTGATTGTCCTTGAGCATCGCGCCGTCGGAGAGATTGTAGCGGTGGTTCTTGCCGCCGCCGACCGTTACAGCGTACTTTTCAATTGCACGGAGTCCGGGGAGAGTCTTTCTCGTTTCCGTAACGTGCGCACGAGTGCCCTTGCAGCATTCAGCGTATTTCGCAGTTTCGGTAGCGATTCCCGACATATGCTGCAAAATGTTGAGCGAAGTTCTTTCAGCTTTGAGTATAGCCTTGGTCTTGCCCGTCACAACAGCAATAACATCGCCCTTTTCGACCTTGCCGCCGTCCTTGATGTTGATCTGTACCTGAATGTCCTTATCAAGCATCTCAAAAACACGAACAGCAATGTCGATGCCGCAGAGGATTCCGCTTGCCTTTGCAACGAAACGTGCGGTCGAAACATCATCATCGTCAAGAAGATAGTCGGTCGCAGCGTCAACATAGTTGATGTCCTCGCGAAGTGCGCGTTCGATTATTTCATCTGTAATAAACTGTGGTAAATTCATTTTATATAAACTCCTTATATGGTTTTTCGTTCAAATCATATCGGTAAAAAAGACTGATCTTGGCGCAAAAGCACAATGTATCATAGGAAAAAGCTGATTAAAGCGAAGCGTTCGTTTTGCCATTTTGAGAAATGTACGAGTTTACGCCTTTAATGTCAATTTGACATAAACATTTTGAAAAATGGCAAAAACGTATTAATCAGCGTTTCCTTAGTAACACTAACGATCTTTTCACCGTATCAAAGCTCGTCAACAACGCTGAAAGCCTTGCAAATGCTGTCCTGGATAAGCAGATCGGCAGCACTGTCCTTAGGCGTAGGCGTCTTGTTTATGAGAACGAGCCTGTTTCCCTTGTAATAGTCGATAAGTCCGCTCGCAGGATATACCGTCAGCGAAGTTCCGCCGATGATAAGCATATCCGCCTCGGAAATTGCCTTTATCGCACCGTTCACCGTCGCCTGATTCAAGCCCTCTTCATAAAGCACAACATCAGGCTTTACCAGACCGCCGCACTTTAAGCAGGGCGGAGGACCGTCAACGCTTTTTATGTATTCCGCCGTGTGATTTGCTCCGCATCGCAGACAATAGTTGCGGTGGATAGAGCCATGAAGCTCATAAACCACCTTGCTGCCTGCCGCATAGTGCAAACCGTCAATGTTCTGCGTCACAACAGCCGTCAGCTTGCCCATTTGTTCAAGCTTTGCGAGCGCGTAGTGCGCAGAATTCGGCTTCGCATCAAGACAAAGCATCTTTTCACGGTAAAATTCGTAAAAATCCGCAAGATGATTCACATAAAACGACCTGCTTAATATCGTTTCCGGCGGATATTTGTATTTTTGGTTGTAAAGACCGTCAACGCTGCGGAAATCGGGAATACCGCTCTCGGTAGAAACGCCCGCACCGCCGAAGAAAACTATCTTGTCAGCCTCAATTATCCATTGTTTGAACTGCTCCAGTTTTTCGTCCATAAGATCCTCTTTTCATACTTGAATCGTATAAAGACAGGGGATAATTAATTCGGAATCCGGAATTCGGAATTCGGAATTATTTATCTTTTCCGCATTTATTGTTTAATTAAATTGTAGTGAACGGGTCCTCCGTCCTTTTATCTGCGAAATATATACATACATTCTGCGGGCGGATACAGAATCTGACCTAATGATTAAAAATTCATACGCAAACAGCACAAAAAATTCGCTGTAAAAATTAATTCCGAATTCATAATTCCGAATTAATTTTCTCGTATGTGCAAAACCTGAACTTCACTCCGTCGTGTTCGTGTTCGTCCGAACATTCGATAAGCTTCCATTCGGGAAGTGCGTCAAGATCGGGGAAGAAAACCTCCGCATTTGCGTGAGCATCTATCTTCGTGATAAGCACCTTCTGACAGTAGGGGAGAAGCTGACGGTATATCTCACCGCCGCCGCATACGAAAACCTCGTCCTCACCCTCGGCAAGCTTTACAGCCTCCTCAACACTGTGAATGACCTCAACACCCTCGGGAGCAAAGCTCTCATCTCTCGATAAAACAATGTTCCGTCTGTCCTTGAAAGGCTTTCCGTTCGGCAGTGATTCAAGCGTTTTTCTGCCCATTATAACAGCGTGGTGAAGCGTCGTGCTTCGGAAAAATTTCATATCCTCGGGAATGTGAAAAAGCAGATCACCGTTCTTGCCAATGCCGTAATCAGCATCAGCGGCAACTATCTCAGTAAGCATCTTCCTGCCCCCTTATATCGCAACTTCTATCTTGAAGTCGCCGTCGTGATATCTGTAACCCTCCAGCGAGAAGCTGTCGGGCGTGAATTTGTAAAAATCATCAATGCTCTTGTCAATGATAAATTTCGGAGCATCGTAAGGCTCGTTTTTGATAATTTCCTTTATAATAGGAACGTGCCTGTCGTATATGTGAGCATTCGCAATAACGTGAACAAGCTCGCCGACTTCCAAGCCGCATACCTGCGCAAACATATGAACAAGCACAGCGTATTGACAAACGTTCCAGTTGTTCGCCGTGAGCATATCCTGCGAGCGCTGATTGAGCAAAGCATTGAGCTTTCCGCCCGAAACGTTGAACGTCATACTGTAAGCGCAAGGGTAAAGTCCCATTTCCGAAAGATCGTGATGATTGTAAAGATTCGTGATGATGCGCCTGCTCGACGGGTTGTGCTTCAGGTCATAAAGTACACGGTCAACTTGGTCGAAATCCCCCTCGGGATAGTGATGCTTCACCCCAAGCTGATAACCGTAAGCCTTGCCGATTGAACCGTTTTCATCAGCCCAGCTGTCCCATATATGCGCACCGAGATCGGCAATGTTGTTCGACTTTTTCTGCCATATCCAAAGCAACTCCTTGACTGCAGTTTTGAGATAAGTGCGGCGCAGAGTGATGATAGGGAACTCCTTTGAAAGATCATAGCGGTTCACAACGCAGAAACGGCTTATCGTGTGCGCAGGAGTGCCGTCAGCCCACTTCGGGCGAACGTCCATTTCCGTGTCCCACGTTCCGTTTTCGAGTATATCCTTAACATTATCAATAAAAGTTTGATCTGCAAAACTCATTTTGTAATAATTCCTTCAATAAAAATACTTATAATTCATTATAACACGCTGCAGCATAAAAATCAATAGCCAAAAGGGGGATTTTTTTAATTCGGAATTCGGAATGCGGAATTCGGAATTATTTTTTCTCCGCAAATTCACAGCAAAACCCATTTTCGTAGGGGAGGATTCTATATCCGCCCGTTTCGGTAGCGAATTGCTGTATATTGAACGAATATTAATGTAGGGAACGGTCGCACGTCTTGTGCCGAAAAGACGTGTGCATATGCTTTTGAAGACAGGTTCTTATATGCTAAAAATTTCTGGCGCAATTTGGAACGAAAAAATGCCTAAAATACAAGGTTTGCAGCGGGCGAGTAAAGAATCCGTCCCTACGATTTTTATTAGAGCCTGTTGACACTATTTTAGCCACGTGAAGATGCACGCGATTTGAACGAATGACAGAAAGATAACATCGAGTTTATCATATCTTGTACACACTCTGCGAAACGCTTTTAGCCATCGAAACAGTCTTTCGATAATATTCCTTTGCTTATATAATTCATGGTCATATTCCCATGGATTTATGCGGTTTTTCTTTGGTGGGACAACCGGTTTATGTCCGAAAGATTGGCAGAGTTCTCTTGTTTTATCACCCTCATAGGCTCTATCCATTAAATACGGAATTCCCGAATAGCTATCTCCTATGTTTTCAATTGAGATTCTTCCTTGTG
>OLGB01000185.1_pt1 | contig 92146 bp, 92 predicted proteins | sample 1605691 | NCBI WGS metagenome assembly OLGB01 (sample SAMEA3888925, study PRJEB22519) | human gut metagenome | biome: human gut; feature: human-associated habitat; material: faeces | place: Denmark | collected 2010 | reverse complement strand
CGGCGCAACTCTCGGCGGAAAAGATCGCCGTAGGCGAGCTTTTTCGACGGCCTGAAACGCCCATCCTTACCGAAACGGAGGATGGGCTATGTGCGCTATTCTATTTTTGAAGCAGCCTTTCCAGCCCCTGCGCGAACGCCTCGTCCTGCGCGCGCTCCCGCTTGGGCGGGCCCTTCACGCGGCCCCCGGCGCGCCGTGCGCGCGCGGCCATGTGCCGCATGCCCAGCAGGCTATCGATGTTGCCTTCGTCATACACGCGCCCGTTTTGATCCAGCGCCTGCGCGCCCCGGGCCAGGCAAAGCGCCGCCAGGCCGTAATCCTGCGTGATCACAACGTCGCCGGGCGCAAGCATATTCACCAACGCCAGGTCGGCGCTGTCCGCCCCGCGTAAAACGGTCACGGTATGCGCCCCCTCGCGCCGCAGCTCGTGCGCGTCGTCGCACACCAGCGTTACCGGCACATGGCGCGCCTTTGCAATCCTAAGGGCGATATCCACCACGGGGCAGGCGTCCGCGTCTATCAGCAATCGCAAGAGGGCGTTCTCCTTTACTGGGGCGTTACCTGCAAAAACACAGGGTTATGGTCGCTGCACGCAAAGTTGAGGTCGATGGTTTCCACATGGTTCACCTTCAAATTATCCGATACGATGAACCCGTCGATCACAAATAGCTGCGCCTCATCCCGGTTTCCGTCGTAGGGCTTGTTCAGCAGCCGACAGGTGGGGCTGGACGCGTCGTATACATAGCTGAAGCCTTTGGGAAGCTCGCTAACGTACAATTTGCCGGGCCGCCAGTACGTTTCATCCAGCACGGGATAAACGTCTGCCTCCTCAAAGGTTTGGTTAAAATCGCCGCCTGCGATCACGTAGTTGCCGTTGCGGTATTCGGCCGCGAGAATTTCCATCAGCTGCTTGGTCTGCGCCTGCTTGCCCTCGCCGTCGTCATAGGCTTCCAGGTGCAGGTTAATCAGCACCAGCTCCTTGTCCGTTCCCTCCACGGGCACGCGTTCAATCAGCAGGCAGCGCTTCAGGTTAGCCACGCGCACCGGCCATTGGAACGGCACGGGCAGGCTTTCGCGGGTAGCGTCCGTCACGTTGAGGGACGTAAAGGTTACCAGTCCGCTTTCCACCTTGCGGATGGGCGGCCACGGGAACGGCACAAATTCGCATTTGTAATTGTATGCTTTCGCCATATTCATGGACAGGCCGTGGCGGTAGTACTCCCCTTCGTTTAGATAATAGCTGCGGTAGGAGTTAAAGTCCACCTCTTGGAGCATATACACATCCGCCGGCTTTTGGGAGAGCGCGCTTAGGATGCCGCCAAGGTTTTGTTCCACATCCTTGCGGCTGTCCGGGCGCACCATTTGGCCGCCGTCCATAAAAAAGTCCTGATTGCGTCCCAGGCCGGCATAGCCGGTGTTAAAGGTAAGCACGTCCAGGCGTTCGCCCACGCGCACGTTTTCGTGCCTAGCGGCCTGTGTCACCTCCAAGGGCTCCACAGCCTCGGGCCGGTACTCCGCAAGGGACAGATAGCCTATCAGCCCTGCAACCGCCGCCACAAGCACAATCAGCAAAACCAGCAGCGCCTTTAATACCTTCTTCACTTCCGCCACCTCTAGCCTTCTATATTCCATTCCCTGTTCGCGTCATAACCCCTTCTATCATAGCACAACCCCTGCGCCCGCCTCAAGCCCCGAAGCGGCTTTTTCGAGCGCAACGCGGGCGTTTGGGCATTTTTCGCCTGAAAAAATGCAAAAAACTGTGGCGCGCTTACCTTATTTATGGTAGAATAAAAAATGGCTTTGTGCCAAAACGACCTTTTGTGAGGGATCTACATTGACAGAACGTGTAAAACGACTGCTTGAAAGCATGGGCCTTGGCGAACATGAGGGCGTGCTGGTGTATAACCCCAGCAACATGTTCTACCTTTCCGGCTACACGGGCGAGGGGCTTGTGCTGGCATCACAAAAGCGCTGCGCCATCGTGACGGATTTCCGCTATACCGAGCAGGCGGAAAACCAGGCTCCCGGCTTTGAGGTGCTCATGACAGGGAACGGAAAATCTCATGAGGAGATTGTGGGCGAGCTGTGCACGGCCCACGGCATCGATACCCTGTACTATGAGGACGATTATGTAACCGTGCGCACCATGGAAAACTGCCGTTCCAGCATCCATGGCGTTGAGTGGAAAACCGTGGGTAGCGCTTTGGAGCTTCTGCGCGAGCAGAAGGACGAGCACGAGCTCGCCCTGATGGCGGAGGCCTGCCGCATCACCGGCGATGCGTTTGAGCGCATCCTGCCCAACATCAAGGAGGGCATGACCGAAAAGGAACTGGCCCTCATGTTGGATTTTGACATGATGACCCATGGGGCCAGCAAGCCTTCCTTCTCCACCATCGTGGCGGCGGGCGCGAACGGCTCGCTGCCGCATGCGGTGCCTGGCAATTACAAGCTGCGCCGGGGCGATATGATCACCATGGATTTTGGCGCGCGCTACGGCAACTACTGCGCCGATATGACCCGCACCGTGGCCTTGGGCCAGCCCAGCGACGAAATGAAAAAGGTTTACGGAATCGTGCTGGACGCGCAGAAGATGGCGCAGGATGCGGTGGCCGCCGGCAAGGTGTGCCGCGATATCGATTCCATCGCGCGCGACTATATTTACAGCCACGGCTACGAGGGCCGTTTCGGGCATGGGCTGGGCCATTCCGTGGGCATTGATATTCATGAAAACCCGCGTTTCAACCAGCCCTGCACAGCCGTGCTCAAGCCCGGGCAGGTTATGACGGTGGAACCGGGCATCTACCTTCCCGGCGTTGGCGGCGTGCGCATTGAAAACTCCGTTGTGGTACGCGAGGGCGGCTGCGAGGTTTTGACCAAACCCACCCGCGAGCTTATCATTCTTTGATGCGAAGCCATACTATCTGTAACCACATTTACATCAAACTGAGGAGGAAACAACAATGATTACGGCAGGCGATTTCAGAAAGGGCATCACCATTGAATGGGACGGCGGCGTTTGGAACATCGTGGACTTCCAGCACGTAAAGCCCGGCAAGGGCGCGGCCTTTGTGCGCACCAAGATCAAGAATATCATGACCGGCGCCGTGGTTGAGCGCAGCTTCAACCCCACCGATAAAATGCCCCGCGCCATCGTAGAAACCAAGGAAATGCAGTACGTTTATAACGACGGCGGCCTGTATTACTTCATGGATATGGACACCTATGAGCAGCTGCCCCTGAACGCCGACCAGGTGGAGGACGCCATTCCCTTTGTAAAGGAAGGCACCAGCGTAACCGTAAAGTTCTTCAAGGGCAGCGCCTTCAGCGTGGCCGCTCCCAACTTTGTGGAGCTGGAGATCACCGATACCGAGCCCGGCTTCAAGGGCGATACCGCCAGCAACACCTACAAGCCCGCCACGCTGGAAACCGGCTACACCCTCCAGGTGCCGCTGTTCATCAACACCGGCGACCATATCCGCGTGGATACCCGCACCGGCGAGTATATGGAGCGCTGCTAAACCAACTGAAATTGTTAAGGAGAAAGCAATGAGCAATCTGACGGATCGCGCCGCGTATCTGCGCGGCCTGGCCGAAGGTATGGGCCTGAACAAGGAAAAGAACGAAAACAAGCTCATTTTGGAAATGCTGAGCCTGATGGATGAAATGGCCCAGAAGGTGAACGAGCTGGACGGCGACGTGGGCGAATTGGAGGAATATGTGGAGGATATCGACTCCGACCTGAGCGATATGGAGGATATCCTTTTTGGCGACGAGGATGACGAGTGCGACGGCTGCGGCGACGACTGCGATTGCTGCGGCGAGTACGACGACGAGGAAGAGCTTTCCTTCGATTGCCCGCACTGCGGCAAAACCGTGCAGGTCAAGGCCGCCGACATCGATTACGATGAAAGCCCCGTATGCCAGCATTGCGGCCAGCCCTTCTTCACCGATCTGGAAGACGGGGACGACGATCAGGAATAAAAAGCATTGCGCCCTTTGGCCTAAAAGCCGCCCGGCCATTTTCCGCCGGGCGGCTTTATGTATCGCTGCGCAGCAAATTTTCCTTGACTTTCCCCCTCCCATCCCCTATAATACCACCATCGGCAATGAAGGGAACAAGTACCCTTTGCCAGCGCGCCTTGCAGAGAGCCTTCGGTTGGTGCAAGAAGGCGGCGGCGGCAGAGGCGAATACCTCCCCAAGCCCGGACGTGAAAACGTTGAGTAGCGTTTCGACGGTGCGCCGTTTACAGCGCGGGGGCCTGTTAGGGCTCGCAGAGGGCATGCAAATGCCAAATGGAAGTGGTACCGCGGTTTTCCGCCTTCCTCCCGTCAGTTGGGAGGAAGGCGTTTTTTCATTAGTAAGGAGGCAACCATCATGAAACCCGAAGAAATCGCCTTTGCCCGCAGGTTTGACGGGGTTAGCGGCAGCGCTATCAGAGAGATTTTCAAAATGATTTCAAAGCCTGGGATGATTTCCTTTGCCGGGGGCAACCCCGCTCTTTCCGCCCTGCCGGATCAAACGGCGGCGGAGATGGCCCATAGGGTGCTTGCGGAAAACGGCAAGGCCATCCTGCAATACGGCGCGACCGAGGGCTATCCCCCGCTGCTGGAAAGCCTGAAGGGCTACGTGCAAGCGCAGCTGGGCTGCGAAGTTCCCGCCGTGCTGCCCGTAACGGGCTCCACACAGGCGATGGATCTTTTGTGCAAGGCGCTCATTAACCCGGGCGACGTGATCCTGGTGGAAAACCCGTCCTTCCTTGGAAACCTGCAATGCATGCGCCTGTATGAGGCCAAGCTTGTGCCGGTGGAAAGCGATGAAGGCGGGCTGATGCTTGACAAGCTGGAGGAAGCCATCATCCGGCATCGTCCCAAGATGCTCTATACCATCCCCACCTTTCAAAACCCCACGGGGCGCACGCTGGCCCCGGAACGCAGAAAGCCCATTGCCGAACTGGCCGCCCGCTATGGCATGGTAGTGGCCGAGGACGACCCCTACCGCGACCTGCGCTACGCGGGCGAACCGCTCCCCTCCATCAAGTCCTTTGATAAAGAAGGCTGGGTGGTGTTTCTGGGATCGTTCAGCAAGATTATTTCCCCGGGGCTTCGGGTGGGGTATATGGCGGGCGATCCGCTCATCCTGCGCAAATGCACCATCGGCAAGCAATCCAGCGATGTGCACACTGCGAACCTCACCCAGGCGATCGTCGATCAGTTCCTGCGCCAGGGGCTGCTTCCGGGGCATATCAGCGCTATCTGCGCAAGCTACAAGGCACAGCTGGACGCTATGCTAAGCGAGCTGGCCGCCTTTCCCAAGGGCACGCGGTATATCAAGCCCGAGGGCGGGCTGTTCGTTTGGGTGGAGCTGCCCAAGGGCCTTGACGCCAAAGCGCTGCTGAACAAGGCGGTAGAGCGCCATGTCGCCTATGTGCCGGGCACGCATTTCTTTGTGGATGGCGGCCACGAAAACACCATGCGGCTCAACTTTTCCGCCTCCACCCTGGAGCAGATTCACCAGGGTATGGCCGCCCTGCGCGGGCTGTTTGAGGAAGCCGTCGGCTGATTTTATACCATTTCAAAACCATAGAAAGGGGCAACCACCATGCGGCATATTCTGGATATTTTGCAGGAGCGCGGCTTCCTGGCCCAAATGACCTTCCCGGAGGAGCTTTACGAGCAATTAAAGGAGCCCACCACCTTCTATGTGGGCTTTGACCCCACGGCCGATTCCCTGCACATCGGCCACTACATTCCCATCATGGCCATGGCGCATATGCAGCGCGCCGGGCACCGTCCCATCGCGCTGATGGGCGGCGGCACCGCTATGATTGGCGACCCCTCCGGCAAAACCGATATGCGCAAGATGATGACCGTTGAAACCATCGATCAGAACGTGGCCCACATCAAGGAGCAGATGAGCCGCTTTCTGGATTTTTCAGAGGGCAAGGCCATTATCGCCAACAACGCCGATTGGCTTCGCCACCTGAATTTCATTGATTTCATGCGCGAAATCGGCTCCATGTTTTCCGTCAACAAAATGCTCACCGCCGAATGCTACAAGGCGCGCATGGCGACCGATAACGGCCTGAGCTTTTTGGAATTTACCTATATGCTCATGCAATCCTACGACTTTTTGGAGCTGTTCCACCGCTACGGCTGCCGCCTGCAAATGGGCGGCAACGACCAATGGAGCAATATGCTGGGCGGCGCGGATTTGGTGCGCCGCAAGGATGGCGAAAAGGCCTTTGCCTGCACCTTCCAGCTGCTGTTGACCCACGATGGCCGCAAGATGGGCAAAACCGAAAAGGGCGCGCTGTGGCTTGACCCCGCCAAAACCTCGCCCTTTGACTTCTACCAGTACTGGCGCAACGTGGATGACAAGGACGTGGGCAAGTGCCTGGGCCTGTTGACCTTCCTGCCCATGGACGAGGTGCGCCGCCTGAGCGCGCTTGAGGACAGCGCCATCAACGAGGCCAAAAAGGTGCTGGCCTTTGAGGTCACCAAGCTTGTGCATGGCGAGGCCGAAGCCCAAAAGGCGGCCGACGCGGCGCAGGCACTGTTCGCAGGCGGCCCCGCCAGCCAGAACGTGCCCACTTACGAAGTAACCGCCGGGGCGCTCGCGGAGGATAACCGCCTTACCACGCTGCTGGCCTCCTGCGGCCTGTGCGCCAGCCGCGGCGACGCGCGCAAGATGGTGCAGCAGGGCGCCGTGCTCGTAGCCGACGCGAAAGTTACCGATGTGGAAACGCGCATTGCCCCGGAGATGATCGGCCCCGACGGGCTGCTGCTGCGCAAGGGGAAAAAGAACTATTGCCGCCTTATCCTCAAGCAATGAGAAAATGCTACAAAACGCTGCTGAAGGAAGCCAGCGACGAGGTTATCATCAATAAAAGCCGCTTCATTGGATATGCCGCGCCGGTGCAAACGGCCGAGGAGGCGCTTGCCTTCCTCGACCGTATCCGCGCCCGGCACCGCGACGCCACGCACAACTGCTATGCCTATATCATAGGGCAGAACGCGGGCGTGATGCGTTACAGCGACGACGGCGAACCCGGCGGCACCGCCGGCCTGCCCATCATAGAGGTGATGAAGGCGCGCGGCGTGGTGGATTGCGCCGTGGTGGTAACGCGCTATTTCGGCGGCGTGCTGTTGGGCGCGGGCGGGTTGGTGCGCGCCTATTCGCACACCTGCGCGCTGGCGCTGAACGCCGCCCAGGTATGCCAGATGCACCCCACCGAAACCTGGCTGTTTGAGGTGGCCTACCCCCTGTGGGACAAGGTGCAGCATGCGCTCAAAAGCCTGCCCGCCAGGCTGGAAAGCACCGAGTTCACCGCCGCCGTCGCCTTTGAGCTGAGCGTAAAAAGCGCGGACAGCGAAGCCGTGCGCGCGGAGCTGGTTCGCGTAACGGACGGGCGCATCGAATCCCTGCTGGAGGAGGAAAGCTACGCCCCCTGGGCGGAGGAGGCAGAGGAGGGCGCAGGGCATGAGTGAGATTGCTGTGCGGGAAATGCGCGCCGGCGACCTGGAGCAGGTAAACGCCCTGCGCGCGTGCATCCAGCAGCTGCACCACAAGGGCAGGCCCGATCTGTTTCTCCCCGCTTCCGCGGCGCACGGGGAGCTGGCCCGGCAGTTTATGCAGCGGGAAAACGGACGGGTGCTGGTGGCGGCGCGCGGCGAAAGAGTGCTGGGCTATGCCGTCACCCAGGATATTTCGCGGGAGGCCAACCCCTATATGCTGGCCCGGCGCTTTGTACACGTGGAGGAATTCTGCGTGGACGCGAACCACCGGCGCGAGGGCGTTGGCCGTGCCTTGGCGGAAGCCATCCGCGCGGATGCGCGGGCGCGTGGCTTTGCCCGTGTGGAGCTGGACGTGTGGGCCTTTAACGAAGATGCGCGCCGCTTTTATGAGGCGATGGGCTTTCACAGCTACCGTTGCTTTATGGAGCTGGATACGGGCAGCGCGCAGGCTTGAGCGGCTCCTTTCCCGCGCGGCAAGGCAAAAGGCGCGTTTTGCGCGTGCGCATGCGCGTGCGATGCGCCCTATGCCCGCCAAAGCATGCCCGCTTATGCCGCTTTATCGAAAAACCGCAAGGAACGAACCGGCTTTCTGCATGCCGGCAAACAGGGAGGCGTCCATGGATCTTTTTGATATCATCGGCCCTGTGATGGTGGGCCCCAGCTCGTCGCATACGGCGGGCGCGGCGCGCATTGGCAAAATTACGCGCATGCTGCTGGGAAGCGAGCCGGTTGAAGCCCGCATCGGGCTATACGGCTCCTTCCAAAAAACGTACCTGGGGCATGGCACGGATAAGGCGCTCATAGGCGGCCTTCTGGGCATGGATGTGGACGACCTTTGCCTGCGCGACAGCCTGCGCCGCGCCGGCGAGGTAGGGCTGCGCTATACCTTTTATAACGCGGAGCTGCGCGGCGCGCATCCCAACACCGTGATTTTGGATGTGGACGGCGCGGATGGCCGCCACATCCGCGTGGAGGCCGCCTCCGTTGGCGGCGGCGAAATCGTGGTGCGCTCCATCGACGGGCTGGAGGCCGGCTTCTCCGGGCATGAGAACACGCTGGTCATTACCCATCACGATACGCCCGGCATGATCGCCCACATCAGCGGCGAGCTGGCCGCCAGCGCGCTCAACATTGCCACCATGCGCGTATTCCGCCGCTCGCAGGGCGGGCAGGCCATGGTTGCGCTTGAATTGGACGGCGCGGCCGATCAGGCCCTGCTTGACCGCCTTTCCGCCTTGAAGGACGTTTATCATGTGGCTTATCTGGCTGCAAAGGAGGCGTAAGCATGCATACGGAAATAGGCACCGTCGCGGAATTTGTGGAGGCCGCGCGGCTGTGCGGAAGCCTGGGCGAGGCGGCCCTGGCCTGGCAGGCGGCGCAGGATGGCTGCGGGCGCGATAGGCTGCTTTCGCGCATGCATGCCCGGCTGGACGTGATGCGCGAAAGCGCGCAGGCCGGCCTTTCCCCCTCGCTGCGTAGCGTAAGCGGCATGGTGGGCGGGCAGGCCGCCAAAATGGCAAAGGGGCAGGCCGCCCGCTTTGGGCTGCTGGACAAGGCCTGCGCCTACGCCCTGTCCATTGCGGAATACAACGCCTGCATGGGCAAAATCGTGGCCGCGCCCACGGCCGGCAGCTGCGGCATACTGCCCGGCGCTTTGCTGGCCGCCCAGGAGCAAGAGGGCTTTACGGATGACGAGCTGGTGCTCGCGCTGTTTGCGGCGGCGGGCATAGGCCGCATTATCGCGCTTCAGGCCACCATCAGCGGGGCCGAGGGCGGCTGCCAGGCGGAATGCGGCGCGGCGGCGGGCATGGCCGCGGCGGCGCTTGTGCAACTGTACGGCGGAACGCCGCAGGCGGCGGCGCACGCGTGCGCCTTTGCGCTTATGAACATGCTGGGGCTGGTGTGCGACCCCGTACACGGCCTTGTGGAGGTGCCCTGCGTGTACCGCAACGCGGGCGGGGTATCGCAGGCGCTGTGCGCCGCGCAAATGGCGCTGTGCGGTGTGGAATGCCCCATCCCCTGCGACGAAATGCTCCTGGCCATGAAGGACGTGGGCGACGCCATGCCGCCCTCGTTGCGCGAAACCGGCGAAGGCGGCTGCGCCGCCTGCCATTGCGCGCGGCGCGAATAAACCGCTCTAAAACAGCCGCAAAACCTTTTTGAAACGGGTTGCGCGGCTGTTTTGATATTCCGGCTTTCACCCTTAAGGCTCAAGCCCTTTGATACGGGCTCTCATATCCGGGACACAGGCGCTTTTCGCTCCATTCCAGCATGGCGTATAAAAGCGGCGCAAAGCTAAGGCCCAGCTCCGTCAGGGTATATTCCACCCTGGGCGGTACTTCCTGATAGACCTTTCGATGCAAAAATCCGTCGCGCTCCAATTCCCGCAGCTGCTTGGTAAGCGTGCTTTGGCTAATGCCCTCCAAACGGCGGCTTAGCTCGCCAAAGCGCTGCACGCCATCCGCCGCCACATACCAAAGGATCAATATCTTCCACTTGCCGCCCAGCACGCTTTGCAGCAGGCTCATGGGCACGCAGCGCGCCAGCGCCTGCCGCGTGGTGAATTTGTTCTCCGCCAAGCCTCTCCCCTCCCGCCTGACAGTATAACGCGCGGCCGGCAGGCTGGCAAGATACGGTCTTTTATTGGCGTAAGGCTCCCAAAGGCCTTTAACCGCAAAAAAAGACCGTACTTGTTTTAAAGCGCGAGCGCCTGTACCCTTGTGGTGAAAAGAGCGCGCCTCTTTTACGCCACATTGAAGGGAGCGGACAATATGCATTTTACGGGAACCATCTGGCGGCCGCCCTATGAAGCCGGCTCGCTGCTGATCGAGGTAACGGCGGGCTGCACGCACCACCGTTGCAAATTTTGTACGTTATATGACGATCTGCCTTTTTCCTTCCGCGTATCGCCTATGGAAACGGTTGAAAGCGACCTGGCCGAGGCGCAAATGCTTTGCGGCGCGCCGGACGGCCGCATGCGCCGCAGGCTTTTCGGGCTTGAAAGCCAGCGGTTTGAGCGCGCTTATCTGGTGGGAGGCAACCCTTTTGCGCTTAGCTTCGCGCGGCTTGCGAGGCTGGCCGGGGCAATACGCCGGTATTTTCCGGGAGTTGCAAGCATCGGTTGCTTTGCCCGCGTAACCGATGCCGTTTCCAAAACGGACGGCGAGCTGCGCAAGCTCCGCCAGCTAGGCTACGACGGCCTCACCATCGGTGTGGAAACGGGGGATGAGCAAGCGCTCGCCTTTATGGACAAGGGCTATACCGCCAAAGATATCCTAACCCAATGCAGCCGCCTGGACGAGGCGGGCATCGGCTATCATTTCTTCTATCTTGCGGGCATTTCAGGGGCGGGGCGCGGCAAGGAGGGGGCCGCGCTGTCCGCCAAGGTATTTAACCGGCTGCATCCCCGGCGTATCGGCTCCTCCATGCTCACGGTTTTCCCGCAATCCCGGCTGTATCAGGATATCCAGCGCGGCCTATGGATGGAGGAAAGTGAAATGGAAAAGCTGGATGAGCTGCAAATCCTGATTGAGCAGCTTGCCATTCCCGTATATTTTGCGTCGCTGGGCGCTTCCAACGCCCTATGGGTGGAGGGGCAGCTTCCCCGTGACCGCGAAAAGCTGCTGGGCGAGCTGCACGCCTTTTCCCTTGCCTATGATGAAGCCGCCCTTCGTAGCTATCGGGACGGTTTGGAGCACCTGTAAGGCCTCATTGGCCGTTGAGGGTGCAGGCGGCCACGGCGTACCCAAGATTGTCCAGGCTTACATCCCAGCTTGCGCCCTCGGGCAGCCAAAGCTCGATATGCGTGCCGGTCATGGGTTTGCAAAGGATAACGTATTTGGGCGCTCCGTTCTCATACACCGTAAGCGTCCCCTTCTGGTGCAGCCATTGCGCATATTCCTCCAGGCCCAGGTTCAAATAGGTCATCGCCGTGGCGTGCGCCTGCCCCACATAGCGGAAACGGTACGCCAGCGCGCCTTTTGCGCCGGGCCTGCGCTGTATAAAGCCGCAGCGCCACGCCAGTTGCAGCAGCGCGCGGCCTTGGGGCGTAGCCTCCAGGGCGCGTGAATCGGGCTCTGCCGCATCGCCCGTGGAAAGGCGTATTTCCACGGTATATTCCTGCAAGCCCTCCGCCAGGCAAGGGTCCTCGCTTTCGCGCAGGGTGCGTTCAACGGCTTCTTGCAGCGTCGCCGTTTCCGCCCTGGCCCGTATCCTGCTGATTTGCTCAATCCGCCATTCCGCCGCGCTCTGGGTGCCTCGCCATACGCTCAGCCCGCCCACGTCCCGCGCCCTGAGCGCGTCAAACAGCCGGATCAGCGCCTGAATGGTATCCCGGCCGCTTTGAATTTTCAAATCATTCACAGGCACCATGCCCCTGCCATAGGCCGCGATGCTCATGGTGTTGGGCGCCGGCGCGTCCCGGGGCAGCTCATGCGCCGCGTCCACAACCAGCAGCTTGCCGCGCAGAAGCTGTTCCCGCGTATAGGTAACAGATCGAAGCGCGACGCCATCCGGCATGGCATAGCTTACGCAGCTTACCTCACGCGGCTGGGCCTGCTGCGCGCTGGCCTGCACCGCCGCCATGGGATATTCGCTCCTTTTTCTTTTGGGGGCAAGCATGGGCAGCGCCACGGCCAGCATGCATGCCGTCAGCAGCAAAAAGGCGCGAAAGGCCTTGTCCTGCTTGAGCGCCCCGCGTTTGCCCGCCATCACGCATTGCGCGCCCCAGCACACCGGATGCGCGCGCCTGGGCCTCACCGCCTGCCTGCGCCATTCCCGCTCCGTCATCAGCCCGTTCATAGGCGCTTCCCCCTTCTTTTGGCATTAGCATGAGCGCCGGGGAAAAAATCTATACACAGTGTGACCAACAAAACGGCGCAAAGGCGTAAAGGGCCGCGGCAAGGCGGCGCTTTTGTTTTTGGAAGGGCGTGCTATTCCTCTTGCGCCGCGCGCGTGATTCTGCTATGCTTGTACCCGTTGAAAGGACGGTGAAGGATGTGCCGCGCCAGCCTGCGCATGTCGTCCATCCCTTTGCGCCCGTATGGAACGCCCAATCCCGCGTTCTGGTACTGGGCTCCTTTCCCTCTGTGCGCTCGCGGGAGGTTGGGTTTTATTACGGCCATCCGCAAAACCGCTTTTGGCGCGTATTGGCCGCGCTTTATCAGGAGTCGCTTCCCCTGGGCGTTCAGGAGCGCCGCGCCTTTGCGCTGCGCCACGGCGTGGCCCTCTGGGACGCGCTTGCCAGCTGCGACATTGTTGGCAGCAGCGATCAAAGCATCCGCAACGCCGTGCCTAACGATATCGCCTCCCTGCTGAACGCTAGCGCGATTGAGCGCGTGTTTCTCAATGGCCAGCGCGCCTATGCGGCATACCGCAAGCACTGTGGGGAAAGCTGCGGCCTTCCGGCCATGGCGCTGCCCTCCACCAGCGCCGCCAACGCGGCGTGGAGCCTGGAACGGCTGGTGGAGGCCTGGCGCGTAATTCTTTGACAGCGCAGGACGATGCGCAAGGAGGCAAGGCCATGCGGCAGGATACCCAAGAAGCGCTGCGCTATTTTTCCGATTCCACGCACGAGGAATCCTTTGTGCTGCTGCCGGGCGAGGGAACGGTGATGCTCAGCGCGCCGCATGCAGTGCCGCAAACGCGCGGCGGCGGCATCAAGCAGGCGGAGCGCTATACCGGCATGCTGTGCCTGCTTTTGAACCGGCGGTATGGCGTGCCCTGCATCTACAAGGCCCGCCACATGGGCGACGACGCTAACCACGATGCGCAAAGCCCGTACCGCGACGCGCTGTGCCAATTCATCCCTCGGGGCGGCGTGCGCTGCGTGCTGGATTTGCATCAGCTTGCGCCTTGGCGTCCCATGGCGCTGTGTATAGGCACCGGCCATGGGCAGAACCTGCGGGGGCTTACCGCCGCGCCCGGGCAGATTCGCCAAATTTTTGAGCGCCATGCGCTAACGCCCGTCACGATGGACGACCCCTTTTCCGCCGCCGCGCCCTACACCGTAAGCGCCGCTGTCGCCCGCCAGGGAACGCCCGCTTTGCAGCTGGAGCTCAATACCCGCTTCCTGCTGGAGGGCTATCCCGACGAACAGTTTGAAAATGTGCTGGCCGCCCTTCATGAGGCGGCGCTGGCGCTCCAAGCCTGATAGAAAGAAGGAGCCTTATGTATCGCGGTTTGATGGTAGTCAACGCCTTCCTGCGCACCACCAAGTTTGACGATATCTATATGACCCTGCTCTCCGCCGCGCACGGCGAGGGCATGGAATTGGAGGTGCGCGCCAATGCGGAGCTGAGCGCCATTGTGGATACCCCCGCCTTTGATTCCACGGCCTTTGACTTTGTGCTCTTTTGGGATAAGGATGTTCACCTGGCCCGGCAGCTTGAGCAGCGCGGCCTAAGGCTGTTCAACTCCCCGCAGAGCATTCTGTGGTGCGACGATAAGGCGCTTACCTATCTGCGCCTAAAGCAGGCGGGTATTCCCCTGCCGCGCACCATTCTCGCGCCCAAAACGTTTTCAACCGTAGGCTATACAACGCTTGCCTTTGTGCAGGAAGCCGCAAACAGCCTGGGCTTTCCCGTTGTGCTGAAGGAGTGCTTTGGCTCCTTTGGGCAGCAGGTTTATTTGTTTCACGATGTGGATGCGCTGCGCGAAAAGGTGCGCTCGCTTGCGGGAACGCCCCTGCTGTTTCAGGAGCTGGTTCACGAAAGCTACGGGCGCGACGCCCGCCTGAACGTTGTGGGGGGCCGCGTGGTGGCCAGCATCCTGCGCCGCAGCACCGACGGGGACTTTCGCAGCAACCTAAGCCGCGGGGGCGCTATGGCCCCCTATTCCCCCACGCCTGTGGAAAGCGCGCTGGCCATACGCGCCTGCGAGGTGCTCGGCCTGGATTTTGCGGGCGTGGACGTGCTCTTTGGCAAGGACGGCCCCATTTTGTGCGAGGTCAACTCCAACGCGCATTTCAAAACCACGCTGGAATGTACCGGCGTAAACATGGCTGTGGAAATCATGCGGCATATCGCCAAAAGGCTGGGTGAGTAAATGGACGGGCTATGGCTGCTCTACGACCGGCCTGATTTTGAAATAAACCGCGATTTTGCGGCGCTTATGCAACGGCATGGCCAGGCACTGGGGCTTGCCATTGCACCCGTATGTCTGGATGAGCTAGCCTTGGGCCTATCGGGGGACGGCGCGCCCATCTGCCTGCGCAAAGGCGTGCCCGCCCGTCCCCGGGCCGTGCTGTCGCGCCAGCGCAGCAGCCTGGTCAGCTTCCATTTCGAGCAAATGGGCGTGCCTGTTTTCAACAACAGCCGCGTATGCGCCATCTGCAACGATAAGCGCGTCACCCATCAGTTTTTATCCGGCCTGCCCATGCCGCAAACCGTCTTTCTGTCGCCCGGGCAAACGCAGCCGCCGCCCGGCACGCGCTGGCCGGTTATTGTGAAGCCCGCAGTAAGCCATGGCGGCGACCGCGTAACGCTGGTTCAAAACGCGCAGGCATGGCAGGCGGCCGTAGCGGCCATTCAACCGGAGCCGGTTTTGCAGCAGGCCGTTGTAAGCCAGCCCGGGCGCGACCTGCGCGTATACGTGCTTCACGGGCGCATCCTGGCCGGGGTGATGCGCACCGCCAGGGAGGGCGTGGTAAGCAATTTCAAACGGGGCGGACAGGCTGCGCTGCATCCGCTTACCCCACAGGAGCGCGCGCTGGCCGAGGCCGTTATCCTCCGTTTCAACCGGGCGGGCGCGCCGCTTCATATGGCCGGGGTGGACCTGCTGTACGACCAGGGCCGTCCCGTTATAGGCGAGGTAGAGGACGTGGTAGGTAGCCGCATGCTGTATCAAACCAGCGATATCGATATTGTTTCGCTGTATTTGCAAGGCCTTAACGCGCTTCCCTCAAAAGTGGAATGACAGAAGCCCGTCCATATGGTATAATGAGAGCTGGCATTTCAGTTTTTGGGAGGCGAACGCATTGATTCCTTTTAATATTCCCCCCTATGTTCCGCAATGCTCCACCTATGTGGCACAGGCCATTGAAAGCCGCAAAATCTGCGGCGACGGCGCTTTTACCCGCCGCTGCAACGAATCTCTGGAGGCCCTTACCGGCGCGCCCAAGGCGCTGCTTACCACCTCCGGCACCACCGCGCTGGAAATGGCCGCTATTTTGCTGGATATCCAACCGGGCGACGAGGTGATCATGCCCTCCTTCACCTTTGTGAGCACGGCCAACGCCTTTGTGCTGCGCGGCGCAAAAATTGTGTTTGTGGACGTGGACCCCGATACCATGAACATGGATCCCGCATGCGTGCGCGCGGGCATCACGCCCCAAACGCGCGCCATTGTGCCGGTTCACTATGCCGGCGTGTGCTGCGATATGGACGCGCTAAGCCTTATCGCCAAGGAGCATAACCTTGCCATTGTGGAGGACGCCGCCCAGGCTGTAGGCTCCCTGTACAAGGGCCGCCAGGCCGGCGCTATGAGCAGCGTGGGCTGCTTTAGCTTCCACGAAACCAAAAACTACTCCATGGGCGAGGGCGGCGCGGTAATCTTAAACGATCCCGCCATGATAGACCGCGCGGAGATCATCCGTGAAAAGGGCACCGACCGCAGCCGCTTCTACCGCGGGCAGGTGGACAAGTATACCTGGGTGGATATCGGCTCCTCCTTCCTGCCCAGCGAGCTGAACGCCGCCTATCTGCTGGCCCAGCTGGAAGCGCGCGAGCAAATCACCGCCGCCCGCATGGCGCGCTGGAATCAATATGCCGCGGGCCTTGCGGATTTGGAGGCCAACGGCCTGCTGGCCCGTATGAAGGTGCCTGCGCATTGCACGCACAACGCGCATATGTACTACATCCTTCTGCGCAGCCTTGAGGAGCGTACCGCGCTGATCGCTTACCTTAAGGAACGGGGCATCAGCGCCGTATTCCACTATGTGCCTTTGCACTCGTCAGCCGCCGGCCTCAGGTTTGGCCGCTTTGCCGGCGAGGATCGCTACACCACCCGTCTTAGCGAGCGCCTGCTGCGCCTGCCCATGTACTATGAGCTCACCGAGGCGGACTGCGCCCGTGTGATTGAAACCGTCCGCGCCTTCTTTACCCGCTAAAGCCTAATGTTTAGAAAGGAAGATTTTTGTATGAAGCTTTTTACCCGGGATTTCAACCGCAATTCCTCCTACCTGACCGCGATCCTGTTCTACTTTGTGTGCGGCCTGTTGCTGTTGCTGTTGCCCAATTTGGCGCTTAGCATCGCCAACTTTGCCCTGGCGGCCATTCTGTGCATCATAGGCGTGCGCTGCGTTGTTTCTTACATGCGCGGCAGCGTGTTGGATGGCGTTATGGGCGTGCAGCTGGCCCTGGGGCTGGTAACGCTGTGCCTCGGCCTGCTGCTGTTTTTCAACCCCATGTTCCTGGCCTCGCTGCTGCCGTTCCTGTGGGGCGTGGCGCTGCTGGTGGGCGGCTTTGGCAAGGTGCAAATGAGCGTTGACCTTAAGCGCATTGGCGATAGCCATTGGTGGGTCGCCCTCGTGGGCGCGCTGCTCTCCTTTGTGTTGGGCGCTTTGGCCATTACCAGCCCCGCCTTCATTGCCTCCGTGCTTACGCAGTTTGTGGGCGTATCCCTGCTGGTGGAGGGCGTTGTGGACCTGGTGTCCTTCCTTACCATCAACCGCAAAATCAAGGAGTTCCGCAAGGCCATCGAAAAAGCCACCATCGAGCTGTAAGGAGGCCTGCCATGTATACCCCTAACGGCGCGCGCTACGACGACATGCCCTACCGCCGCTGCGGACGCAGCGGCCTGCGGCTGCCCTTGCTGTCGCTGGGCCTATGGCATAATTTTGGCGACATTACGCCCTCTGGCGTGCAGCAGGCGTTGCTGCGCACCGCCTTTGACCATGGCATTACCCACTTTGACTTGGCCGATAACTACGGCCCGCCCTACGGCGAGGCCGAGCGGAGCTTTGGCGAGCACATGCGCCGCGATTGGCGGCCTCACCGCGACGAGCTGGTTATCTCCACCAAGGCAGGGTATGATATGTGGCCCGGCCCCTACGGCAACTGGGGCAGCCGCAAGCATTTGATTGCCGGGCTAGATCAAAGCCTAAAGCGCATGGGGCTGGAATATGTGGACATCTTTTACCATCACCGCCCCGACCCGGAAACGCCGCTGGAAGAAACCATGACCGCGCTCGCCGATATCGTGAAAAGCGGCAAAGCGCTGTACGTGGGCCTTTCCAATTATACCGCCGGGCAAACGCTCAAGGCCGCGCCCATTTTGGAGGAACTGGGCGTGCATCCCCTGATTCACCAAAACCGTTACAGCCTGCTGGCGCGCGGCGCCGAGGACGGCCTGTTGGATGCGCTTGAGCAGCTTGGTATGGGCATGATCGCCTTTTCCCCGCTGCGGGGCGGCGTGCTTACGCAGCGCTATTTAAACGGCATTCCCGCCGACAGCCGCGCCGGGCGCGACCCCCGCTACCTAAAGCCTGAGCATTTGACCGGGGAGCTGCTTGCCAAGGTGCGCGCGCTTAGCGCCATCGCGCGGCAGCGCGGGCAGAGCATGGCGGAAATGGCGCTAAGCTGGGTAGCGCGCGACCCCCGCGTGACCAGCGTGCTCATCGGCGCCAGTAGGCCGGAGCAGATTGTGGAAAACTGCGCCATCATCCACGCCCCCGCTTTTACGGCGGACGAGCTGGACGCGATCGACGCGTTGACGAAAGAAAGCGAAAGCAAATAACCCCTGTGCAATGGCGCGCAGCGTTGAAAGCAACGCCGCGCGCCATTTCCCGGGAACTTCTTTGGGAGGGGACGCGCCATGACGGCACAGCAGTTATGGGAACGCTTTCAGGCTGCATGCCCCGCCGCCCGCGGCAGCGGCTACGAGGCATGGGCGTTTGGCGCAGACGCGGACGCGCTGGCGGCGCTGGTGATAACCGGGCAAAAAACTGCGACCGCCTCCGCCCATGCGCTGTATGGGCTGGAAAACCAACCCCTTCCCGCAACCGGCGCTTACAGCGTCGTGCTCAACGCAAGGGGAGAGGCCGTATGCATCATTAAAACCACAAGGGTCTATGTAACGCCCTTTTGCCAGGTTTCTCAGGCGCATGCGTATAAAGAGGGCGAAGGCGACCGTTCGCTGGCATACTGGCGGGCCGCACACAAGGCCTTCTTTAGCGAATGCCTTTCCGCCGCCGGCATGGCCTTTGACGAGCGGACGGGCGTTGTGTGCGAGGAATTTGCGTGCGTATATAAGGCATAGGGCCTAAAGGCCAGCCCGCATAAAAAAACCTTGCAAAAGGTATAGGACTATGCTATAATGCATCGTGCGGTTTAGGACAACCCACAGCATGCGCAAAAGAGGTGAGAATGCGTGAAAGAAAAGATCCATCCCAAATATGGCAAGTCCATCGTCCGTTGCGTATGCGGTGAGACGTTTGAGACGGGGTCGGTTAAGCCCGAGCTGAAGGTTGAAATTTGCTCCAAGTGCCACCCTTTCTTTACCGGCAAGCAAAAGCTGGTTGATACCGGCGGACGCGTTGATCGCTTTAAGAAGCGTTTCAACATGGAATAAGCCATTCAAAAGAGCGCCTTTTGGCGCTCTTTTTGATATATACAGGCGGCTGTGCCCCGTTTCCCGGCAGGAAACGCGGCCTGCGGCGTCGAATGAAAGAAATTGCGCGTTTGTAGGCTTTTTGCGCGGCGCGCGGAAAGGACACGATTCATATGAGCCAAAGCAACTCTCACCCCGCCTGCAAGCGGGTGGATATCGGCGGGCAGGCCGTTATGGAGGGCGTAATGATGAAAGCGCCCGACGCCATCGCCATTTCGGTGCGCCGTCCCAACGGCGATATTGTTACCAAGCGCACTCCCTATGTGCCGCTTTCCAAGAAGCATCCGTGGATGGGCTGGCCGGTGGTGCGCGGCGTGGTCAACTTTGTGCAGATGTTCTCCATGGGCATGGGCGTTTTGGAGGAAAGCACGCAAATGCTGGGCATGCTGGACGAGGAGCCTACCAAATTTGAAAAATGGCTGTCCAAAAAGCTGGGCAAGGGCATTGATAAAATTGTTATGGGCGTGGCGATGGTGCTGGCCGTCATCCTCTCCCTGGGCTTGTTTTTTGTGATTCCCGAACTGTTTGCCCGCCTGCTGAAAAGCTGGATGCCGGATGCGTCCCTAAACTGGCTGGTCAACCTGCTAAGCGGCCTGCTGCGCATTTTGATTTTGATCGCTTATATTCTTTTCTGCGCCAAGGTGCCGGATGTGCGCCGCACGTTTGAATACCACGGTGCCGAGCACAAAACCGTTTACTGCCACGAGCACGACCTGCCCCTCACGCCTGAAAACGCGCAGCAGTTTACCACGCTGCATCCGCGCTGCGGCACCAGCTTTTTGCTGATTGTGTTTGTCATCTCCATCATCCTGTTTACGCTGGTGGGGTATCAGGGTTCCAATTTCTTCCTTCGCTTGGGCAGCCGCCTGCTGCTTTTGCCCATTGTGGCGGGCGTCAGCTATGAGGTGCTCAAGGGCCTGGCCCACAGCGATGGCAAGCTTGTGCGCGCGTTGCGCTGGCCAGGCATGCAAATGCAGCGCTTGACCACCAAGCCCCCTACGAACGAAATGCTGGAGGTCGCCATCGTTTCCATGAACGTGGCGCTTCACGGCCTGCCCAAGGGGTGTGAAACCACGCCGGAGGGCTATACCATCCTCAAGGACTATCGCATTGCCGACCCTAGCTTTACGCCGCCTGCGCAGGAGCAGCCTGTTGCGCCAGAGGACGCGCAGCCCGAACCGGCCGGCCAAGCAGGCTGAATTGCGCGCCATGACCATTCAGCAAGCCCTGAAAAGCGCCGCCCAGGCGTTGGAAACCGCGGGAGTTCCCGACCCCCGCTTGGATGCGGAGCTGCTGCTTTCGCATGTCACGGACCTTGAGCGTCTTATCATGCTTATGAACCCTTCCGCAACGCTTACCACACAGCAGGAGCAGCGTTTTTCGTCGCTCCTGCTTTCGCGCGTCCAAAGGGAGCCGCTGCAATACCTGCTGGGAACGCAGTATTTTTACGGCCTGGAGCTGAAGGTGGACGGCAGGGCGCTCATTCCCCGGCAGGAAACGGAAACCCTGTGCGAGTTGGGAATCCGCTTTTTACGCTCGCAAGACGCGCGGCAGGATTGCCCTTCCAGCGCACTGGATTTGTGTACCGGGAGCGGAGCCATTGCCATTGCGCTTAAGCACGAGTGCCCCCATACGCTCGTATGCGCCGCCGACATGAGCGCGGAGGCCTTGCAGCTGGCCGGTGAAAACGCGCGCCAAATCGGTACGGAGATTTGCTTCTTCCAGGGCGATCTGTTCGCGGCCGTTTCGGGCAGGCGTTTCCAGCTCATCCTGTCCAATCCCCCCTATGTTGCCACAGCGGACTGCGATACGCTGCAAGCTGAGGTGCTGCGCGAGCCCCGCATGGCCCTGGACGGCGGGCCCGACGGGCTTCATTTCTACCGCCGCATCGCCGCCGGAGCGCCCGCGCATCTCCAAAAGGGCGGCCTGCTGGCCGTAGAGGCTGGCGACGGGCAGGCCGATGCAATCGCGGCGCTGTTGCGGCAAAGCGGATTGCGGGACGTTTGTATCCATAACGATTTGTACGGCATGCCCCGCGTGGTCAGCGGCCGCGCGGAGGATTTTACATAGCGCTTTTCAGCTCTTTCCATACTGAAAAGCAAGGAGGGGGAGATTCCCCATGTTTGAAAAATTTGATTGGATGATAGGCCGCTATCAGGAGCTTTCCGAAGCGGTCAGCCAGCCCGAGATCATTGCGGATCAGGCGCTATGGCAGAAGCTTTTGAAGGAGCACGCCTCGCTGGAGCCAGCGGTAAACGCCTATCTCGCCTACCAAAAAACCCTTTCGGATATGGAAGGGACAAGGGAGCTGTTATCCCAGCCTGATATGGCCGAGCTTGCCCAGATGGAGCTTGACGAGCTGGAGGAGCAAAAGGCCCGGCAGGAGCATGCATTGAAGCTGCTGCTTTTGCCCAAAGACCCGGACGCGGACCGCAACGTGGTGGTGGAAATTCGCCAGGGCGCGGGCGGCGATGAGGCGGCCCTGTTTGGCGCGCTGCTGCTGCGCATGTACACCCGCTATGCCGAAAGGCACCGCTTCCGCGTGGAGCCCGTCAACTATGCGATGACGGAGCTTGGCGGCGTAAAGGAGGCCGTGTTTACCATCGTTGGCGCAGGCGCTTTCAGCCGTTTGAAGTATGAAAGCGGCGTGCATCGCGTGCAGCGCGTACCCACCACCGAATCCGGCGGGCGCATCCACACCAGCACCTGCACCGTGGCCGTGCTGCCTGAGGTAGAGGACGTGGACGTGGTTATCGAGCCCAAGGACTTGCGTATCGACGTATACCGCTCCACCGGGCACGGCGGCCAGTGCGTAAACACCACAGATAGCGCCGTGCGCATTACCCACCTGCCCACAGGCCTGGTGGTAACCTGCCAGGATGAAAAAAGCCAAATTAAAAACCGCGACAAGGCCATGCGCGTGCTCAAAAGCCGCCTGTATGACAAGCTGCGCGAGGAAAAGGACAGCGCCTATGCCGCCAACCGCCGCGGGCAGATTGGTACCGGCGACCGCAGCGAGCGCATCCGCACCTATAATTTCCCCCAGGGCCGCGTAACGGATCACCGCATCGGCCTGACGCTGTACAAAATTGACGGCATCCTGGACGGCGACCTGGACGAGGTGATCGACGCGCTGCTTTTGGCCGAGCAGGCCGAAAAGCTGAAGGAGCTGAACCAGGCGTAAGGGCCTTCCCCCTTCGCGGCCATACCAAAAAGCAAGGTGTTTTTATGGATACGCAAATTCTGCAACCCACGGACGAGGCCATCCAGACCGCCGCGCGCGTGCTGCGCGAGGGCGGCCTGGTGGGCATGCCCACTGAAACGGTATATGGCCTGGGCGCCAACGCCCTGGATGACGCGGCCGTGCGCGCCATTTTCGCCGCCAAAGGCCGCCCGGCGGACAATCCCCTCATCGTGCATGTGCCCTCGCCCGAGTCCGTCGCGCCGCTGTGCCACATCAGCGAGGCCGCCCGCGCGCTGATGGAACGCTTCTGCCCCGGCCCCCTCACGCTGCTTATGCCCAAAAAGCCCTGCATTCCCGCTGTGGTTAACGCCGGGTTGCCAAGCGTGGCGGTGCGCATTCCCTCCCATCCCGTGGCGCAAAGGCTTTTGCAGGCCTGCGGCGTGCCGGTTGCCGCGCCCAGCGCCAACACCTCCGGCAAACCCAGCCCCACCACCGCTATGCACGTTTACCACGACCTGCACGGCAAGCTGCCCGTCATTCTGGACGGGGGCGAGTGCCAAGTTGGCCTGGAAAGCACCGTTGTGGATATGACCAGCGACATCCCCACCGTGCTGCGTCCGGGCGGGGTTACGCCGGAAATGCTGCTGACCGTGCTAAAGGAAGTGCGCGTGGCCGACAGCGTGCTCCGGCCCCTTCGGGAGGGCGAGCGGGCCCTTTCCCCCGGCATGCGCTACCGCCATTATGCGCCGGGCGGCCAGCTTACGCTCATCACCGGCCAGCAGGCCCATGTGCAGGCGCTGTCCCTGCGTATGTACCGCGAGGCTGCGGCTGCCGGGCGCAGCGCGCGCATTCTGGCCTTTGAGGAGCATTTGGCCGCCTACCGCGCGGCAGGCGCGAACGCGCTTTCCATTGGCCGGCTGGCCCAGCCGGAAACCGTGGCCCAGCGCCTGTTTGCGGTGCTTCGCGAAATGGACGGGGAAGGCGTTAAGGCCCTTACCTGCGAGGTGCTGCCGCCCGAGGGCATAGGGCTTGCCATTATGAACCGTTTGAGCCGCGCCGCGGCCTTCCGCATCCTGGACGCGGATAAGGAAATTGCGCCATGAAAACCATTTTGTTCGTTTGCACTGGCAATACCTGCCGCAGCCCAATGGCCGAATGCATGATGAACGCCCTGCTAAAGCGGCGCGGCATAACCGGCGTTCGCGCCCTATCCGCCGGGGTTTATGCGGCTTCGGGCGCGCCTGCCTCCGGCGGCGCAAGGCGCGCCATGCAAAGGCGCGGCCTTTCGCTGGAAGCGCACCGCTCCCAGCCCGTTACCGCCGCGCTGTTGGCAAGGGCCAGTATGGTTATGTGTATGAGCCAAAGCCATCTTGCCGCGCTGCGCGCACAGTTTCCCGGGCTGCAAATTCCCATGCGCGCATTCGACGACCCGCCGGTGAGCGATCCCTTTGGCGGCGGCGACGACGCTTACGAGCGCGCCGCGCGCGATATTGAACGGCAGTTACCCGCCCTTTTGGGATAACGCCGCATGGAAGGTGGGCATTCGCCATGGCAGAGCATTTTCGGGCCTATTCCGCCGTGTTCCCCGTCATCCTTCGCGGAGAGGAAGCCTCCCCGGAGGTGCTTTTGCATTTGCGCCAGGGAACCGGCTTCATGGACGGCTATTGGGATTTTGCGGGCAGCGGCCATGTGGAGGCGGGAGAAACCGCCACGCAAGCCCTTGTGCGCGAATGCGCGGAGGAAACCGGCCTGCGCGTGCGCCCGTCGGACGCCGCGTTTGCCCATGTATGCCATCGCGTAGGCAACGCCGATGGGCGCACGTATTACGATTTCTATTTCGTCATCCGTCATTTTGCGGGCGAGCCCCGCATCAACGAGCCCGAAAAATGCGCGGGGCTTCGCTGGTTCCCCTTCGACGCCCTGCCTTGCCGCATGATCCCCCTGCGCCGCAAGGCTTTGGAGGCAATCCTGCGCCAATGCCCTTACAGCGAATATACCGCCGCGCAGCTTGCTTCCCTAAACGCGCCCCTTCCCTTGGTGCGGCTGGTTCCTCCCACGGAAAGGGACGAGGCCGCCGTGCTAAGCTACCGGCTGGAGTTTTTGGAAAGCGGCGACAGCATGGACGGCGCCGCCGGGCTGCAAAAGCACCTGCAATCCGCCCAGGGCTTCCGCGAATGGCTGGATGCGGTGCGCGACAACCAAAGCGAGCAAACCGTCCGTCCCGGGCTGGTTCCAGCCACCACGCTGCTGGCGCTGGATACGCAAACCGGAGAGCTGGTAGGCATGATCGATATCCGCCACCGCCTGAACGCGTATCTTTTGCAATTTGGCGGGCATATCGGGTACAGCGTGCGCAAATCCCGCCGCCGCCGCGGATATGCCGCCAGCATGCTGGCAGAGGCGCTCACGCTGTGCCGGCAGATGGGCCTTAGCCACGTGCTTATCACCTGCGACAAGCAAAACCTCGCCTCCGCGCGCACCATCCAAAAAAACGGCGGCGTTTTGGAAAACGAGGTTGCGCAGGAGGGCCGCGTGACGCAACGCTATTGGATTGAATTGGAGGAAAGCAAGCTATGAAGCTGACCTTTTTGGGCGCGGCGCGCGAGGTAACGGGGAGCCGCTTTTTGCTCAACGCCTGCGGCAAAAACATCATGGTGGACTACGGCATGGAGCAGGGCGTGGATCTGTACGCAAACGCCGCCCTGCCCATTGCGGAAAGCCAAATTGACTGCGTGCTGCTTACCCATGCGCATATCGATCACAGCGGCTATTTGCCCCTGCTATACAAAAACGGCTTTCGCGGGCCCATCTACGCCACCTGCGCTACGGCTGACCTTTGCAAAATCATGCTGCTGGATTCCGCGCACATTCAGGAAAGCGACGCGGAGTGGAAAACCCGCAAGGCGCAGCGGCAGGGTAAGCCGCCTGTAGAGCCGCTCTATACCCAGGAGCACGCCCTCCAAACGCACGCGCTGTTCCACCCCTGCCGGTATAACGAAACGGTGCAAATTTTTCCCGGCGTGTCCATCCGCATGGTGGATGTGGGGCACCTGTTGGGCTCGGCCTCCATTGAGGTAGCCGTTACCGAGGGCGATGAATCCAAAACGATCGTCTTTTCCGGCGATGTGGGCAATCTCAATCAGCCACTCCTGCGCGACCCGCAGTACATGCAGCGGGCGGATTACGTGGTGATGGAATCCACTTACGGGGACCGTTCCCACGGCCCCAAGCCTGATTACATCGCCTCCCTAAGCCGCATTTTGCAGGAAACGCTTGACCGGGGCGGCAACGTGGTTATTCCAAGCTTTGCGGTGGGCCGCACGCAGGAAATGCTCTACTTCATTCGTCAAATCAAACAGGAGGGGCTGGTGCGCGGGCACGACGGCTTCCCCGTGTATGTGGACAGCCCGCTCGCCATTGAGGCAACCAACATCTTCAATGAAAACACCCTTGAATGCGCGGATGAGGAAACCATGGCGCTGATACGCAAAGGCGTTAATCCCTTGCTGTTTGACGGCCTGAAAACCGCCGTCAGCGCGGATGAGAGCAAGCTTATCAACACCGATGAAACGCCCAAGGTGATCATTTCCTCCAGTGGCATGTGCGATGCGGGACGTATCCGCCACCATTTGAAGCACAACCTGTGGCGGCCCGAGTGCACCGTGCTGTTTGTAGGCTATCAAAGCGTGGGTACGCTTGGCCGCAGCATTGTGGACGGCGCAAAGGAGGTCAAGCTGTTTGGCGAAACCGTCAGCGTGCGCGCTCACGTGGAAAAGCTGGCTGGGATCAGCGGCCATGCGGATAACAGCGGGCTGTTGAAATGGGTTTGTTCTTTCGCGCCCCAGCCAAAGCGCGTGTTTGTGGTTCACGGCGAGGACGAGGTGGCCGAAACCTTTGCCGCCCGCCTGCGCGATGAGCTGGGGCTGGACGCAGGCGCGCCCTATAACGGCGAAAGCTGGGAGCTGGCGCCGCTATGCAAAGTAGCCGAGGGGAACCACGTCCGCCTCAAAAAGCCCGGGCGGGAAGCCGCCGCCATGGATGCGCTGCCCGAGCGCAGCGCGCCCGCCGCGCAGCAGCCGGCCAAACGGCCGCCTGCCTCCGGCGCTTACGGCCAGCTGGTGCTTGCGGGCGAAAAGCTTACCGCCCTGATAGGCCGCATGCAAAGCCGCAGCGCCAAGGAGCAAACCAAGCTTATGCGGCAGCTTCATTTGCTGATCAAAAAATTTGGACGCTAGGCGGCGCTTGCGCGCTTCGTTTTGCAGCGCTGCCGCTTTTGAAAAAGGGCCGCGCAATGGTAGCCGCTTGTAAAACAGCATCAACCAACAAACCGAATTGGGGTAGCTGCCATGCAGGTGCGAAAAAGACGAGTGAGAAGCGATTGCTTTTCTCCCGTCTTTTTTCTTCCTGTTAACGCTATTTTGGGAATATGCGTATAAAGCCCTTCCCTTGGCATAAAATCAAGGCATTTTCCCCTAAATGCGAACATTCCATAATGGATTGAAAGCGTAAGCCGTTTATCCGATCGCGCTCTTTTGGCTGCCTATCGGCAAAGGCAGAAAGCGCAGTCAAGGCCGCGAAGAGCAAAGCTTATCCCTAACGGCGCTTTCTGTTTTTGCCATTTGCTTAGCAGACTGGAAGTTGATTATTTCCTCATCACAAAAGATTTGTTGTCAATTGCCCGCATAGTGGCTAAGATGCCATCCAGATGATCATACTCGTGCTGAATCAGCTCGGACATATCGTCATCCATGTGCATCTCCTGTTTTTCCCAATTCTCGTCCAGATAGCGCAAGATGCAATGGCGATAACGCTTAACCCGAACCAGCAGATTTGGGAATGACATACAGTCATCCATCAGCTCCATCTGTTCATCCCCCACAAATTCCAACTGTGGATTGATAATCACATAAGGCTTGTCTGTCAGAATACAAATCAAACGCTTCTGCACGCCAATCTGTGGTGCTGCAATTGCGCGGCCGAATCCGTAGTCCCGGCGGATGCCTTTAATGCAATCAAACATATCTGTAAAAACAGGACGCAGCTCTTCCAATTCCTCACACTTCACTGCTTCAGAAATCTCGTATAATTTGGGATCTCCAAGTAATAAAATATCTCGCTCCATCTCACCATTCTCCTCTTTTTTAACCCCGATTTGTCGCGTATTTATCAGCAACTATTTTACCATTCATTCCATAATAGCACAACGCATTTTCCCTATCAGGGGCATACGGTAAACCCCAAGGCTTTAAGCAGCCCTGCAAGAGCAAGAAAACCTGTTGCCATTCAGCGGAAAAATGGAGAAACGGCATAGCCCGCAAGCTACGCCATTTCCCGAAAACGCTTCTAATCCTGCCTTATGAGCGCCGCCCTTAGCGGCGGCCCCTTTTTTCATTCCACAAGAAAAAGCATCGCCCCATGGCCGGCGCTTTCCCTTTTGTTTCTTATCAAAGCGGCTGCCGCGGCCTCTAATCCGCAACCATTTGATACACGATCTCCAAATGATAATTTTCCCGCGCCGCGTCCTCAAATACGCGCAGCAAGCGCGGAAGGTATTCCACCATCTTGCCCTTGGGGTTTTGCGGGTAGAGCAGGGTAATATGCAGGTTCTGCATTTCACTGGCGAGCTCGTCGTGCAGCGCGTCCAGGTTTGCGCCGTAATAGAAGGGAAAATCCAGCGTTTCCTTCAGGTAGCGGTGCAGGGAAATCTTTTCTTCAAACGGCGTAAGGTTTAGCGTGATCTCTCGCATGAAAGGCCTCCTAATACAGCTTGGTAAAGGTTTGGTGGTTGTCGGGCGTGTAGTAAATCAATCCGTCGTTGGAATACACAATGCGCTCCTTGCCGCGTTTGCCGTCCTTTATATTCACATCGCATTCATACCAGCTGCGGCCCTTCGCTTCGGGAAGCCGCTTTTCCCGGTTCTGAAAGCGATCGCCGCCAATGGCGCATCCGGGGGCCGCCTTGCCCAGGTTATCCTTGCTGGCAGACCAGCCCAGCGCCTTGGCCTCGCTGCGGGTTAGGTAGTTGCCGGGCAGCGTGCCGTAGGCATGCAGATAAGCCGCCACCTCGTCGCGGGAGGTATATTGCCCGTTCTTTTTCACCTCCATGCTCAAAGAAGCGGCCTGCGCGGCGGAGTCCTCCACCACCTCAATCAGCACAAAGTTCTTGTAATGATCCCGGCTGTAATAGATAAGCCCGTCGTTGGAAAACACGATGCGCTCGCCGCCGCGGTAGCCGCCTGTGTAGTTGATATCGCACTCCGTCCATTTACGGCCCTTTGCGTCAGGCAGGGCTCCCTCGTAGTTGCCAAAGCGGTTTCCCCCGATAGAGCATCCCGGCGCCACGTCGTCCAAATTGCCCTTGCGGTTATCCCAGCCCAGCTTTTCGGCTTCGCTTTTGGTTAAAAAATTGCCGGGAAGCCCGCCGTAGGTATGCAGGTATACCGCAACCTCCTCCATGGTGGAATACCAGCCGTCCCTCTCAACAGGATACTCCGCGGCGGAAACCCGAACGCTCTTTTCCGCGGCAAAGGCCGGAAGAACCGCCAGCGCGGCCATAAGCGCCAGCACAGCCGCCGCCAAACGCGCAAACAACCGTTTCTTCATGGAAAAAACCTCCTGCAAAGCTTACGGCACAATGGGGTTGGACCATGCGCTGCGGCCCTTCGCGTCAATGAGCTGCACGCGCACAAAGGTTTCTCCGCGGTTGGCGGAAAGGTCGTAGCTGGCGAAAACCTGGTCCTTGCCGGTATGGCAGCGCCCTACGGCCCATACCAGGTTGCTGTAAAAGATGATCGTTTCCACCGGCGAGCACGTTACGTCGATACGCCCGTTTTCCACGGCGATCTGCTCAAAGCGCGGGCCCTGCGAGGCGTAGAAACGGCCGGCGTCCAGCGCCTCAAATAGGCTTTCCTGGCTTAGCTCGTCCGCCTGCACCATGGTAAAGGCGCGGCCCGCCTCCCCGTTGTAATGATGGGAATCGTCCGAGGCCACAAAGCGGTACGCAGCGCCATGCGCGGCCGCCACATCCAGCACATGGGAGGAATCCGCCCGGTCGCCGTTCCAGGGGTAGGTGGAAACGCTGTTGTAGATCTCCGCTGCGGTTACGTTGCGAAGGGCGCTGAGCGTAGCCACCGTATTGAGCGACCATGCCGGATGCGCCACAATGGCCCTGCCGCCGCAGCGGCGGTACAGGTCTATGCAGGCCTGCGGGCCGCGGGTAAGGTCGTAACGCCCCAAGCGCTCGCTCATTCCTATGCCAATCAGGTGCAGGGCCTCGCCGGGCAGCATAAAGTCCATCTCCATACCGCTTAGCAGCAGCATGCAGCCCTCCATATGCGTAGGCGCGGATAGCTTGCGGTGATCCGTCAGAGCCAAAAAATCATACCCCATATCGCGGTAAACGCCTATCACTTCCTCGGGGGAAAGCACGCCGTCGCTCACCGTGGTATGGCAATGCAGGTTTCCCTTGAAAAAGGGCTTATTTGCGTCAAAAAGCTTCATGAACTCCCGACCGGCTCCCTTCTGAGCGTCATTTCTTTACGATTATAGCCCGCATGCAAGGGAATTGCAAGCGGGCGAAGCGCCCTGCGCCCGGGCAAAAAACAGGCGGATGGCGAAGAACGCGCGCCATCCGCCCGTATGCCGTGGCAAGCTCACATAGCCTGCATCGTACCTGCAATCGCGTCCAAAAACGCGTCGCTGTTCAGCGCCGTGGCCTCGCCCTCATAAAGCGCTACAAGATCCTTGGTCATTTTGCCGCTTTCAATGGTGGTGATGGTGGCGGCCTCCAGTTTGTCCGCAAAGGCGCACAGATCCTTCAAGCCGTCCAGCTCGCCGCGCTTGCGCATAGCGCCCGTCCAGGCAAAAATCGTGGCCACGGGATTGGTGCTGGTTTCCTCGCCCTTCAAATAGCGGTAGTAATGCCGGGTCACCGTGCCGTGGGCCGCTTCGTACTCAAACTGGCCGTTGGGCGAAACCAGCACGCTGGTCATCATGGCCAGGCTGCCAAAGGCCGTGGCCACCATATCGCTCATCACGTCGCCATCGTAGTTTTTCAGCGCCCAGATAAAGCCGCCCTCGCTGCGGATTACGCGGGCCACAGCGTCGTCAATCAGCGTGTAGAAGTATTCGATGCCCGCCGCCTCAAACGCCGCCTTATACTGCGTTTCATACAGCTCGGCAAAAATATCCTTGAAGCGGTGATCATAGATTTTGGATATGGTATCCTTGGTGGAGAACCACAGGTCCTTTTTCACATCCAGCGCATAGCGGAAGCAGCTGTGCGCGAAGGAAACGATGCTTTGATCCGTGTTGTGCTGGCCCTGCACCACGCCGGGGCCCTCAAAGGCCATAATGGTGCGGCGGCTCTGCGTGCCATCCGGCGAGGTGAAGCAAAGCTCCGCCGTGCCCGCGCCCGGCACGCGGTACTCGGTGTTTTTGTATACATCGCCATAGGCATGGCGCGCGATGGTAATGGGTTTTTTCCAGTTGCGCACGCAGGGCGAAATGCCCTTCACCAGCACCGGCGCGCGAAATACCGTGCCATCCAAAATTGCGCGGATGGTGCCGTTGGGGCTTTTCCACATTTGCTTCAGGTTATATTCCTCCACGCGCTGCGCATTGGGGGTGATGGTGGCGCACTTTACCGCCACGCCGTATTTCAGCGTTGCTTCGGCGCTTTCCACCGTTACGCGGTCGTTGGTTTCATCGCGATGCTTCAGGCCCAGGTCATAATACTCGGTTTTTAGGTCAACATAGGGCAAAATCAGCTTTTCTTTGATCTTTTGCCACAGAATACGCGTCATTTCGTCGCCGTCCATCTCCACAATCGGCGTGAGCATGGCTATTTTCTGCATAAATTCTATCTTCCTTTTTGGGATAGTTGCATACGCACAAATTCATTGTACCGGGTTATAGCCTGCTTTGCAAGGCGGAAACAGCAAAAGAACAGCCCGCCGTGCGCCATGCGCAAGCCGCGCGTGAAAGGGCTTGACCAACCGGCCCCGGCAAAATATACTGGGGTTCGTAAAAAGCCTTTTGACTCGGAGGGATGCTGATGGCCGTTTCCCGCATGGAGCGTTTAAACCGCACCGCTCTTTTACTCTCCCCGGATGAAATGGAAAAGCTCCAAAAGGCCCATGTGCTGCTTCTTGGGCTTGGGGGCGTGGGCAGCTATGCGGCCGAGGCGCTTGCGCGCAGCGGCATAGGCAGGCTCACAATTGTTGACCACGATACCGTAGCCCCTTCCAATTTGAACCGCCAGTTGCCCGCGCTATCCAGCACCATTGGCAGCTCCAAAACAGCCGTGATGGCAAACCGGCTGCGTGACGCCGCACCGGATTTGCTGCTTGAAGCAATCGACGCGTTTTATTTGCCGGAGTCGCCCGTGCCCATCCCCACGGGCTGCAGCGTGGTTGTAGACGCCATCGACACCGTGAGCGCCAAGCTGCATCTGGCCCAGGAATGCCAAAGGCGCGGCGTGGCGCTGGTTAGCTGCATGGGTATGGGAAACCGCCTGGACCCCACGCAAATCCGCATTGGGGATATTTATGAAACCTCCGGCTGCCCCCTGTGCCGCGTGATGCGGCGCGAGCTACGCAAGCGCGGCATAGGGGCGCTGCGCTGCGTATATTCCCTGGAAAAGGCCCTCTCCCCCGCTCCGCCCGCGCAGGAAGCCGCCGAGCAAAAATCTTCCGGCCGCGTCGCGCCCGGCTCGGTAAGCTTTGTGCCGCCGGTCGCCGGCCTTTACCTGGCCTATGAGGCCGTGCGGCTGATCCTGTCGGAAAAATAGGGAAGAAACTGGGGAGATTGCAAAACAAGGATAGCTTTTTCTAACATTCCATGGTAAAATACCTCATATCCAGCGTGGAAAGCGCTGAAATGCTTGGAGGGTTCATCGTGAATAAGGACATCATCATCATCGGCGGTGGTGTGGTTGGATGCGCCGTGGCAAGGCTGCTGTCGCGGTACGAGGCTGACGTTGCCCTGCTGGAAGGCGGAAGCGATGTGGCCGAGGGCGCCAGCAAGGCCAACAGCGGCATCGTACATGCCGGGTTTGACGCCAAGCCCGGCACGCTTAAAGCAAAGCTAAACGTGGAGGGCGCTAAGCTGTATCCCGCCCTGTGCGCCGAGGTGGACGCGCCCTATGGGCAGCCCGGCGCGATGGTGCTGGCCTTCAGCGAGGAGGAACGCGCCCACATTGAAACGCTGTACGAGCAAGGCGTCCAAAACGGCGTGCCCGGCCTGCGCGTAATCGAGCGGGAGGAGATCCTTTCCCTGGAGCCCAATGTAAACCCGGATGTAGTATGCGCGCTGCTGGCTCCCACAAGCGGCCTCACCAGCCCTTACGAGCTTACCTGCGCCCTGGCCGACCATGCGGCGGTCAACGGCGTGGACTTTCATATGAACGCGTTCGTTACGGCCATCCGGCGTGAAACGGACGGTTATGCGCTGCAAACCTCCAAGGGAGAGATGCGCGCGCGCATCATCGTTAACTGCGCAGGCGTGAACTCCGCTAAGCTGCATAATATGCTCAGCGAAAACAAGCTTACCATCATCCCGCGCAAGGGCGAATATTATTTGCTGGATCATACCAAGCCGCCCATGTTTACCATGACCATGTTTCAAACGCCCACCAAGATGGGCAAGGGCGTGCTGGTTAGCCCCACGGTGCACGGGAACCTGCTGCTGGGCCCTTCCGCCATCGACGTGGAGGACGCAACAGCCGTAGAAACCACGGCCCAGGCGCTCAAGCTGGTGAGCGACGCCGCCCGCAAAACCTGGCCCAGGGAGAATTTGCGCACGGTCATCACCACGTTTGCAGGCGTGCGCGCGCATGAGGAAAACGGCGATTTTGTGATCGGCTCCATCCCCGGCATGCCCGGAGCGTATGAAACCGTAGGCATAGAGAGCCCGGGCCTAACCTCCGCGCCCGCCATCGCGGAAATGCTGGTAGAGCAAATTGCGCAGGAAAACGGCCTGAAGGCTAAGGCGGAATGGAAGCCCGCGCCAAAGCGCGAAAAGCCCTTCTACGCCATGACCCTGGAGGAACGCGTGGCCGTTGTGAAGCGCAATCCCGAATACGGCTCGCTGGTATGCCGCTGCGAGCAGGTGACCGAGGCGGAAATCCGCGCGGCCATCCGCAGGCCCGTCGGCGCGCGCACCATTGACGCGGTAAAGCGGCGCACCCGGGCCGGTATGGGCCGCTGCCAAGGCGGCTTTTGCAGCCCGCGCGTGCTGGAGATTCTTTCCGAGGAACTGCATATCGCCCCCACGGAGGTTACCAAGTGCGGCGGCAGGAGCAACCTGCTGGTCGGCGCCATTGCCGATGCGGTTGGGAAGGAGGAGGGCTACGATGCTTAACGCTGAACTTCGCAGCCAAGTACAATATGTGGACGTGCTGATCGTTGGCGCGGGCCCGGCCGGCATGGCCGCCGCCATCGCCGCGCGCGAGGCGGGCGTGCAAAACCTGCTGGTTTTGGAGCGGGAGCAAAGCATGGGCGGTATTTTGCGCCAATGCATCCATAACGGCTTTGGGCTGCACCGCTTCAAAGAGGAGCTTACCGGCCCCGAATACGCCCAGCGCGATATCGACAGGGTGAAGGAGCTGGGCATTGAGGTGCGCTGCGGCACCACCGTGCTTAGCGTGGACAGCGGCCGCTTTGTAACCGCGATCAGCCGCGAGCGCGGCGTTCAGCTATTTGAGGCCGGCGCGATTGTGCTGGCCATGGGCTGCCGCGAGCGGCCCCGCGGAGCGCTGGCAACGCCCGGCGCCCGCTGCGCCGGCGTGTACTCCGCTGGAACCGCCCAAAAGTTTGTGAACCTGGAGGGCTACATGCCTGGCAAGCGGGTGGTCATCCTGGGCAGCGGCGATATTGGCCTCATCATGGCGCGCCGTATGACCCTGCAGGGTGCGAAGGTGCTGGCCTGCGTGGAGCTGATGCCCTATTCCAGCGGCCTTAACCGCAATATTGTGCAGTGCCTGCACGACTATGATATCCCCCTGTACCTGAGCCATACGGTGATCGATATCGAAGGCCGCGAGCGCCTTTCCGGCGTAACGGTGGCGCAGGTGGATGAGAACCGCCAGCCCATTCCCGGCACGGAGAAGCACTTTGACTGCGATACGCTGCTTTTGTCTGTAGGCCTGATTCCCGAAAACGAGCTGACCCAGCAGGCCGGGGTGGAAATGAGCCCGCTTACGCAGGGCGCGATTGTGGACGACAGCCTGCAAACCAGCAAGGAAGGGATCTTCGCCTGCGGCAACGTGCTGCACGTGCATGATCTGGTTGATTTTGTAAGCGCCGAGAGCTTTAAGGCAGGCAAGGCCGCCGCCGAATATGCGCAGGGCAAAAGCCGCAGGGGCCGCTACGTTAACCTCAAGGACGGCGACGGCGTGCGCGGCGTGGTTCCGCAGCGCCTGCTCATTCCCGAGGGCGAGGCCCAGCCCGTACAGGTTATGTTCCGCCCCGCAGGCGTATATGAAAACGCCGCCCTGCGCGTGCTGGACGGCGAGCGCGAGGTGCTCAGGCAGCGCAAGCGCATCCTCACCCCCGGCGAAATGGCGGAGCTGACCCTAAAGCCGGAGCAAATCAAGTCGCTAAGCGGCGACGTGACCATCTGTGTGGAGAAGTAAGGAGGGGCATAGGATGGAACAGCAAATCACTTGTATCAACTGCCCCGTGGGCTGCCGCATGCAGGTTGTATTGGAGGATGGCGAGGTGAAAAGCGTTGCGGGCAACAGCTGCAACCGCGGCCTTACCTATGCCAGGCAGGAATGCGTGGCCCCGCAGCGCATGGTAACCGCTGTGATTCCCGTGGCGGATCGTAAAACGCCTGTAAGCGTAAAAACGCGCGCCCCCATTCCCAAGGAAAAGATTTTTGCCTGCATGCGCCAGCTTAGCCAACTTACCGTAAGCGCCCCCGTGCGCATGGGGGACGTGGTGTGCCCCGACGTATGCCAAACCGGCGTGGATGTGATTGCCACCAAAACGGTAGAATAAAGGCCGGTGCGAATCCGTAAGGCCAAAAAGGAGCGCTCCCACTGCCAAAGCGGCAAACCGGGGCGCTTCCTTTTCTCAAAAGCCGAACGTATTTTTGAAGCTCTATTCTTTCTCTATTATTGATTGATTGCGGGCTGCAAATATGCCGCCATAGAGGCATAGGAGGAAATGGACAATGAATACAAGCTGGCTGGACGAAGCGCTCAAGGCGCATCCCGGCGTTACAATGGATTACAAGGCGGAATGGGGCTGGGAGCGCTACATGGTGGGCGGCAAGATGTTTGCAGCCACCTGCTGCCCGGGGCCCGAGCACGCGGCCCCTTACGCGGGCCATCCCCTGCTAAACCTGAAATGCGACCCGCTGGAATCCGAGCTTCTGCGCGCCCAATACCCGGATATCCTGCCCGGATTCTATTCCGATAAGCGCAACTGGATATCGGTACGGCTGGATGGCGGCGTGCCGCAGCCACTGGTGCATGAGTTATGCGGCAAGGCCTATACCCTGATTTTTCAAAAGCTGACGAAAAAGCTCCAGCGCGAAATTGAAGGCGCGCAGGGATGAGGCGGCTTACGGCTGCGGCGCGTCCGCGGCATGTACGGCCTGGCCGCCGTTTTCAAGGGCCTGGCGCTCCTTGCATAGCTCGCCATGCAGGGCTGTGGAGCTCCACCCGGCGTTTGTGGGCGTAAGCACCGCCTTAAGCGCTACGGGCGCGGCGCCCGTTTTGCGCAGGGCTTGCAAAAACTGCATCACCAGCGCCTGCGGGAAATAGGCCATTACCAGCATTTCATCCTGAAAGGGTTCAACGCCGGGCGATGCTGCGCCCCCTTCCCCGCCGCACAGCGCGGCCAAGGGCTGCCCATATTCCTCCTGGCTTACAGGACGCATGCGGATTTTAAAGCGCATCGCCGCCAACCGAATTTTGCCGTATTTCTCTTTTTCCAAATTATAGCACAAAAGCACGGGCTGTTTCATAGCGGAGGCCTGCCTTTCCATACCATTCAAACCGCCTTTTATTGTAGTGGGCCAAAACGGCAAAGTCAAGCGGATGGGCTTATGCAAAGCGGTTCAGCCGCACGAAAAAATTTCCGTGAAAGTGATTGACGCGGCAACGGAAACCTGATATAATAGCTTTCGCTGGTTGTAGCATGGAGAGATGGCCGAGCGGTTGATGGCGCTGGTCTTGAAAACCAGTGATACCGAAAGGTACCGGGGGTTCGAATCCCTCTCTCTCCGCCAGTTTCCCTTTCAGTAGAATACAACCGTCCACCGTGGAGAAGTACCCAAGTGGCCGAAGGGGCTCCCCTGCTAAGGGAGTAGTGTGCTAACGTGCAGCGAGGGTTCAAATCCCTCCTTCTCCGCCAAATCCTGCTGATGCAACGCCTTCAGCAGGGTTTTTCTTTTTGGTTCCATTCATACTTATCTACTAACAGCCCTCCGCCAGAAGGCGGCAGAGGGCCTTTCTGTTTTCTACAAGGAATTCATTTCTTTATAATGAATCGATAATACAGCACCGTTTCCCCGTCCCGGGCATCCTTATCCCATGCAGACTTGTAATACAGCCTCACATACATATAGAATCACCCAAAAAAGGCGACAGTTCTTATTTTCAAGCGTACAAACAGACGCGGGAGGCCGAAAGGCTTTCCCGCGCCCGCTCGTTCGTTTCTTGCAGCGGCTTTCAAAAAATAGCGTTCAGGAAGCCGCGCCGCCCGCGTGCTTTTCCAGTCCCTATTTTTTCATTAGTCCAGCGCCGGCGTTCCACGCCTGTCCAACCTTTTCCCCAGACAAATAGTATCCATGCTGGAATTGATCAAAAATCAGCGCATCCAGTTTGGTGGGATCCACTTTTCCGTTTTCGGAAAGCACGCTTTCTTCCGCCGCGGTGTTTACGATTTTACCAACGATAGCATAGAAGCTCTCCGTACTGGTCACTTCCGCCAGTTCGCATTCCATAACCACAGGGAATTCTTCAATAACGGGCGCGTTCACAAATTCGCTTTTTGCCGCATGATAACCGGTGCGCTCAAACTTATCCTCCATCGTATTGCCGCTAGCAATGCCAAAGAAATCTGCCGCCTCCATATGCGCGCGATCCGCGATACTGACCGTAAAGGCTTTGGATTTCAAAAGATTCCGGGTGGTCTTGTGCTCCTCGTCAATGAACAATGCAATACGGTCGCTGTTACAAATCATGCCCCAGGCCGCGTTCATCACATTCGCCTTTCCATTCTCGTCGTATGCCGCGACCATCAGCACGGGCATAGGATAGACCGCCTGAACAACCCCAAGGTTCTTCTTCATGCTTTTTTCTTCCTTTTCCTCAATCTTTGCCCTTTTGGCTTTTTTATGGTATCATGGACTGCATGGCAAAACAAGTACCAACATAATGGTAAGGTACTTACCTGAAGGAAAGCTTATGAAACGTATTGAAGAAGCCGATTTCTCTAAGACAGGGTATAGTTATACGCTGTCCCTGATTTCCGGGAAATACAAGTCCATCATCCTGTACTGCCTGATGGAGTATGAACCTGTGCGGTTTAATCAAATGCAAAGGTATTTGGGCAGCATTGCTGACAAAACATTAAGCATGACGCTAAAGGAGCTTGAAAGGGACGGCCTGATCTCCCGAAAAATGTATCCGGAAATTCCCCCAAAGGTGGAATATACGCTGACCGAACGGGGACATTCGCTTGTTCAGGCGCTGGACCAGCTCTGCATCTGGGGAAACCAAAACAGGCCGTAACGCGCCAAAGCTAAAAACCGCCGGTTCCCCGGCCCCAGGCAATGAAGCGCAGGCATAAGGCCCAACGCAAAACGGGCGGTCGCCTTTGCTGTGCGCGTTTTTCAGCGGCATGCGCGCCAGCTTCACAGGCCTGCCAAGCAAGGCTCCCTTGCGCCATCGCCCCGGCGGGCCGCAGCGGCGCTTCTTCGCCGCTTTTTCAAGCATTCTGCTGCCTGTCGATAAGCAAAAGCACCATTACGCTCATATCGTCCCGGGGCGCGCCGCCTCCGGCTAAAAGGGCGTTGCGCAGCAGCGCGTCCGCCATGCGCTGGGGCTGAATATACAGGCTTTCGTTCAGCGCGCGGCACAGCTGGTCGTCGCTTTCAAAGGCGTCCGCAACGCCGTCGCTCATCAGGATCAGGATATCGCCGCTGTGCAGGCGGTATTGTACCGAGGTGGCCGCCGCCTCCTCCATAATGCCTAGCGGCAGCGACGCGCCCTCAATCTTCTTCATATGGTTCCCGCGCACCACCCAGGATGCGCAGGCCCCTAGCTTTTCGGAATAAACGTCGCCCGTCCATAGGTCCACATCCGCAAGGTCCACAGTGGAAAAGCGCTCGTCCTCCTGCGCGCCCAGCATGATGCCGTTTACCGCCGTAATCGCCTGGCGGCGCGTATAGCCTGCCTCCAGCAGCAAAAGCAGCAGCTCCAGCGTTTTTTCACTCTGGCGGTGCGCGGCCTCGCCATGGCCCATGCCGTCGCATAGCATCATCAAAAGGCGGCCTCCCTCGCAGCGCTTGGCGGAACAAGCGTCGCCGCAAACCTCGTGGGAATCGTCCCCCCGGTCGCCCGCGCACAAGGAGGCCATTCCCACCGATGCGCTGTACAGCGGCGTTTCCTCCAGCTCGATACGGGCATGCTCCACCCGGGAAATGGACAGCGGCATGTTTTCCTCATCGGCCAAATAGCGCAGCAACGTTTCCAGCGGCCTTTGCACGGGAAGCACGCCCTCGGCCTCCAGCGCCGCCTGCAAATGGCCGTCCACGCGCCTGGCATAGCTCAGGCGCGCCGGCACGTGCAGCTCCTCCAGGGCCAGGTTGATCACATGCGCCGCCTGCAAGTCGTTCAGGCTTTCGCCCGCCGCCATCACACCCAGCTCTCCCAGCGTGCCGGATAACGCCGCCAGATGCGTAAGGGTAAGCTCCCGCTCATATCGCGCCTTTTTCATTACCAGGTCGCGCTTTTTGCGGGCGGCCAGCGTTTCGCGGGCCATGCGCTGTATCTCCCCGGCCCGCAGGCATCCGTGCTCCGCCAAGGCGGGCAGGGTGCTTTCATCAACGGGCTCCCCTCTTTGGGATAGCTCCATCATCGCGCTTAGCATGCGCTCTGTGCGGGCCCGGCTGCGGCCCCAGCATATTTCGCGGTTGGCGCAGCGCTCGCACAAAACCTCGCCCAGTTCCGCCCCAACGCTTATATCCTCGCCGCCGCATTGGGGCAACGCCTTTGCCAAGCGTTGAATGGCGCTTTGCATATGGGAAATGCGCTGGGTTACAAAAGCCGCCTCCATGCTTTTAACCCCTGCCTCAGGCCCGTGCAGATAGGTTTTCAGGCGTTCAATCGCGCGGGCGGGCAGCAGCGCATAGGCCAGCGCCCCCACGCCTGCCGCCCAATAGGAAACAGGCCAAAAGGACGTTTGCGTTACAAAATATGCAAACCCGCCCGTGCACAGCGCCGCGGGCACGTACAGCCACCGCCGCCTCACCGCTATGGGCAGGCCGCATAGCAGGCCGCATAACGCAAGCGCTATGGCGGCGCGGCTATCATGCCCTCCAAGGGCAAGCGCAAGGCCGCCCAGCAGCCCTCCCGCCAGGCCGTAGAGCGCGCCGTTGGCTCCGGCGTAGGCGGCGGTCATCATAACCGCCGCCGCCTGCCCCAGGTTCACCGGCCCAATGCGGAAATATCCCAGCCCGGAGGCTACCAGCATGCCTAAAAACAGCACGCAGGCGCGCTCTTGCGCGCAGGTAGGCGCGCCCGTGGAGGCCATAGCGTCCGCCCCGCTGCGCAGAAAGGCCGCCGCCAGCATGCAAACCGGCACGGCAGCGCAGCTAAGCAAAATTTCCAGAGGCATGCCGGATACAAGCGCGGCAACCGCGCGCGGCATCATGGCCAGCCCGCCCAAAGCGGCGGTTTCAATGCCGGGGCGCGGGCGGCAGCGTTTCAAAAGCAGCCACAGGCCTAGCAAACCCACATACTGCCATACATCCAGCTCCAGCCCCCACAACGCCCGCAGCGCAAGCGACGCGCCGGCAGCCAAAAGCATCACAGCAGGCTGCGGGCCGCCGCGCGCCAGCAAAAACGCCGCCGCAAAGGGCGACGGCATGCCAAACCAGCGCACAAACGTTGTTAAAAACAAGAGGAACGCTAACCCGACAGGCCGCGCCGCCGTAACAACAAATGCCGCAAAGCTGCTGATCAGCCGCCTCCGGTCATGTTTTTTTCGCCTGGATGCGGCTTCCGGCCTTGCAGCCGCCGCGCCGGATGAAGCATACATACTTATGCCGCCTCCTGTTTCAAGTGTATCTGAAAGTATAACCATACCCTACGCCGCGCCCTGTCGATTGAGCGCGCGAAAGATGTCAACGATCCCTCCCGGTTCGACATAAGCCGTATACTTCGCCCCGTCCCTGCGCACACTATTCCAAAATCAGGCGTCAGGAGGCATGTGGTTATGAAGAAATCCCAAAAGTGGGCCGGGTGGCTCGTGCTGGCGGTCATCGTGGCCGTAACGGCGGTCGCGCTGGCGCTGAACAACAACGCGTCCATTGACAAAACGCCGTCCGACCCGCAGCTGGAGCAGGCAAAAGAAACGCTCGCCGGATTGTTTCCCGAGGCGGACGCGGACGGTTATGAAAGCCTTGATACCCAGCAGGCGGACGGAAGCTTTGCCTACACGGTCAAAAAGGAAGGCCAAACCGTAGGCTTTGCGCTAAAGCAGACCGTGCAAGGCTATGGCGGGCCCATTGAGGTGATCACGGGCTTTGAAACGGACGGCGCAATTCGCGGCGTTTCCGTAGGCGGGGAGTCCTTTAACGAAACCGAAGGGCTGGGAGCCAAAGCGAAGGACGCGGCGTTTACCGGCCAGTATCGCGGCAAAATGCCGCCGGTGGAGCTGAACAAGGATATTGACGGCATCTCCGGGGCGACTGTAACCAGCACGGCGGTGACCGACGCGGTCAATCAGGCCGCCTCGCGCCTGAATACCTTGCAGGGCATAGGCGGCGCGCTCACGCCCGCGGCCACGCCCTCCGCCACGGAGGCTATACCGCGCACGGCCAACGTAAGCGCCTTGGGCTACGGCGGGCCTGTGCTTGTGCGCCTTACGCTGGACGCGCAGGGCGCCATATCCGCCATCGACGTGGGAGGGGCGCGCTTCCAGGAAACCGAGGGCGTAGGCAGCCGCGTGCGCGAGGAAGCCTTTACGCAGCAATTCTTGGGCAAAACGCCGCCGGTGAGGCTGGGCGATAGCATCGACGGGGTTTCCGGCGCGACGGTTTCCTCCCAGGCCGTGGTGGATGCGGTAAACGAGGCCGCCGTGTTTCTTGACAGGAATCCGGCGAACTGACGGCATTCGACAAACGTTTCGGTTCTAACCGGCAGGAAAAGGAAGCCGCATGTGCGTACCTGTTGAAAAGGAGGTGCGCCCATGCGGCTTTTGATTGCTTTGATGAACCCTTCCTCCGCCCAGGATGTACAATGCGAGTTGGAGAGGCGCGGCCATAATGCGGAGGTTGTTACGAACGGAGCGCGGCTCCCGCGCCTGCTGTGGGAGCGGCCCTGCGACGTGCTGCTGCTGCATGAATGCCTGCCCGGCATGGACGGCCTTGCCGTCCTTGCCGCTTTGCAGGAGGACTGCCCCATATGCCCGCCGCGCGTGCTATTTGTATGCGAGCCGGAGCTGTGCGTAGCGCGCCCCACGGCGGCGGATTGCATCGCGCCCATCTGCGCCGAACCGCAGAAGCTGTGCGACCTGGCCGAAATCATCGGCAAAAAACCGCTGCCAAAGCTGGCGGCGGCACGAAATGCCCAAACGGCCCAGGCGATCGAGCGCTTTTTAGACGCGCTGTCCCTGCCAAAACGCCTGAAGGGGCGCGCCTACGCGGCATGGCTGCTAAGGCTGCTGGTGCCCTCCCCCATGCTTGAGGAGCTGCCGCTATGCCAGCTATACCATACGTGCGCGGATGCGTTTCACACCACGCCCGCCTCCGTGGAGCGCGCGCTGCGCGTAGCGGTTGAAAGCGTTTTTACCCAAGGCAGCATGCAAGGCATTGAACGTTTTTTTGGCGCGACGGTAGACCCCGAACGCGGCAAGCCTACCAATCGCGCCTTCCTGATACAAGCGGCGCAGCAGCTGCGTCATTCCTTGACCACGGCGTGCTCCGTAAACAGCAGCGAAATGCACCATAGCCCTGCGGCGCCTACAATGGTGTAGATAATCCTGCTGAGCGCCGCGGATTGTCCTCCAAACAGATAGGCCACCAGGTCAAATTGGAAAATGCCTATCAGTGCCCAGTTGATTGCGCCAATGATCACCAGCACCAGGGAAAGCTTGTTGAGCATTTTTGTTCCCTCCTTCCTTTTACCCAAGACGAGCGGCTTGTTTTGTACTCCTCGCTTTCAAGGATGCGCCGTTTCCCCGGAAACTATGCCATCCTCTGGCAAAAAGCACGCCTGTGCCTCCGTTCCCTGAAAAACCGTGCGCCGCAGCCACGGCTTATAATGGCTGAGAAGGCAAACCTGGCCGTTGAGCGTGCCGCTTACCAGCGCCATTGCGCCCTGGCAGCATAGCCGCATGCACAGCGGCCATTCTGGCAGGTTCCACTTTAGTTCTCCCGTGGCGATTTCCAGCTTCATCAGCCCGGCGCGGGTGCTGATAAGCGCGCTGCGCCCATCGGGGCACACGCACAGGCCGCCAGGCTGGCCAGGCAGCTCCAGCAGCCTGCGGGGCCTCATCCCTCTGGCGGGCAGCGTATAAACCGCCGTTTGGATATCCTCCCCCTCGGTGGCGCACACTAGCAAAAGGCCCTCTTGCCAAAAGCTCGCCGCAAAGCAGGGATGCTTTGTATGGATGACCCGTTCCAGCATTAGTTCAGGCGCGGACAGCACATACGCCTCATCCACCGCGCCGCCCGCCACCAGCAAGTGCCGCCCGCTGGGCTCTAAGCACATGCCGCGGGGAAACACCCCCGTTGGCGCGGCGAACAAAAGCTGTCCTGTAGCAAGGCTGCGGGTATGTACGCAATCCGCCTCCGCACTTAATTGGTAAAGATATCTTTCGCAGGGCGACAGGCAAACGCAGCTCACGCCCGGCGCGGCGGGCATGCGGCAGATCTCCCGCCAATCGCGCCGCCGCAGGCACACGCAATCGCGCTGGCTGGCGCTGCAAATGGCCGCGCAGCGGGCCGCAGCGCACAGCACGCAGGGCGCAGCCACCTCGCAGGGCACGGCGCGAAGCGGCGCCGCAGCGCCGCACGCTTCCCATACGCCTCCCGAAGGCTCCGCGATCAACAGGTTCATCGCACCGCTCCCTTCCTAATTCCGATACTTTCACCCTATGCCGCGCCCACATCAATGTGAAAGATTTGGCAGGAAAACACGGACAGGCTGTCGAAATAGATAAATTGGCTTATTTTGTGTTAGCCACTGTAAAGGAGAGAACGCACCATGATGCACTATAAGACGAAGGGAACCTGTTCCTCCGCCATCGATTTGGAAATCGAAGACGGCAAAATTACCGCATGCCATTTTACCGGCGGCTGCCGGGGCAATACCAACGGCCTGGCCAAGGTGGTTGTGGGGCAGGACGCCAAAGAGGTAATGGAACGGCTACGCGGCATTCCCTGCCGCGGGGATACTTCCTGCCCGGATCAGCTTAGCCGCGCCATCGAGCAGTATCTTAACGAGCATAAAGCGCAGTAAGGAGCATCCGCCTTGGCAACAGAAGCAATGCAAACCATGAAATTTTCCCAGGCCGCGGACCTTAGCGAGGAAATTCTCAAAGCCGTGGATAAAATGGGTTTTCAGGAAATGACGCCCGTGCAGATGAAAACCCTGCCGCTGATGATGGAGGGGCGAGATGTGATTGCCATCGCCCCCACGGGCACGGGCAAAACCTGCGCGTTCGGCATTCCCATGCTTGAATATGTAAGCCTGAAGGACAAGCGCGTGCAGGAGCTTGTATTGGCTCCCACCCGCGAGCTCAGCCTGCAAATCACCGACGAGCTTAAGGCCCTGGCGCGGTTCATCCCTGGCGTGCGCATTGCCTGCCTGTACGGCGGGCAGCCTATCACCAAGCAAATTGCCCAGCTTAAGCAATGCCCGCAAATTGTGGTGGCCACGCCGGGCCGGTTGCTTGACCATATGAACCGCGGCAACGTGCGCTTGGACAGCGTGCACACCATGGTGCTGGACGAAGCGGACGAGATGCTTAACATGGGCTTTGTGAAGGATGTGACCAAAATTATTGAGGCCACGCCCATTGAGCGCCAGCTGGTGCTGTTTTCCGCCACCACCAACCAGGACGTTATGACCATCGCCTGGAAATACCAGCAGGATCCGGTGGAGGTGGTCATTCCCGCCACAAAGGAAAACCGTCCGCAGATTACCCAATACGTCATCCATACGGAGCGGGAGCAGAAGTATGAGCATCTGCTCTACCTGTTGGATAGCGACGTGTACCAGCGCGTGATGGTGTTTGTAAACACCAAGGATATGACGCAGCGCCTGTGCAAGCGCCTTCAGGACGCGGGCTATCCGGCTGATTGCCTGCATGGCGATATGCGCCAAAGCGCGCGCAACCAAGTGATGCAGGCTTACCGCAAGGGTAAGTTCCAAATTTTGCTTGCTACCGACGTAGCCGCCCGCGGCATTGATGTGGACGATGTGGAGGCCGTGATCAACTACGACCTGCCTAACGAAAACGAGTACTACCTGCACCGCATCGGCCGCACGGGCCGCGCTAAAAAGCACGGCGTGGCCTTTACCCTGCTCACCTACACCGAGAGCGTGCGCTTTGACGCGATTCTCAAATACATCATGGCCAAGCCCGTTCCCCTTCACTTTACCGATATGGGTATCCTGGCCACTGAAACCGGCGAGCCCTTTTTTGAGGATATGTAAATAACTTGGGAGGCGATCCACATGGGCATCATTCCCTCGCGCAACCTGGAGGAGCAGCGCCGCGAGCAAAACGGCGTCGTTTACTTTGACCGCGGCACCATTCAAGGCAAGGACGGCCGCAAATACGACCGTTACGCCATTCAAACGCACTTTGTGCAGGTGGGCGAAAGCCAGACGGCGCTGGTGGAAAAGTACGTCCGTCCCCTCTACCAGGAGGGCGATCTGCTCAGCTTTGGCGCAAAGGTCATGTGTATGTGCGTCAAATCCGTCAAAACGCGCGACGAGGTCAAGCCCGGCTGGTGGGCCAACCACCTGTGGCGCTTTGCGGGCATTAACCACACCGGCGTAGGCATGCATGAGCCTTATAAACTGCAGCTGGTCATTGATATGTGCGGCCTGCCGCGCGTGCTGTTTGCCGCCGCCGCCAGCGCCGTTACCAAGCTGTTTGGCGTTCACGGGGTGTTTTACAAAATATGCGGCAAGGGCGTGGGCGGCATCGATGGTTTTTATACCCGCTCCAGCTTTGAATTGTACCATCAAATGGCCCTTATCAATCCCGATAATCCCAACGAGCTGTGCAACTGGCTCTTTCAGGAAACCGGCATTCCCGTTGTTTTGATGGACGCGAACGATATTCAGCGCGACCAGCTGGGTAAAAGCGACGGTTTCCCCCTAACCGACGAGCAGATACAGGACGCCATGGCGGACAACCCCAGCGGCCAGGGCGATGAGCTTACCCCGCTTATTCTGATTCGCCCGCTGAAATAACCCTTCTTGAGCCGCCTGCTCCCCCGGGGCAGGCGGCTCTGGCCGTCGAAAAAGCCCGCCTGAGGCGGTCTTTTCCGCCGAAGAAGCGCCGTTTGCCTACTCGCCTACGGCTCGCCGGGCGGCAAACGGCGTAAGGAAACCTTGCTGCGCAAGGCTTCCGAAGCCGGCGCGCATGTCGCCAGCTTCGGATTGCACTTGGAGGGCCCAGGCCCTCCAAACCTCCCATTGAGCGTATTGACAGGCCGGTCCGCCTGCCCCCGGGGCAGGCGGCCGCTTTCAAATGATGCTTTGTTTTTGAAAGGATGATTGCAAATGAACGCCAGCGAACGCCTGCTGAAATATGTGGCCGTTTCCACGCAGTCCTCTCCAAAGGGCGAGGGCACTCCTTCTACCGCCTGCCAGTTTGACCTGGCCAATCTTCTAGCCGGTGAAATGCGCGCTATGGGCTTTGCCAACGTGCGCGTAACCGATACCTGCTTTGTCTATGGCGACCTGCCCGCCACCCCGGGCCTGGAGCAGCTGCCCTGCCTGGGGCTGATCGCCCACATGGATACCGCGCCCGCCTTCAATGGCATGGGCGTAAAGCCGCAAATCATCCCCAACTATGACGGCGGCGACGTGCTGCTCAAGGCCACGGGCGAAATTCTTTCCCCCAGCCGTTTCCCTTCTTTAACAGCCTTGGCCGGCAAAACCCTCATCACCACCGACGGCGCTACCCTGCTTGGCGCGGACGATAAGGCAGGCATTGCCGAAATCCTCACCGCCTGCGAAGCGGTGATCCGTGAAGGCCGCCCCCATGGCAAGCTTGCCGTCGCCTTCACCCCGGACGAGGAAACCGGCATGGGCGTGCATTCCTTTGACGTGGAGGGCTTTGGCGCGGCCTTCGCCTATACCGTGGACGGCGGGGAGCTTGGCGAAATCAGCTATGAAAACTTTAACGCCTGTGAGGCCGTTGTAAATTTCCGCGGCGTAAGCGTGCATCCCGGCAGCTCCAAGGATACGATGGTGAACGCCTGCCTTGTGGCCATGCAGTTCAACGCCATGCTGCCATCCGCCGATACGCCCCGGGATACCGAAGGCTACGAGGGCTTCTTCCATCTGGATGAAATGCAGGGCGATGTGGAAACGGCCAGGCTGGCCTATATCGTGCGCGACCATGATGCCAGCCGCTTCGAGGCGCGCAAGGACATGCTGCGCCATATCGAAAAAATCCTCAATCATCGCTGGGGCGAAGGAACCGTAACCCTTTCCATTCGCGAAGAATATCGCAACATGCGCGAGAAAATTGAGCCCTGCTTCTTCCTGATCGAGAATGCGCGCAAGGCCATGCGCGCCGCCGGGTTTGAGCCGTTCGACGCGGCTGTGCGCGGCGGAACGGACGGCGCGCAGCTATGCTACATGGGCCTGCCCTGCCCCAACCTGTGCACCGGCGGATTCGCCTTCCACGGCCCCTATGAGCACATCGCCGCAGAGGATATGGACGCATGCGCCCGCATGCTGGTGGAGCTCATCTGCGGAGAACGGGGCTGAACCCTTTTCCTATGAATAGCCCTATGCAAAAGCGTGCCGGAATCATCCGGCACGCTTTTGTGCATGGCTTATTTTCTTATTGATTATATTCAATCACCTGCTGATACGGCCTGTAAGTGCTGGTGTGCAGCTGTTCCCGCTTGATTTCCTCGCCGTTTTTATACCATACCTTGTCCGTTTCCACAACGTAGCCGGTGCGGGCCTTCACGGTGGTTTTTTGCGTGCCGTAGGGCAGCTCGGCATTGTACACGTATTTGATTTCATACGGCGGCTCCGTGGTTTTGATCACGGTGGATTGCAAGTCGATGCTCACGCCCTCGCCCAGGGACATTCCCCATATCTCCGCGCTCATTTTACGGTCCTTGTAATAGGTGATCAGGAAGATAGGGCTTTGCGTGTTATTCCGGAATTTGAAATCCAGGTTAGGCCAGTTCACCGTGGCGTCCTCGCCGATGTTGACGTAGGTGCTGGGCCAGGCATGCGGGCTGCGGGAAACGATTTCCAGGTTGGCCCGCGCCACCGCGTTAAAGATGGTGGAGCTCACCTGGCAAATGCCTCCGCCCACCTCCTCAATGCTTTGCCCAGCGGCAATGGCGCCTGCGGATTTATATCCCTTGTCCGTTGTGCGTTGGCCGGTAGCTTCGTTAAAGCTGAAGGTTTCCCCCGGCATGAGCGCCCTGCCATTGATGGCCTTGCACGCCAGGTCAATATTGGTATTGCGGTTGGAATCCTTCGTGGTTTCAGTCGTATACGCCGCGATCAGGCAAAAGTTAGCGGCCAGCTCGTCCTTGGTAACGGCGGGCTGGGTCACAACGGGGTCAACCGTTACCGTTACGCCGCGCTCCCAGCGGTCCAGCGCGGCGGTCAGCCTTTCATACAGCAGCTCCTGATCCAGCGTTACGCCCGGCTGTGATTCCGTAAAGCTGAATGTGCGCGTATTGTAATCGAAGGATTGAATCTGCGCGTCCACAGGCTCGCGCGTTACATAACCGGCAATCTCCTTCACCAGCGCGCGCACGGCCTCGTGGTCATAACTGGCGGTGGTGGTCAGGTTCACGCCGCTTTCGCGCAGGGCCACAGCCGTGTTGACGCGTTCGCGGAAGGGCGTTTGCAGCGTGTTATGAATGGCTGTGGTGTTGGTGCGCCCAATGGCATAGGCCCGCTCCAGCACATTGCCCAAATCGCGCTGGGCAGGCACGTTGCTGCCATCCACCGTCCAGGTTTTATTGCCGATCGCCACGGTTACGGAAAAGGAATCCGCCGTGCCTGAACCCGCGGCGGTAAGCGTATCGCGCGCCTGCTCAACGGTCATATCGCCCACGTGAATACCGTCCACAAACACGCCCGGGTAAATCACATCCCGGTCCATGTACGCGCGGTACTGCTTATAGGCTGCTACGGTACGCGCGTCATAGCGCAAAAGCTCGCCGTTGATGAAGGCGTAGTTGCCCAAGTCCTTCCAAAAATAACCGGCAAGCTGGGGCATCATCATAACGCCCAGCACCAGCATACCCACCACGCTCAGCAGCGTAACAGCCACATACAAATAAGCCTTCCAGCCGCCATGCGGCCGCTGCTTTTCCCCTACGCCCGAGCGCCTGGGCCGGGAAGGGGCATCCGTTTTTCGCACAGGAGGCTTCATAGGCGAGGCTGGGCCTTCCTGGAAGGAGGGCGCAGCGCGGCGCTGAAGCGGCACATCGCTTACCGCCTGCCCCCAAGCCACGTCGTCGTCATATACAAAGGCTTCCTGCTCATAGGGCGCGGCCCCGGCGTCGTCCAGCATGCTTTGGTAGGCGGTTCCTTCCATGTGCGCAGGCGCGGCAAACGCGCCCCGCTCATTTACAATCAGCTTCTGGGCGCGCTTTACACTGGGGCCCGTGCGGGACGGGCCGCCCGCGCCATACCGCCCTGCCGCCATGCCAAACCCCTCCCTGTTATACCAACTGCTGCATCATACGGAAGCTCAAAATCTCAAGCCCCTCATCCAGGTGCACATTCACCACGGACGCATCGGCGGGCAGCTTCAAATCCACAGGCGCAAAGTTCCAAAAGCCCTTCACGCCATAGCCGCACAGCATATCCGCCAGCTCTTGGGCGCAGGCCAAGGGCACCGCTAGCACCGCGATATCGATAGCATGTCCATCCAAATAACGTTTCAGCCCCGCCACATCCTGCACGTGAAGTTCGCCAACCTGCATGCCAATCTTTTTTTCGTCGTTATCAAAGATTGCAACGGTTTCAAAGCCGTTGGACGGGAACGAGTCCGAAAGCGCCACAGCGCGGCCAATGTTCCCTGCGCCCACGATCATCATTTTGTGCGTGTGATCTACTCCCAGGATACGTCCAATGTGCTCGCGCAGTCCAGATACGGAATAGCCGTATCCCTGCCGCCCAAAGCCGCCAAAGCAGTTGATATCCTGCCGGATCTGCGAGGCCGTCAGCCGCATCCTATCGCCCAAGCCCTGCGAAGAGATCTGCTTAACGCCTTCCTTTTCCAGCTCCTTTAAATGCCGGTAATATGCTGGCAGCCGCTTGATCACCGCTTCCGAAACATAGCCTGCCATGCTTCATACGCCCCCATTCCGCGCCTATGCGCACCCTTATGGCGAAAAACGCCGCCATTCCGCTAGAAATGCAAAATCGAATTTATTATAACACAGTACTGTCAATTTTCACAACCAATGGGTTCCATCGTTTACAAAACAGCCATGGAGCAATCTCCACGGCTGTTCAAAAGGCCACGCGCCCCTTTAGCCCTGCTGTTTAAGGGTAATCACCACATGGCGATTGGGCTCCTCGCCCTCGCTATGGGTGGTTACAGCGTCATTCTGCTGCAAAGCGCTGTGCAGGATGCGGCGCTCGTAGGGGTTCATCGGCTCCATAACCACCTTGCGGCCGGTTTTCACGGCGCGGTTGGCCATACGGTTGGCCAAGCGGCGCAGCGACTCCTCGCGTTTTGCGCGATAGTTCTCGGTATCCAGGGTCACGCGGGTGTATTCGTCGCGGCCGCGGTTCACGTACAGGCTGGTCAGGTATTGCAGCGCGTCCAGCGTTTCGCCGCGGCGGCCAATCAAAATGCCCAGCGTATCGCCGAACATGTCCACACGCACATTGCCTTCCTCGTCGCGGCGCACATTCACGCTTACATCCACGCCCATCAGCCGGGTAACGTCGCTAAGGAAGGCCTTGGCGCGCTCCTCGGCCGAATCGGCCTCGAAGACCGTATTTGCGGCGTCCGGCTGAGCCGCCGGCGCGGCCGTTTCGGCTTCCTTTTCAGGGCTGGGCGCTTCCGCCTTGGCGGGCTTTTCCTGCTTGACAGGCTTTTCAGCCTTGGCGGGCTTGGGCTCTCGCTCGGGCTTTTCCGCCTTCTCAGCGGCGGGCTTCTGCGCGCGCTTGCGCGCGGCCTTCTTCTCCGGCGCTTTGACCGCCTCCTCCAGCCCAACGGAGGAAAGAACGTCATCGTTTTTCTCCGCGTCCTCGCGCACGGTCAGGCGTACCACAACGGGCTTTCCACCCAAAATGCCCAAAAAGCCCTTGCTGCCCTCGTCCAAAATATCGATTCTTACATCGGCAAAGGACACGCCCAGCTTTTCAAGGCCCTGTGTTACGGCCTCTTCCATCGTCTTGGCACTGGATTCCACAGACCTCATTTCAAAGATTCCTCCCCTATGGATTGCTGCTCTTTCTTCTCCTTATTCTCAAAAATCTTGTTCATCATAACGCTCTGGCCCCAGGCAAAAACGTTGCTCACTACCCAATAGAGGGAGAACATCGCGTTTTGGCTGGAGCAGATCCACAAAGAGAACAGGGGGAAGAAATATTTCATGAACTTGCCAGTGCTGGCCTGCGGATTGTTGGGATCCGTGGCGGCGGCCTGCGGCTGGCTCAGCGTCATTAAATACTGGGTAACGGCGGCCAAAACCGGCAGGATGAACCAGCCGTTGTTATTGGCATAGATGCTCAGGTTGGCAATAATCAGGTTCACATGCGGCATGGTGGCCCACAGCTTGGTTTCCTCCACATACTGGGGCAGCGTCTGCAACGCGGCAAATACGGTTTCGCCGCTGATGGTGGAAGCGTCGATGCCGAAGGCGGCCAGGGCGTTTACCTTGCTGGCGTCGGCGCTAAGCGCGGCAAAGGTCTTGGCCCAGATATCCGCGGGAATCATGCGCAGGTTGGCGGTATCCGCCATGACGGAGTGGAACGGGCTATCCGGCATCCAGATGTTTTTAATCCACAGCCAGCTTTCGTTGGCTTGCGCGCCCGTGGTAAGCAGCTCAATGGTCTGTTCAGCCAGCTGCGTACTGGCCACCGTGCGCATGGCGGCAAACATGATGTACAAAATTACCATGGATACCATCATCGGCAGGCAGCCGCTCATGGGGCTTATGCCCTCGCGGCGGTAAAGCTCGGCGGTTTTCTGGTTAAGCTTTTCCTTATCGTTTGCATACTTTTTTTGCAGCTTCATCATTTCAGGCTGCAGGTTGGTCATGCGGCGCATGCTCTTGCGGCTTTTGTAATCAAGGGGCAAAATAAGCAGCTTGATCAAAAGCGTGAACACAATCATGCTCCAGCCATAGTTGTGGATAACGGAGTTGATACCATTGAGGATGCCGACCAGTATGTCGTTCATCGGGCGTTATTCCCTCCTTAATGTGGTGCCCGGGTCCTCGGGCACAGGGTCATAGCCGCCTTTGCAAAAGGGATTGCAGCGAAGCAGCCGCTTCAGCGCCAGCCAGCCGCCCTTTAGCGCCCCAAAGCGCTCAATCGCCGTATAGGCGTACTGCGAGCATGTGGGCTGAAACCGGCAGGCGGGCGGCGTGTGCGCGCTAATATGGCGCTGGTACAGGCGAATCAGCCTAAGCATGGCGCGCCGGATCACAGGCCGCGCCCCGCTTCCTCCGGCCTAAGCGCCTCCGCTTTGCGCAGCAGGTACTTTACGGCGTGCTCAAGCTGCGCGTACGTACACTCCGCCGCGGATGGGCGCGCCACAAACACATACAGCCCGTTGCGCATACCCGGCAGCAACGGACGCACGCATTCGCGCAGGCGGCGCTTGGTGCGGTTGCGCACCACAGCCACCCCAACCTTTTTACTTACGGAAAAGCCAATGCGCTTTTGATGGCCGCTTTTTACAAAAAGCAGGCTCAAATCCTTGCAGGCAGCGCGCTTGCCACGGCGGTACACATAGGTAAACTGCCTATTGGGCCCCAATCGATGCTGCCTTTGCAAAGCTGTGCCATCGTCCTTTCCCTGTTTGGCGATATCGGAAAAGCCCGTACCCACTTCACCAGTTCCTCGAAATGGGGCGGGCTTTACCAATTGCGCTATCAAGCATTCATCCGCCGCGCTCAGGCGCTGAGCACCTTGCGGCCGCGGCGGCGGCGGGCGGCCAGCACGCGGCGGCCGTTCTTGGTGGACATACGGGCACGGAAGCCGTGCACCTTGCTGCGCTGACGCTTCTTGGGCTGGTAGGTACGGAACATTTGTGAACACTCCTTGCAGTTTCAATGTATGGCGTTGCGCGTAGCGTTCGCAACACGCAGAATACCACAAAACAACTATTCTAGTATAGCCAACAGCCTGTCCAATGTCAAGATGAAGGATCGGTTTTCGCGCAATTTTATTCCGCTGGAGCGTCTTTCCTCCGTATCATCCGCGATATGGCGCGGCATACTTTGGATAGAGCCAAATAAGGAGGCACAGCCATGGAACACCAGCGCGTTACCTTTGTACCTTCCGCCCTGCAAAACGGCCCGCGGCCCGCAGAGCGCGAAATCTTTATCAAAACGCCAACAAGCGGCCCAATGAGCCGGCCCATCGTTTCAGGAGGTATCCAGCATGGATAAGCAGCGCGTGCATACCGACCCTCAGCACTACTCCTGGCTTACGGAGCAGCTCTCCCCTCCCTCCAAGCTGGGTTCCGGGCTTTTCAACGCCTTTTGGGTTGGCGGGCTAATCTGCGTGCTGGGCCAGGGCATTACGGATATCGGCTATTATGTGCTCAAGCTTACCTCGCGCGACGCTTCCTGCCTGGCTTGCGTTGTGCTTGTGTTTCTCACCGCGCTGCTAACGGGCGTAGGCATATTTGACAAGCTGGGCAAATTTGCGGGCGCGGGCACCTTCGTGCCCATCACGGGCTTTGCCAACGCCATGGTTTCCCCCGCGCTGGAGTTCCGCCGCGAGGGCCTGGTGCTGGGGCTGGGCGCCAAGCTGTTTACCATCGCCGGGCCCGTGCTGGTTTACGGCATAGGCGCGTCGGTGCTGGTAGGCGTCATATACGCGCTGTTTATCCATTAAGGTTGGAAAGGAGCTTGGCCCGCATGCCTGCCAAACGCATCGGTATTCAAACCATTGACCTGCCAAACCGCCCCGCCATCTGCGGGGCCGCCACATACGTGGGCCGCCTGGAAGGCGAGGGCCCTCTTGGCGGCGAGTTTGACTTTGTAGCGCAGGATGAGCTGTATAATCAAGATACATTCGAGCTGGCGGAAAAGCAACTGTATCTGGACGCCATCCGCAAGGCCATTGAAAAAAGCGGCAGCCTGCCGCAGGATATCCAATTTCTGCTTGGCGGCGACCTGCTCAACCAAATCATCACCGCGTCGTTTTCCGCGCGCGACCTGGGCATTCCCTTCATCGGCCTCTACGGCGCATGCTCCACCATGGCCGAAAGCCTGGCCCTGGGCGGCATGCTTTTGGACGGCGGCCACGCGCAGCAGGTTGTTTGCGCCGCCAGCAGCCATTTTTGCACGGCGGAGCGTCAATACCGCTTCCCTCTGGAGTTTGGCACGCAGCGCCCGCCCACGGCCCAATGGACGGTTACCGGCGCGGGCGCGCTTGTGCTAAGCATGGCTCCCAAGGCTGCGGCGCTGGCGCGCGTCGCGCGCGTGTGCATGGGCCGCGTAGTGGATTTGGGCATATCCGACGCAAACAATATGGGAGCGGCCATGGCCCCCGCCGCAGCCGATACCCTGCTTGCCCTGTTCAGCGATACCCAAACCACCCCTGAGGACTACGACCTTATCGCCACCGGCGACCTGGGACAGGTGGGGCACGACCTGCTTATGCAGCTTATGCGCGAGCAGCGCATGCCCCTGCCCGGCGAGCGCTACGCCGATTGCGGTCTGATGATCTTTGACCGCGAGAAACAGGATGTGCATGCGGGCGGCAGCGGCTGCGGGTGCAGCGCCTCCGTGCTGGGCGCGCATCTGCTGCCGCGCATCGCCCGCGGCGAGATCAAGCGTATGATCTTCATGGCCACAGGCGCGCTTATGAGCCTGACCAGCAGCCAGCAGGGCGAAAGCATTCCGGGTATCGCCCATGCCGTGGTGCTGGAGGCTCCAAAGGCCTAGGAAGTTCACTTTTTTAGGAGGAAAATGCCATGGTATGGATGTATGTAAAAGCCTTTTTGGTAGGCGGCGCAATCTGCGCCATTGGCGAACTGCTGGTGCTGCGCACCAAGCTCACGCCCGCGCGCATTCTGGTGTGCTATATTTTGGCGGGCGTCGTTTTAAGCGCCTTTGGCTTATACGGCCCTCTTGCGGAGTTTGCGGGGGCGGGCGCTACCGTGCCCCTTACGGGCTTTGGCCACTCGCTATGCCAGGGCGTTATCCATGCCGTGGAGGAAAGCGGCCTCATCGGCGCGTTTACAGGCGGGCTGTCCGCCACGGCGGGCGGCATCGCCGCGGCGGTGTTCTTTGGCACGCTGGTCGCCCTGCTGTTTAAGCCCCGCGCAAAGTAAGCATTAGCCGCGCCGCCTGGTAAACAGCTTGAGAATCCCGCTTAAAAACCTGGGGGCCCTTATACAAATCATTTTCACGGACATGCTTTTCACCTCCACGCCTTGCTCAATCGTAACAGCAGCACGCCTGCCGCCATCAGCGCCACGCCCAGCAGCGCAAGCCAGGCCCAGCATGGTATGCATATAAACAGCAGCAAAATTCCTATCGCTACCAGCACATACCCCGCGATCATCAGCGGCGTGCTGTTCCCTGTCGGGTAGCATTTCTCCATTGGCATCAGGCGTCACCTCGCTCACTTTGATTCTATGCGGCCGGGCAGGAAAGATGCGCGCCGAAATTCGGCCCGCGCCTGCCTGGAGTACGGCGCGGGCCTTTTGGCCTTATTCCTTTTCCAGCTCGTCCAGCCCCCTGAGGAACGCCTCTGTATCCAGCCTGCCCGCCAGATAACTGTTTTTGAGCTTTTGCGCGGCCGCGTTATCCGCAAAGGCATAGCCAGGCTTTTTATCCAAATATACAAGGTATGGGGCGATATTGCTTCTGTAAGCCTCCAAATCCTTTTCATCCGTCAGATAGATTTCCTCTATCACATTGGCCGTAGCGGCCCTTGCCTCAAGGGCTTCCGCAACCTCCATTTGGGCCCGCGCATTCTCCTCGTCCGCCTGCGTGCGCAACCATTCCGCCATGCGCTTGCGCTCGCCGATCTCCTGCTCGAGGGCAAGCGCGTTCAGCTCGCCGTAGGAAATCTGGCTGTCCAGCCGGGCCCGTTCATTCCAGCCCATGTTTTCCAGCATAAAGCGCACATAGACAAGCGCCTGCTCAAGCCGCGGGCTGTTTGCGTTCACAAGCAGCATTTCCCCGTACACCGGCACAAACGGCTCGCTTTCAGGCGTAAGCCGGAGCACAACGGCGTTTTGGTTGCCTTGCAGGAACGTGCCGGAATCCAGCGCAGGGTTGCCAAAATCCTTTTCGCCCTTCAGCGCGGCGGCAGCCGCGTTCATGCGTTCCAGTAGGCCGCGAAGCACGTCCGTCTGGAACGCCAGCGGCGCTCCGCTGCGCATGGCCTGCTGCCTATACATATCCAGCGTCAGCTCCAGCAGCCAGCTGTGCGCGTTATAGGCATAGGGATTGAAGATGATATCCTTTCTCTGCTCTTTGGGAACCACGGCATATTTCTGCGCCAGCGCAAACAGATCGTCCAGCGTCTGGGGCATGTCCTCGCCGGTAAAGCCCAGCTGCTCCCAGGCGTTTACATCGTAAAAGCCGGGCGTGCTCATAAGCACCTCGTTTTGAGGGCTCACGCTCATGGGCACGGCATACGTGCCGCCGGTAAAGGAAACATGCTCCCGCACGGCAGGCCACATGGCCTCTATCCTTCCGGCGATCCTTTCATCCTGCGAAACGTCGTAAAGCATGCCCCTTTCCATCAGGGCGTCCATCAAACCGCCTTCGTCCCAGTACAGCCAGCATACGTCCCAGTCCCCCGCCAAAGCCGTTGCCTGCAGGCTCTGGCCCGCCGTTTCGCCACCGTCCTCCAGATAGAGCGCCGTTTGACCGGGATTGGCCTGCGCAAACAGCATAGCATCCGTGCTCTGGCCCGATGCGCCCAATACCCGCAGCGCGCCCCGCGCTTTTTCGGCGGGCACGGGCGTTGCCTGCGGCTTGGGCGTGGCGGTCGCCATCTCCCTGGCAACGGCCGGCACCTCAAGCGTCCATTCCGCCCGATGGGCCGTATCGGGCACTTCCGCATTTTCATCCGTAATCTCCCACTGGATGCCCGTAAGGGTCACGGAAATGGCGTTGTCCTCCGAAACCGTCACCCCCGGAATGCTGTACCAAAAATCGTAGCTGCCATCGCGGTTGATAAGGAAATCGCTGCTTGTCCAGTCAATGCCGTCCGCCTGGGCGGCCGTCACGTCCACATCCACCCGCAGAATCCTCGCGCCCAGCTCCCGCGCGGTTTCCGCCACGGTGCGCGCGCCTTCGGGAGGCGTTTCCCCTCTGCCCTCATTGTATCCAAAAGCGTCCGCCGTACTGCACTCCTGCGGCAGGATCACGGCCTGCGCCGGGTCGCGCGGGGCCGCATGGCCCGCGGCATATAAGGTGCTCCCGTCAAACACAACGTCCACCAGCGTGATCTGCGCGTCCGGCAACCCGTATGCCTGGTTCACGGGCTGGGACGTTTCCTGGCGCAGCCTTTCGGCTTCCTCCTTTTCAAACATGCGTTCAAAAAGCTCCGCCACGCCCGATAGGTTGGCCACCGCCAGCGCCGTTGCCGTAAGCAGCGCCAGCACCAGCGCCGCAATCAGCGCCGTGCGCAGGGTAAAGCGCCTGACGCGCCGTTTCGCCGCGGGTTCCATAATGCTTCTTCTGATCCGTTCCTCCGTCCGGTTGGTCAAGCAAAACGCCTCCTTCCGCGCCTGTGCGCGCACGAAAGCGTCAAATTCCCGGTTGGTCATTGCGCGCACCTTCCTTCCGCTTCATACAGGGCTTTGAGCTTCGCGCGCCCGCGTTTCAGACGCATAAGCACCGTGCTTAGCGATACGCCCAAAATCTGCGCGATTTCCCGCGTCAAATACCCCTCGTAGTAATACAGCGCCAGCACCTGGGAAAGCTTTGGGTCAAGGGCGCGCAGCTTCGCCATGAGCGAATCCTCCGCCAGGGGCTCAAACACGGGCCGGTCAAACACAGCCATGTCATCCGTTGGCCGCTCGCGCTTTTTGCGCCTGAGCTGGTCATGGCAACAATGCGCCACAATGCTTAGCAGCCACGGCTTCAGCCGCTGCTCGTTTCGCAGGCTTTCCGCGCCGCCCATTGCGCGCACAATGGCCTCGCTCACGGCATCCTCCGCATCCTGTGGGCTTTTCAGCATCGAAACTGCCAGCCTCATCATGGGCACGCGGTGCTCCCATACCCGCCGCCCCATGTCCTCTCTCGTCATTTTCATGCGCCCTTTCCCTTTTGTTGTCCGGACATAGATAGGACGAACAAGCCGTGGGAATTATCACCTGTTGAGAAAAGAAAAAAGAAGCGGCTCGCTTTTTCCGCAAGCCGCTTCAGGGATTTAGTGAAATGGATTGTAAAACCGGCTTCCGTTGCAAAGGGCCATGGTCAGGCTCATTGCCAGCAACAGCGCGCCCAGCGCGATCGCCAGCCAGTCGTTGCGGCGGAAGGGGCGTTGCACATACCAGGTGCGCCTGCGCTTATCTTTGCCAAAACCCCGCAGCTCCATGGCGTTGGAGATGGTATCAATGCGCGACAGGCTGGAGATAATCAGCGGCATCAGGATATTCACGCTGTTTTTTAGCCTTGCCAGCAGCTTTTCCTTCTTGCCCAGCTCCACGCCGCGCGCCTGCTGCGCCTGGCTGATGCTGTGATAATCGCGCTGAATATCCGGGATATAGCGCAGCGCGATCGATACCGAATAGCCCACCCGGTAGGAAACGCCAATTCTGTTGAGGCTGGCGGCAAACTCGCTGGGATTGGTGGCGGAAATAAACAGGATGGCAACCGGCAGCGCCACAAAATACTTCAGCGAGATATTCAGCATATAAAAAAGCTGCTCCGCCGTAACATCATACCGCCAAAACAGATGGAACAGCACATGCCTTGTCCCATAAATCTCCGTGCCCTGATCCGGGTTGAACAGAAAGATAAAAAAGTTGTTCAGCACCAGGAATACAAGCATGAACACCAGCATGAAGCGCACCTCGCGCAGGCGGATGCGGCTTAGGCGGAAGGCGGCAAAGCTTACCGCCATCAATACCGCCAGCACGCGCGTATCATACGTAACCATGCTGGCGAAGGTAAACAGCAAAAAGAAGGCCAGTTTTGTGGCGCCGGTCAGCTCGTGCACCACGCTCTTGCGCGGCAGGTAATTAAGCACCGTATGGGCCGCCATGGCTGCGCACCTCCCGATCATATTCAATAAAGCGCTCCACAAACCGCTCCGGAGGGGTAACGCCGCAGCGGTTGGCCAGGGTGAACAGGCTGGTTTCCTTCAGCGCCGCCCGTCCGGTCAGCTCCGGGTCGCAAAGCACGGACGCCGCGGACCTATCCGCAATCAACCTGCCTTCGCTGAATACCAGCGCGCGCGGCGTGTATTCCAGCATCAGGTGCATATCGTGCGTAATCATCAGCACGGTTACGCCCCGCCCGTTCAGGCCGCGCAAAAACTCCATAATCTCCGTGTAGCGCTTAAAATCCTGTCCGGCGGTGGGCTCGTCCAGGATGATCAGCTCCGGGCCCATCACCAGCACGCTGGCAATGGTCACGCGCTTCTTCTGCCCAAACGACAGCGCCGAAATGGGCCAGTTGCGAAACGGGTACAGCCCGCACACGCGCAGCGTGTCCTCCACGCGGGCGGTTATCTCCTCCCGGCTTAGGCCCATATGGCTCAGGCCCAGCGCCACCTCGTCAAAGATCATGGTTTTGGAAATCATCTGATTGGGGTTCTGCATCACATAGCCGATGCGGCTGGCGCGTTCCCGAATGGAATCGCCGCCGATATCGCGGCCGTCCAGCCTGATCGTTCCGCTATCCGGCGTTTCAAAGCCGCAAATCAGCTTGCTCAGCGTGCTCTTGCCCGCGCCGTTTTGGCCCACGATGCTTACCATTTCGCCCTTGCGAATGGCAAAGCTTACATCTTCCAGCGTACGGCGCTCCTTGGTATAGCCAAAGCACAGGCTTTCAACCTCCAAAAGCGGCGGCTGCGCGGGCTTGTCCTCCTCCGGCGCGCGGCGGCTGTACCATGCGCGCACCGCTTGGATATCCTTTTCCTCCAACGCCAGGCTGTTCACATGCGAAGGCTTTTTCTCCGGCGTGATGGGTACGCCCGCATACCGCAGGGCCGTCAAATACAACGGCTCCCGGATGCCGTTCTCCGCCAGCAGCCTGCCGGAAAGCAGCTCGTCCGGCCGTAAATCCGCTAAAACGCGGCCCTCGTTTACCAGCACAATGCGGTCTACCCTGCGCCACAGCACATCCTCCAGCCTGTGCTCGATAATCAGCACCGTCGTATCGCTCTTTTGCTGAATCTCATCAATCAACTCAATGGCCTGCTTGCCGGTAGCGGGGTCCAGGTTGGCCAGCGGCTCGTCAAACAGCAGGATTTTGACTTCGTCCACCATCACGCCCGCCAGGCTCACGCGCTGCTTTTGCCCGCCGCTAAGCTCATGCGGCGCATAGCCCAGGTGGTTCTCCACGCCCACCGTCGCGGCGACGCGGGCGGTGATCTCATGCATTTCCTTTTGCGGCGTGCAGCTGTTTTCCAGCGCGAAGGCAATATCCTCGGCCACGGTCAGCCCAATGAACTGCCCGTCCGGATCCTGTAAAACCGTGCCCACATGGCGGGACAGCTCAAAAATGCTGGCATGCGGCGCGTCCACGCCGTCCACCGTCAGGCTGCCCTCGCACCTGCCGGGATAGCTGAAGGGAATCAGGCCGTTGATGCAGCTGGCCAGCGTGCTCTTTCCGCTGCCGGACGGCCCCACGATCAGCACCCGCTCGCCGGGATAGATATCCAGATTGATATCATATAGCGTAGGCTTCTTCTGTGCCCGGTACTGAAAGGAGAAATTTTTGAAGGAAATAATCGGTTCGCTCATGAAAACACTCCGTCCATCCTACTCAAAAGGGAGCAGGGCCATGCCCTGCCCCCTTTGAAGCATCGCTGCATTATTCCTTGTCCAAGGAGCCCTGCTTGGCGATGGTTTTGGTATAGGCCACCAGCAGCAGCGCGCCAACGATCACGGCCGTCAGCGAGTTGGCGACAGCCGCCATCGCGCCCTGCGCGATCACCTTGCTGTACGGTTCGGCATAGATGAGCACGTCCAGCGCGGGGGCGATGCCAATCCAAGCGATTACATTGGCCACAACATTGGCAATGGCGAAGGTGATAATTTCCTTTTTGCCAAAGGCGCCCTCGTTCACGTCAAGCTTCTTGGCGAACAGGCCCACAACCACGCCCACAAAGGCGCTGGCGATAACCCAGCTCCACCACGGGCTGCCGCCCCAGCTCAGGTCGATCAGCGTATGGCCAATGAAGCCAATCAGGCCGCCCGCCACAGGGCCGTACATAACGGCCAGCATGCCCAGGATGGCGTATTGCAGGCTGATATTGGTGTTGGGGATGCCGCTGGGAATGGCCACAAAGCGGCCCAGTACGAAGAACAGCGCGGCGCCGATGCCGATGGCAACTACGGTTTTGATGGATGAATTCTTCATGATGGTACACTCCTCTTTCGTTGTCCTTTATCCCAAGCGGGAATGCCGTTCCCGCGCGAGAGGCTCACTCGTACACGATGCGGGGCGCCTTGCGCAGCGTAATGCGCCAGGTGATGCCGGTGCCAATGTTGTACGCCTTGGAAAAGCTGCCCTGGTTGATAGCCACAGCCACGCAGTCCAGGCTGTTGATATACAAAAGCGGCTCGCCCACATTCACATCCGCAAAGCTTTTGGCATAAGCCATGATGTTTTTGTACAGCGTGCGCGTATCGTTGGAAATGGTCACTTCAACACGGCCCCCGTGCGCAATCCCCAGCTTCAAAAACAGCTCGCGGCCAATGTTGGTCCACAGGGAACCAAAGCGCACGTCCAGCACGTCGATGGTGCCGCTCACCACGTCGCCGTGCAGGCAGGCTTCTATCATGGGCAGCTCGATCACGCTATCCACCGGCACCTCCGGCCCTACCTGGGTAAAGGAAATCGCCCCGCTGGCCAGCCTTGCGCCCGTATAGGCATAGATGTCGCGCCCATGGAAGGTATAGCTCTCGCCGGAGTTGGGCAGGCGGTTCACGCTTTCATCAATCACGCGCGCCTCCACAATGCCGCACATGCGCTTGACATGCGTAAGCGTGCCGTTATCCGGGGTAATCACGTATTGCCCCGTAGCCGTGCGCACGGCGATGGAGCGGCGCGTGGAGCCCACCCCGGGGTCCACCACGCTCACAAACACGCTTCCCTCGGGCCAGTAGCTCACGGTTTGAATCAGGCGGTAGCTGGCCTCCCAGATATCGTATTGCGGAATATTATGCGTAAGGTCAAACACGCGCAGCCCGCTGCAAACGTTTTCCGCCACGCCGTACATGGCGCACACCGCGCCGTCGGCATAGCCAAAGTCCGATTGAAGGATCAAGGGACGCATACCAAACCCTCCCGCGAAAAACCGTTTCGTGCAACAGGCACAGTATACCCAGCGCAAATAGGATTGTCAACACAAAAGTTTACAGTTTGTTCATCCCGTGCCGAACCTTATCGCTTAATGTCGTAATTCATGTTCATCAAATTGCGGATGCTCTGCGCATCGTCCGTGATGTTGGCGTCGCCGTGGATGGTATGCTTGATCACGCTGCTGGCTACCGCAAAGTTGAGCATATCCATAGGCCGGTAATTGTGAATCATGGCGTAGATCAGGCCGCTGGCAAAGGCGTCGCCGCCGCCCACGCGGTCCAGGATGGTAAAGGTGAACAGCTTGCTTTCAAACGTGTGCCCTTCATACCACATGAAGGCCTTCAGGCTGTTTTCGCTGCCGCTATGGGCATAGCGCACGTGGCGGGCGATGCACTTCAGGTTGGGATAGCGCTCCACAAAGGCTTGGAATATCTCGTCCTGTTGCTCGTAGCTGGGCTGCATGGAAACGCCGTCCTTATAATCGCCCTTGGTGTGGTCGTTCTCATCCCGCCATAGATGGTAGGGCTCAATGCCCAAAAGCACATCCACATACGGCAGGCAAAGGGTGCAAAAGTCGCGCGCCTCCTCCCAGCTCCAAAGCGTGCTGCGAAAATTGCCGTCAAAGCTGATCATCATTCCCTTTTCCCGCGCCGCCTTCAGGCAGTCCAGCACGAGCTTGCGGCAGTTGGGCGCAAGCGCCGGGGTGATGCCGCTTAAATGCAGCCAATCAAAGCCGTCCAGCAGCGCGTCCAAATCCACCTTGCCAAAATCATACTCGGTCATGGCGCTGTGCTTGCGGTCATAAATCACCTTGCTGGCGCGGATGCCATAGCCCGTTTCCAGATAGTAGGTTCCCAGGCGGTGCGTGGGCGTTTCCTCCGGCGTGGACAGGATCATGGGCGTGCAGTGCACGTCGTTGCTGCGCAGCATGCGCACGGCGCTTTTGCCAAGGCTGTTATTGGGTACCACGCTAAAAAACGTGCTGTCCACGCCCAGGTTGGCCAGCGCCAGGGCGATGTTGGCCTCGCTGCCGCCGTAGCTGGCCTCAAAATTGCTGGCCATGCGGATTTTTTCATAGTTGGGCGGGGACAGGCGCAGCATAATTTCACCAATGGTAATGAAGCGTTTGGGGCTTTGCGAATCCTTAAGCAGCGGGTTGCTGTGTTCCATGGGACTGCCTCCTTCATATCGGTTTTCACGCCATTTCCTGATATTGCTATTGTAAGCGATTTGGCGGCGCTTTTCAATAAGGCGGCGCAAAAAGGCCTGAAAAGGGAAATGCTGGAAACACGTAAAAAAGCGGCGCCGGGAACCCGCAAGGCGTAGCGCCCGCGCGGGTCCCCGGCGCTTTGCAGCCCTTGGCGCTTTACGCTTTCTGCGTTCTTCCCCGCAGCACGTCCGCATAATCGCAGACCAGCTTCAGGGTATGCGCCACCGTGCTCTCCTTGGAAACGCAGCGCCATAAATCCAGGTACGCATGGTACCAGGCTTCCAGCTCGCCCGCCAAAGCCGCGCCCTCGCGGTGCGCAACCTCGCGGCCCTCCACCTCTGCGGCAATCCAGCAGGCAATCTCGTTCCACAATTTCACGCCATGGGCGTATACGCAGGCGGCATGTACAATGCCGCGCTTGTCCGCGTCCATATGCCTAGCGGCGTTTGCCAGCGCCTCCAGCGCCCTGTCAACGGCGGCGTTGGCCTCCGGCACGCGGCTTACGTCTACATGGCTGAACTGCTGCCTGCGCTTTTCGGGCGTGCTCAGCTCAATCCAGCACACGGCATGGGACCACTCAAACACCTCATTGAGGGACAAATCCGTAAACGCCTTCATAAAAGCGCCCTCCCTGTCGCCGTATTCCAGGAAGGAAATGGCCTCGTTGGCCTCGTCAAAATCCACGCCGTCGGCATTCCAGGCAAAGGCAGCGCCATACACAACGCCCGGTACCGAGAACCACGGGTGGCAAATATGCCCGTAATCGCCCCAATCGGTATTCAGCAGGCCTATGGCATGGTACTTGCGGCCATGGGCGCACTGCACGCGGATATTGTCAAAGGCATCTTTCACCATGGGGAACCAACGGTTCCATGTGCACACGCCGGGGCAGGTGTACTGGGTCGCCCCCATCTCGGCCAGCATGCGCACCTCGTCCTCGCGCTGGTTGGGCAGATAGCCCCAGTTCAGGCACACGGTGCCCTCGGGAATCATGGCATAGGCCTCGGGCTTGCGCCACATAATATCGCCCCAGAACATGGGGGTGTAGCCCTTATCCAGCAGGAAGCGGCACAGCTCCACCACATGGGCCATATACAATTCATGCCCGCCCTTTTCCTTTGCCAGCTCCGCGCTGCGGCCCTTGCCCAAATCAAAGGTTTCATCGCAGCAGATGTTGAACTTGCGCGAGGTAAACAGCGCCATATACTCCGCAATCAAGCCCTTGATGAAATCCATCGCCTGCGGGTTGGACACGTTCAGCGTATGATGCCCGCCCGCGTAGCTGTAACTGAAGGGAATGGTTTCGGAATCGGGCAGCTCGCACAGGTCGCAGCATGTTTTGGTGCTAAGGATTTTGTACATATGCCCGAAGGTGGAAAGCGAAGGGATCAGCTCAATGTGCCGCGCGCGGCAGTAAGCGTCCAGCTCCATGATCTCCCCGGCAGTCAGGGGCGTTTCGTCGCGCCAGGCCTCGCTAAGGCCGCAGAACAGGTAGGTGTGCTCAATGTAAAGCTGCCACTCGTTAATCTTATAGCGGCACAGCAGGTCGGCATAGCGCTTGAGCGTTTCCAATGTGGGTACGCGCCCGCGCGAACAATCCAGATAATAGCCGCGGAATGGGAGATCGGGCTTATCCTCAATCTCAAGCGCGGGCAGGCGCGCGCCGTGGCGGCGTATCCATTGGCTTAGCGTTTGCACGCCGTGAAGCACGCTTTCATCGCTGCCGCCCGCTACCAGCACGCCGGCTTCCGCCACGGAAATGCGGTAGGTATCCTGCGCAAGGGCCGGTTCAAAGCGCAAAACCAGGTCTTCCTCGCGCCCCGCGCCCCGCAGGATGGAAAGGCTCAGCCCGGTAAAACAGCGGATATCGTCGCGCAGCATCTGCGCGTACAAAAGCGCGCCGGGCTCCGTGTTTTCCAAAACAATTTGGGTGTTGTACCGGATGGGATAAACCCCTTCCCCATAGCGCACGCTGCGCGGCATGGGCAAAAAATCCATTACGCTCCCTCCTTTTCGCGGATGCGGAAGGTCTTGATCTCATAAGGCCGGATGGTGAAGGGAATCTCGTTGCCCGCAAAGGCTACGTCGCCCTTCTTTTCCTCCAGGCAGTTGCATTCCTCCACGGCTGCGATGGGCCTGTTCCAATACAGCGCCGCCTCGGTACGCGCATTGTCCGTTTCGTACAGGCGCGCAATCCACCCGTCGCCGTCCTCAGCCTGCTTCACCGTTTCCAGCATCACATTCGTATGGGAGGTATCGGCCAGGGAGAACGCGCCGCCCTCCTTGCCGCCGGGGGCGCACAAAGCCGGCTGGTTCAGGCGGTACGCCTCCTGCACGGTGCCCAAGCGCCAATCCTCCGCGTGGGGATAAAGCGCATAGGTAAACACGTGCTCCTCCTGATCGGCCACGGGATTGGGTTCTATGCCGCTTTTGATAAGCGTAAGCGCTATGCAGGAATCCTTCACGGAATGGCCGTACTTGCAGTCGTTAAGCAGGCTTACGCCATAATGGCCCTCGCTTACATCCATCCACTTCTGGCCGCAGCTTTCAAAGCGCGCCACATCCCAGCTGGTGTTCTGGTGCACCTTGCGCTTAAGATTGCCAAACTGGATATCGAAGGTCGCCTCGTCCGTATGCACGTCCACGGGGAAATGCACCTTCAGCAGGTGCTGGTGCTCGCGCCAATCCACCCGGGTTTCAAAATCGATGCGGCGGCTGTTGGCATAAAAGCGGATGGTCTGGCGGATAACGCTGCGGGACACCCTGCGTTCCATGTCCAGCGTGGCGCATACCGCGCCCACGTCCGTCCAACGCATCCATTGCAGGTCGTTCACATCCCAGCTCTTTTCCGTATAGAAGATATCGATGTCCCAGTTATCGTAATAAATGGGCTTATCCTCATACATGCGCAGCTGGTTGCCGCGCTGGCCGGGCTTTAGCACCTCGCGCGCGTTCTCCTTGTCGTACAGGCGCGCAAGCAGGCCGTTTTCGTCCAGCTCCACAATATAATACGGGGTTTCCATATGGCGCTCGTCCGCAAAGGCGAAGGGCGCTTCCTCTTCCCCGGGCTCGGGGCTTAGCGTATAGGTGCGCCAGCCCTTGGCAGGCAGGTTCTCCAGGCTGGCCCACGCGCCGCTTGCGGTATGCTGCACGGGATAGCGGTTCCCTTCCCCATCCAGGAGCGCTTCGGCCTTCACATCGCCCAGGCACACTACCTCGTCCGTGGGGAAGCCCTTGGTGTTGAATACCGTAAGGGTATTTTCCGCCGCCGGGCACAGCGCGGCCAGGCGTTCTTCGCGCAGCGCGCTGATGCGCTCCTCCAGCGCGGCATACTCCGCCTTGGTCACCTCGTACACCTCGTGTATGCTGGAACCCGGCAGGATGTCGTGGAATTGGTTAAGCAGGATTGTCTTCCACATTTCATCCAGCGCCTGCGCGGGATAAGCCGCCTGCCTAGCGGCCAGCACGCTAAGCAGCTCCAGATCCATCATATGCAGCTCCGCCTTGCGGTTGGAGCGCTTGTTGCGCGCCATGGAGGTATAGGTGCCGCGGTGATACTCAAAGTACAGCTCGCCCTCCCACACAGGCAGGCGGCGGTTGCCGCCCACACGGGCGCTCAGCTCGTCAAAATAGGTGCGGGCAAAGGCCTGGCGCACGCGCGGCATGCCCGTAACGCCCTTCTCCATCCGGTCGGAGGTTTCCAGCATGGCCCGCGTGGGGCCGCCGCCTCCGTCGCCGTACCCGTAGGAGATCAGGATATCGTTGTTAATATCCTTGTTCTGGTAGCGGCGCCACGCGCCGATAAGCGCGTCAGGATGCAGCTTGCCATTGTAGGTGGTAAAAAAATTCTTCTCGTCCTGTCCGGGATCCAGCGTGGTGATCAGGTGGGTCAAAATCTCCGTGCCGTCTATGCCGCGCCAGCGGAAGGTGTCGTACGGGAACTGGTTGAACTGGTTCCAGGCCAGTTTGGTGGTCATAAAATAGTCCACGCCGCATTCCTTCATAATCTGCGGCAGTGCGCCGGAGTAGCCAAACACATCCGGCAGCCACAAAATGCGGCTTTCCACGCCAAACTCTTCCTTAAAAAACCGCTTGCCGTGAAGGAATTGCCTAACCAGGCTTTCGCCGCTGGTGAGGTTGCAGTCCATCTCCACCCAGGTGGCGCCCTCGGGCTCCCAGCGGCCCTCGGCCACGCGCCGCTTGATCTTCTCAAACAGCTCGGGATGGCGCTCCTTCAAAAACTGGTACAGCTGCGGCTGGCTGGACATAAAGCGGTAGTGCGGGTACTCGTCCATAAGCTTTAGCACCGTGGCAAAGCTGCGGCACACCTTCTCGCGGGTTTGGGCAACAGTCCACCACCACGCCACGTCAATGTGGGTGTGGCCAATGCAGGTGGCAATCACGCCGTCATGCCCGCCCAGCTCCTCATAAAGGTGCTTTTTCAAATAGGCGCGCGCCTGGGCCACGGTGTCCATAAACGCATCGCTATACGGCGTGCGCAGGTCCAGCAGGTTGATCGCGTCGTTCAGCACGCGTTCCAAGTCCATGCGGCTCTGGCTTTGCGCATCCAGCCGGGGGAACGCCTGCAAAGGGACCTGCAAATCCCAGTACAGGCCGCGGATTTCGGGGTCGATCTCCCGCCATTCCACAATCAAATTGAACTCGGTGTGCAGCGTGCCGGTATACGCCTGCAAATCCAGCCGGTAAACGCGGCCGGCCTCGGCCCTGCGGGTAATCAGCACGTCGCGGTGGTTCATATCAATGCCCTGCACGGCCTCGCCGTCCACAAACAGCAGGAACTGTGGGTTCTTGCCATCGTCCCATTCATCAATCTGCGTGCACACATGCATCCACAGGGGCTTGCCCTCAAAGCAGTCCGGCGTTTGAACGTCGGCATAGAACCAATAGTGCCCGTCCGGCCCGTACCAATGCATCGTGCGGCTATCAAAGGGGGCAAAAGCCGCCTCGTCCGCATGCGCCCGGCCAGGATGAATAAAATTGCCCTTTTTGAACAGCCAGCCGGGGATCGATACCCGCTGGCGAATGGAAAGCTTGTTCAACTCATCGCAAATGCCCTGAATGCGTTTATCCAAAAAATGCATCGTCTATCGACCTCTCGCATGTGAAAATGGGGCTTCAGGCATGTTCCTTGCAGAAGGCGGCCAGCTCATCCACAGTAGTAAAGGCAAGGCCCGTAACGGTATCCGCGCAGCCATAATAAATGGCGATGCGCCCGGTGGCCGCGTCCGCGAGCGCGGCGCAGGGGAACACCACGTTGGGCACGTCGCCCACGCATTCATACGGCTCCCACGGGGCCAGCAGGTAGTCCTTGGAGCGGTACTTCACCTTCCAGGGCTCGTCAATATCCAATAGCGCGGCGCCCATGCGGTACACATAGCCGTTGCAGGTGGTAATTACGCCGTGATAAATAAGCAGCCAGCCCTCGTCCGTTTCAATGGGCGTTGGGCCGGGGCCTATCTTTGTGGATTGCCACGCGGATTCGTTGCCCTTAATGGTACCCATCATGTAGCGGTGGCGGCCCCAGAACTCCATATCCGGGCTTTGGCTCACAAAAATATCGCCGAAGGGCGTGTGCCCATTATCGCTGGGGCGGCTCATCATCATATACATACCGCCGATTTTGCGCGGAAACAGCACGCCGTTGCGGTTAAAGGGCAAATAAGCGTTTTCCAGCTGATGGAAGGTTTGAAAATCATCCGTCCAGGCCACGCCGATGGTGGGGCCATGGTAGCCGTTGCACCAGGTGATGTAGTACCTGCCGTCAATAGGGGTGATGCGGGCGTCATAGCGGTATTCCTTTTCGGCAATTTCCGCATCCGCTCCAGTGAAAGGAATGGGCTCGTTGTCGATTTCCCAATGAACGCCGTCCTTGCTACGGCCGGCGAACAAATCCATGCTGATGGAGCGGCTGTCGCAGCGAAACACGCCCGCAAAGCCGTCCCTGAAGGGTACAACCGCGCTGTTAAACACGCTGTTGGAGCGCCTGTTGCCATTGCGCCCAATAATCGGGTTGCCGCTAAACCGCCAAATAGGCTCTGTTTCGCCATGGGGCTTATCCTCCCACGGTATGTTGTGAAGCGTTTGGCCAATGATCCTTGCCATTGCCATCCTCCCCTGGTTCATGTGGTGTGGTCCTTAGCCCTCCCAAGCGGCGGGGCTGCTTGCCAGTGTGGTATTATAATCCTTCGCATCCCTTATGACAAGCCCGCGCAACGCCGATGATAGAGTTTTCGCAAACCATGGAAAGGTTCGTTCACTCGGGTCACCGGCGTTGCGCGGGCAAAGGGGTTTATGGTATCAGAAGGGAGGCCTCACGCTTACTTGGCGGCCTTCCAGGCGTCAATCTGCGCCTGGGCCTCGGCTACGATGGTATCAAAGCCGGCGGCGCGCATTTCCTGCATCATCTGGGGCACGGACACGGCGGGGTCGGTGGTGCCGGTCATGATCTCGCCCTTATAGCGGTTGAAGATCTCTATGCAGCTGGCCAGCTCGTCCTGTACGCCGGTAGTGTCAAAGAAGAAGCCCAGCAGCACAGAAGCCCTGGCCTGCTCGTTGAGCGCCTTTACCTCATCCCACTGGTTGAAGTCAACGTCGTCGGTGGGGGTTACGGTGAAGAAGGTGCCCTGGGTGTAGCCGGCCATGGTCCAGTCGGAATTGTTCTTATGCACCTTGCCATCGGCGGTGTACTCCCAGTTCTCGCCCTCAACGCCATAGTAGAAGCTGTCGCGCACATAGCTGTCGGTGTTGAGCAGGTTAAGGAACGCCAAGGCCTTCTGGGGATGCTCGCAGTTGATGGAGATGCTGTTGAGGGAGCCCTGAACCGTTTCGTTGGAAACGATGGTTTCGCCAAACTGATAGGCAACCGCCTCAACGCCCATGTTGGGGCCCCAGGTGGTAATGGCGGCGGAAGGCCAGCCCTGCGCCACGGAGCATACGTTGTACTTGTTGCTCTCGGCATGGGTGGCGGCGTCGGCGTTGATCAGGCCGTCCACATACCACTTGTGCAGGGTGGTCAGCGAGGCCATTACATCCTCCTGCTCCAGGATGGCCACAACCTTCGTATCAGCGTCGTCAATGCGCACGCCGATGGCGGGCAGGCCAGCGCTCATCTGGTCATAGAAGCTGAGCAGGTAGGAAGCGCCGTTGCTGTTCTGCGGATATACGGCGTTGGGGGTCTTGTCCTTCAGCGCGGTCAGGATGGGCTCGATAGCATCCAGGGTATGGGCCTCGCTGGCGTCCAGGGAGTTCGCGTCCAGCAGCTCCTTGTCCCATACGAAGTAATTGGTCATGGAGCTATCCTTGTAGGTAGGCACGGCGTAGATCAGGCCGTTCACGCGGCAGGCGTCCCAGTAATCGGCGGGGATAAGCTCCAGCAGGCCGGGGGCACACTCCTTGAGCATATCCTCGGTGATCTCGGCATAAGCGCCCAGCTGCACGTCGCTGTTGTAGGTGCCCATGTTGCCAAAGATAATATCGTAGGGCTCGTTGGTGTTCACAATGACGTTGCGGCGGTTGTCCCAATCGCCCCAGGAGATAACTTCCATCTCGATGTTCACGCCGATCTTCTCGGCCAGGTAGGGGTTGATCTTCGCCAGCCAGGCATCGTAGTTGGAAGGCATGCCGCTGCCTACCGTTACCCACTTAAGGGTCACAACTTCCTCCGCCGAGGCGATGGCGCCGGTCATGCCAACCAGCATACACAGGGTCAGGAGCATTGCCAGAACCTTTTTCATGTGAGAAACCTCCCTAAAATTTGATATTCGCAAACCCGCCTCCGCGGGATTCCGACGACGAGAAGACTGTTCCGCTTAGCCCTTCACCGCGCCGATCGTCAGGCCGGAAATGAAGTATTTCTGGAAGAAGGGATAGGCGCAGGCGATGGGAACCACAATTACGATGGCGATCGCCATGCGCACCGATTCGCTGGGCATCTGGTTGCGGTACTGCTGCAAGCTTACGCCAGCGGAGGGGTTGTTGGCGATGTAATCCAGGCTTTTCATCATGTTGTTGAGCAGCGCCTGCAGGGACACCAGCTTGCTGTCCGTAATGTACAGCGAGGACTGGAACCAGTCGTTCCAGTAGCCAAAGGTCAAAAACAGGCCGATGGTTGCCAGAACCGGTTTTGAAATGGGCAGCACAATGGTGCCGAAGATGCGCAGCTGGTTTGCGCCGTCAATCTTGGCGGATTCGATAATGCTGTCCGGCACGGTGGAGCGGAAAAACGTTTTACATATAATAATGTTGAAAGAGCTCACCGTCAGCGGCAAAATCAACGCCCAAATGGTATTTTTCAGGCCCAGAATGTTGGCGTTCACCACGTAGCTGGCTACCATGCCGCCGTTAAAGATCATAGGGATGAACACCACCCAGGTATAAAAGCTTTTCAGCTTGAACGCCGGGCGGGAAAGCACATAGCCCATGGTGGTGGTTAGCGCCAGGCCGATCAGCGTGCCTAGCACCGTAACCGATACGGAGATAAACAGCGCCTGGAGGATGGTGGCGCGCTCGTTCCAGAGGAATTGGTAGGCGGAGCCGGAAAAGCTTTGCGGAACAAAGCTGTAGCCCACCAGGCGGATGGATTCCTCCGAAGAAATGGAAATCATGAACACGAAAACAACCGGGATGATGGCGGCGGCCGCCAGGATGATGAACAGGACGTTGAACCACGTGTTGGTCCTCGGACGGATGCGGTTCATCTTCATGGAGTCGGGCATCATATCATTGGTTCTGGTCTTTGCCATGAAAATTTCCTCCTTTCCGTCAGATGATCGCGCTTTCGGGGTCGATCTTGGATACGATGAAGTTTGCCAGCAGGATGGTCAGGCAGCAGCACACGGACTGGAACATGGAAGCGGCGGCCGTGCGGCCGATGGGCGTGGAGCCCTGCAGGGCGGAATAAATGAAGGTATCAAACGTGGAGGCCACGTTGTGCAGCGAGTTGGGCACGCCCTGCGTAACCTGCCAGAACAGGCCAAAGTCCGAATAAAAGATTTTGCCCACGTTCATGATGAACATAACGATCAGTATGGTTTTCAAAAGCGGCAGCGTAATATACTTGGCCTGCTGCCACTTGCTGGCGCCGTCCAGCATGGCCGCCTCGTACAGGCTGTTGTCAATGCCGGTGATGGAGGCCAAGTAAACCACCATGCTGTATCCGGTGCCCTTCCACTGGCTCATAAACACCAGGATGAAGGGCCAGTATTTGGCCTCGGAATACCACATCACCTTCTGCCCGCCCATGGACAGGATGATGTTGTTAAGCAGGCCCTTATCGGGATTGAGGAAGGCGTATACAAAGTAGCTGACCACAACCCAGCTTAGAAAGTGCGGGAAGAACATCATGGTCTGGTATACCTTGCTCTTGCGCTTGGAATACAGCTCGTTGATCATCATGGCCAGGGATACGGGAATCACGATGCCCAGCGCGATAAAGACAAGATTATACAATACCGTATTGCGCAAAAGCATGCCAAATGTGTTGTTCCCCAGGAAGAACTTGAAGTTGTCAAAGCCCACCCACTTGCTTTGCATCAGGTTGGCCAGGAACGATTGCCTGGGAAAAATCTGATATTTTTTAAACGCGATAATCAGGCCGAACATCGGCAGATAGCTGAACAGCGCGAACCATGCAAAGGCTGGCAGCCCCAGCAGGGCCAATTCAGCATCATCCCTTGTCCATTTGCTTCGTTTGCGCAACGCGCCCGTGTTCACAACTGGCTTTTGCGCTTTTCCCATCATGGTAATTCCCCCTCTGTTTATAAATATGTTAATTTTGTTAACTTCATTTTATATTTTTATGTTAGCATACTATGCAAAGAATTGCAAGTATTCTTTACTAATTTTTTGTCTATTTTCGTCCAATACGTACATATTTGCTTTTTGAAACGATATTCGGCTCAAAATCGGAAGATAACAAGTGTTAACAAAAGTACCATGATACATTGACTTTCGGAGCGATTCATAGTATGCTATTATATATTGTGATAAATTGTAGCAAATGAGGCTGAACCATGGCAAAAGTAACAATGCAGGACCTTGCGGACGCCGCCGGCGTTTCCCGCATCACCGTTTGGAAAGCCCTCAACAACCGCCCCGGCGTATCGGAGGATATGCGCCGCCTTATCCACAGCAAAGCCTCGGAAATGGGCTATGGCATCGCTTCCGTCGAGAACGGCCGCGCCGGCGGACGCACCTTTTCCGTTGTTGTGTCCAGGCCGGAATCCTCCGCCTTTTGGATGCAGATCATCCACCACATCGCCAAGGAGCTGGCCGAGCACCAAATCAACCTGATGTATACCTATATGCCTTCTTCCTATACGGAGGGCTATACCCTTCCCGCATCGCTTGCGGCTGAAAATACCGACGGCTTTATCGCATTGAATATCTATGACGCGCAGCTATTGCGCATGCTCAGCGCCCGGCCCCTGCCCAAGGTGTTTTTGGATACGGTGCCCACGGTTCGGCCCAATCAGCTGGGCGGCGACCTGGTGATCATCGACGGCCGCACCTCCGAGCGCGCCATCACCGAGCGCCTGCTCAAAAGCGGGCGCACGCGCCTGGGCTTCATCGGCGACGCGCAGTACGCGCAAACCAACCTGGAGCGCTACGACGGCTTTTTGGATGCGCACCGCGCACTGGGAATTCCCGTTGACCCTTCCCTTTGCATGACGGGCCCCATCGGCCTGCGCCGCCATTACGAGGAAATCAGCCAGTTTTTGGACGGGCTTCCCCAGCTGCCGGACGGCATTGTGTGCCCCAGCGACTTTATCGCCCATTTTGTAAGCCAATACTTTGCCCAAACGCGGCGCAAGCCGCCGGAAGGCTTCGTGCTCACCGGCTTTGATAACAACGCCGAATACGCCAACGTGGCCGAACGCATCACCACCGTGAATGTGGAAACCTCTGCGCTTGGCAAACGCCTGGCCCGCAAGCTGATGTTCCGGGTGGATTATCCCCGCGCGCCCGAGGAGGTTTGCTATTTCAGCACCGATATTCTCTACCGCGGCCCGCTCGCGCAGGGCTAAGCCCTAAAGGAGGGCCTTCTATGCTTCCCTATCAGGATGCTTCCCGCGCGCCCCTGGAACGGGCGCGCGATCTTTGCGCGCGGCTGAGCCCAGTGGAAAAAACAGGCCAGCTCACCCAGCGCCTATACGGCTTTCACAGCGTGCTGCGCGAAGGGGAGCGCCTTTCCCTAAGCGGGGAGTTCCGGGCCGAGGTGAGGCGCTGGGGCGGCCTGGGCGCGCTCTACGGCCTTTACCGCGCCGATCCCTGGTCCGGCCGGGATTGGGAAAACGGCCTTTGCGGCCCTTTGGCTGTGCAAGCCTACAACCTGGCACAGCGGTATGTGATCGAGCATTCACGCTTTGGCGTGCCCATGCTCTTGAGCAGCGAATGCCCGCACGGCCATCAGGCGCTGGACGGCTACCTGCTGCCGGTCAACCTGGCCGTGGGCGCCACCTTCGATCCCGAGCTGCTCAGGGCGGCGGGCGAGATATGCGGCAGGCAGCTCAAGGAGCTGGGCGTTGATTTGGCGCTGGTTTCCGCCCTGGATATTCTGCGCGACCCCCGCTGGGGCCGCAGCGAGGAATGCTACGGCGAGGACCCGCTGCACGCCGCCCGCTTTGCGCGCGCCATTATCCAAGGCATCCAAAGCCAGGGCGTGGCGGTGGTTGCCAAGCACTTTTGCGCGCAGGGCGAAACCAGCGGCGGCGTTAACGCCAGCGCGGCGCGCATCGGCCCGCGCGAGCTGCGGGAGATTCATCTGCCCGCCGCCAAAGCCGCCTGCGAGGCGGGCGTGGCCGGCTTCATGGCCGCCTATAACGAAATCGACGGCGTGCCCTGCCACATGAACGCCAGCCTGCTTACCGGCCTTTTGCGCGGCGAATACGGCTTTGACGGCGTGGTGATGGCCGACGGTTGCGCCATTGACCGCCTGGACGGCCTCACCCGCGACAACGTGCGTTCCGGGGCGCTGGCGCTGGAAGCCGGCGTGGATATCGGCCTGTGGGACGCCGGGTTTTCACATCTGCCGGAGGCTGTTGAAAAGGGCTATGTGAGTGAAAAGCTGCTCGACCGCGCCGTCATCCGCGTGCTCAAGCTCAAATTTGAGCGCGGCCTGTTTGAGCATCCCTATTTGCCGGAAGGCCGTTCCCCCACGCATTTTTCCCCAGGCGCTTTCCCCCAGTCCCGCGGGCTTTCCCGGCAGAGCCTGGTGCTGCTGAAAAACGACGGGCTGCTTCCCCTTCGCACGCCGCGCGCCATCGCCGTGCTCGGCCCGTCGGCCAACGATCTTTACCGGCAGCTGGGCGATTATTCGCCTCCCATGCCCCGCGGGGACGGGGCCACGCTGCTGGATGGGCTGCGCGCCACGGCGCCCGACGCCGTCCTGCTGGCGGATGATGGGCTGAACCCCGCCCGTGCCGCCGCCCTGGCCGCGCAGGCGGATGTAACCGTGCTGGCGTTGGGCGGCTCCTCCAGCCGGTTTGGTCAGGTGCGCTTCGATACCAACGGCGCGGCCCTGACCGCCGGCGGGCAGATGGACTGCGGCGAAGGCATGGACTGCGGCGCGCTTTCCCTGCCCGCCGGGCAGCAGGCGCTGTTCCAGGCTGTGCGCTCCGCCGCGAAGCGGCTTGTGACCGTACTCATTGCCGGGCGGCCCTATGCCATCCCGGATATAGTCCGCGATACCGACGCGCTGCTATACTGCTTTTATCCCGGCCCATGGGGCGGCCTGGCCATCGCAGAGGCTTTGGTTGGCCGCTTTTCCCCCAGCGGCCGCCTGCCCGCATCCATTCCCCGGCACGCGGGTCAGCTGCCCGTGTATTACAACCCAAAGGCCGGCGTTGCGCCCATGAGCTACCGCGATTTGCCCCATACGCCCCTGTTTGCTTTTGGGGAGGGCATGGGCTATGGCCGCCTGGTCTATTCCGATATTTCGCTGCGCCGTTTCCCCTTCGTCCCCGGCGAAGCGCCCGCGGCGGACGCGCCGTTATGCGAAGTGCGCATGCGCGTGCGCAACGAAGGCGCGCTTACCGAACGCGCCGTACCAATGCTGTTCGTATCCATTTTGCAGGCGGACGTAACCTGCCGCGTTATAGAATTGAAGGATTTTTGCAAGGCGTCCATCCCGCCTGGCGGCGCGCGGGAGCTTCGCCTCGTATTGCGCGCCCGCGACCTGACCGTATGGAACCGCCGCATGCAGCCGCAGCTGGCCGCCGCCAGCGTGCGTCTGTGCCTGCGCGACGGGTTTCAAACGCTTTGGGAGGAAACGACGGGGTTTGATGTAGACTGCTGCTAAAGCTGCTTTGATTCCTTTTATCTTGTTTTCTTCAACGAATGATTCGCCGCGTTAGAATCGGCTGGCTAGGGTTTTTGAACTGTTGGGGATATTGGTTTTATAAAGATATGTTTCCTGAAATAACGAATTATCGTGGCACTCTCTTGTTCTAGTTGGAATGATTCGGTATCCTGAAATACTCCAGCACCGCCTTAAACCGATCTTGTGCTGTTAGGCATGTATCGGTCAGGTAGCCCTTCTCGCTTCGCCACTCATGCAGTCCGCGATAGTAGAACATTTTGAGATCGTCGCTGATGATGAACGGTACGATGTTGTTCTTCAGACATTCCTTGAACATGATCAGCCGGCCCACACGTCCGTTTCCGTCCTGAAAGGGATGGATGGTTTCAAAACGGACATGGAAATCAATGATATCTTCAAGGGAAGCAGTAGGTTTTTCAAGATACCAAGCGAGCAGCGCTTGCATTTCACGGGAAACGTCTTCCGGCAGCGTCGTATCCTTACCGCCGACTTCGTTGGGCAGCTTCTTGTAATCACCTACGGAAAACCAGTCCTTGCGGCTGTCGCTGGTGCCCGCTTTCAGCGTCGCGTGAAGCTGCTTGATGAACCGCTCGCTAAGAGGGCGATCTGCTTGCGCGATAATCATGTCGATGCAGCGGAAGTGATTGGCGGTTTCAACAACATCATCCACGTTGACAGCCTGATTGGTGATTCCGATGGTATTGGTTTCAAAGATATAGCGCGTCTGATCGTGGGTCAGACGGCTGCCCTCGATGTGGTTGGAATTGTAGGTCAGATCGATCTGCACCTTGTGATAGATGCCGCCGGTCATTCTGCTTTCCATCTCGCGGCGGAGATAGTCTAGCAACGTTTCGGGTGCTTTCTTTGCGCGGGGAATCCGAGAGGGCTTTTCCGCGTTTTCGGGAATATTCCAAGTCTTACCGGTGAGGAAGGCGTCCGGGATACGCCCCTGTGCGCAGTAATTGCGCACGGCACGCTCCGACAGCCCCCATTTTTTTGCGATCTCAGCAACGGAGCAGTACTTCATCTAATCAACCCCCATGAGCATATTATATTCCTTTACCGGCAATTTATCAATCCAAAATTGAATGGTTTTGAATCTATAAATTGCCGATAAAGGAATCAAAATTACCGGAACGCAAATTCCCAATCAAGTTTTTTATAAAAATTAAGATTATTCAATGATGTGAGAGCAAAAAGCGAGGGAAACGGCGTGTTTCCCCGCTGGATGGCGCTGTGCAATCTGTTGATCTTCTATGCACTTTTGAAGCTGGTAACGATGCCGATGCCGGACGGCGCCTTTCGGCTTGCCTTTACCAACGGGCTGATGAGCGAGAGTATGGCGCTCTGGTTTGCAGGCATGATGCTGTGGAGCGCTCGCCATCGGGAAAGCCGTCCCTTTTCCTGATTCCGAAGAAGGCGGCAAGGGAGAGGAAGAAAGGAAGCCGGCTGATTGCGCCGGAGAATCTGCTGCATATGTTGCTGCCAATACAATCTTCAACGCCGTTGGCATGTGGCTTTGTGCCTGATTCACTCACAACTCATTTTTCCAGAAACGCTGGGATGCGCCTCGCATCCCGCCTCCCCTTGTCATACATCCTTTGCAGCTTCTCACGATCCTTTGTGAGCGTGGAGAGGCCGCAGATGTCATCCGGCGCGATGATGAGCAGCTTTCCCTGGGCCTCAAGCTCTCTGGCGCGGGCAAGGCTGTCGTTGTACCTCTTGTACCGCATGCGCATACATTCGCCCGCGTTGGGATGGGAGCGGGAAAGCAGGTTGGCGGCCAGACGGTCCTTTTTGGCCTCGCGCAGCTGCCAGACGGGGCGCGTAAGAATCAGAATGACCCTGCCGCACCCGTCATCAAACGCCTTGTCCACGGGAATTGGATCGGATATGCCGCCGTCCAGGCACGGGATGTCTCCAATCATATAGGGCTTGCAGAACACCGGAAGCGCGCAGGAAGCCTTGAGAACATCGTAGCAATCCTTCGCAAAAAACGACTTGTCAAAATACACGGCCTCGCCCGTGCGGGCGTCGCACGCGCCGACGAAAAATTCGGCTGGGTTTTTCTCCAAGGCCTCAAAATCAATCGGGTTTTCTCCATCGCTATTGGAAAGCGTGCTGTAGCTGTAATCAAGATCGACATAATTGCGCGTCCTGATCCAATTCGCAAGGCTTGCATATTCCTTACGAAACACATATTCCATGTAAAAAGTATAACTCCGTTTTGGCTGCCCTGCCAGATACGAGGTTACATTTGCGCTCCCTGCGGAGATGCCGATGCAATAGTCGAAATGGATGCCTTGCTCCATGCAAACATCCAGCACGCCTGCGCCATAGATATCGCGGAAGCCGCCCCCTACATCAATGATACCGGTTTTCATATGGATTCGCCTCTCAATGACCCGTTTGGCTCAGTCGGTCAAAAACATAACGCCAATCGTGTTGGGGCCGCAATGGCAGGCAACGGTGCATGCTGTGCGCGCCTCGTAGCCAAACATCATGCCCTGATCGCCAGCGCCGCTTTCCTCCTCCTTCTCGCGAGTGACGCCCATGTTGATATCGGGCGACTGCTCATGCAGGTCAATAGTGACGCGGCAGCTGTCTGCGTCAAAGCCGTGGCCGGGCCGCGTGTATCCAATGGCCCGGATGGTTTCGCGGGCGACCGCCTCATAATCGACCTTGGCTGCGGTCGTGATCTCGCCAAAGATATGCACGGCATCCGTGATGGCCGTTACCTCGCATGCGACATGGGAATACGGATCGTCCGCGAGTACGGCGTCCAGAATCGCGTCGGCGATCTGGTCGCAGACCTTATCGGGATGGCCCTGGGTGACGCTTTCGGAAGTGAAATAGGTCGTCATAAATCATTCCTCCTTGCCGCAGGCGGACGGGCAACTGGCGCAGTTGTGGCTGCACGCCCACAGACGCTCAGCCGTCGGCATCCAATTCTTTGCATAGTCGTCGCACTTGCCGCACAGGTGCTCGGCGGTTTCGGGCGACTGCGGATCGGTCGAATGGGCGCCGGTCTTTTCAACAATCTCGCGCAGCATCTCCGGGTTTTCCAGCATCGGGCAGGGACGCAGCATGTTGTCGTTGAACGGCTGCCCGTCGTGATAGGCCATGAAGATGGGTGACTGAAGCGCCTCAAGCAGCGTGTTCTCGCGGATGTTGGCGTTGGAATAATGGATGAACACGCAGGGATCGACATCGCCGTTGGCGTTGATGTGCAGATAGCGGCGGCCGCCCGCGATGCACCCGCCCACATATTCGCCGTCGTTCTGGAAGTCCATGGCGAAGATGGGCTTGGTCGCGCGAAGCGTTCGGATGCGGTGGTACATGTACTCGCGCTGCCCGGGAGTGGGCAGCAGCTGCGGAGCGGCGTCGTTGCCCACAGGCATATAGTGGAAATACCAGATGAAGCGCGCGCCTAGCCCGCAGATGAAGTCGATATATTCATCAGAGGCGATGGAGTCGATGTTTGCGCTGGTGTAGCAGGCGGAGATGCCGAAGGGCAGATGCTTTTGGTGCAAAATCTCCATGGCGCGCGTGGCCTTTTGATAAACGCCGCTGCCTCGGCGGCCATCGGTGGCCTCCTCAAAGCCCTCCAGGCTGATTGCGGGGATGAAGTTCTTCACGCGCAGCATTTCGTCGGCAAAGGCTTCGTCAATCAGCGTGCCGTTGGTGAAGGAGAGAAACTGGCAGTCGTCATGCTTGGCGCACAGCGCGATTAGGTCGCTCTTGCGCACCAGCGGTTCCCCGCCGGTGTAGATGTACATGTACACGCCCAGCTCCTTGCCCTGGGTGATGATCGAGTCGATTTCATCAAAGGTAAGGTTGAGCTTGTTGCCGTATTCCGCGGCCCAGCAGCCGGTGCAGTGCAAATTGCAGGCCGAGGTTGGATCGAGCAGAATGGCCCAGGGAATGTTGCAGCCATACTTCTTGCGGCACTTCTCCTGAACGGGCCAGCCGATGATGTTGGCGTTGAGGAAGAAATTCATAAAGGTGGCCTTCATCACCTCGCTGTCCGTCTCCCGGAGGATGTTCATGACGAGCTGATGCATGTTGTTATCGGGGTCGTTGATGACGGCGCGAACGGCGTCGCGCTGGGATTGGAAGCTGTCGGGCCCTTCGCCCGCGATTTTATCCACCCAGGCCATCAGCTTGGGAGCGTTCTCCTCCGGGTTCTTTTCAAGATAGCTAAAGGCCGTCTTGAGCGCGGTTTTCTTGATTTGGTTGGTCAGGCCCATGATGGTTTCTCCTTTACATTCGTGATGATTGTATTGTAAGGGGTCAGGGAAGGGTCAACAATCGACAAAAACCCCTTCGTGGTGAATTTCTGGGCAGCGCGTCTGAAGTGCCTGATTTTTGGACAATTTTGTCGAAATGTCGGAAAACAGAAGAAAAAACCGAAGGCGCAAGCGTCCTTTTGAAAAACAGACAAATCCCTCCGAATGTCTGTCTTTCGCGCACTTGAAGGAATTTGCACATACCGCTTCACGGCGGATTTGTTTATCCTGTTCATGGAACACGAATCAAAATCGTGAACCAGGATGCACAGGATTGCAGCAGGCCCTGCTGCAACAGGAAAGGAGCATGAACCATGGAACAGCTGGGAGAAGGGATTCGGAAGCTGATTCTGGCCGGCATTGGCGCGGCGGCAGCGGGCAAGGAAAAATCGGAAGGGCTCCTGCGCGAGCTGGTAAAAAAGGGCGAGCTGACCGTTGAGCAGGGAAAGGTGCTCAACGAGGAGCTCAAGCATACCATCAAGGAGGCCATTCGGGATAACGTGGCGGTCAATCTCGACCTGGACGACGACCTGCTGGACGCGGTGGAATATATGGATGATGAACAGCTTGAAAGGCTCAAGCAGCGAATCCGGCAGAGAGAAGAAATGGCGCAGTCCGCCGCGCAAGGCCCCGAGGCTTCGCTTGATGATGAGGAAGCCGATACTGAGGAATAAGAGGAAAACAGATGCCAGCACGCAATGCGAACCGAACGGATAGGCGGCAGCGCCTAAAGGAAATCATGGATGTTGTGAGGCGCTATGAACCCGCCAAAGAAATGACGCCGGAGAAGCTGTGCTCCATGTTTGAGGAGCTGGGGCCGACGTTTATCAAGCTTGGCCAGCTTCTGTCCGTGCGTTCAGATATGCTGCCGGGGGCGTACTGCGAAGCGCTCACAAAGCTGCGCAGCCATGTCGCGCCCATGCCCTTTGAGCAAGTGGTTTCGCTGGTTGAAGGGGCTTACGGCAGGCCGCTGTATGAGGTCTTTTCGTCCTTTGATAAGGAGGCCCTTGGAAGCGCCTCGATTGCGCAGGCCCATGCGGCCGTCCTTCGGACGGGAGAAGAGGTGGTTGTCAAGGTACAGCGCGAGGGGATTCACGACCTTATGAGCCGCGATATCATGCTGCTCAAGCAGGCGTGCCGGCTGCTGAAATATGCGCCGGTTAGCGGACTGGTGGATCTCAATCAGGTTTTGGATGAAATGTGGCTTGTGGCGCAGGAAGAGATGAACTTCCAGACGGAAGCGGCGAATCTGGAACGGTTTCGCCGCTTGAATGAGGAGGTTGCGTTTGTCACCTCGCCGGAATTGTACCGCGCGTATACCACCACGCAGGTTTTGATGATGGAGCGAATCGACGGCATCGCCATTGACGACCACGAGGCGCTTCAAAACGAAGGCTACGATCTTGCGGAAATCGGGGCCAAATTGGCGGACAACTATGTGCGCCAAATCATGCAGGACGGCTTTTTTCACGCTGACCCCCATCCGGGGAATCTGCGCGTGCGCGACGGTAAGATCGTCTGGCTGGATATGGGAATGATGGGCAGCCTCTCGGAAAAGCAGCGAACGCTTATCAGCAAGGCGATTATGGGAATCGCCCGGGGAGATATCAAGGCTTGCCGGGATGCGGTATTGGGGCTGGGCGAGTTTCGTGAAAAGGCGGATAAGCGGCAGCTGTATCGGGATATTGAGGAGCTGCTGGAGCGGTATGGCGCCGTCGGTTTGGGCGACATGGATGTGGCGCAGGTCTTTCAGGATTTGACCGAGGTGATGAAAACCAACCACATCTCCATGCCGGGAAGCCTGACCATGCTGGCACGTGGCCTGACGACGGTTGAAGGCGTCGTTGCGGCTTTGAATCCCGGCCTGAATGTGATGGATGTGGTATTGGCGCGCATTGGCAATAGCCTGCTTCGGAACATGGACTGGCGCACCGCGCTGACGCAGGATGCCAGAGCGTTTTATGAAAGCAGTCGCAAGTCCCTGGAGATTCCCGGCCTGCTTGCCGATGTCATGAGCGCGGCCCTCAAGGGAGAAGCAAGCCTTGGCGTTGAGCACCATGCCGGAGAGGATACGGCGCGACTTGCAAAGAGGCTCGCAAGGGAGCTTTGCACCGCCGTGGTATGCGCGGCCCTTTTGATTTGCGGCGGCCTGATGCGCAATCAGCCGCCCCTTGCGGGAGGCCTTTCAATTTACAGCATTTGCTGCTTTGTTTTGGCTGCCGGCGCAATTGCCGGGGTGTTCTGGCGGACGGAGCGTCAGAAGAAATAGAACCATTTGCGCGGATTATTTCGTAATAGGCCCAGCGGTATCCAAAAAGGATGGCAGCGGCCTGGAGGATGCTTCCGGGCCGCCGCTTATTTCATGATTTCTTAGGAGGCCGTTTCCTGGCGCGACGGCTCTCTTTTTTGATGCTTCAAGTTGCACGAACGCAGGTCGTCATGATATAATCATCCATAGTACTCTACCTCCTTGAGCTGGAACTATGGCTGTATCTGGTTTAATACCCTGGGACCCCTTCTTTCTGGCAAGACGATCCGCTCTGCTATCATTACACGCAACCCCGCGCGGAGCAAGCGGCTGAAAAATCCATCCAAGAAAAAGACAGTCAGGAATGCGTTGGAACGGGAACAGGTGGCAGATATCCTTGCCAATCTTCATCGGCTGACAGATGAGCGGGATATCCTGTTGCTCACACTGCTAATTTATACAGGCATGCGGCGGGATGAAGTGTTAGGGTTGAAATGGGAGAACATAGATTTCAAACACAATTTCATTCATGTAGTGCGGGGAGTGACCTTCAAATGTAATCTGCCGCACATTGATACACCCAAAACAGATGCTGCCATCCGTTCTATCCCAATCCCTGCGGCACTCCGCCAGTATCTACATCCCCAAGCCAACCACTTGTTTGTCATTGGCGGAGGCGAACAACCCATTACGGAACAGACGATGAAACGCATGTGGGAGCGCATCAAAAAGACTATCAATGTCTATGGGGCAACGCCGCATATATTCCGTCACACCTACATGACCTTTGCTGACCGGGAGAATGTGCCGTTAAAAACGCTACAATCCATCGGCGGCTATGCGGACATTTACACGCTAAAAAACCGTTACACGCATACGCAGCAGGAAGACATAGAGCATGCCAGAAAACGCATTGAAAACATGTTTTCTCCTACGTTGTGTGACACCACTGTGACAACTGCGAAAGCCGCCAATCCCTTATGACGTAAGCGTTTGAACCACCATTGGCGCAGGCATTTGTGACAGAACGTGTGACAAAACACCCAAAACAGAGTAAAACAAGGTCTTTCCCAGACCAAAAGCAAACAACAAAAAAGCCTTGAAACTTTTACGTTTCAAGGCTTTTCAACTGGTCGAGGTGACAGGATTTGAACCTGCGACCTTTTGGTCCCGAACCAAACGCGCTACCAAACTGCGCTACACCTCGGTATAAAAAAGCTGGAGCCAATAAAGGGACTCGAACCCTTGACCTGCTGATTACGAATCAGCTGCTCTACCAACTGAGCTATATTGGCGCATCAGCAGTAGTCATTATATCAAACAAGCGATCGTTTGTCCAGCACTTTTTTCAAAATCGACCCAACAGGAATCTTAATGGTCATGCGCATGCGGGATTTGCGCTCGTCCATGGTCAGGATGACGCCAGAGGAATCCTTCGTGCCCAGCGCCGTATCGATTTCCCAATGGTCGAAGGTTTCCCTCGCAAGCGCCCCGGCGGGCGGCAGGCCAACGCTGCCGCCCTATTGACGGCGCGGTTCGCTGCCGCTCTGTTTTTCCCTTGAGCCTGACCTCCATCCTCCGTTGTTATCAGAAGAACTGGTGCAAATAAAACGGGCGGCCATTCAGCGCAAATGGTCTGAATGGCTGTTTCCCATTATGCCCAATCCTCGGCTATGCGAATTAGCTCGCTCAAGCGTAGCTCCAAGGCACGAGCCATTCGCCAGCGTGTTTCAACGCTAGCGGTTTTGGGTCCTCTTTTGATCATGGCATAGCGGCTCCTGGCCAGTCCGCCTTGCTTTACGGATCCTCCTGGGATAGCCAGCCCACGCTTGCAACCTGGCGCGCTATGGACTATAATGATATTGTATGTCTATTCCTATACCCATAAGGGAGGATGAAGCCCCAATGCAACAGAACGCTGGAAAACAGAGCCCGTTTGTATTCTATCTGCGGGTGCTTTTGTACATGTTTGTGGCCCTGCTGATACGGCTGGTGGCCTTTGCGCCGCTTGCCTGCCTTTTTGCCTTTCCCACAGGATCGCCATTTCGCTGGCTGGCGCTTGCATGCCCGTTGTTGGTGATCTTTGTGATTTTGCCGCTGCGCTACTCCTTTGCGGAGGCGCTGGTACAGCGGCAAAAGGAGTGCTGTTTCAGCCTGGATATGGCGCTGAATGTGCATAATTACGGCGAAAAGCTGACCGAAAGCCTGATGCACGCCGCGCATGTGCTCAAATGGGGCCTGCCGCTGGCCGCGCTGCTGGGCTATGGGTACTATTGGTATAAGGATGTGGACGCCCTCACCTTGCTCAAAACCGTTACGGCGATTGGCAAGGGCTGGATGAATGCGTGGTGCGCGGCGGGCAACTTCTTCTTTGGCCTGTTTGGCAGCGCAAACCGGCTGGTTGTGCCAGCCAACACGCTTATGGAGGGCGTATACGTGGTGCTGGCCGTAGTGGGACTGGGCGTGCTGGTATGGCTGTATGGCGCGGTGCGCAACAGCTCTACCCGCTATGTATGGGTGCTGGCTACCCGCAATGAGCGCCCGCCCCGCACGGAACTGCGCCGCCGCATGCGCGGCCGCAGGTTTGCGCAGCTGGGCGTCGCGCTTGTGAATCTGGTTTTGTGGATTCCTTTTCTGGCGGTATGCGCCCATGTGCTGAAAGGGCTGGTGAGCGACGTGGCCGGCCAAATGATGACGGCCATTGCGCAGCAAAGCCTGCCCGCGTTCCATTTGTCCTCTGCCGCGCTGCCGCTGCTGGCGGCGTTTGTGCTGCTGTATATGCCGCTGCTGCCCATCAGGCGTATGCTGACCGCGGCCTTTGCCACGCGTGAGCGCCGCAGCAGCGCGCCGTATGACCAGGCGCTCCCCCAGCAGCCGGAGGGCGGGGAGCCTGCCGCCGTATGCAATGCCGATTCTGAAGCGGATGCGGCGCAGCGGCCGCCCTATGCCATTGGGCAATGAGCGTAATGCGGCTGGACAAGTACCTGGCGCTGAGCGGCGAACGCACGCGCAGCGAAGCCGTGCGCGCCGTGAGGGCCGGGCAGGTGCGGGTAAACGGCGCCCCGGCGAGCGACCCGGGCATGAAGCTTGCCAACGGGGATGAGGTAACGCTGGCCGGCGTGCCGGTGCTGGATCGTTCCTTTCAATACTATATGCTCCATAAGCCCGCCGGCGTGCTCACTGCAGCCAGGGACAGCCGCGCCGGCACCGTTATGGATTTGGTGCCGGAGGCCCTTTTGCGGCGCAAGGTATTGCCCGTAGGCAGGCTGGATAAGGATACCACCGGGCTGCTGGTGCTAACCAACGACGGCGCGCTTGCGCATGCCCTGCTGGATCCCAAGCGGCATGTGTGGAAGCGCTATATCGCCCGTGTGAGCGGACGGCTTGACGAGGCGGATGCGGAGGCCTTTGCGGCGGGCGTAGCGCTGGATGGTTTTGTGGCAAAGCCCGCCTCGCTTGTGATTTTGCGGGCTGATGAAGCGGAAAGCCTGGCGGAAGTGGAGCTGCGCGAGGGCAAGTTCCATCAGGTCAAGCGCATGTTCCTTGCGCGCGGGCACGAGGTGCAAACGCTGCATCGCGCCGCGTTCGGGCCGCTGACGCTGCCGGACGGATTGCAGCCGGGCGGCCTTTGCGAGCTGAGCGCCGCACAGGTACGCTCGCTCAAGGCTGCGGTTGCCAAACCGGAGAGCAAAGAGGGGTAAAGATGCCGGATACGCACGATCATTACTATACAGCCGCGCCAAGCAGCGCGCATAAGCCTGGCCAGGTAAAATGGACTTATCGCGGCCATGCACTTTCCTTTGCCACGGATAGCGGCGTGTTTTCGCGCACGGAGCTGGACCGCGGTACGGAGGTGCTGCTGGAAGCCTTGCCGGACACGCTTTCAGGCCCGGTGTTGGATATGGGATGCGGCTATGGCGCTATCGGGGTGGCCGTAGGCGCGCATTGGCGCGGAATTGACGTTACCATGGCGGATGTAAACCAGCGCGCCTGCGGGCTTGCGCGCGAAAACGCCGCCGCAAACGGCGTGCGGGCAAGGGTGCTGGAAAGCGACGGCTATGAGCGTATTTTGGGCGAGCGGTATGCCTTTATCTTGCAAAACCCGCCTATCCGGGCCGGAAAGGCGGTCATTTACCGCATGTTCGCCGCCGCCGCCCAATGCCTGCTGCCCGGCGGCGAGCTGTGGCTGGTGATTCGCAAGCAGCAGGGCGCGCCGTCGGCCATGACCTATCTGCGCACGCTGTATGCGCAGGTGGACGCCGTGGAAAAGAAAAGCGGCTTTTGGGTGCTGCGCTGCACCGGGCCGCTGAAGCAAACGCAGGAGGACACTAACGATGTACAATGACGCATGGTTTGACGAACCGATCGACCGCCGGGGCACGGCCTGCGAGAAGTGGGACGCGCTGATGGAGCGGGAAGGCCGTGACCTTAACCCCATGTGGGTGGCGGATATGGACTTTCGCTGCCCCCAAGAGGTGACGGACGCTTTGGCGGCGCGCGCCGCGCACCCCATATATGGCTACACGGAGGAAACAAAGGCCTCGGTACGCGCGATGCTGGGCTTTATGGAACGCCGCCACGGCCTAAGGCTTGATGAGGCGCAGCAAACCATGCTGCCCTGCGTGGTAACGGGGCTGCGGGCAGCCGTGCTGGCCTTTACCGAGCCAGGCGACAAGGTGATCGTGCAGCCGCCGGTATACGGGCCTTTCTATTTTTCCATCCGGGATAACGGCCGCGAGGCGGCGGAGTGCCCGCTGCTTCGGGACGAAAAGGGCCGCTATACAATGGATTTGGCGGCGGTGGAGGCCGCCTGCCGGGCGGGCGCTAAGATGATGTTCCTTTGCAACCCGCACAACCCGGTGGGCCGTTCATGGACAAGGGCGGAGCTGGAAGCGCTGTTGGGCGTGCTGGAGCGCTATGGCGTGTTGCTTGTATCGGACGAGATTCACGAGGATTTTGTGTTTGAGCGCGACGCCTTCGTGCCGGTTTTACGCCTGGCTGAAAGCGAGGACGCGCGGGTGCTTTCGCTAACCAGCGCCAGCAAAACCTTCAATCTGGCGGGATTGCAGCAGGCGGCGGCATTTTGCCGCAACGCCGCGCTGCTTTCCAAGCTGAAAGCCACCATGCATGCCGTGGGCGTGGTGCAGGGCAACATCTTTGGCATGATCGCCACGGAGGCCGCGTTTGCGCACGGCGACGAATGGCTGGATGCGATGCTTGCCTACATCCGCAAGGGCGAACGGCTTTTCCGCGCGGAGCTGTCGGTGCGCTTGCCAAAGGCGGTGCTTTCCCCCTTGGAGGCCACGTATCTGGGTTGGATTGACCTGCGCGCCTATGGCCTTGGCGCCGCGGAGCTGACGAGGCGCTGCCGCGCCGCGGGCGTGGAGTTCACCCCCGGCACCTTCTTTGGCGAAAAGGCGGGGGACGGATTTCTGCGCATCAACCTGGCCTGCCCGCACGGGCGTATCCGCCTGGCGGCGCAGCAGCTGGAGAACGCTATCAAAGAGCAATAAATACGGCACGGAGGGATAACGACCATGGAAGACCTGAGTACCATTATCGACAACCTGCGGGAGGAAATGACGCAAACCCTGACGCGCTGGATTCGCATTCCCAGCGTGAAGAGCGCGCCGGAGTCCGGCGCTCCCTTTGGGCGCGAGGTGCGCCGCGCGCTGGATGCGGCGCTGGCGGACGCAAAAGCCATGGGCTTTGAAACCCGCAATTTTGACGGCTATGCCGGCGATGTGCGCATGGGCCCGTTGGGCGTGGAACCGCTGGCCATCCTGGCCCACCTGGATGTGGTGCCTGCCGGCGACGGCTGGCAGGTTGACCCCTTTGGCGCGGAAATTGACGGGGACAGGATGTATGGCCGCGGCACATCGGACGACAAAGGCCCGGCCGTGGCGGCGCTGTACGCCATGTATGCCCTGAAAAAGGCGGGCATGCCCCTCAAGCGTGAGGTGCGCCTGATTCTGGGCTGCGACGAGGAGAGCGGCTGGGAGTGCATGAAGTATTACATGTCGCACTGCGATATGCCCAAAACCGGCTTTAGCCCGGACGCGAGTTACCCCGTTATCAACACGGAAAAGGGCATGCTGCATCTGAGCCTGCGCGGCGCATATGCCACGGACGGCCTGTATGTGAAGGAAATCAACGTGGGCGAACGCTGCAACGTGGTGCCCGGCCTTGCCACGGCGCTGGTGGCTGGCGACGGCGCATTTTGCGATAAAGTGAACCGTTTGGCGGCCGATATGTATATTCAGGTGGAAGCGGAGCCGCGGCCGGAAGGCATGGTTTTGCTTACCTCCACGGGTATTCCCGGCCACGCGGCCTATCCCGAGGCGGCAAAGAATGCGCTGGGCCAGCTATTGATTATGCTGCGCGCCCTTGGCGTAACGGGCGCGCTGCGCACCGTCGCCGACCAGGTGGGCATGGAATACGACGGCCTTGGCTTAGGCGTGCGCTGCCGTGACGAAACCAGCGGTAGCTTAACTTGCAACCTGGGCATTCTACGTTACAAGGAGGCGGACGGCCTCTATGCCACGCTGGACATCCGCTATCCCATCCTTTGCGATCACCGCGCGCTGACGGCCAGTATCAAGGCCGCGCTGGGCGATGGAATCGAGGTTACGGTGGATGAGCAGAAGGATCCGCATCATGTGGCGCCCAACAGCAAGCTGGTAACCGCCCTATTGGATGCCTACCACGAGGTAACGGACCGCCCCCGCGAGTGCATCGCCACCGGCGGCGGCACCTACGCTCGCGTATTGGAAGAAGGCGTGGCCTTTGGCAGCCTGTTCCCGGACGACGAGGAGCTGGCCCATCAGGCGGGCGAATACCTGAGCCTGGACGGCCTGATGCTGAACATGTGCATCTTTGCCCGGGCGATTGAAAAATTGCAGGAGTAAGAAAACCGCTTTTCTCTTGGGTTTACTGCGGGGCAGCGAACGCCTTAGGGCGCGCTGCCCCGCGTTTGCTTGGCAGCATACGCGGGGGGCAATTTCTGCTGCGGGCTGCCTTATCAAGCCGTACGGGGCGGGGCGTCCAAACCAGCAGACCTGGCGTTGCTTGCCGCAGGCGGAGGGTAAGTTTTGGGTAAAACGCTTCCCTTTTTGCCATCCCTGTGCTATAATGGGAATACCATTGAAGTGAATAGGAGGTCTTTCTTTATGGCAGATACCAAGCCCACCGTTACAGCCGCCCAGAACAAAACCCCGTTGTATATCCTTTGCATTGCACTGCTTGTTGCGGTGGTGCTGGCCGTTGTAGGCTTTACCGGCAAGACCTCCGCCACGCAGCAGGCTAACGAGCTGTCCGCCCGCGTGGAGGAATTGACCGCTACCGTAACCGATCTGGAAGCCGCCGCCATCACCGCCGCCAATGAGCTGGAAGCCAAGGATACCGAGCTATCCGCCGCCAAGAGCGATCTGGAAGCCGCAGCCGCCGCCAAAACTGAAGCGGACGGCAAGCTTAGTGACGCCGAGGCCGGCAACGCAGAGCTTGGCAAGCAGGTGGAGGCGCTTACCGCGCAGGCTGGGGAACTAACCAAGCAGGTAGAAGAACTGACCGCCGCCAAAACCGGGCTGGAGGGCCAGGTGGCGGAGCTGACCGCCGCCAAGGAAGCGCTGGAAAGCCAGTTAGCCGCCGCCGGAGCGGATTTGGAAGCCGCCGCCGCCGCCAAAACCGACCTGGAAGGCCAGCTTGCCCAGGCCGCCAAAGCGGGTGAGGAAGCCCAGGCCAAGCTGACCGCCGCAGAAGCCGAGCGCGACGCGCTTGTAGAGGCGCAGGGCAAGAGCGCCCAGGAAGTGGCTGCGGCCCTGGCCACCGCCGAAACTGCCAAGGCTGATCTGGAAACCCAGGTTGAGGAGCTTACCAAGCAGGTGGAGGAGCTGAACGCACAGGTGGAGGAGCTCAGCAAGCCCGCTCCTACCGCGAAGCCCACCCCCACTGCCTCTCCCGCGGCGACTGTTAAGCCGTAACAAAGAAAACGCGTTATCCAAATGGGAGGAAAGCCGTCGCTTTCCTCCCATTCGTCTTTTGCCGCCCCCGTTTCTCGCAGAGCTCCATTTCAGCGCAAAAAAGCCCGCCCTGCCAAGCTGTTGCTGGACTGCTATAAGGCAAGTAGACACAAAAAAGAAACCCTGTCGTAGAATTGCGCGAGATTACGCGGCTTTACTCCGGATTTCAAACGGAGTAAAGCCGTTTTTCATATCAATGCGTTGGTAGTTATAGAAATGGATATACTCGTCGACCAGCTGCTGAACCTGTTCGCCGGTAGCAGGTTTGCATCTATAAAGACATTCAGTCTTGAATGTACCAAAGAAGTTTTCCATTAATGCGTTATCATAAGGGCACCCTCGTCTGGACATTGAAGCCGTAAAGTGGTATTCTTGGGTTAAGGCGAAGTATTCTTCAGAGGTGTACTGACAGCCTTGGTCGCTATGGAGCAGCAGTCCATCGGCGACCTTTCCTTTTTCTTGGGCAAATGCATCTCTAACTGTATCACTGACAAGAGTTGCGTTGATTTCGGTACCAAGGCGGTGTGCAACAATATATCTGCCACAAAGATCCATGATGGCGCAGAGATAATAGGTCCTTTGCGGTGTAATGATATAGGTAATATCTGTTACCCAACGATAGTTCA